>Ga0209467_1000716_pt1 | contig 38390 bp, 44 predicted proteins | sample Higcelwee11metaG_FD_187175 | JGI IMG/M metagenome (GOLD analysis project Ga0209467, IMG submission 187175) | Freshwater pond sediment microbial communities from the University of Edinburgh, under environmental carbon perturbations - High... | ecosystem: Environmental > Aquatic > Freshwater >... | reverse complement strand
AGCCGTTCGATGACATTGCGCTTTCGATACAACAGCTTATCGAACAGTCGAGGCAAACCTGGACGGGGCTTGCGATGCATCTGGCGCAACGGGATGACACGATAGGGACAAGCCTGTTTGCGCGGCGCGGCTCGCCAATTCGCCGCGTTCCTGAGGATTAACCCAGACTTTGATGGGGGGCAGTTGTCGTCGTGGGCGGGGGCTGTTCCCTTTTGGTGTGCTGTCCTCGTCCATATAGGCCTCCCCAAGTTTCGGTTATTCGGTCGCGGAGCGACGGTCAGCCTCCCAGAGCAAGATGCCGTCGAGCCACAGGCGAGTAAGGAACCGCTGGTGGAGGCAAAGCGGCCTAGCCGCGTAGGCCTACAACACACATCTTGCCTGACAGCCTTACGCGAGCCTATGCGATTTTTACGCCTCACTCTATGAAATCGCACTTACTTGCGTTAATTCGCATAGATTCGCGTTCAATCGCATTGTTTCGCATCGTCTGGAGGATGTTGGTCAGAAACAACGAAGCCCCAGACCGGGCTGGGGCTTCGTGCTAAAAAACAGGGTCAGCATGGCTTGATCTTGCCCAGTTCCAGTGGACACCCCGTTAAGCGATAAACTGCAACGAGGTAAACCATGGCAAGACCAACAACCCCGATGAAACAGACCCGCACCCGCCATTCCCTGGTCTATAAGGACGAAGCATTGGCCTTGGCCGAACGAATCGGCGTCAGCAAGGCTGCCGAACAGCTCGGCCTCCATGCCTCCCAGCTCTACTCTACGGCTGGCGGAGCAAGAGGCAGCAGACTCAGACCAGCAGCGAGCGCGAGCAGTCGCTGGCCGACGAGAGCGCTCGGCTCAAGCGACTGCTGGCTGAGCAAGTTGAGGAGCTGGCCATCGTAAAAAAGGCCGCCGCGTACTTTGCCAAGAGCCTCAAGTGAAGTACGCCTTCATGAAAGCGCACACCTTGCTGTTCTCGGTGAAAACCCTGTGTCGCGTGTTGGGCGTTTCCCGCAGCGGCTTCTATGCTTGGAGTGCACGCAAGACGTCAATGCGCCGCCAGCGGAGGGTTGAGCGGGATCGGCAAGTTGCGCAGGCGTACAGCTCACGCAAAGACCGTAGCGGGTCTCCACGACTGTGCCACGATCTGCGCGAAGCAGGGCTGCCCTGCAATCGCAAGACGGTTGCCGCTTCGATGCAACGGTAAGGACTGCGCGCCAGAGCCGCCAGAAAGTACAAAGCCACCACGAACTCCCGACACTCGCTGCCGGTGGCAGAGAACCTGCTCAAGCAGGATTTCACCGCATTGGAACCGAATCAGAAGTGGGTAGGTGACATCACCTATCTGCACACGGAGGAAGGCTGGCTGTATCTGGCGGTGGTCATCGACCTGTACTCGCGGATGCTCATCGGCTGGGCCATGGGCGAGCGCATGACGGCTGACTGGGTCTGCGATGCCTTGCGCATGGCACTCTGGCGACGCAAGTAACCCAAGGGGGTGATCATGCACAGCGACCGTGGCAGCCAGTACTGCTCGGCGGCTTACCAAGAACTGATCCGCGCCCATCACCTGCGATGCAGCATGAGCGCGAAGGGCAACTGCTACGACAATGCCTGTGCGGAGAGCTTCTTCCACAGCCTGAAGGTCGAATGCATTCACGGCGAGCGTTTCATGAGCCGCGCCCAGATGCATGAAACCGTATTTGAATACATCGAAACCGACTACAACCGCCAGCGACGCCACAGCACGCTGGGTCACATCAGCCCGGAGGCCTTCGAGGCTCGGATGAGCGCTTAAACCCCTGTCCACGACTGCTGGGCAAGATCAATACGCTCCTGCCAAGGCAGTGCCGGATCTTCAAAAAAACTTCCTGAGCCAATCCAGTCCGCTAAAGAGGTCAGCCCTGCCAGCAACCGTGCTTGTGGTACAGAATCAACTTCTGGCCAATCATCACAGCTCAATCGCTTTTTCAGTTCAGTTACCAGTGCAGTCCGCTCTTGCTGCCAGAGCGGCCCTCCAAAAGATTGATCGTCTGCCCGCAGTCCAGCGATTGGCGGCGAAAAACCATGATGCTGACCCAAAATTTCTGCCACATAGGGCGAAGCACTAAGTGCCTTAGCGGCTACTTGGCTAACACCAGCATGACCGCCCCAGCTCCTTTCTAACTCAGGATTAACGTTGGTTAGTGGTTTAAGGCTTGTCGTTCCCCCACTGCTAGCCCGCCGTAGCTTCTCGTAAAAGCACGGGCTAACCTTGCCAAGGTCGTGGCAGGCAGCAATCAATGGAGCATTGGGTGGAAATAAACTTGTACGCAGATTCTCGGAATATCTCGTAATAAGCGTCCGAGCAACTTCACCTACGATTTGACAATGCTCAACGACAGTTCTTCCTAAAGTGGTTGAACCATCGGTCTGCTGAAAAGTTTTAGCTGGACAACAACGGAAGGAAATGACTTCTAACGGAACAGAAGTTTTACTTGTTTTCTTTTGCCACATTTATATAGCGACCTCTTATTTAGTTAGCAAGGATTGGATAAAAACTATCAGGCTCACTAAATGAGTTAAGCACTCAGTTCCAGACCTTAACGATAGCGTCGTATTGGGCATCTTGGTGATCTGAAGAGTTTTTTGTTTCATTGGGATCATCCAATGCGTGAGAAGCAGGGGGAGTAAGAGGATTTTTGGACTCAAACTGTGAACTTTAACGTCATAATTAGCCCATGCCCTTTGGCTCTTGGCTCTTGGCTCTTGGCTCTTGGCTCTTGGCTCAAACACCTAGGCAGCTCAAAGGATAAAATCTATAAAAAGCGTGCCGCACGAAAGGACTCAAGCTCCCGATAACTGCGTAGCACTGAGCGCGCACAGTAGCCCCCCGCCACGCCTGCGGGCTAAATGTGCCGCTTTTTCTGCACCCCCGCACCTACACACAGGCCCGCCAGTACGGGCGCTGCGCCAGTAACCCCCCTCCCTCAAAAAGCCTGCGGTTTTCCGCAATCCCCCCCTAAACACCTGCATTCCCGATGCCGCCTAAATTGCTAATTCGTTGAAACGTGACACGTCACGTTTTTGCAGATTGTCCGCTGAGTGAATCAGCTGGGTGATTAGCTCGGCTGGCTCAGCAAAGCCTCCAGCCATGCACAGCCTGTCCAGTGCGTCGGCTGTGCCCTGATATATCTCCAGCCTGAGCACGCGCCCGCCAAGCCTTGCCCTGCGCTCGGCCTCCCGCTGGCGCTGGCACGTTTGCGTTCGGCTGCTGTCTTTGCTGTCATCACAACCCCTTATAAATAGCTTTTTAGCTAAAGTGCTATTTAGCATTATAGCTAGCTATTCTCTGATTCACGCCTATAATTAGCGCTATTTAGCGAAATAGCATAAACAAAGGAGCAGGGAATGGGAGACAAAATCGCGGTACTGTCCCAAAAGGGGGGTGTGGGAAAGTCGAGCATTGCACGGGCGCTGGCCGTTGCATTTGCCGGAGCTGGCTGGCAAACGGAAATTGCTGACATGGACATTGACCAAGGCACAGCCACAGCATGGCAACAGCGTCGCCTGCGGAACGGCATTGAGCCCAGCATCACTGTCCGCCAGTTCGGCTCAGTGGCTCAGGCGCTCAGCAAGGCAGATGGTTGCGACATGATGATCTTTGACGGTGCACCCCATGCGACAAAAGCAACTGCCGCCATGGCTAAGGCATCAGACTTAGTCATCATTCCCACTGGCTTGGCGCTGGACGACCTAGAGCCTACCGTCACACTGGCCAATGCTCTGGTAGACCGTGAAGGGCTTCCGACAAAGCGGATTGTTTTCGCGCTGAACCAAACAGGCAGCAGCCAGTTGGAAATCACCGAGGCCCGCGAGTACCTTGAAAAGACCCGCTTTTCCGTACTGGACGGGGCTATCCCCAAAAAGCCTGCATTCTCCCGCGCTCATGACATGGGGCTTTCCATGATCGAGGCCCAGTACAAGGCTCCGCGAGAGCAAGCCGTACAGCTCATCCAAGCCGCCATTGCTCAATACGAAATGCTAAAAGGCTAATCAGCTATTTAGCGAAATAGCAGAAGAGCGACGCACGCATGAAAGATCCTTGCGGCCACGCCACCCGCGACATATTTAAAGAGAAAGCCATGAGCAGCGTATCCATCAAAAGCCCACGTCCTAGCCGCAAGCCTGCTGGAAAGGGAGAGCCTCCAGCCTCAAGCACAGAGACGGTTGCCGTTGGAAATCACACCAGCAAGCCCGCAGGCAAAGACCTAGTGGACTTCAACTTCAAAGTCCCAGCTGAGTTCAAAAGAGAGTTTCGAATGTTCTGTGCAGCCCATGGCCTGAAGGGCGTCCAGTACATGATGGAAGTTGTGGAAAAAGACATGCGGGAGAAAGGCTGGTCTAGCTAGCACTACGCACTTTCAAGCTACAAGGAGGCTGCCAGACTAGAAACCTACGCCCCTGCCCATTCTGCGGACGCTCCCAAAGTATTTTAAAGAAAGGTTTAAGGCACCTATGAATTAGCCTGCAGCCTGATCGCCTCCATCAGCTCGCGTAACTGTGCGCGCATCGCCTCAGCTTCACCGGCCAGCCGCCCGACTTCCACAGCCTTGTGGGTCGTATCCCTGCGCGATGCGTCAAGCTCGACTCGAAGATCGGCAAGAGACTTTTCCAACTCAGCCACCCTGCGGGCCTGTGCTTGAGCCCCTGCTAGTGCCAGCTCAGCATCGTGCAGCTTGGCCGCTTGCTGGTCAATGGTTTCGGCGAGCGCCGCCTCCACGCTCTCTAGTCGGGCGATTTCGTTGTTGGCTTCAGCCAGTTCGACGCGCACGGCAGCGACCTCGGTCTGTGCCGAATCCTTGGCATATTGGGCTTCGGCCTGCGCTTCACGCGAGGCCAGCGCCCACAGCTTGCGTACAAACTCTTCCCCCTTGGCTGTCACTTCAGCTGGTGTCTCTAGTACCGCCGTGGCAGCTTCTGCCCGAAGCTGCTTCCACACGTCTAAAAACTTCTTGACGGTACTGTAGGAGCCGCCCCCGATCCGTGCTTGAACGGCGACAATGGAGGGCTCTGCGCCCTCCACTATCAGGGCTTCGGAAGCTTCATTGACTGCCTGCTGTGTGACGATCTGACGGGCCATGGTTCACTCCTTGCCGTAATTTTATTACTGTAATTATCGTAATTACAGTAATAAAAGCAATGGGGGAGTGTAAGCCAGTTAGCCATTCTTTACTCATATACGCAGAGTAACTAGCTGCGGATAATCTAATCATAAGCTATGTACTGTCTTAAAATACGGGCAACAAACTAGGGCTTGTCTGAAAAGTCGGTCTGACTAAAATTGACTTCCTCTTGCGCGGAGCTCAAGCATGTCAGGCCGCTACGAAATATCTGCCCAACGTTGGGCTATGATTGAGCCCATCGTTTCTCCCCCTCAGCATATGGGGCGCCCTAGGCGTGATGATCGCCAGATGCTTAATGGTATCTTCTGGATTTTGTGTTCAGGAGCCAAATGGCGTGACCTTCCAGAACGCTACGGACCTTGGAAAACAGTCTACCAACGTTTTAGGCAGTGGCGAGATACAGGAACCTTCGACCGTGTTTTGAGGCATTTGCATCTACGCCTGCGAGAAGATGGGCTGATGGACTTAGATACCTGGATGGTTGACTCAACAGCTATTCGAGCACACCGTGCAGCCAGTGGCGCAGGAAAAAAAGGGGGGCCCAAGAATCGAGCAGTCATGCCCTCGGGCGCAGCCGAGGAGGTTTAACGACCAAGATTCATTTGGCCTGTGACAGTGCGGGTTACCCTTTATCTATCTTGTTGTCTCCTGGACAGGATGCAGACAGCCGTCACTTTATCCCATTACTGGAGCAGATCAGTCTTCCTAGCCCTCAGGGAAGACCTCGTAAACGCTGCCGCCGAGTGTTGGCTGACAAAGGCTATGACAGCCAAGTATTGCGCCAGTACTGTGATCGCTATGGCATACAGCCTGTCATCCCGTTGCGCCAGATGCATCGCAAGCCCCGTCCAGGTTTGCCTCGACTGTTCGATAAGCTGTTGTATCGAAAGCGCAATGTCATCGAACGGCTCTTTGGATGGTTAAAGGAAAAGCGTCGGCTCTGTACTCGGTATGACAAGCTGGAAAGCAGCTTCAGAGCCATGGTGGTGCTGGCTTGCATCGAGAGATGCCTCAGAGCTGACTTTTCAGACAAGCCCTAGGTCAACCCACAGCCAGTACCACAAAACTGGACTGATACTGTCTGCCTACTGCCTAAGCGAATCAGTCTTGCATTGATGATTGGCCAGTCGTTCACGTATGCTGGCAAGTGATCACTACAAACGCTTTTGAGGTACGCCATGTCCATAGCCAAAAAGCTAGACCAACCACAGCGCAGAGCCCCTTTAGGCCGCGTTGTGAGCCTTGATGCCGTCATTCGTGCCGCTCAAGACGGCCAGAAAGCCTTTAACACCTTCGTTGCCACGGGGACACTACCCGTTAAGAAGTAGAGCGGAATGGCATCTATAAAAATCTCCGACCTGTTTCAGCAGCTCGGAGAGTGGCAAGACTTCGCAGCACTGTTTCACGATTACAAAATCTTTGGTGATCTGCCGGATCTGTTTGGCAGAGACGAGCCACTGAGCATTCCCTATACTCACCATATTCACTTAGCAACGACACCCGCCTTACAGGCTAAGTGGGCTCGTATTGAATTCCAGTATCGAAGAACAACCGAGGTAGGTAAACCAGAGCACGACATTTGGCTCCTGTATGCCTACGATGATTGTCGTGACGAATACCTTCTGCTTACCATCATAGGGCCAGATGCCCACAACCGAGCAGAGTGGAGGGCTTATCTACGGACGATCCTTATAGAGATCGTAGAACCATGGGTAATAGGGAAAACTCTTTATCCTGATTATTAATCCGCCCACTCTTCATCAGCTCCTCTATGGCCTTTTCGCGGGCACCAATCATCTAGTCCCTCAAAAGCTGCCTGCGCGCCCTGTTAACCCGCTCTGCTCTTATTGTTGAGGGGTACAGAGTTTCGAATAGCGTTGCTTGCCGTGCAGGGTGCAACCCTGCCGGGGGTTTGGGGCGAGTAGCCCCATGCTGTTGATTTTGGGAGCCCCCGCGCCGTGGCGCGAAGTGGGGCCTCATCATTTGCAGGGCATTAGTTAGGCACGGGACAGATAGGGAGCACGGATGTTAAAGGCTCTGCTTTATCACTATGTGGGTATTATCGGTGATAAAAAATTGCATAAAATTAAACCTGCGGCTCGACCTTCTCACACTTGCCTCCAGCTCCTCAGTTTCAACAAGGAAAAATGCTCAGGCACGCATCTAAAACAGCCCCAGATCAAGGCTAAAGGGGCCGCAGGCAGGCAGACAAAAGATACAGGCGCGACAAAGCGCCGCCGTTGGCGGTGCCAGATAGGCAGGATTTAAGAGGGCCGAAGCGGGTAGCGCTGGTTTAACGCTTCAATCAGCTGTGCATGCGGCATGTCGGGGTGCGCTTCTACCAGCTGTGCCAAGACTTCAGCGCGGCGTTTTTGGTACTCAAAGTTTACGGCTTTCACCTGCTCCTGCTCAGCAAAACGCCGCTTGCCCTCAGCCCGACGGCGGCTCTCATTGCGACGCTGGCGTGCTGTCAGCTCATGCAGAGCTTGCTGCTGCTGCCGAACGCCCGCCTCTTTGAACTGCCGATCACGGCGCTTTTTAGCTCTGGTGCGAGCCTGAGCCAGCTGGTGGCCTAACCCGAGGTCGATGAAAAAACGAGGGCGAAGGTGTAGCGTGACACGGCATATCCAACGCTGACCGTGCTTATGGATGCGGCGCACCCGCTTGCGCACATACCCAGCCAAGGTGAGTGCATGCAGAGCACGCGACACGCGGCTCTCTGTTAGCCCGGTATCTTCGGCTAAGCCTTTCTGGCGATTGAGCCTAAACGTCCCTGTATCGTCGAGCCAGCCACAGCAAAGCGTGGCAATGTCGAGGCGGGCTAACAGCGGCTCCCCCAGTATCCCAACAGCGTCCCAGCACTGCTGTTTTGTACGGCAGCCGGAGGCATGGATATGATCTAAGCGCCGCAGCCAGCGCTGGCCCCGGTGTTTCACTTCATGCTGTACCCGCTCGACGGCCTCACTGAGAAACGGAAAGGCGTTCTTTTGCTTCTCGGTCAGCACACGGGGGCGGCGGGTGGCCTGATGGCCTTCAAAGGGACGCTCATCGGCAGGCTTGGCCGCTGACAGCACCGAGGGTTGGGGCAAAGGCGTTGGCCGCGACTTAGGCCCAACATCGGCCAGCAGATCCCGAACACTGCGCATGGCCTCGGCCTGTGCAGCGCTGGGCACGGGCTTAGGCGCTGACTCAAGAGCCAGAGGCAGGGTTTGGGAGGGCAGTGCCGCCGCGGCGCCAGAGCGCTGAGCACAAATATCCAGCAGTGTCTTAATTGATCGCATTCTGTCGTCCCTGACGGGCGACAGCCTGTGGTGCGTAGCGCACCGGCATCCCGTTTAGCATATTGTCCCCTTAAGGGTTGCCTGTCGGGAGCACAATCGCTAAACTCTGACGACTTTCTGTTTTTCAGGGTTGTTGAGCGATTAGCACCTTGTCTGACACAAAAAACCCTGAGCCTGGCAGCTCGGGGTTTTTCGTTTTTAGGCACCCGGTTTTCTTCGTTATGTCCTGTTGGGTCTCCCCCAGTGGGCCAACACTCTAACACGCACACCCCTACTTGTTGCGAGCACTACTCGCTTTTTCCTTCGATTTCCAACTTGGTTGGAGCTCGCTCACGTTCAAAGCAGTATTAGGTGTATGGTCCCGAAGGGACATAGTGCATCATTCTTCAATAGTCAAGAGGAAGAAGCACTTTGATCGCATCTGTATTTTTCACAAAATCGAGCATCGCCTGACCAAGCCTTATCACCCATGGACTAACGGTCAGACTGAACGAATGAACCGCACGATCAAGGATGCGATGGTTAAAACCTATCACTACGACAATCTACACAGCCTGAAAACCCAAGTGTTGGTTTTTGTCACTGCCTACAACTTTGGCAAGTACCTCAAGACACTGCAATGGTGGCCACCTTGGCAAGGCATTTGTGGTGCTTGGGCAAAAGATCAATCAAAATTTAGAGCCAATCCACACCGCTTTATTCTAGGACCATACACCTAGTCGTCAAGCCTCCCAAAACAATTGGGCAACACGCATGTGCCCTAACCACAATTATCATAATAAAAACCGTGCACTGGGTACCCAGTGTGCACCCAGTGCACTCGATAAGCGATAAAACTTTATCTAAAAATAGCTTTGAAAATAGGATTAAGTACCTAGTTAAAGTATAAAAAGGTGCCCAAAGTGTCTCATATCAAAGTCAAATGCTTGTCTCATACTCCATTGCGAGGTCTTAATGATCCCGGTGCACATGTGGTTGAAGAAGTAGACGCTGTCATTGCGCAGGCCAGAGCAGAGGTTGAGCGCTTTGATCCTGAATTGATTGTTGTTTTTGCACCCGATCATTATAACGGATTATTTTATGATTTGATGCCACCCTTTGTTCTTGCAACTGCCGCAGAATCGGTGGGTGATTATAACACATTGCTTGGGCCATTATCCGTCCCTAAAGATTTAGCTCTGGAAATGGCAAGCTTTATTTTGGATAAAGACGTAGATATTGCTATTTCACACCGCTTACAAGTAGATCATGGATGCACTCAAACACTGGAAGAAATGACAGGAAGTTTAACACGATACCCCGTGATTCCTATTATTATCAACTCTGTTGCTCCACCTTTTTGCCCGTACCGACGCATCAGAAAGTTAGGTGAAGCCGTGGGACGGTTTTTGGATAAACTAAATAAGCGCGTATTGATTTTAGGGACGGGTGGACTTTCCCACGAACCACCAGTGCCTTTACTGGCAGGAGCCCCGGATGAAATTTCAAACTTCTTAATTGCTGGACGTAATCCAACACCTGAAGCACGCGCCGCACGGCAAGCCAGAACTATCGCTGCCGGTAAAATTTATGGAACCCAAGATTCAAATTTGACGCCTCTGAACGCCGACTGGGATCAGTATTTTATGGACCTATTGGTTCAAGGGCAGTTAGATGAAATTGACGACTTCAAAATTGAAGATATTTCAAAAACTGCGGGGCGTTCAACCCATGAAATTCGGACTTGGGTTGCTACCTTTTCCGCATTAGCTGCGATCAAAAATCCCTACTCCGCCCGCCAAAACTATTATCGCCCCATCAACGAATGGATTGCGGGTTATGGCGTACTCAGTGCTGAATAACTCAGCGCTTGGCTAACTTCCAATAAAGACAAAACGCTTCTAGCGCAGAGGTTTTAACAATGAGCAATCTCAATTTAAACATTCAAGTCCCCCTAGAACATCAGATCCCACCAGAGGCTGAATTAGTGGCTCGTGCTGAAGCCATGATTCCTTGGTTGCGGGAAAAAGCCGATGCGGTTGAACAAGCCCGCCAAGTGCCATCAGAAACCATTCAAGCCTTCAAAGAGGCTGGGTTCTTTAAAATCCTGCAACCCAAGCGTTGGGGCGGTTATGAAATGAGCCCTAATGTACTGAATAAAGTATTAATGGAACTGGCGCGCGGCTGTCCTTCCAGTGCTTGGAATGTCATGGTGTTGGGAGTACATCCCTTTGAAGTTGGGCTGTTAGATTCGCGCTGTGGAGATGAACTCTGGGGTGTCGATAATACTGTTCTTGTATCTTCATCTTATGCTCCGTTTGGTACGGTAACTGCTGTTGAGGGTGGCTATCGTCTAAACGGTGAATGGCTGACTTCCAGTGGCTGCGATCATGCGGCGGGTGGGGCTTTTGTTGGCGGGCGTGTTTCTGAGAATGGGGAAGTTGTTTTTCGTTCATTCTGGATTAAAGCACAGGACTTTCAGATTGTAGATGATTGGTTTGTAGTGGGCTTGGCAGGAACAGGTAGTAAGAAGTTGGTCATTAAAGAGGTATTTATTCCCAGCCATCGTAGCCATGTAATTGGTGCCTACGATGAAAGTACGCATGGCCACGTTAACAACCTGTACAAAATGCCTTTTTTCTATGTGTTCTATGCGGCAGTCTCTTCGGTCATTGTGGGTATGGCCAGAGGTATGGTGGACTTGTATATCGAACACATGATGCCCCGCCAAAATATCAACCAAGCCATTGGTTCGGCCACTCAAGATCCTTTTATCAAAAATCGTTTGGGAGAAGCCTCTGCCAAAATTTTAGGAGCAGCGGCACGTATTTTACAAAATACCGAGGAAGCTTGGACTTTTACTTCAAAAGGAAAATTGGTGCCTTTGGATGTGCGGATTCGCCACTTCGCAACTAACCAGTTTACGGGCGGAGAATGCTTTGATGCCGCTCATATGCTGTTCAAAAAGACGTCTACTCGTGGTATTTGGATGAGCAGTCCGTTGCAACGTCAAATGCGCGACATTTTAGTAGGCGCTAATCACATTACCCAAAACCAAGATAATATCGGTGATCTCTTGGGAGGCCAACTGTTAGGCAATCCTTTACCGGCTGCCAATCCCTTTGGTGTGAAGGTTTAAAACAGCATAAGTCGGTTGGACTCTGAAGGTGAGTAGCATGACAAAAGATATAAATCAGTTATTGGATTGGGCTCCAAACGTCCATTTAAGCTCAATTCCCACGGTTAGCGCGGACGATCATCGTTATGGCATGCGTAACTTTGCTATTGGTGTGAGTCTGATCTCTACCCAAAATGAAGGCGAGCGTTCTGGATTAACCGCCACTGCAGTTTGTTCCGTAACGGCAGATCCACCCCGACTGGTGGTCTTTGTCAATAAGAAAGTAGCGGCCAGCCAAGCCATTCTCAGCAGCGGTGCTCTGTGCGTTAACGTTTTATCGAGCGAACAAGAGCATCTGGCTAAAGTTTTTGCCGGCATGGTGGAGGGTGTTCATGGGGAAGAACGCTTTGAGCACGGTCAGTGGCGAACCCTGACAACTGGAGCACCTGTGCTGGAAGGAGCGCTAACCAACTTCGATTGCCGAGTGGTAAAGGTGTTTGATGAAAGTACGCACCATGCCTTCCTGTGCGAAGTTTTGGCTACGGGTGAACAGGGTGGCGAACCCTTGATTTATATGAACGGTGCCTTTCGAAAAATTGCCGCCGCTTAACTGCAAGGATTGATCGCATTGGCCCTCTAGTATGCACGGTGCGCATCAAGCCAGAGGGTTTTTGTCTTTTAAATTCAGAAGAAGGAACAGTCGATGGTCACCCAAACCCATGCGTTAACTGAAGCCGCCACCAGCCACTTTGTTCGCATTCAAGAGGCGGATCTGAACCTACAGCTGCACTACAACGACCTAGGGCAAGGCGCTGAAACGGTCGTAATGCTGCACGGCTCTGGGCCGGGAGCCAGTGGCTGGGCTAATTTCAATCGCAACCTTGAGCCCTTAGTCAATGCGGGTTATCGGGTCATTTTGATGGACTGCCCCGGCTGGAGCAAAAGTGATCCCATCGTCTGCACAGGCTCACGCTCAGATCTGAATGCACGTGCACTCAAGGGGTTGTTGGATGCTTTAAGCCTAGAGCGTGTACACCTCATCGGGAACTCCATGGGGGCACATAGTGTTGTAGCTTTCGCCTTAGCCAACCCGCAGCGTATTGGCAAACTGGTACTGATGGGCGGTGGAACCGGTGGGCCAAGCCAATTTGTGCCGATGCCAACCGAGGGTATTAAGCTGCTACAGGGCTTGTACCGCGAGCCAAGCATCGAAAACCTGAAGAAAATGATGAATGTGTTTGTATTTGACAGCAGCAATTTAACCGAGGAGCTGTTCCAAGCTCGCCTCGACAATATGCTGAGCCAGCAGGAACACCTCGATAACTTTGTGAAGAGCCTCGCGGCCAATCTCAAGCAATTTACCGATTACGGCCCTCGTCTGGGCGAGATCGCTGCGCCGGCTTTGATCATTTGGGGGCGTGATGATCGCTTTGTGCCCATGGATGTGGGGCTGCGTTTACTTTGGGGTATGCAAAATGCTGAATTGCACATCTTCAACCGCTGCGGTCACTGGGCTCAGTGGGAACATGCCGATAAATTCAACCGAATGGTATTGGACTTCCTAACCCATTAATACAGGGAGGGATGCTGTTGTTCATGCAGCAGCATCCCTACAGCCCCAATAATTCCCGTACTAAGCCGCGAAAAAATTGATTGCTCACAGAAGTATCTGTTGTACGCCAAGCCATCACCAATTGGGCGGTAGGAGGATCTTCGTCTTCAAGATGACGGGTAGCGATGTTACGGAACAGCATCTGTTCCGCATAATCTGGCAAGAGTGAAACCCCTCCACCCATGCTGATCAGTGTCAGTAACGTCAGCACATTGTGCACCTCTTGAGTGACTCGGACATCCAACTGATGGCGCTGCAACCAATCTTGAATACTGTCATGCAAGAACTGCCCAGCCTGCTGGGTATTGATCTGGATAAAATCAGTGTCTTTTAGGTGCTCTGGAAGAATGCGCTGACATTTGGTCAAAGGATGATCAGCAGGCATGACCAACACCAGAGGTTCAGTCATGATGGTCTCACTGCTCAACTCAGGATGGTCTACGGGAGGCCTTAGAAAGGCCACATCAATCGTTTTTTTGACTAAGGCCTTGATCTGCTCCGCTGTGGTCAAACTGTGAAAATTTAATTCAAGATTGGGATACTGCGCCCGCATGGTGGGCAGTACATAGGGAAAAATTCGAATCTCGGCGCTGGGCACAAAACCAATACTGAACTGATTGGCATTGAGTTGTGCGGCCTGACGCGCAAGGAGCACCGCCCGCTCGGTTTGAGCCAGCACCAAGCGGGCCTCATTGAGAAATACACTCCCCGCTGGGGTCAGCTCAACCCGCCGTTTAGAGCGGATCAGCAGGGCTGTACCCAACTCATCCTCAAGGTCTTTAATCTGCTGGCTCAATGAAGGCTGAGCTGTATGCAGGCGAGCGGCTGCCCGTGTGAAATTCAAGGTTTCAGCAACAGCGATGAAGTAGCGTAGATGTCTTAGCTCCATGATTAAGACGTTATTCCTATTACTGTGACAGTTAATAAGTATTTCACTTGTGGCCTCCAATCTTCCATCTTGTTTCCACGCCAATAACAACCACAAGAAGGAAATCCGATGGACGACAAACTCCATGTGCGCCCGATGGTTGATGCTAAAAACGGGCAGGTTAGTCCAGAAATTTATGCCGATGAAGCCATTTACCAACTGGAGCTGGAGCGGGTTTTTGCGCGCAGCTGGTTATTTTTGGCCCACGAAAGCCTAGTTCCAAAAGCCGGTGATTTTTTTACCACCTTTATGGGCGAAGACCCCGTGGTGGTAGTCCGTCAAAAAGATGGGAGCGTTGAAGCCTACCTGAACCAATGCCGTCACCGTGGCATGCGCCTCTGCCATGCTGACAGTGGTAACACCAAAGCCTTTACCTGTGCTTACCACGGCTGGGCCTTTGGTTTAGACGGTGGCTTGACCTCCGTCCCCTTGGAGGAAGAGGCTTATCGCAACCAACTCGACAAATCCCGTTGGGGACTGACTCGCGTACCGCGCATCACCCTTTATAAAGGTTTGGTCTTTGGCAACTGGGACGAAAATGCTCCCTCGCTGGAAGACTACATGGGTGATATGGCTTGGTATCTGGATGGCTTCCTCGATCGTCGGGAAGGCGGTACTGAGGTAGTGGGCGGCATCCACAAGTGGACCATCGAGTGTAACTGGAAGTTGGCCGCTGAACAGTTTTGCAGTGACCAATACCACGCCCCCTATACCCACGCCTCAGCGGTACAGGTTTTACAAGCCAGCCCTACCAACAAGGCCGATGGCAAACCCCTAGGGGAAGGCCAAACCCCTCGTCCGGTATGGGCCGATGCCTTGGGTGGTGTGCAGTTTTCTGGCAATGGACACGGAAGCGCCTTCTTCTTCACCGAAAAACCCGATGCCAATGTGTGGGTGGATGGCGAAGTCTCCAGTTACTTCCGCGACACTTATCCCGAAGCCGAACAGCGCTTGGGTAAAGTGCGCGCTTTGCGTTTGGCAGGACACAACACGCTCTTTCCTACCCTTTCTTGGCTAAATGGCACGCAAACCCTACGAATCTGGCATCCCAAAGGGCCAAACAAAATTGAAGTGTGGGCTTTTTGCCTCTGCGACCGTGATGCGCCCGTAGAGGTGAAAGACGCCCTCATCCGCAGCCATGCCCGCGCCTTTGGCCCGGCTGGGTTTTTGGAGCAAGACGACTCCGAAAACTGGGTTGAAGTACAAAAAATTCTGCGGGGTTACAAAGCACGCCAAGCTGAATTCTGTCTCCAAATGGGCATGGGCTTTGAAGAGCGTCGTCAAGATGGCATTCCCGGTGTAACCAACTACACCTTTGCTGAAACCGCTGCACGGGGGTTTTATCAGCACTGGGCCAACATGATGTCGGCCGAGAACTGGAGTGAAATCAACGATCTGTCTGCCCTTGACCAGCAAAAAGGAGTGTAATCATGAGCGAACAAGCCACTGTGTTAGAACCCTTACGTCCTACGGCCCACCCCGCGGTGATTGCGCCCCAAGCGCTGCATTACGAAATTGAGCAGTTTTTGTATCTGGAAGCCGCTTTGCTGGACGAATGGCGTTTTCGGGAATGGCTGGAGTTGGTTGCGGACGACATCAACTACGTGCTGCTGACCAACACCCAAGCTTTAACGCGGGATCGCCGGCGCAGCATTCAGCCGCCGCTGACCTACATCTTCAACGAAAATAAATTTCAGTTGGAGCGCCGAGTCGCCCGTTTGGAAACCGGCATGGCTTGGTCAGAAGAGCCGCCGTCCCGTACCCGCCACTTCGTCAGTAACCTGCGCATTCTGAAACACGATGCTCAAACGGTAGAGCTGAGCTGCAACTACCTGATTCATCGAGCCAGCAAGCAGCAGGACATCTACACCTTTGTGGGTACACGTCAGGACAAACTGCGCCGCGCCTCTAACGGAGCGGGTTGGGAAGTCTACAGCCGCGAATTGGCTTTAGATGAGTTTGTGCTGCAAGCCCCCAACATCAGCATTCTGTTTTGATCATGGCTCGCGTTCATGTGTGCTCAGTGACTGAGCTTTCGCCCGGAGACAGTCTTCGGGTGAAAACCCAACCGGCCGTGGCACTCTTTCGTGTCGGAGATGAGTTTTACGCAGTGGCGGATCTGTGTACCCATGCCACCGCCTCCATCTCAGAGGGGTATTTGGACGATACGGACAGCACCGTTGAATGCCCCATCCATACGGCCCGCTTTTGTTTAAAAACGGGGGCCGCTCTCTGCCAACCGGCTACCGAGGCGCTACAAACCTTTCCCGTGCTGGTAGAGGACGGCGAACTTTACTTGGAAATTCCCGAGGAGGTCGCCTGATGAGCTGGTTAGTAGGAGAGTCCTGTTTAATTACCGGCGGCGGCTCGGGATTGGGACGTGCCATCGTTGAGCGCTTTCTGGAAGAAGGGGCACAAGTGGGTGTGTTGGAGCGCTCCCCTGAAAAAGTTCAGCAGTTACAAGCGGACTTCGGCAATGCCGTGGTGGCAGTAACCGGTGATGTGACTGACCCAGAAGCCAATCTTCGGGCGGTGGCTGCCATGCAGGAACGCTTCGGCAAACTGGATTGCTTCATCGGCAATGCAGCCCTTTGGGATCACGGCGCAACCCTAGTCGGAACCGAAATGGAGGCATTAAACCGAGGCTTTGATGAGCTTTTTGCCATCAATGTCAAGGGCTGCCTGTTGGGAGCCAAAGCCGCTGCTCCAGCTTTGTTGGCCAGTCAGGGCTCGATGATTTTCACCCTGTCCAATTCAGCGTTTTATCCGGGCGGCGGCGGGCCTTTATACACCGCCTCCAAACACGCGGTTTTGGGTTTGATGCGGGAGCTGGCTTACGAGCTGGCCCCCAAAGTTCGGGTCAATGCCGTAGGCCCCAGTGGCATGGCCAGTGACTTGCGCGGCCCCAGTGCTTTAGGTCAGCAAGACATGGCGATTATGGACTCCAGAAGCCCCGAAGCCATTCGGGCCATCTTACCCTTACAAGTCTTTCCTGATCCGGCGGATTTTGTGGGCCCCTTTGTGCTGCTGGCTTCACGGGCCAATAACAAAACCCTCAGTGGTGTGGTGATCAACGCGGACTGTGGTCTTGGTATTCGAGGCATTCGCCATGTGGCGGGTGGCTTAACGCTGTAACACAAACACTGCCTTTACTGTCTTTGAGGATACAAAAATGACCCCAAAAACCTCTAAAGAATGCTATGTCGTTGTGGGTGCAGGTCAGGCCGGAGCCGTTGCCGTATCCAGCCTGCGAGAGTCAGGATTTGGCGGACGTATCCTCTTGGTAGGTGATGAACCCCATCTACCCTATGAGCGGCCTCCTTTGTCAAAAGAGGTGCTGCTGACCCCTGCAACAGCCAAACCCACTATTTTCGACAGTAGTTTTTACTCCAGCCAAAACATTGAATGCCGCTTTGGGATTCCCGCTACCCGTATCGATATTCACACCCACATGTTGGAGCTGGCCTCAGGCGAGCAAATTCATTTCGACAAACTGCTGCTGGCCACCGGTGCGCGGGCTCGAGCCTATCCACTGCTCGACTCCTTGGGCGAAGATGCCCTGCAGTTGCGCTCCATGAAAGACGCTCAAGCCTTGGCTAAACGCATACAGCCTGGGGCGCGGATACTGGTTGTCGGGGGTGGAGTCATTGGCCTTGAAGTAGCTGCCAGCGCACGGGCTTTGGGGGCTGAGGTCACTCTATTAGAACGCGGTGATCGCCTCATGGCTCGGGCGGCCCCTCTACATCTGGCGGATGCCCTATTACAGCTGCACCATAACCAAGGGGTACGCTGTGTTTTGGGTGTTGACTTAGTTAAGGCCGATCACGCGCCCAATGGCTCTGTACAGTTGCACAGCCAAGATGGAGAGGTCTTTGTCGGTGACTTGGTGGTCTACGGCATAGGCGTGCAACTTAATGTAGAACTGGCCAAAACAGCAGGCCTGAACATTGAAGACGGTATTCTGACTGATGAATACGGCATGACCTCAGCATCTGGTATCTATGCGGCGGGTGATGTGGCTCGTCAGTGGCAACCTCAGTTAGGCCGTTATCTGCGGCAAGAGACTTGGAGTAATGCTCAAAATCAGGCGCAATCCGTCGTACGCTCCATGCTGACTGGCTTGCCCTGTGAGCCTAATTTACCTTGGTATTGGACGGATCAATATGGGTATAACATCCAAGTGGCGGGTAGCATAGACGTTGATGAGTGGGTAACACGCGGCAACAGACCAGATCGCTATACCCAATTTGGTCTGCGTGACGGTTGCATTGTTGGGGCAATTACTTTTAATAACGGCAAAGAAATGCGTCCGGCAAAACAATTAATTTCCATAGCCGCTGGACTTACAAGCCCAGAGCTATTACTCGACCCTAAACAAGAGTTAAGGAAGTTAGTTTCCCAACGTACCTTAGCTGCTTAAAACTGAGCTATGCCCAACTGTTTTAGCATGTTGGACATAGCCTTCAATAAAGATCAGACTCAGAAACCTCCTGCTCTAACTTGGCAACCGTAGCCTGCATGCTGGGTAAGTATTTTTTAGCGGCTTCTTCCGTAGTCATGGCTTTGGCCACATAAATTAAATTTAAGCACCCCATCACTCGTTCATTATTTTTTATTGGTAATGCAATGGCCGAGATTTTTGGCTCTTCTTGCCAATAATTTTTATTTTCTGCATATCCCTGCCTTCTGACTCTATTGACAACGCCTTCAATAAAAGTAGGGTTTCTAGCAAGCTCTGCTTGGGCATCGTTGCGAGCGGCTAGTATCTTCAATATTTTTTCACGCTCTGAGTCAGGACAGTGGGCAATGTAAGCCCGACCAGCCGCTGTAATAAGCATGGGTAGTCTTCGACCTACCATTGAGCGATGAAATGATAACCGACTGAATCGATGCGTCGTTTCACGCACTACCATTGCATCTACATCTAATGTACAAATATCCGTGGGCCATACTACTTTTTGTAATAGCTCAGCCAATAGCGGAGCGGCCAATCCAGCAATCCACTGCTCATCACGAAATCCTTCGCTGAGCTCGCGCACCTTAATACTGAGTTTAAAGCGGTCATCTGAATGGCTTCGATAAACATATCCCTCATCTTGAAGGGTTTCTAAAATACGGCGGACCGTTGTTCTGTGAATATCTGTAATGCTGGCTAATTCCGAAGCCGTTGCCCCACCATCCAGTCGATTTAATGTATTAAGAAGTTGCACTCCTCTAATCAGCCCCCGTACTTTTTTATATTCGGCTTGATTTTTATCGATCATGATTTTCTGTCCTTAATTACATAGTGCACTGGGTGCACATTGATGATAATTTTTGTTGTTTTGTGAGCTAAAGGCTCACTAGAATCTACAAAAACACCCAAGAGCTTGGTTCTTAAGTGTATGAATGTGTTAACAATAAAACAACAAATAAACCAGCGAGCCCGTAAATTTATGTCAAGCAAACACAGTCTAGAACATGCCGCTGAGTTGTTACGTACTGCGGAGATACTCAATCAGCCTTGTGATCCTATTCGCACATTGGTGGGGGAAGAGGATATTGAGTTGGCGTACAGTATCCAGCGTTTAAATGTAGCTTACGCCTGTAGCAAAGGTCGAAGAGTTATTGGAAAAAAGATTGGATTAACCAATCTTAAAGTACAAAAACAACTGGGTGTCAATCAGCCAGATTTTGGAACATTATTTGCGGATATGTCTTATGGGGACAATGAAATAATTCCCTTTGTACGTGTATTGCAGCCAAAAATCGAGGCTGAAATCGCGTTGACTCTACAAAAAGACTTGCCGCGTCCTGATACCAGTCTTCCTGAGTTAATAGAAGCCATCGCTTGGGTAATGCCGGCTTTAGAAGTAGTCGGTAGCCGGATTCAGGCTTGGGACATTCGCTTTGTCGATACCGTGGCTGACAACGCCTCCAGTGGCTGTTTTGTGCTGGGTGGGCCAGCTCAACGGCTAGAAGGCTTGGATTTAGCCCGTGCGGTCATGCGCATGACTCGCAACGGTGAAGAAGTTTCCCAAGGCAGCGGCATGGAATGTTTAGGTCATCCCCTCAATGCCGCCGTGTGGCTAGCACGCACCATGGCCCGTTTGGGTGACCCCTTAAAAGCTGGTGACTTAATTCTGACTGGAGCACTAGGCCCCATGGTGAATGTGGCTCCAGGAGATCGCTTTGACGCAGAAATCGAAGGAATAGGACGGGTGAGTGTGGAGTTTAGCCATCACTGACCCCTCATGTGGCGTGCATAAAAGGTAACAATAACGATGAAAAACAAGCTCAAGGTAGCCATCATCGGTTCGGGCAATATTGGCACCGATCTGATGATTAAAATTCTGCGTCATGGGCAGTTTTTGGAAATGGGCGCGTTCGTGGGTATTGATCCAGCTTCGGACGGTCTGGCTCGTGCGGCTCGTCTGGGTGTGGCGACCACCGCCGAAGGCGTAGAGGGTCTGACCCGCCTCCCCGTATTTTCAGAAATCGATGTGATTTTTGATGCCACCTCAGCCGGTGCTCACCTGAAAAATGAGGTGTTTTTACGGGGGCTCAAACCCGATCTGCGGATTATTGATTTGACTCCCGCCGCTATTGGGCCTTACTGCGTCCCCGTAGTAAACCTAGAGGCTAATCTGCAGGCTCAAAACCTCAATATGGTGACCTGTGGCGGGCAGGCTACCATCCCCATGGTGGCTGCTGTCTCGCGAATCGCCCGTGTGCATTACGCCGAGATTGTCGCCTCTATTTCCAGCAAGTCAGCAGGGCCAGGCACCCGCGCCAATATTGATGAATTTACGGAAACCACCGCTAAAGCCATTGAAGTGGTGGGTGGGGCTCAAAAGGGAAAAGCCATTATTGTCCTCAATCCCGCGGAGCCGCCGCTGATTATGCGGGATACCGTCTACGTTCTATCGGATGTAGCCGACCAAGCTCAGGTTGAGGCTTCCATTGATGAAATGGCCAAAGCCGTGCAGAGCTACGTGCCCGGTTATCGTTTGAAGCAGCGGGTTCAGTTCGACGTGATTTCCGGCGAAGCCCCCCTGAACATTCCCGGTTTTGGCTATCTGAGCGGCCTTAAAACCTCCATTTTCTTGGAGGTTGAAGGAGCGGCCCATTACCTGCCGGCCTATGCCGGAAACCTCGATATTATGACCTCAGCTGCGCTGGCAACGGCTGAGCGTATGGCTCAATCCCTGCTCACCTAAGGAGTTATCCATGACGTTCAAGCCCGGAAAAAAACTCTACATTTCTGATGTCACCCTGCGCGATGGCAGTCATGCCATTCGACATCAGTACTCCATCAAGCAAGTACAAGACATTGCCCGCGCTTTAGACAAAGCCAAGGTTGACTCTATCGAAGTGGCTCACGGTGACGGACTACAGGGTTCTAGCTTCAACTATGGTTTTGGCGCCCATACAGATCTGGAGTGGATTGAAGCAGTAGCCGAAGTGGTTAGCCACGCCCAAATTGCGACCCTATTGTTGCCCGGTATCGGTACCGTGCACGATTTAGATAATGCCTATAAAGCAGGAGCACGCATCGTACGGGTAGCAACCCACTGCACCGAAGCCGATGTATCTCGTCAGCACATTGAGCACGCCCGTCATTTGGGCATGGACACCGTGGGCTTTTTGATGATGAGCCACATGACCAGCCCACAAAATCTGGCCATTGAAGCCAAGAAAATGGAAAGCTATGGCGCGACCTGCATCTATGTTGTGGACTCTGGCGGGGCCATGAGTATGCAAGACATCCGTGAACGCTTCCGTGCCGTCAAGGATGTACTCGATCCTGCAACACAAACCGGCATGCACGCCCACCATAACCTCAGCCTTGGTGTGGCCAACTCCATTGTGGCCGTAGAAGAAGGCTGTGACCGCATTGATGCCAGCCTCGCTGGAATGGGCGCTGGAGCAGGTAATGCCCCCTTAGAAGTCTTCATTGCCGCCGCGGAGCGTTTGGGCTGGGAACATGGCACCGACCTCTACACCCTGATGGATGCTGCCGATGACATCGTGCGGCCTTTGCAAGATCGCCCAGTACGGGTAGACCGGGAGACGTTAGCACTGGGCTATGCCGGGGTGTATTCCAGCTTTCTGCGTCATTCAGAGGTTGCAGCGCATAAATACGGCCTTAAGACCGTGGACATTCTGGTTGAGCTGGGCCACCGCCGCATGGTGGGTGGGCAAGAAGACATGATTGTCGATGTCGCTCTGGATTTGCTCAAAGCCTGAGCCTGCCCAGCCTCTATTCTTAGTGTTGTACCAACAAAAACAATCAAAGGTACGGTTTATTATGAAGCCCGTCGCTCAACCCTCAGAAGCGGCTGAGTCCGCTCATGCCCACCGAACTAAAACCACCATCGGCCTGTGTTTTATCGTCGCACTGTTAGAAGGCTTAGATTTACAAGCACCCGGTATTGCTGGGCCCGGCATGGCTGCGACCTTTAATTTAGACAAAGCTTGGATGGGCTGGGTCTTTGGGGCCGGAATTTTGGGGTTATTACCTGGAGCCTTAGTGGGTGGCCGATTGGCCGACCGCATTGGCCGGAAATGGGTGCTGATTGCTGCGGTTATTTTATTTGGCGTGTTCTCCATCGCCACCGCCTATGCGTGGGACGCCGTCAGCTTATTGGTTGCTCGCCTCATGACTGGAGTGGGTCTAGGGGCCGCTCTGCCCAACCTCATTGCCCTTTCCTCAGAGGCCGCTGGGCCACGGCATCGGGGTTTAGCGGTCAGCCTCATGTACTGTGGCGTTCCTTTAGGAGCTTCGCTCGCCGCCTTGATTGGCTTAGGCGGCTTTGAGACAGGTTGGAAAACCGTATTTTACGTGGGCGGTATTGCCCCTCTGTTGGTAGCTCCTCTACTGGCCCTATGGTTGCCAGAATCCGCAGCGTTTCGTGAGCGTCAACAGCAACTGAGCCAAGGCGAACATACGCTAACCCCACCTAGCCTATGGCACGGCCTGTTCAAAGAAGGAGCGGCCTTACCCACGCTACTGCTGTGGGTGGCCTACTTCTTCACCCTGATGGTGGTATACATGCTCATCAACTGGCTGCCATCACTGATTATCGGTCAGGGTTTTGCAGCTAATCAGGCCAACTTGGTCATGTTCTCACTGCAAATTGGGGCAACGCTCGGCACCTTAGCATTGGGGGCCTTGATGGACCGCCTACATCCTTTGCTGATGACCGCCCTCACTTACCTAGGAATCCTAGCTGCACTAATTGCCCTGGGGGCGGCCGCCAACTTCAACAACATGCTGGGGGCAGGATTTATTGCCGGATTTTTTGCCGTAGGCGGTCAATTGGTTCTCTACGCCTTAGCTCCTTTATTTTACCGGACAGAGGTTCGTGCCTCTGGTGTGGGCTCAGCCGTGGCCGTTGGGCGCTTAGGAGCCATGACAGGGCCTTTGGTGGCAGGTCATATGCTTGCCACAGGCGCAGGAGCGGCGGGAGTGATGTTGGCTTCTACGCCTGGAATCCTCTTGGCTGCTGGAGCCATGTCTTATCTTCTGCTCCAGCGTCGTCGGCGGGATTTGGCACTGAGCTAACCCACAACATAAAGAACAGGGCACTCTAAATAGAGTGCCCTTTAGTTTCAGTCTGCTCAAACACACACAGTACAAACCCTTTGGCTGCGTGTCGTATTCATAAAAACAAAAATACAACGGGTATTTAAATGCTGAACTCTAAAAAGATTACAGCCAGTCTATTGCTGTTTCTTGTTACCGCGCCCCATAATTTAAAAGCCGCTGGCTTTATTGACGACAGCCACGGAACATTAATGTTTCGCAACTTTTACTTTGACCGGGACTATAAAGGAGAAACAAATGTTTCCGCTCGCCGTGAATGGGCACAAGGATTGATTTTAAATATAAAATCTGGATTTACAGAAGGGCCTATAGGCTTTGGTTTAGACATGCAGGGCATGTGGGGGATAAAATTAGACTCATCGCGTGATCGAGTAGGAACAAACCTATTACCTGTTGATCGGCACAGTGGCAAAGCTCAGGATGAATACGGTGAGATTGGACTTACGGGAAAAATACGCTACTCGAAAACTGAGTTTTATATAGGAACCGTTGCCCCTCAACTGCCTATTTTAATCAGCAGCCCCGCGCGATTGCTGTGGCAAACTTTCAAAGGTGGATACATACAATCTCAAGACATACAGGGACTTAGCTTACATACAGGCTACTTAAACAGAATGAATCAGCGGGACTCAACAGACTATCAAAAACTCACCATTGCAGCTCCTAACGGCAGATTTAACGGTGCCGCAGAGTCCGACGAGTTTATATTTTTTGGCGGAGATTATAAATACTCCCCTGAACTGACACTGAGTTACTTTCATGCCCGCCTTGACGAAATCTACCAACAAAACTACTTTTCCTTCATTCATCAGAAAAAAATAGGGCCTGGCGAGTTAAAAACAGAATTTCGTTACTTTATCAGTGATGAAGATGGAACAGGTAAAGCCGGATCGGTAGATAACCAAAATGTGGGGCTGGCCTTTAGCTATAGCTTGGGATCTCACAGACTGACACTCAGTGGTCATCTGCTGAGCGGAGATACCGCCATGCCCTATATAGCTGCATCAGAGCCACATACAATTTCAGAGTACGCCCTAAGCTCAGAGTTTATTAATAATGATGAGCACTACTGGAATATACGCTACGACTATAACTTTGCAGCTCTGGGAATACCGGGTTTGCGTGCCATGCTCAGATTTATGAAAGGAACAAACATCAACCTACCCGAACGTTTAGGAGGGAAAAATCAAAGTGAAACAGAACGAGACATTGAAGTTGCTTACGCACTGCAATCGGGGCCTCTTAAAGGATTAGCATTGCGTGTTCGAAATGCACGCTATCAAAACAGCTTTGCCCCAAATGCCTCCACGAGAGACGATAACGAAACCAGAATTAACCTTGATTACACTTGGAAAATTTGGTGAGCCTATTTAGGAGTGGTTAAAAATGACTTCAAACAACAAGTTAAGGCACATTTTAGTATTATTAGCAGCCTTAGTGGCAGTTGCCCCTCTGTCTATTGACATGTATTTGCCCAGCCTACCTTTAATTGCAACCAGCTTGGCTGCTTCAGAACAGCAAATACAATTAACCATTAGTGCCTTCTTGGCAGGACTTACAGGAGGCATGTTAATCTATGGGCCACTGTCCGACTATTTTGGAAGGCGGCATTTGTTGCTGCTTGGAATAGTAATTTATTTACTCTCAACCCTTGGCTGCTTTATAGCCACAAACTCAGAGCAATTGATTGGATACAGACTCCTACAAGGTCTAGGTGCAGCGGCTACCTCAGTATTGGGCCGTGCTATTGTCAGGGATATTTACCCCATTACTTCAGCGGCTAGAGTTTTATCAATAATGCACATCACAACAATGTTGACAATATTAACCGCTCCAGTGATAGGAGGATACTTAACAAGTATTTTAGGATGGCGGGTTGTATTTGCCGTATTATTTGCGTTTGCTTTTATCTGCTTAGCGTTCAGCTATTGCTTTTTATCCGAAACCAAGCATATGGACGAGCGCAGTGCATCCATAATAAAGGCAATGTTAGGTTATACTGATATACTGCGTAGCTTTCGATCAATGTGTTATATACTCTGCATGGGCTTTTCGTTTGCTGGCATGTTTTCATTTATTGCCGCTTCGCCCTTTGTATATATAAAGTTTTTTGAACTGACGCCCCAGAATTACTCTTGGATTTTTTTCATAAATGGGCTTGGCATCATCAGTGCTACGCTGCTTAATTCAAAACTGGTTCCGAGGTTTGGGTCTAAGAAAATGTTGCTAGCCGGTGCTGCTGTAACTTTTTTAGCCAGCGTTGGCTTTTTTATCTGCGCGCTAACTGAGTATTATTTATTGACTTTTGGAAGCTTTTTATCGTTTTTATCAATCAGTGTTACGGGTATGTTAGGTGCAAACTGTCTGGCGAATCTTTTAATCGAATTCAGAGAACAGTCCGGGGCGGCCACAGGCTTAGCGATTGCTATGCAATTTGGACTTGGGGCTTTATGCAGTGGATTGGTCAGTAGTTTTCAAGAAACTACGCCAGCCCCCATGTACTGGATAATGGCTATAACCGGCCTTTGTTGTGCTCTAGCAGCCAAGTGCAGTTTATTGAAAGATTACCATTGACAGCTTTTCGAAACACTTTGATATATCAAGCGATGCAGTGTTCCATTGGAGTCTTTATAAACCATTTCTTCGTTTACAGATCCACAATCAAAGTTATTGGAGTTTAATGTTTTTATTGATACGATCGATTTTATATCAAGACTTTTCTCGTAACTATAGATTTGTGTATCTATATTATCACTGGCATATACAGTCACTGATAAAGCACTTATCGTGGCAAATAGAGAAAATCGTAACAGGCTCATATACCAATACCATGTAATTTTTAAGCTTGACTATACTTATAAATATTCTACCTATTAATAGGCCAGCAGTAAAAAGACTATTCTATTTTTGTTAAAAATACGCAAAACCATCGTAGATGGTAGTTATCATGTCTCAGATGATCAATTAGTCAGAAGGAGCTACCCTATTCTGGCCTGTCGGAGCATTCTCCGTCATTTTATCCGGGTGATCTTGCCCAGCCCCAGCGCCCATCACCTGCAATGCAGCATGAGCGCTAAAGGCAACTGCTACGACAATGCCTGTGCGGAGAGCTTCTTTCACAGCCTGAAGATTGAGTGCATCCACGGCGAGCGGTTCAGGAGCCGCGCCCAGATGCGCGAAACTGTGTTTGAATACATCGAAGCTGACTATAACCGTCAGCGCCGCCACAGCACGCAGGGGCACATCAGCCCGAAGAGCTTTGAGGCCCGGATAAGTGCTTAAACACGTGTCCATGACTGCTGGGCAAGATCAGCCTCAGTACCGGTGGAAGCGACGCACTGGCAGCTAGCAAGAGGAGGGCTCAGTAGTTTTTTATCAGGAATGCAGCGATTTGTCCGCAGCGACGCAGGCTGCGGACTTTGTTGATAAAACCCCTTTAAAAACTGACATCCTTATCTAAGGCCATACAAAACCCACAGAAAAAACCACAGGTGTACGCCTTGGGGATTCACTGAAGAATCGAAACACCTGTTGGGCATGAAGGCTGGGCATCGTCTACCTCATGCCATTTTGCATCAAGCTAAGAGGACACCCCTAGGGGCTCGCTATGGATCAGATGCAGAACCGGACAAGCCTGGGCTTAGAATTATTAGAATTAAAGGGTGATACCAGCTTCCAGAAAATAGACGAGGAGGCGTTCTTACCCTTGCCTCGGATACTTTGTCGTCAGTGGGCAATGCAAGAGAAACCTTGCGCCACGAAGTTTTGGGACATTACGGGCTTGATACGTTTAAGCCTGAGGGTAAGAAGGCTTTAAGGTTTTTGTAGCACTACTTTTTCTTGCTCAATAATCGCCCTAAAAGCCGGACTGGTCGTCGCCCAATCCAATACATCCACCTTCCATGGAAGATCCGACTCGGATAGGTCATCGCATAGCGCTGCATGGACTTCGAGTGGCAAAGGGGTATCGGTAATAATGGCTAAATCCAGATCCGAAAACTGCCTCGCTTTCCCTTTCGTTCGAGAGCCAAATGCCCACACTTCATGCTGGGGGACATGCTTTTGTAGCAAAGCCTGCACGATAGCCCTGTGTTCGGGTTGAAGGTCGATCGTGGGCAGGCTCATGCGACAGCTTCGCTCAAACGTTGGAGCAGGTGTTTAGCTTCCTTCAAAAAGTCGGGGATAGCCGCTACCACCACCAGAGCCACCTCTTCATCGTAGGTATGACTGGTTTTGGCCCGCATATCGCGGTATTTGCGCCAGTCAGGCCAGCTACCTAACAACAGGTTGCGCTCGTTTCCGGTACGAATCAGGTCTTGGAAACTCATTTCGGCCAGTTCAGCGGGATTTGCTGCGGTGGTGACGAGAAAGCGTTTGAGCATTTTATGGCTGATTTCGTAGGTGAACTCAAAGCGCTGAATGAGACCGTCTCGAATCTGGGTGTCACTGACGTCCTGCTGATAGCGAATCAAACCTTCGCTTAAACGGAGGATGGCTTTTTCCAACGTACTGAAATCAAGAGGGGTATCAATCATCATTAGAAAAATCCTTAGGTTTCCATTGCAAACTCGTTCATTACCTCATACAGATTGTCGAGGGAAAAGCAGCGCTGCTCAACCTGATAGCCCTTCAGGTTCAACTTGGAAAGCAGGGGCTGTGCTTTGAGCTGAAGTTGCTGGGGGTTGAATTTCTTGGCCTGTCGTTTCACTTCAGCAATCAGAATGCGCTTATCCAGATCGTTGATGGCAACGATATCAATCTCGTGTTCGCCTTTGCTGTCCCAGTAGCCGCCGATTCGGTTGAAGGCTTTGGAGTCGAGTAAAATAGCCTGGAACAGGCCTTCCAGTGCCTTGCCAGAGAAGGTATTGAAGTCACGGGCAATCACCCGCCGCAAGTAGTCGTAGTTCTCCATTTCAACGGCACTGCGGTTGGCGTGGATGAAGTGAAACCAGAAGTTCAAGAAGGGATCGATGAGTTCATAGCGCACATCGCGTGAGGTCTCTTTGGAAGAGATGGGGCGCATTTTGCGGATGATGTCGAAATCCGCTTCAAGCTTTTCCAGCACCGGCCCTACTCCGGTATCCAGATAGCTTTCGATACAGGCTCTGGAGGTATGTCCTACGGAGATCGCCCCCAACACATCAAAGAAGGCCCGATGCTCTGAGCCAAAATCCTCTACCAGTCGATGGCGGCCCTCTTTCATCAGGGGGGATGACTCGGAAATCAGCGCCTCAAAGAGCGGCCCATCGGCTTGGGTTAACCACTCTAAATACTTGGGAATGCCCCCCGAGAGGCACCACCAGACCAAGAGGTTTTCGGCGCTGTAACACTGATGTTTAGACATCACCTGGCGAATGTAGTGTGGCGTTAAGGGTTGGATTTTGAAAAAAGCATCGTCGCGGTTCAGCAGCGGTTGCTTCTGACCTTTGAAGAGGCGCGTCATCAGGTTGTAGAGCGAGCCGCAGCACACGAAGTGGAGGTTCGACTCATGCTTATAGCCTTATAGCTGTCCCAGAGGTTTTGCAGGTCTGAGAACAGGCTGCTGTTGACCTTCTCAATATCCTGAAATTCATCAACCACCAGTGTCAGAGGCGTCTGTTTGGCATAGTCAAACAGGTACTCGAAGATGTCACGCAGGGATTGGGGCTGAAAGAACTTTGTGCCAAAGCGCTCGTTGATCAGCGCCTTAAATTCTGCCACCAGTGCCGCTTCTGACTTGCGGCTGATGAACAGATATAGATAGGGCTGCTCAGCCTTGGCAAAGGCCTCATTCAGCAAGCGGGTTTTACCGACACGCCGTCGCCCCACCACCACGCTTAGGCGCCCCTTGGTTTGGCGCATGTTTGCAGACAACGCCCGCAGCTGGGTGAGTAGGTCCTCACGGTTGTAAAACTTATGCATAGCAGATTAATGTACTGAAAAATACAGTATTTATTAGTACGGTATTTGCCGTAGAGGTGCAATCCTGATTTAAGAAGCTTTTGTACCTGTTTCCCCCTGTGTCATTCCCTCAGCTTTCAGGCGTACCGCATCAGCCCGAATACCCCTTGGTTAAGGCATTCAGCAATACCCGTCAGTTCTTTTGGCGAGAACAACACTCCAAAGCAGAATGTTGCTTTAAGCGACAACTTGTTGCATTGTAACCCACAGCAACAGCCCCCAAAGCAACCACGCCCAAGGAGAAAGCCACATGGCCACCAGCGTTCGGCTCGACGACGACTTTGTCGCACAGGCCAGAGTTTATGCCGAAGCGGAGCACCGCTCCTTGCCCAAACAGATTGAGTATTGGGCCAAAATAGGTCGGATCATGATGGACAACCCCGATTTGCCCTACGAGTTTGTGCGTGAATCCTTACTGGCCATCCAAGAAGTGGAACAAGGACAGGTAAAACCCTATGTCCGCACCACCCAACGCCGCTGAGATCGCGGTTTATCAAACCAACCGCTTTGAAAAAGCCCTGCACAAACTCCCAGAAGCCCAGCGGCACCTGGTTGAAGATGAAATTGATGCCATCATCGACACCCCCTGTTTAGGCGAATTAAAAAAGGGCGATCTGGCCCACCTGCGAGTGCATAAGTTTTCGTTAAATCGGCAACAGGTTTTGCTGGGTTACTCGTGGCTTGAGGGTAAATTAGAACTGTATCTGCTCCAGCTCGGCCCGCACGAAAACTTCTACGATAAGGCCAAAGAGCAGCGGAAATCTGACTTAGAACGGATGACCTAACCCACCTTGTCCAGCGGAAACACAGCCGAAATTGATCGTTTTGCGATGACAGCTTTGGCTTCCTGCATCCCAACACCTGGGCTCATGCGTTTGATTTCATTTGATTTCAAGGGAACGCTAAATAGCAGAGCCATTCTGCTTTTAAAGGAAGTCAGCAAAGCACTCAATGGCTGGAGTGATATCGGTAGAATGCTGGCTGAACACGCTTGGAAACGCGCTCATGTCCCTAAATGTTGAACATCTACTGCGCACGGCAGCCACCTTGGAGCAAGCCTTATGGGCATTAGAGAAAACGCCCTCAGCTGAGGACATTCTCTTTGATCTGTACCGCAATGCAGCCATCAAAAGTTTTGAGCTGTCACTGGAGACTGCCGGTAAGTTATTGCGCAAAGCACTCAAACTCTACAGTGCCAGTCCGCGGGCAGTGGATGCGCTGGTCTTTAACGATGTGCTCCGTCAAGCAGGGCAACACAGCCTGATGGATTTAGCGGCAGTCGAGCGCTGGCTGGCTTATCGAGCCAACCGTAATAACACTGCCCACGACTACGGCGAAGGCTTTGCCAATGACACCCTCAAGCTCTTGCCCAAGTATCTGGTCGATGTGAGAGCTCTAGCCCAAAAGCTGCAGGAAGTCTTCGATGCCGCGTCTTGAGCTAGGGTGCTTGTTTCTTGAGCCCCGCCATCTGACCTTGCTGCAACGGATCCTGCACCAACAAGTTCCCGGTGCGGAAGTGTGGGCCTACGGCAGCCGTGTTACAGGAGGTGCACATGAAACCAGTGACCTTGATTTGGTGCTCCGCGATCCGTCCGACCCACAACGAGAAGTAGCGGGTTACCCTGCACTCAAGGAGGCATTGCAAGCCAGTACGCTTCCCATCAGGGTGGATGTTCAATCCTGGTGGCGATTGCCAGAGTCTTTTCAGAAGGAAATTGAACGGGCGTATGTGGTTCTTAAGTCCAATGATACGCCATAGGTGCTCAAGTAGGAGGTTAGCGAAGCAGCTTATGAAAGCGTGACCGTTGCGCAAGCATCCCACAACCGAGGGCGGCCTCGTTTTGCGATGATGGCTTTGGCTCCCTCTGGAGTGACTTCTTGCTCACCCACGCGCCAAGTGCCTTGCTCAAAGAACTCATCGCTCAACAGGGGCGCGTCATCGGGGTCAACCCACGGGGAGGCCGAACTTTTTGGCTTCGTCGTCATGTGCATACCTCATTGAAATAATACGGCGGGCCTTGCCGGTGAACACCGTGCTCACCTTGGTCTGTTCCAGTTGCCGCATGACAGCCGGACGTCAATTTAGGGTGTGCTCTTCTTTAACGTAGAGGGCCACGGTGCTCATAGCGGCGGCAAGTACGCCGAGGTTATCACTGTAACCGATGCCGGGCAGTACATCGGGGAAGGCATCAAGGGACAAAGTAGAAGCGCGCTTGCCGGAGGTGTTGCAGGCGGCTACGGAGCGGTTGATTTGCGGGCGGCGGAGGCAGGAGGAGCGTTAAGGCTTTACTTTAAGCTCCAGTGGCGTGATGGCATCCCGCACTTGGGCTACGGAAGCATTGCGGGTTGCCTCTAGAACCGGCCTGGAAAACAAACCGGTATGGGCGCTAACCAATCCAATAAGGCGGTTTGGCGGGCGGTTTTGACACTGCGCTTGGCCATGCCTTACACCTCCGGTACTGCGCCAAGGGCACCGGCCATGTATTTGGCGTACAGGTTGTCGTCGGCACGCAGGCCGGTGACTTCGTCCAGTCGCCACACTTCGGAGCGCTGGTCGTGTTTTTCACACAGGTACACTTGATGTTTTTGCAGCAGGTTTAGGGCTTGTCTGAAAAGTCAGCTCTGAGGCATCTCTCGATGCAAGCCAGCACCACCATGGCTCTGAAGCTGCTTTCCAGCTTGTCATACCGAGTACAGAGCCGACGCTTTTCCTTTAACCATCCAAAGAGCCGTTCGATGACATTGCGCTTTCGATACAACAGCTTATCGAACAGTCGAGGCAAACCTGGACGGGGCTTGCGATGCATCTGGCGCAACGGGATGACAGGCTGTATGCCATAGCGATCACAGTACTGGCGCAATACTTGGCTGTCATAGCCTTTGTCAGCCAACACTCGGCGGCAGCGTTTACGAGGTCTTCCCTGAGGGCTAGGAAGACTGATCTGCTCCAGTAATGGGATAAAGTGACGGCTGTCTGCATCCTGTCCAGGAGACAACAAGATAGATAAAGGGTAACCCGCACTGTCACAGGCCAAATGAATCTTGGTCGTTAAACCTCCTCGGCTGCGCCCGAGGGCATGACTGCTCGATTCTTGGGCCCCCCTTTTTTTCCTGCGCCACTGGCTGCACGGTGTGCTCGAATAGCTGTTGAGTCAACCATCCAGGTATCTAAGTCCATCAGCCCATCTTCTCGCAGGCGTAGATGCAAATGCCTCAAAACACGGTCGAAGGTTCCTGTATCTCGCCACTGCCTAAAACGTTGGTAGACTGTTTTCCAAGGTCCGTAGCGTTCTGGAAGGTCACGCCATTTGGCTCCTGAACACAAAATCCAGAAGATACCATTAAGCATCTGGCGATCATCACGCCTAGGGCGCCCCATATGCTGAGGGGGAGAAACGATGGGCTCAATCATAGCCCAACGTTGGGCAGATATTTCGTAGCGGCCTGACATGCTTGAGCTCCGCGCAAGAGGAAGTCAATTTTAGTCAGACCGACTTTTCAGACAAGCCCTAGTTTGTTGCCCGTATTTTAAGACAGTACATAGCTTATGATTAGATTATCCGCAGCTAGTTACTCTGCGTATATGAGTAAAGAATGGCTAACTGGCTTACACTCCCCCATTGCTTTTATTACTGTAATTACGATAATTACAGTAATAAAATTACGGCAAGGAGTGAACCATGGCCCGTCAGATCGTCACACAGCAGGCAGTCAATGAAGCTTCCGAAGCCCTGATAGTGGAGGGCGCAGAGCCCTCCATTGTCGCCGTTCAAGCACGGATCGGGGGCGGCTCCTACAGTACCGTCAAGAAGTTTTTAGACGTGTGGAAGCAGCTTCGGGCAGAAGCTGCCACGGCGGTACTAGAGACACCAGCTGAAGTGACAGCCAAGGGGGAAGAGTTTGTACGCAAGCTGTGGGCGCTGGCCTCGCGTGAAGCGCAGGCCGAAGCCCAATATGCCAAGGATTCGGCACAGACCGAGGTCGCTGCCGTGCGCGTCGAACTGGCTGAAGCCAACAACGAAATCGCCCGACTAGAGAGCGTGGAGGCGGCGCTCGCCGAAACCATTGACCAGCAAGCGGCCAAGCTGCACGATGCTGAGCTGGCACTAGCAGGGGCTCAAGCACAGGCCCGCAGGGTGGCTGAGTTGGAAAAGTCTCTTGCCGATCTTCGAGTCGAGCTTGACGCATCGCGCAGGGATACGACCCACAAGGCTGTGGAAGTCGGGCGGCTGGCCGGTGAAGCTGAGGCGATGCGCGCACAGTTACGCGAGCTGATGGAGGCGATCAGGCTGCAGGCTAATTCATAGGTGCCTTAAACCTTTCTTTAAAATACTTTGGGAGCGTCCGCAGAATGGGCAGGGGCGTAGGTTTCTAGTCTGGCAGCCTCCTTGTAGCTTGAAAGTGCGTAGTGCTAGCTAGACCAGCCTTTCTCCCGCATGTCTTTTTCCACAACTTCCATCATGTACTGGACGCCCTTCAGGCCATGGGCTGCACAGAACATTCGAAACTCTCTTTTGAACTCAGCTGGGACTTTGAAGTTGAAGTCCACTAGGTCTTTGCCTGCGGGCTTGCTGGTGTGATTTCCAACGGCAACCGTCTCTGTGCTTGAGGCTGGAGGCTCTCCCTTTCCAGCAGGCTTGCGGCTAGGACGTGGGCTTTTGATGGATACGCTGCTCATGGCTTTCTCTTTAAATATGTCGCGGGTGGCGTGGCCGCAAGGATCTTTCATGCGTGCGTCGCTCTTCTGCTATTTCGCTAAATAGCTGATTAGCCTTTTAGCATTTCGTATTGAGCAATGGCGGCTTGGATGAGCTGTACGGCTTGCTCTCGCGGAGCCTTGTACTGGGCCTCGATCATGGAAAGCCCCATGTCATGAGCGCGGGAGAATGCAGGCTTTTTGGGGATAGCCCCGTCCAGTACGGAAAAGCGGGTCTTTTCAAGGTACTCGCGGGCCTCGGTGATTTCCAACTGGCTGCTGCCTGTTTGGTTCAGCGCGAAAACAATCCGCTTTGTCGGAAGCCCTTCACGGTCTACCAGAGCATTGGCCAGTGTGACGGTAGGCTCTAGGTCGTCCAGCGCCAAGCCAGTGGGAATGATGACTAAGTCTGATGCCTTAGCCATGGCGGCAGTTGCTTTTGTCGCATGGGGTGCACCGTCAAAGATCATCATGTCGCAACCATCTGCCTTGCTGAGCGCCTGAGCCACTGAGCCGAACTGGCGGACAGTGATGCTGGGCTCAATGCCGTTCCGCAGGCGACGCTGTTGCCATGCTGTGGCTGTGCCTTGGTCAATGTCCATGTCAGCAATTTCCGTTTGCCAGCCAGCTCCGGCAAATGCAACGGCCAGCGCCCGTGCAATGCTCGACTTTCCCACACCCCCCTTTTGGGACAGTACCGCGATTTTGTCTCCCATTCCCTGCTCCTTTGTTTATGCTATTTCGCTAAATAGCGCTAATTATAGGCGTGAATCAGAGAATAGCTAGCTATAATGCTAAATAGCACTTTAGCTAAAAAGCTATTTATAAGGGGTTGTGATGACAGCAAAGACAGCAGCCGAACGCAAACGTGCCAGCGCCAGCGGGAGGCCGAGCGCAGGGCAAGGCTTGGCGGGCGCGTGCTCAGGCTGGAGATATATCAGGGCACAGCCGACGCACTGGACAGGCTGTGCATGGCTGGAGGCTTTGCTGAGCCAGCCGAGCTAATCACCCAGCTGATTCACTCAGCGGACAATCTGCAAAAACGTGACGTGTCACGTTTCAACGAATTAGCAATTTAGGCGGCATCGGGAATGCAGGTGTTTAGGGGGGGATTGCGGAAAACCGCAGGCTTTTTGAGGGAGGGGGGTTACTGGCGCAGCGCCCGTACTGGCGGGCCTGTGTGTAGGTGCGGGGGTGCAGAAAAAGCGGCACATTTAGCCCGCAGGCGTGGCGGGGGGCTACTGTGCGCGCTCAGTGCTACGCAGTTATCGGGAGCTTGAGTCCTTTCGTGCGGCACGCTTTTTATAGATTTTATCCTTTGAGCTGCCTAGGTGTTTGAGCCAAGAGCCAAGAGCCAAGAGCCAAGAGCCAAGAGCCAAAGGGCATGGGCTAATTATGACGTTAAAGTTCACAGTTTGAGTCCAAAAATCCTCTTACTCCCCCTGCTTCTCACGCATTGGATGATCCCAATGAAACAAAAAACTCTTCAGATCACCAAGATGCCCAATACGACGCTATCGTTAAGGTCTGGAACTGAGTGCTTAACTCATTTAGTGAGCCTGATAGTTTTTATCCAATCCTTGCTAACTAAATAAGAGGTCGCTATATAAATGTGGCAAAAGAAAACAAGTAAAACTTCTGTTCCGTTAGAAGTCATTTCCTTCCGTTGTTGTCCAGCTAAAACTTTTCAGCAGACCGATGGTTCAACCACTTTAGGAAGAACTGTCGTTGAGCATTGTCAAATCGTAGGTGAAGTTGCTCGGACGCTTATTACGAGATATTCCGAGAATCTGCGTACAAGTTTATTTCCACCCAATGCTCCATTGATTGCTGCCTGCCACGACCTTGGCAAGGTTAGCCCGTGCTTTTACGAGAAGCTACGGCGGGCTAGCAGTGGGGGAACGACAAGCCTTAAACCACTAACCAACGTTAATCCTGAGTTAGAAAGGAGCTGGGGCGGTCATGCTGGTGTTAGCCAAGTAGCCGCTAAGGCACTTAGTGCTTCGCCCTATGTGGCAGAAATTTTGGGTCAGCATCATGGTTTTTCGCCGCCAATCGCTGGACTGCGGGCAGACGATCAATCTTTTGGAGGGCCGCTCTGGCAGCAAGAGCGGACTGCACTGGTAACTGAACTGAAAAAGCGATTGAGCTGTGATGATTGGCCAGAAGTTGATTCTGTACCACAAGCACGGTTGCTGGCAGGGCTGACCTCTTTAGCGGACTGGATTGGCTCAGGAAGTTTTTTTGAAGATCCGGCACTGCCTTGGCAGGAGCGTATTGATCTTGCCCAGCAGTCGTGGACAGGGGTTTAAGCGCTCATCCGAGCCTCGAAGGCCTCCGGGCTGATGTGACCCAGCGTGCTGTGGCGTCGCTGGCGGTTGTAGTCGGTTTCGATGTATTCAAATACGGTTTCATGCATCTGGGCGCGGCTCATGAAACGCTCGCCGTGAATGCATTCGACCTTCAGGCTGTGGAAGAAGCTCTCCGCACAGGCATTGTCGTAGCAGTTGCCCTTCGCGCTCATGCTGCATCGCAGGTGATGGGCGCGGATCAGTTCTTGGTAAGCCGCCGAGCAGTACTGGCTGCCACGGTCGCTGTGCATGATCACCCCCTTGGGTTACTTGCGTCGCCAGAGTGCCATGCGCAAGGCATCGCAGACCCAGTCAGCCGTCATGCGCTCGCCCATGGCCCAGCCGATGAGCATCCGCGAGTACAGGTCGATGACCACCGCCAGATACAGCCAGCCTTCCTCCGTGTGCAGATAGGTGATGTCACCTACCCACTTCTGATTCGGTTCCAATGCGGTGAAATCCTGCTTGAGCAGGTTCTCTGCCACCGGCAGCGAGTGTCGGGAGTTCGTGGTGGCTTTGTACTTTCTGGCGGCTCTGGCGCGCAGTCCTTACCGTTGCATCGAAGCGGCAACCGTCTTGCGATTGCAGGGCAGCCCTGCTTCGCGCAGATCGTGGCACAGTCGTGGAGACCCGCTACGGTCTTTGCGTGAGCTGTACGCCTGCGCAACTTGCCGATCCCGCTCAACCCTCCGCTGGCGGCGCATTGACGTCTTGCGTGCACTCCAAGCATAGAAGCCGCTGCGGGAAACGCCCAACACGCGACACAGGGTTTTCACCGAGAACAGCAAGGTGTGCGCTTTCATGAAGGCGTACTTCACTTGAGGCTCTTGGCAAAGTACGCGGCGGCCTTTTTTACGATGGCCAGCTCCTCAACTTGCTCAGCCAGCAGTCGCTTGAGCCGAGCGCTCTCGTCGGCCAGCGACTGCTCGCGCTCGCTGCTGGTCTGAGTCTGCTGCCTCTTGCTCCGCCAGCCGTAGAGTAGAGCTGGGAGGCATGGAGGCCGAGCTGTTCGGCAGCCTTGCTGACGCCGATTCGTTCGGCCAAGGCCAATGCTTCGTCCTTATAGACCAGGGAATGGCGGGTGCGGGTCTGTTTCATCGGGGTTGTTGGTCTTGCCATGGTTTACCTCGTTGCAGTTTATCGCTTAACGGGGTGTCCACTGGAACTGGGCAAGATCAAGCCATGCTGACCCTGTTTTTTAGCACGAAGCCCCAGCCCGGTCTGGGGCTTCGTTGTTTCTGACCAACATCCTCCAGACGATGCGAAACAATGCGATTGAACGCGAATCTATGCGAATTAACGCAAGTAAGTGCGATTTCATAGAGTGAGGCGTAAAAATCGCATAGGCTCGCGTAAGGCTGTCAGGCAAGATGTGTGTTGTAGGCCTACGCGGCTAGGCCGCTTTGCCTCCACCAGCGGTTCCTTACTCGCCTGTGGCTCGACGGCATCTTGCTCTGGGAGGCTGACCGTCGCTCCGCGACCGAATAACCGAAACTTGGGGAGGCCTATATGGACGAGGACAGCACACCAAAAGGGAACAGCCCCCGCCCACGACGACAACTGCCCCCCATCAAAGTCTGGGTTAATCCTCAGGAACGCGGCGAATTGGCGAGCCGCGCCGCGCAAACAGGCTTGTCCCTATCGTGTCATCCCGTTGCGCCAGATGCATCGCAAGCCCCGTCCAGGTTTGCCTCGACTGTTCGATAAGCTGTTGTATCGAAAGCGCAATGTCATCGAACGGCT
>Ga0209467_1000715_pt1 | contig 38396 bp, 35 predicted proteins | sample Higcelwee11metaG_FD_187175 | JGI IMG/M metagenome (GOLD analysis project Ga0209467, IMG submission 187175) | Freshwater pond sediment microbial communities from the University of Edinburgh, under environmental carbon perturbations - High... | ecosystem: Environmental > Aquatic > Freshwater >... | reverse complement strand
ATATTTAATTGTTTACAAATGGCTGTATTAAAAAGTAGAAAAAGCTTAAATAAAAAAAAAATATGAACTAAAAAATATTTTAGTAAAAAGAAAACATTTTTTATTTATTTTAAAAAAAAAAAAATTCAAAAAAGTATGGTCCTTTCCGAAAGATTATTCAAAACTTTAGTTTTTTAATCGCTTCCGTTTTTAATTTGTCTATAAATGCTGTTTATTAATAATTTTGTAGATTCGTTAGTTATCGTATATGCATACATGTTTACTTATAATTTATCTTTTTTAATTATTTTTTGAGCTCTACAAAGTATTATAGTCACCAACATTAAAACATTATATTCTTTTAAAGATTTTAAATTAAATTTTTTTTTACTTTCAACTTTTGTAATTGTATTATTTTCCATTGCCGGCGTCCCACCGTTTATCGGATTTTTTTCAAAACTTTTAATATTAATTAATTTAATAAATTCTAATTTTTCCCTTTTCTATTTTTTTTTTTTCTCTTTACTTTTTTTCGGATTATATTTCTATATTCAAAATATGAAATATTTAATGTCCAATAACAACGAGCAAATAAATTACTCGTTTGAAACCAATGTACGGTTTAGCAAATCTCACGTTATATGAACATTTTCAATCTTATTTTTTATTTGTTTTGGTATTTTTTTTTTCGACGACTTAATACTATACTTTTACTGAATATTCTCTTAAATGTCTACAATTGAATTTAAAACCCAAAACTTTTCATTACAAAAAAAAACAAAAACAACGGTCTTGTTTACAGCACAGAAATAATGTAAAATCTTTACTTTTTGGAAATTTCGGCTTATTTCTTTTAGCCCCCGTGCAGTTAACATCAAATCAAGTCTTCCGTTTTAAATTATTTTTGAAAAGAGCTTTTAGGAAAGTAGACCGAACTAGGAGATTCGTTTGATTTAACGCGTTCCCCCATTTGCCGTTAACGCGCAAACCTAAAGGAGTGCGAATGGGTAAGGGTAAAGGTAAACTTGAGGCTTGAGTTACTAATGTAAGGGCCGGGACTATTTTAATTGAATTTCAAAATTTGCGCAAAGGGCGGGCAAGTTATTTCTCTAAACAAATGACAAGTAAATTAGGTACTCCAACTTCTTTTATAAAAAAACCAGATTTTCGGTATATAAACTACCCTATTAATACGAAAAGAAAATTTTTATTTACTAATTTTTGATAATGATGTGGTATGGTCTTTTGTATTATCTTTTTATTTTCGTCTTCATTTTTATTTTTATTTTTTTTTACTTCAGATTGTCTTTTTTTAAAAAATTAAATAAAAAAAATTATTTTAGTTTTTTAATAAAATTTTTTTTAACGAGCGTTATTTTCCTTTTTTTTTATTCCTTAATCGCAAGTTATAATATATTCTATAACTTTGAAAATTTTTTATTTCTCAGGACATCAAATATTTTTATATTCGATTACTTTATTCATACTAATTTACTCAGCCCACACAATCTGTCTCTTCAACTTGCTTATGTTTACTATTTTCCATTCATATACATATTTATTCTGATAACTACCTTATCTATTTTGTTTTGTTTATCTTACAGTATAAATGAAATTTTTTCTTTCTCGTTTTACTGCTTAATTATTTTAGTAGCAGGGTATTCTTTATTTTTTTCTGATTCTATTATTTTTTTCTTCTTCTCTTACGAAATGTTACTTATACCTTCATTTTTCATACTATATAAGTTCGCTAAAACAAGGCGAAGTGTCGAAGCCGCATATTTAATGTTTTTCTGAACACAATTTGGGGCTCTCTTTTTAATTTTTAGCTTTATTTACATTTTTTTTATCACAGGTTCGACATCTTTTTTTTCATTAAACTATTTCCAGTTCTCTCAATACGAAATTAATTTTATTTTTATATGTTGACTAGTAGGATTCGGCGTTAAACTACCTATCTGGCCTTTTTACGGTTGATTACCTAAAGCTCATGTAGAAGCTTCTACGAATTTTTCGATTTTTTTAAGCGGTGTTCTCGTTAAATTTGCGTTTTTTGGGCTTTTAAAATGCCTTATTACTTTACAATTAGAACCGACTTTTTTCTATGTCTACCCGTTTTTAACAATTGGAATTACAGATGCTGTTTTTAAATTATTCTATCAAATTGATTTAAAAAAACTAGTCGCCTATTCGACTGTTGTAGAAATGCATTGACTAACGATATGCGTAATTAGCGGCCAATCCTGCTTAATGTTATCCGGATTTTGTATGCTTATAAGTCATGCGCTTTTGTCCACAAACTCTTTTCTTCTAGTCGACGCCATAAATAGGAGATTTAAAACTAGACTAATAACCGAAATTAGTGGAATTAATTTCCTATGCCCGAAATTATTTTTAGCTTCTTTAATAAATTGTTTAATTTTTTTAGGATTCCCAGGCTCAATTTTTTTTATAGCTGAATTCTTATTTTTTACTTTTTTTTTTGACATTTTCCCCGTATTAGCCTTTTTTTTAGTTGTTTTATTATATTTAATGGCCCCTACATTTTTTTTCAGATCTTGAGTTAACGTGCTGTTCGGGTTAACTACAAATATTTTTAGAAAAATACCATTAGATCTTACTTCTAAAGAAATATTGATTTATTATGGGTTATTAGTACTTATGTTTTGATTAGGAATCTCTTGACAATCTTTTTTATTTTAATGTCTATAATTGGCTGCCTTAAAACAAGCTTTATTTCGTAATAAAAATTACAAAGAAATTAATTTTACAAGAACCCCTGCTTTAGAAAAAAGACCCCAAGTTAAAGGTATAGTAACGAAAGTAACAACTATGAGCCCTAAAAAGCCCAACTCTGCGTCGAGACATATAGCAAAAGTTAAATTAACTAACGAGATTCATGTTACAGGCCGTGTACCGGGTTCCGGATACGTATGTTCAAAATATAATAGAGTCTTAATACACGGCGGCCGCGCTAATGATTTACCAGGAGTGGGGTACACTCTCGTAAGAGGAGTGTACGATTTTTCACCTATGATTTTTAAAAAAAAACGAAGATCGGTTTATGGGACCGACAGGCCGGACGGATACACAAAACACGTGAGAAGATGTTTTAGAGCTATAAAAAAAAGTTAAAAATACTTATGAAACTTGAATGAATTTCTTCTAAACTTATTTCAATAATTGCTTGAGCGCGTTCCGGTTCTCTCTGACCTTTAACTTTTGGTTTAGCTTGCTGCGCAGTAGAAATGATGCACGCAGCTATGAGTAGATACGATATGGATCGATTTGGTATAATTTTTCGAGCCTCTCCGAGACACTCTGACTTAATTATAGTTGCGGGAACTTTGACAAACAAAATGGCCCCCGTAATTAGACGCCTATACGAGCAGATGCCGGATCCGAGATGAATTTTGTCTATGGGTAGTTGCGCAAACGGCGGTGGATATTATCATTACTCTTATTCAGTAGTTCGAGGATGCGACAGGATAATCCCTGTCGATATTTACGTTCCCGGATGCCCGCCAACAGCAGAAGCACTTTTATTCGGTTTAATTCAACTACAGGGGAAAATAGGGTTTATTCTATCAGAACTAAATACTTCTAACGAATGATACGGAGGTGATCACATGTAATTGAATTAGCGAACGACTTCGCTCTCCCTTTTTATTACAAAAAACGATTTAAATTCAGAATTTTCCGGCTAAATGTTAGATTTAGAAGATTCAATTTAAAAAAAACTAAATTTAAAAGAAAATCTTTAATGCGTTTTAGACACAGAGCCAACTGATACTTATATTTTAACATAATAAAAACTTGGTCTCAAGATTTTAAATTTAATAAAAATTACGCAAAATATCAGTACCTAAATAATATATTAGTTAATAACGCGGTTGTTTTCGACCCTAACTATTTTAAATTTAAAAGTGAATTTTATCTATATAATTTTGATGGTAAAATTTCTAACGTATCGAAAAAGTTTTATTGTTATTTACATAAAAAACCCCTCGATACTATTAAAAACACTAATTTCACATTCGCTTGATTTTTAAATGATTTCGATACAACTAGTAACATAACGCCACTCTACCAGTATTACGATTTTAAATTCTATAACCCTTTAATTATAGCGAAACCTTCCGCTCTTTTTTTTTATAAAAATTTAAGCTTTTCGCTAACTTTAATTAAAATATTAGAAATAAAAAAAGTTATTAATTATTTATTTTTTTATCATATGTTTAAACGTTAAATATTTTGTTTTTAAAATTAATAAATTTTAGGAAAAAATCTTATCGCTCGGCAGCAAGTAGGAATTTTTTTTTTTTCCACGTTCGCCTCAACCATCAACCCAAGTATAAAAAATTAACTTTTTTAAAAAAAAACACTTCAGGTAGAAATTGTTCGGGTAAAATAATAGCGCGCACTAAAACCTCTATTCTAATCAAAAGACGAAGCGTTAAGGTAAACTATATACTAAATTATGCTAAATTAACTCTCGTGGGCGGTTTTATTTTTTTACCGTATAAAAATAAACTATTATCTTTGTTTTTTTACTCTAACGGAGCTGTTTCTTACTACTTATCGACTCGAAATCATAGAATTTTCCACTGCTCTATTTTTTTATTTCATAAAAAAATTAGAAAATTAAGACTTAGGAAGTTATTTTCTATTATTTTTAGAATAAAAAAATTAACTTATTTATCTTATTTATCCGCGCGCCCCCTGTTTAAAGCTCAGTACGTCAGAGCCCCAGGCTGCAAATCCAGATTATTTAAATTTGACAAAGAAAAACATGTCGTAGTTATGGAGTTACCCTCCAAAACTAGAAAATTATTTTCCTACTACTCATTCGCCTTTCTCGGCGCCATGTCTAACTACAATAATAAAAATTTTTCTACCGGTAAAGCAGGATATTGAAGGAGTTTTGGGGAAAAATCGATCGTTCGCGGTGTTGCTAAAAACCCAGTCGATCACCCCCACGGAGGAAGAACTAAGGCAATAAAACACCAACGAACGCCATGAGGAAAAACGACCAAGTTCAAATAAAACCGCAAAAAAAAATTATTAATTCTTTAAAATTGCTTTATTGCTCGCCTTTTGTATGAAAAAAATCTTTCCTTTTCCTTAAACATCCTGTTATGAAATTTGGAGAAAAATATGTATTTTATAGATCTTCGATCGTTCCTAAAATTCTTGTCGGTACAAAAGTTAAAATATTTCTGGAAAAAAATGAACTTTAAAGAAAATTAATAAATGAATGATGGGCTTTAAATTCGGAGAATTTACCTGAAATCGAAAAATAGCGGTTTATAAGGCAAAACAAATGAGGAAAAAAAAAAAAAAATAATTTGAAATTTGAACAACTTATTCAAATATACTGATCGCGGGGATTTTTAATAGGGGGGTCCACCTACCCGTTCAACACAACTTTTAGCGAGTTTAGTGAAAATAAACCCGGTATATCATTTAAATTTAAACTTATGTTTTATAAAAGATTTGAGCTTAATAATTTCGTAAATAATAAAAAAAAAAGAATCGGAGCGTTGAACAGCGACATAAAAAAAATATATAATATGTTTATAGCGCAGAACGTTAACGTGAATAACGAGGTTTTCGAGTTAATCCGTTATAACCTTATAAGGTTATTTTTAATAAAAACTTTTAGAGGCCGATGCGCCGCTTTAAGTAAACCTAGTCGGGGTCAACGGACTAGGTCTAACGCCTCTACCAGTTTTAAAAGAACTCAAATAATCAGATATTTTTTGCAACAAGTTAGAAAAAACAATATGATCGAAAAAAAACCAGAAATTTTGAATAGAAAATTATTAAGAAAAAAAAAAAAAGTTAAAGCTCCGAAAATTAAATTAGTATTCACAAAAGTTCGTAAAAATATCTGATTTTAAATGTTTTTTATTTTTTTGCTAATAAATTTTTTTTACAAAGCCCGAGCCTTTCATAATTTTTTTCTATTCTATTGTTTAAATAAAAACTTAATGCTTTTTTTCGATAGTTTTTTAACTAATAGATTCCTCAAAGACAATGTTTCTATAAAAAGAAACCTTATATTAAATAAAAAATTTAAAAAATCTAGTTCTGTAAAATTTAAAAGCTTTAGAATTTCACGCAGAAAACTACGTTTATATTTAAAATTAAAAAACAAAACCCGACCGGTCCCGCTAACGTATACTCCTTTTCTACACAATTTTTTTTTTACAAAAATAAAAGCTATTAAAAGTAGCGCAATTTTTTTAACGCACAGGAAAATTTCAAACTTTTCAAATTTTTTAATTGTAAATAATTTAGTTAACCCCAACGTCTCGCACTTCTATTTTAAAAGTATGCCGACACTTGAGTCACCGTCTTGTGAGCAAACTTTAATTTTTAGTAAAAAAAGTAAAAATAATTCCTATAGATTAAAAGCTAAATTGTTTTCAAAAAAATTAAAAAAAAATAATATCTACAGGTTTTTAGAAAATAATGAGTACAGGTTTAATAAAGAAAAAAACTTTTATTTTATAAATTCGCACTACTCTCGCTTTACCCTCATTAATCGAAAAATAAAAAAAAAAAAATATGTAAAACCTCCCTTCAATAGGCTTAAATTCATCAAGCTGCTGTCGTCCCCTCTTTTTGTCAAAAAATTCAAAAAAACAACTTTTTTGTTCAAAGCCCTTTTTAAGTATTTCCCGAAAAAATTCTTTAGAGCAAGGCAAACCACATTTGGATTTTTACGGCGCCGCCCTTATTTTTTTCTGTGAAGCGAATTAAAAATAAACTATTTCGATATCTGATTAAAAATAAGATATTCACGCGCGCTAACTCCGGTATTTTTAAAAAAACTTAAACTTACTCGTAAAAGGTATATTTTTCGTAAATTTAAAAACCGCGCCTCCTCTAAAATTACTGTAATTTTAAGTGTGCCTCAAAAACTTTTTTACTACCGCCCTGTGTTGATAACCACCATTTTATTCGTGTCTAAATGAAAATCGTTTTTTTTACTAGAAAACTTAGGATTTCTCTTCCCCACTACTTCGGAATTTAACGGCTCTAATTTTTTGCAAAATTTAGCAAATTTTAGAAAAGAACTGTACTCGTTTACCATGAAAAACGAATTACAAAAAAAAATTCTTAAAAAATATTTTTTTGCGAATAATATCGAATATTACGGAAGTCGTTTTGAAAAATTAGACATATTTTTATCTAAAGCTAAAAAACCAGCAAACGATTTTTTTTTAACTTATAATTTTTTCAAGTTTTTTTTAACCGATATTTTAAAAAACGAGAAATGACCGTCTTTTAATATAAAGAAAAACTTTTGAAATTACGAAAATATCGAAGAAATGGATTTAACAATTAAAAGAGTTAGATTTAAACCAGGGTATTCAATTATCTGAAGAGAAGCTAGAACTATTCTTAAATCTACCTTAAATGTAAACTTTAGATATCAGCATAGATTAACAAAATACTTATTAAAATTTAGAAAAATAGTAAAGCTCAAACTAATATCTGTAAGTGACATGAATTTTTTGAATTTAATTTTAAAAACTAAATTCGCCCCCGATTTTTCTACTTCTTTATTTTTTTTTAAAAATAACCTTATTTTCTTAAATTACACCCCCTGCACAAACGAACATTTACAAATTTTTACTGGAGATTTTGTTCAGCTAGTCGTGACATGTAAGTACTACTTAGCTTATAAAAATTTAATAAGCGTTGTTTTAAAAAAAAAAAGAAAATTAGATATTATTTCTAAAAAAAAAAACTTCGTGCCCGCGAGCCCAGAAGAAAAAAAAAGAACTAATAACTACCCGAAGTGAGTTCTTCAAAACAAAAACTTATTAGAAGATATACCTAAATTTTTAGAGGTAGATTTTTATACTTTATCTTGTTTTGTGCTGTACGAACCTTTCTTATGATCCGAGTTAAGCACTGCCGACTTACTCCATACAAAATTCGGTATAATTAACGTTTATAATTGAAAATACATAAATTAAAAACTTCATTTGAATTTTCTTTACCGTGAAATCTAACATTTTTAATTTTTGACAACCACAATTTATTCAAAACTCTTATAATGAAAGAAAAATAAAAAGTTTTGTTTTGAATTTCGGCCCGCAGCACCCCGCGTCTCACGGAGTTTTAAGACTAGTCGTCCAGTTAAACGGCGAATTAGTAGAACGCGCCGATCCGCACGTCGGGTTCCTGCACCGCGGTACTGAAAAATTAATAGAAAGTCGTAATTACCTTAAATCATTACCATATTTTGACCGTTTAGACTACGTTTCTATGATGGCGCAAGAACACGCTTTTTGTATAGCAATCGAATCTCTATTAAAAACTACATCTTACACGGCGCTTTACACTCAGATAAGAGTGTTGTTTGACGAATTAACTAGAATACTAAACCATCTACTCGCTATTTCTACGCATTCACTAGATGTAGGTAACATGGCCCCGGTATTTTGAGCTTTTGAGGAAAGAGAACGAATTATGGAATTTTACGAAAGGGTTTCTGGAGCAAGAATGCACGCCGCTTTTTACAGGCCCAACGATATCGATTGAACCGGCCTAAACTACCAATTTTTTCTTGACGTTTCGATGTTTGCTAGAGATTGCTTTAAATCTCTTACCGAAATCTTCGCTGTCTTGACAACTAATAGAATTTGGAAATCCCGACTAGTTAATGTAGGAAGCTTAAACTTAACCGATGCCTATGCTTACGGAGTTTCTGGACCGATTATTCGAAGTGTTGGAATAAAAAAAGATATTCGATTTTTAAAATCAGAATCGTACTCCCACTACTGATTTTTATCTATTCACGGGTATTTGGGAAAACGAGGAGATAGCTACGATAGATTTTTAATTCGTATGAGAGAAATGTACGAAAGTGTTAATATTATTTTTCAAATTTTAACAAATCTAACTTTAATCACAAATGAAAACTCGTCGCTAATAAATGAAAAGAATAAAAAAACATCATTTTTTTCTTTTTTTGATTTTATCTATTTAAACAAGTTTAAATCCTTGAATTTTAACACTAAATATAATTCTATGGAAAGCTTGATAAATCATTTTAAGTATTATAGTGAGGGTCTAAAAGTACCTAAAGGCTTTATATATAAAGCAGTAGAGGCACCCAAAGGAGAATTTGGGGTTTCTCTAATCTCTGACGGATCCGCAAACCCCTATAGATGCAAAATAAGAACCCCAGCCTACCACCATATCCAAATAATGCCCCGACTTGTGCAGGGCCACTATTTCGCAGATTTAGTAACGGTTTTAGGGTCTCAAGATATTGTTTTCGGTGATGTCGATAGATAATGAAACGAGATTTACGGTGGAAATTATTAGATAACTACAAAAGAAAACTATTTTTGAAAAGCGAAATGCGTCGCGCGTTACTACAATTTATTATAAAAAATACCTATGTACCGCAAAGTTATCGATATTTTGCTTTATACCAAAAATCTAGAATCACTCGATTGAAATCCCGCGTACAGCATAAAAATAAATGTGTCTCAACGGGAAGAGTATGAGCCGTGAATAAAATGACTAATCTATCAAGATTTGTTTTTCAACGAGAGGCTTATAAAGGGCACTTACCGGGGTTTAAAAGAGCTTCTTGATAAATTTAATGGGAGATATAAAATTACTGATTTTAGATTTTTTTTTTTTTTTAAATTTTAATTTTAACGAATTTTTTTTTTATGTGATAAACGCTTTAGACCCCCTCTTACAAAACGGATTCAGCTTATCTTATTCAAAATTTTTTTATTTTTTTAATCAAAATATGTCATTTTTTTTTTCCGTTAAATTTTGCCTATGTATAGCTTTCTTAATATTAATACGAGGAGGAGCCCCTCGCTATAGATATGATTATTTAACGAAACTGGGGTGATTAAAATTTTTAGGTTTAGTTTTAACTGTTTTTTTATTTTCTTTATTTCTTTTCTCTATTTATTAATTTTTATATGAAATTTGAACAAATGACCATCTGACTAAAGGTTTTAACTTGAAAATTAAATTTTCAATTAATACTTTTCCCAGTGTTTTTAATTAACACTTTTAATAAGTTTTTTTTTTCATGAAAAATTTTAAATTACGCAGATTCTTACTGATTCATGTACTCAAACAAAAAATTTTTTTATGAAAAAAAAACCATCCTATAATCATTTAATTCATGCTTACAGTGGAAACTAGCTTAATCGGTAAAGCGTTAAATTTTGGGTTTAACGAGTGCGGGTTCGAATCCCGCGTTTCCAAATGAGTACAAATCATTCAGTTATTAATGTAGTAAATATTTGAAGGATAGCTTTAAAAAAAAAAAAAATTTATTTTGACATAATTTTTACAAAAAAGATTTTTCGATTTTTAAAAATTTTAAAATCCTTAAGTCTTATAAATTCATTTTTGTTCATAAATAAACAAAAATGAGTTTACGTAAGGGCATACGTTGCGTTTAGATCAGTTAAGTACAACCTAAATTTTTTTAAAATATTTTCGACCCCCTCTAAAAAATTTTACGTATCTTTAAAAGCTCTTAAGCTTTTTTCTAAGCGAGGAGGTGCCTCAACGTATTTGATATCTACTTCTACTGGAGTAAAACCCCACCAAGAGTGCATTAATATTAGGAAAACCGGTATGCTGACTAGTTTGAGTTCAAATTAAATAAAATTGAAAAACAGCAAAACTTTTATTAAATTTAAAAACCATTTTAAAAATTTAAATTTTTATTCGATGCCGGTTTCGATTTTATTTATAGTAAGGAAAAGATTAAATTTCGTTTTCTCTTTTATATTTATAATCGCTTCCCTGATGTTTTCATTTTTTTAATACTGCATTTTTTGAAAAATGTAACATGAACAAATTAGGAAGATAATTTCTAAATTACGTTTAGCGCAGTGTTCCGCCTTTTATTTAATAAGTTTATTTTTGTTTAATTTAACATCTTTAGTTAACGGAACCTTTTTTCGATTAGGAAGGCTAAAATTTTTTAAACTTTTAAAGCTTAATTTTCCATCTAGCCGAAACGTGAATAAGTACAACGAAACTTGATTTCAAACTGCAATAAGACTAAAAAAAAATAGAAAAACCACGCTTAAATTTATTTTAAAGTTTAAGACCTTTAATTTTAAAAATTTCAAGATTCATAATAATTTTATAATTTTTAAAAACTTCGTTAACAATAAATTTATTTACAACTTTAATCAAAACAAAATATCCAACTATATAAATAACAAATTCTTTATTATCTCTAAAAATTTTTTCTTACTAAAAAAAGTTAACGTTTTTTATTTTTTGCTGTATAAAAATACTATAGGAGACGGTTACTATTATATAAGAGGATTATTTATAATTTTTTTTGTTGATGCTTGCGTTACCGACGATGAACCTTTATGGGAGCCAATCGAATGAAGCTTAGTGCAATCTTGAATACTTTTCATTTTTATTTTCGCCTGAATAGCTGAAAATTTAATTACTAGTAGATTCGGTAGTTATACCGGAAGAGATAAACGAGTATGGTTCGCTTGATATAAAACTTTTTGATTGATAGATTTAAGTTATATAATATCATACGGCTTAGCGGCTCTGCTAGTTATTGTACCGTTTTATTATGAACTAACTTATAACTTATCGTTTGTCATTTCTTGATGAAATTGATACACTAAATCGTTTTTTTTTAGATTTATTAGTATGTATTCGTTAGTTATTTTAATCTCTACGTTACTTTTATTTAATTTAAGATGATTAAATTGAAAAAAACTAATTATAATTGTTTTTATTATTAATTTTTTTATAGCATATCTTTTGTATACACATTTTATTATGAGTTTTTTTGGGTATTTTACAAACCCATTATGATACCAAAAAGTTCGACCAGTTGACTACATTCAGCTTAGTCATGAACCACTAAAATGAGGTTGAGGTAGCGCTAATAGAGATCATTTCCCTTACCATAAGGTCTCAACAGTTTTTTGATTTAAGAATGACGGACCGTTTGCCGGGGCTTTTTTAATGCTACATTTATTTTTATTTTTAACAATTTTTTTTTTATACATTTATTGATTGGTGCTACTCCGTCGAGTTTACACAACTAAAGAAATAACTTTTACGTTTACGACATTTTGCGTTTCTGCCTTAAAACAATTTTTTTACTTTTTCTTTTTAATTTATATTTTAATTTTTATGAGTTTTATTGTTTCATATTGACGATTTCCTATTGAATTCATTTGAATGATAAATTCTTACTCCTGAACCAATCATTTTTTTATAATTTTAAAAGATTACTTAAGTTTTCTTATCAAATTTTTACTTTAATTTTAATTTAACACTATGCTATTTATTAAAGCTTCAAAAGTTTTATCGTTAAGTTTCGTATTCATGCCATTAATGGGTTGCGCTGTAGCCACAGGATTAATTTTCGCCTCTTTAATTAAAGGAATCTCCTATGCCCCAGATTTAGAAGAAGTTTTATTCAACTATACTACTTTAGGGTTTGCTTTCGTAGAAAGTTTCGCCTTCTTACTTTTTTTTGTAGCTGCTATCGTTATTTTTATCTAAAACGTAATATTTTTTTGCATTTTTTAAAACGACCTGCGGCTCTTAGGGCGACCCATTTACAGTTATAATACTTCTACTTGTTATATCCGTAAATGGGGGAAGCTTGTGGGAAATATGAGTTATCCTGTTATTAACAGATGAGGATTAAATTTATTTTGAACTAAGTTTTGGTATAGCGACAAATTTAATATTTCATTGAATCATTGTGGAAATATTTTTGAAACTTTAATTTTACTTTATTTAAATTACGGATTTTTTTTCACAAAAAGTATTTTTATCTCCAAATATTGATACTGAAATTCACCGGTGAAAAATTTTAATTTTTCCCTGCAAACCTTAAAATATTTTCGTTTTGTGGAGTACAACAACAAAACATTAAACGACCATAGTATATATAAATTAAGACTCCATATAAAAAATATTTATTTCTCTAAAATTTGAATGTTAATTTCACAAAAATGAATAGTATTAAATTTATACCTTTTTAATCCTATAAAAAAAAGACGTGTCGTGAAAAAAAAAAAAAGAAGTTTTGAATCCTTTAGCGTGAGGCTTAGCGCGAACAAACAAAACTTTTTTCGTTTTAAAATAATTTTCTTTTTTTTTTTTGAAAAAACTATTAACAAGAATTTTTACTACAATTTTTAGATTTTTTAATATCCGTTAAAATTTTGCTTTTTTTATTCTTTAAATAAAGCTAGTGTTCGAAACTAATTTTTTTTTGCTAAAATACGATGACGAAAAAGAATACATGTACTATTCTAAGTTTATTTTTTCTCAAAGCCTTCCTAAAATAAATTACAGCAATCAAAACTTTTTTCATCTCTACAATTCAAGCGTTTTTAAATATAAATTTTTACTAAATTCATCAGATAATCCTATCTTAAAAAAAGTTGATAATTTTAATTTTGAAACTTTCGACGATTTAATTAAAAATTCTTCCGAAAATTCTTTTTCTGATCCCCAAATAGCCGATAGTTTTTTGAATAAATACTTAAATAAAAAAAAATTCTCGTTTACAAATTTCTTTATCGATAATTTAATCGACGTACCGATTTGTTTTAAAAAATCAAAATCTGTTAAAAGAAAAATATTTACATTTCCTATTTTAAAATTTTCAAATTATTTTTTAAAAAAAGGTAAAAAAGAAAAAATTAATAAAACTTTACTGTTGGCTTTAGCTAAAGTAGTTAAAATTTTAAATAAAAGTCATCTACGTCTCGAATCTTATTTAAGCAGCTGGCTGCACTTTTATTTAGTTTTTAACGAAACCCTTTATTTTAATGGTTACTTGGTAAAAACAGGCAGATCGTTTAATTTTGATACAGAAGTAGAACCGCTTCCTTTAAGCTTTTCTGAAGAAATTACAACAAATGAATCCGCAAATACAAAAATTAAAAAAGAAAAATTCGATATCGAATTGCCTAATTTAAATCGCTTTACTAATTCAGGTAAGAAAATTAATTTAGATTTTTTTTATAAAAATACACTCGAAACTTTATTTTTTAAAATAAACCCCATCTTTAGTTTTTTTATATATAGTGTAGATAAAAATATAAGAAAATTCTCTAGGGGCAAGTCCGGGAAGTATGTCTTTTTATGAAAATATATAGCTCCGCACAAACGTCATTATTTAATAATGAAATGGATAGCTAAAGATTGTAAGTTTTATCAAGATAAAAAATTCGTTGATCGGTTAACTCAAGCTTTTATAAATGTTCTGATTAATGACGACAAGAGTTTTGTACATAAATCTAAAATTTTCTCCCATAATTATGTCTTTAAAAATTTTAAAAAAACGCTGTTCGCGAACTTTAAAACCACCTCGTAATCGTTGAAAAAATAAAGTGGCATGGTTATTCAGATGGATCTATACTTAAGAAATTCACAAGAAAAAATAAAATTTTTATGCATAAAACTCCCCGTATAAATGAAAATAAGTTCCAAACTTTTTTATATATACCGCCTTTATGAGACTTTTTTTTGATACAAAAAAAAAATAAAAATAATTTAAAAAATATCTTTGTTTTCTCCGATACTTACTTCGCCGTTATCCCAATTCCTTCTACCTTTTCTTCTATAAAATTCTATAATGACAGCAAGGTCGTTAATTTTTATTTTAGCTTTAGCAACACCTTTTATCGATATTTTTGAAACTCTCTTAAAACCGTTTTTTATAGCTTTTCTAAAATTTTTTTTAGAAAATTAAAATTTAAAGGTAAAGGTTACTATATTTATAAAAATATTAGAAATACTATAGCCCTTCAAATGGGTTATTCGCATATTATACGCCTCTATGCTTTTAAAGTTCACGTGAAGTTTACAGCTAAAACAGTGATCTTAATGTTCGGCCTAAACAAAAAAAATTTAACTGTTTGCGGTTTTTCTCTAAAAAAACTCAAACCTATAAATATATTTACAGGACGCGGAATTCGCTTTTCCAGACAAATAGTTTACAGAAAAACCGGTAAAATGAGTGCGTATAGATAAAAATAAAATAATTAAAGAAATGTTTTATTTTTTTTTCTCTAAAAAAATATGATTAGTTTTTAAAATGATCTTTAGTTATTCGTCCTATCAATCAAAAGTCTTTCAAACCTTTTCTTGGTTTAGAGGCGTTATTCAACTTTTTTTTATTTTTATTTTAATTAACGTTTTTAACTAAAGTAAATAAATATATAAATATATATATGTTTTTGGGAGATTTTGAAGTCTTTTTTAATTATATTTCTGTTATAATATTAGGAGTTATTATATACAACGTTATAAACTGTTTTTCTTTTCGAAATCTTTTAAAAAGATTTGGATTTTTAAAAATGTCTCGTAGAGATTTTTACGAATGCGGGTTTAAACCACAGACGCAAAAACCCATCAGGCTTCCAATTCAATTTTTATTAATTTGCGTTTTTTTTTTAATTTACGATATCGAACTGGTTTTTATATTTCCTTATGTTTCTGGAATTGTATTTGGTAGTTTTTACGACACCGCCTTATTTTTCTTATTTTTCTTCTTATTTTTTCTTAGTTTATTGGTAGACTACGAAAAACACGCGCTGTATTGACAATATTAATTTTTAGTTTATGTTTGAAGGTCGATATTTTCGGCGAGTACAATGAGGTTATCACCCCATTTTTCAAGGATTTGACGCGGTATCTAACTGAAGTTGAAACATGGTCTCCCTATCAGGTGTTTTTTTTTCTTATTTAAATTTTTTTGTAAATCGATTAGTTTTACCCTTTTCAAGCGTAACTTCTGTTATTGGATTTATGCTTTTGATCGCGATAGTTATGCAACTTTTATCGGGTTTTTATTTAGGATGATACTACATCCCAGAACCGGGTTTAGTAATTGAATTAAGAGAAGAAATGTTCAACGATACGCGCTTCGGAGCTGAAGTTTTTTATATGCACGTTCGAGGAGTAGATACTATTTTTGTTTTGTCGTATATGCACATCTTAAAAAAAATATATATTAAAAACTTCGTTACAGCTGAATCAGATGGATGAATTTTAGGTGGTTACGCCTTTTTCTGGTTCCACTATATAGTTGCTTTAGGTATATCTTTAAGCGCGACCCACTTAAGTGATTTAACTTTAACTATCGTAGCAAATATCTTTTGATCTTTATTTAATAATATTTATAAAACCTATTATATTATTTTTACTAACAAACACCTAAATGTGGATCAAATGACTAGATTAATGGTATTGCATTATTTCACACCCTGATATTATCTTTATTTAATACAACTACACGTTTTATTTTGCCACGAATCGTGAGATTCAGATAGCGGAGAATCTACTTATGAAGATAAATCCGGTTCGTATATTTCTTGATTCTTTGATGCTTTTTTAAAGGAAATTCAAGATGCTTGATATTGAACAATTTTAGTTTTTGTGTACTTCTGATTACATCACTTTAACCCCTCCACAGTTAATTACTTTTTTTTCGAAAGATGAAATATCGCCGAATTAGATGAAATTAGATTTTACGGAGTAGCACCTCATTGATATTTCCGACCGCTAATGGGTCTTTTAGTAATATCCCCAACTCACTACGAAGGTTTAATGTGAATGGGTTTGTTTTTTGTTTTATTGACCTTTTTACCGGTTATTTATAATTTATATAATTCTTATAACAAATATGTTGCAGCAATACCGATGCAAAATTCTTTAATTCAAACTTTTGCATTTATTATTTTCATGATGTCTTTGTTCTGCAGCGCTAGTATGCTTCCCTGCGGTAGATACTATTACGAACCAGAAGGTGGCTACGTAGGAAACCCGTGAGTTAAATTCTCCTACCAATATATATATTTGTACTTAGCCTGATTTGTACATCATTTAGACTTGTTAGATCATTATATTTTCCAGTTCTTCCAAACTTTTATTAGAAAATGCTTAAAATTATACAAAAAAAATTTAAATTCTTTAAAAATTAGTATTTCAAGATTTATAAACTTTACTAATAAAAACAAAGAATTTTACGAATTAATCTTTAGCGACAAAACTTTTAAATTAAGATTTAAAAAAAAAAATAAAAGGTAAGAATAGTTCAATTGGCAGAACGTCGGATTGTGGCTCCGAAGGTTGAAGGTTCGATTCCTTCTTTTTACCCAAAATATGACAACTTTTTTTTTTACCGCGAATGCATTCACCTTTAACTTTAATATTTTTTTTAAACTGTACATCAATAAGCTAGAAAAAGTAAACCCCATCTTCCATAAATATTTTACAACCAACGAACTTCTTTGACAAGAAGGTCTTTACACAGATTTTCTACAAAAAAAAATAGCGGATAGCTGAATAAAAAAATTTTTAATAAGCGCATCCTATTTATTTAATGAAAAACTAATTTTTGATTTAATAATAAAATTTTTTATAAACTGCATTTTAATACCTTTTCATAAATTTTCAATTTTTGAATTTAATTCTTTAGCTAACTTACTTTTTGCCGTAATTTCAATTTTAATTTTTTTTTATTTCATTTATATGTATGTATATATTTTTACTTTATTTTTTTAATGTTTTTTTTATTTGAGCGAACTAGGATTATTAATTTGTTTAATAACGATTCTTTTAACACTATTTGTAGTGCTTACCGAACGAAAATTTTTAGCATACGCGCAACGACGAATGGGGCCTGCCGTAATGGGAAGAAACGGAGCCTTTCAAATAGTACTTGATCTAGTAAAACTTTTAACTAAGGAAATTTTTTTAATACCACGACCGAGTACAGCCTTAGCCCCAATTTTTTTAGCTTTGCTGTACGCCACTCAACTAGTTTTTTCACAAAATTTTATATGAGGCCCCTCTTTATTTTTGTTTGAAAACGTAGACTCTTTAATTTTATACCATTTAATTTTAGTGCTATTTAGTAACATTTTTTTCTTAATAGTAGGTTTACTCAGCCAGTCTCGGTATGCTATTATAGGTTCAGTTAGAGCAATAGTTCACGTAATTTCTTTAGATATATTTGTAACCCTTCTTTATTCTTTACTAATATTTAGCTCTCAATCCGCGAATTTTCATGATTTTATAATTGCGCAAAACGGATACTGATTCTTGTTTATATATAGCCCTGCAGCGTCCGCCTTTGTCGTTATTCTTTTATTAGAGTCTAAACGAACCCCTTTCGATCACGCAGAAACCGAATCTGAAGTCGTAGCTGGTTACTCGGTCGAATACAGCGGCCCTATGCTACTAATGTTTTATTTAGCCGAATACCTCCATTTAGTTATTTCTTCTGTGCACTTTACGATTTTTTTTTTAGGCGGTTGATGATCTTTAAAAATCCTCTGATTTCTACCTCCAATTTTTTTAACGCCCAATGACGTTTCATACTGATTTGAGATATTTAATAATTTTATTTGAATTTAATTTCTCGAATGATTTTATTTTTGAAAATTTTTTATTTTTGGTCGACCATAGTATTGTAAATAACTTTTATTTTTAATAATGTTTTTTGCCTGCACTATAACTTTTATATAAACTGGTTCATTAATATTATAGTTATTTATTTATTAAAAATTTTTATAAACAACTACAGCATTCTTGAAGTATACTCAAAAAACAGCCAAAACGAGAATTTTTTGGAATTTTTTGTTTTTTTTTGAACTAATTATTGAACCGTGCTTTTCCTCTTCTCCTTCTTATTTTTGGTGCGAGCGTACAGCTATTTTTTTAACATAAAATTAATTTATAATCTAATAATTTTTTTTTTAGTTTGCTTCTATACTAACGAACTAACTTCTTTTTTTAATGATAATTTCCAATTCCAATTTTTTAATTTAATTTTTTATAATCAAAATTTCCTCCTGTTAAATAATTTAAATAAAATACATCCATTTTTACTTTATTTTAGCGCAGCATCCCTCGCTCATATATCACTAAGAACGCGCCTGCCTCATACCTTTAATTTTACTTTCGTAAAGTCATCAGTTTTAGCAAAATCTAATTTACAAACTCTATTTCTGTTTTATTTAGTAAGCTTAGCTATTTTTTTAGGAGCTTGGTGGGCCGAGCAAGAGCAATCGTGAAATGGTTGATGAAATTGAGATTCTTCAGAAACACTTAGTTTAGGGATTTTTTTTTATAGCATTTTTATTTTCCACTATAATTTTAATTTTAATAAAACCTTAAGCAATAGGGTTACTGACTTTAATTTTTTATTCCTAAACTTAATTCTTTATGTTTTGGTTCAATTAAATTTCGAGCAGACTAGCCATAATTTCGGCTTAAAATTTTTCTTTTTTTTTAATAACTTTTATTATCTAATTTTTTTAACGATTATAGGCGCGCGCGAGTTTATAAAAAAAAATAATTCCTCACTTTTTCTTTCCCTTTTTTTTTTTATAGCAATCTCCCCTAGCGCTCGATATTATTTATTTTATAGATTTAAAATTTACGCGCATGTCTGTATTTTTTTTATTTTAATGAAAATTTTTTTAGTAAGCTTTATTTTTAATTTTAATACTAAATCGTGAATAATACACACAATAAACATTTTCAACAATACGCAGTATTTTTATATAGAAAATTTTTTTTTAGTGATAGTACTGCTATTTTACTTCTTTAGGGTAACTTCCTTTTTCAGCTCGTTTTGAAGCAGCCCCACGGCTGCCCATTTTTTAATATTAAATTTCCTGTTCTCTAGTTTTTTTAACTCAAATTATGAATTCGTTAACTCTGTGTTTTTTAGTAGCGTTTCGAGTCTCTCGCTTCCCTACAATTTTATCGAATCTATTCTAAATTATTCGGTAGAACTTAATTTTTTTGAAAAAGAAACAGCGGTGCGCAGTAAATATTTCATATTATTTCCGCATCAAATTAACTATTTATTTAATGTTTTTGAAAATAATTTAATACTATCGAAAACATATTTTTCTAGTTTTATTAGTTTTTTTTTTAAAAACAATAAAGTAGAAATTTTTGAAGTAAACGGAGTCCACTGCATTCCTTTAGAGATGTTTTTAATATTTATAGCGTTTCATAGGTTTTTTTTTAAACCACTTTGAATAAATTAAACCAAAGAATGCTTTTTCAGCGAATCTTTAACTGAATAAAGTACAAAACTCTGCCGAGTTCATTCCTTTTTCGTAACCGACTGTTTGTTGAACGCGATTCAAAACATAGGAGAATTTTCTCTAACTTTGGGTCTCACTTTAAAGGTTCTAAATGAAGTTTTTATTTGTCTTACTCAATAAAAACGTTATTTAAGGACAAGTACGCTAAGTATACAATTAAATTTTTATTATATCTTATTGTTTTTCTAGCTTTTTTTTTTTACAACAAATATTACATAAAAATGCCTATGTTAAATAGCTTTTTATATATTATTTGATCCTGCGCTGACTGCAGCTATTATTATTTAACTTTTGCTTCGTGATGGGTTTTCGTTGGTTTTATTAAAATCACCAATTTTTTCTACTCTGCCTTCACCTTTAATAACTTTTCCCAAAAATCCTCCTCTAGTTTCCTTAAGCGCCCGTTTTCAGATTTTGATCTGCCAGAAGAATCTGCCTATAAAAAAAAATTAATTTCAAAAGAAGATGTTGATTATTACTCTCACTTATGAATAAATATGACAAAAACACCCCAAAAAAAAATTATAATTGAAGAAATGTTTAGTCAAGACATAAAATCAGCAAATTGATTAAAAAAATACAATTTTTTTAAGTTTAATTATTTATTTACAGACTTCACAAATAAAATAACAAGTCAAATCGTCAGCTACCGAGTTAACCGTAAATTAAACAAAATTTTAAAAGAAAACTGCGCCGGTGATTACGCGAAACTTGACCAGTACATCTCTCAAACAGATCTATACCAAAATCATTTAGTAACTTGTTTACTATTTTTTTTTAAGAAGGAAACTTATTTTGATAAAGCGTCGAAAAGATTTAATTCGACAAGACATTTAGACCAAAAAAACGATTGAAATTTATACTCAATCTTAAATGATGAAAAAAAAAATTCATTTACTCGTCGCAGTAAAATAGGATCTTTTTTTTTTAAACAATCTTCACAAAAAGAAATTTTAGATTTTATAATGAACTCTGATGAACTTAAAACTGTAGAATCTGATATAAAAAACAACCTAAAAGGTTCAAAATTTCATAGATGATTGTACAGATATTCCACTTTACACAGGAAATCTTTAAAATTTACAAATAAAATTTTAGCCGGTAAAAAAAATTCGTTCCATCCGGGGTATTTATCTTCTTTTTATAATAAAAATTTATGAAAAAACGTAGATAAATTACCCTCTGAAAACTCTTTTATTTACAGCGCTGCCATTAGCATAAGTAGAAGTAACCAAATAAATTTTTTTAATTTTAATTGTGAACCTCAAACAGAAAAACACGAACCTCAAACTATAAGTTTTTACGAGTCGAGCTACCTGTGATTGATGAAAAAGTTTTATTTTTTCAACTCTTCTAAGCCTAACACTGTAAAAACAAAATTTTCCCAACCAACGGGTACTTTTTTTAAAAATTTAGCGGCGAAACAAAAAAATTTTAAATCCCACCTTTATTTATTGCAAAATTTAAATCGATCTGCTATTTCTACTCTAAATTTATACGATTTAAACGATGATTTTACCGATTACGATAGTATAGAAATTAAGTTAACAAACGTTATCCAAAATGGCCCCTTTTCCAAAGATTTTTATATATCTTTTAGCGACTCTACTTTGTTAAATAACGAGGCCCTCCGAAATTCATTGATCAGTTACAGCGCTTTAAACGAGAAGAATACACAAATGTTTACAAATTATGTATTAGACCAGGAAACGTTTGAATCGGAAGAAATTTCAGGATCTGAATTTTTACATAATAGCGAAAATTTTGAAAGTTTTGTAGAACATTTCATGTATAACGAGAAAAATATCGATAAAATTTTTTCTGAAGACTTAATAGATTATATAGACAGCCTTCCGCGAAACAAATAAGCTACCTTGAGTTATGTAATACAAAACTATTGTTTTAATCAAAAAATAAATTCTCAAACCCCCCGTTTGAACTCATTAATACTACTAAACAATTTAAAATTATTTTTAATATTTATAAAATATAAGTTATTTTTCGTTTTGTTTAAATCTGAAAAATATTTCCAAACAAACGTATTAAATAAGTTAACCCCCTATTTTTTCCACTATTTTTATTTCAACAAACTGCAGACTCTCGATTTTAGTTATATGGGATTTTATACTAATAATTTGAATAAAAGTTTTATTTATTGAACGTATAGAATAATTAAAATGTTTTTATTAAAAAAAGAAAGTAAAGCCGGACTAAATCTTTACTTAGAAAAAAATAGTTTTTTAAACCAATACTTTACTCCAGTTGTCGTTGCGAACACGCCTTTAAATTTAAACAAATTTAAAAATTTCTTCTACTTCAACTTTTTTCTATTAAGTTTTGCATGATTTCAGTATAATACAAAAATGAAATTTAATCAAAATTTTATTTTTTCAATAGAAAATTTATTTTTGTCCCCTATTTTTAGCGGATATTTTTTTAAAATTTATAAATATTAAAGACAAAAGTCAACCTAACTATACGTGTTACTAATACAAAATTTAGTTTCTTTTTCACCAGTTTTACTTTTTTTACATTGTATTTTCATATTTTTATTTAAAAAATGACTAGGGCCAATGGGCACGTTTTACGCCTCTATTTTTATATTTTTCCTAGTATTAGTTTTTTCAATCAACGAACTTGTTTTTATACTAATTAATGGAAATTACTATTATATCGATTTTGGACGATGATTTTTTTGTCTCGATTTAATAGACTCTCACTTAATTTTTTGCGCCGATACTTTAGCATATTTGTGCGCTAGTCTTGTTTTAATTTTGACGTCATTAGCTTTGTTCTTTGGGGTAGAATACATGTACAGAGAGGCATTTATAAATAGACTGCTATATCTACTGAATCTTTTTGCTACAAGCGTAATTTTTTTATTCTTCTGCTATGATTTTTTTTTAATTATGTTCGCCTGAGAATGTATAGGTTTATTTTCTCTACTGTTAGTTAATTTCTACTCTACTCGAATATACACCATTAAAGCAGCTCTAAAAACTTTTGTATTTTCAAGAATTAGTGATATGTTTATGTTTTTATCTTTTATACTTTCTGTTTTAATATTTAATACGACAGATTTATCGTTAATTTTTCTACAAACGCCTTTTTTAGCATTTCATTACTTATTTTTTGGAAATTTAGCCTTTCATTTTCTAACTTTATTTTCTTTTTTCCTGTCCTTGTCGGGAGTCATTAAAGCCGCTCAATTTTTTTTTCACGTGTGACTTCCGGACGCTATGGAAGCCCCCACACCTGCATCGGCGCTTATTCACTCTTCAACGCTAGTAGTTGCCGGAGTTTTTTTAATAATTCGTTTTGCAATTGTATTTGAATTTACGATTTTTACAAATTATTTTTTAGCAGCATTAGGGGCCGTAACGTTAGCTTTTGCAGCGATAAGTGCTATTTTCCAAAATGACATTAAAAAATTAGTAGCGTACTCAACAATTAGTCAAATTGGTTATTTAGTTTGCGGATGTGGATTCTGCTGCTACGAAGAAGTTCTCATTTACCTGATTATCCACGCCCTTAACAAAGCCTTTTTATTTATTTTAGTTGGGTATTTAGTACATTACTTTAACGGTAATACCGATATGCGACAAATGGGCGGTATTTATCTATACTCTTTTGATATAACCGTAATGCTCTTCGGAGTTTGTTTTAACTTAGCGGGTTTACCCTATAGCGCTGGGTTTTTAGGAAAAGAATTTCTTTTATTTCAACTTTTAAAGGACGATTTTTTATCGATTTTAGTCAGGTCTTGCTGATTTATAAGTTTTTTTTTTACACCAGTTTACATGTTTACTTTAATTTTTATAGTTATTTACGGCCCTAAAAAAAGCCCCCTTCACGTTTACGCGCATTTTTGAAAATTTCAATTTTCTAATCTTGTAAATCTTTTGATTAATTTTAAGTCTAATAAATTTTCTCTAAATTTTTTTTCAGATACAAACGTAATTTTTAGCCAATTTAGTTTAGTAACCGGCCGCTTAACCGTGTACATCTTATTTTCCTTTTGACTATTTTTTTTTTTTTGAGGTGAGTACGCACTACTAGTTATCTTTAACTACAGCACCGTAACAGATTCGGTAATCGGCAACTTTTTTTGCTCATTTAAGTCTCATTTTATATTTAGTTTGAATAATTCTAGCCAACAGCTTTTCTATATCGTAAATTTTTTTATATTTTTTTTAGGTTTTTCTGCGCTAATTTTTTTATTAAATCTAAAGTTTACATTTAATTATTTTTCTTTCGAAACAACATATTTTTTAGAAACTTTAATTTTTTTCTTCCTTTTTTATAATGTTAATTTTTTTCTACTTTTATTTATTTTATTTCTGAAATCTATAAGATCAATCCGCTAACACCCTCATTCATTAATTTTTGGAACATAAATGGCTGGTAATAAAAAATAGTCAAACTTTCCGCTTATCGATTGAATTTGTTTATTTAACAAATTTTTTACTTAAATTTTATTTCAACTCGTTAGTGTTTAATTTTTATTTGTTTAGCAAAGCGTCGACTTTTTACTATTTAAACCGATTTTTGTTTAACCTGGCTATACAAAATTATCCGGAAAAAGATAACGAGGCCCAAAGACCTTTTATTTTTTTCGAAAATCCATTTCGAAACGATAAGTTTTCTATAACAACCACTAAAAATATTTCTAAAAAATTTTATTTCCAAACAAATTTTTCAATAAATAATTTTTTTAATGCGCTTAGTTTATTTAATTTCTTCTTTAATAAAAACTTTTTTGCTCCACACCATAATTTTGATTATTATATTCTAAAATCTTCCAAAAATAATTTAATAATAGTTAAGTTCCAAAAATTTTATAAGAGATGAGCCGATAGTCTTAACTTTTTGTTTAATCTTTATTTTTATGATCTAAAACCTCTAGTTTTTGGAAATTTATTCTTTAAAAAAGAAATTTTAGCTATAAACTGAAATTACAAAATATTTGATTTTTTCTTATGAAGATTTTATTATTCATTTTTTATCGAAAAACGCATTCAATTTGATAATCTTTCAAATTATTTTTTCACACAAGTTAAATCTTTCAATGTGAGGTTTATTTTTATAACAGACGTGTCCAACCATTACAAAAATTTTTACTTCTTTAAAAAAAACTATTTTTTCACTATAGGTGTAATAAACATATTTACAAATCCTTGAATGACCGATTATCCGTTTTTTTTATTTTCTGATAACTATATATCTCAATTATTCTTCTTTAAGTTATTAATCTTCTCTTTCAAAAAGAGTTTATATTTAAAATACACACTTTGTTCCAATAAATTAATGTACCTTAAACGCAAAAATCATTTAAATTAAAACAACGATGAGTTATTAATCCCTGTAAAGTAATGTTTAAGGGGGTTTAACTCAATGGCAGAGTGCCAGACTTTTAATCTGTAAGTTATGGGTTCGAATCCCTTAACCCTCAATACTTTTTCAGCTCGCCCGCGTGTTTTTTTTTAAAGACACGACAGCGGGAGGGAGGGGGGGATAGTCAAGTGGTTACGACGTTAGACTGTAAATCTAATGAGAATATCAGCGCAGGTTCGAATCCTGCTCCCCTCATATAAATGACCTTTTATGAGTTAACAAAGATTCTCGAGCGCCTTTTAGGTAAACAGATGAGCAGCATGGAACTTCATGATTTGTATATTTTTTCAATCCACTTATCCGATAACTTCAATGTTATAAAAAATTATATTTCTGATATCAAGCTCCTCAGAGAAGAATCTATTTTTGCTGATTTTAAATTACAGTATTTGGAAAAACTTAAATTCTTACCTTTTATAAAAGATGATATTTTCCCTATTAACGCGAAGACTCTATGTTTACTTAAGCTTAATGAATATTTAAGCGGCAATGAAATTCTTAAAATTGAATTAGCCGATAGGCTTTATACTCTTTTTTTAGTTTTGAAAAAGGACCTTTTTTCTGATGATATAATTTCTAATCATAGTATACGCTGAGATGCCCCAATATACTCTGGAAAATTCTGTGAAACTTTTAAAACCATAAATATTCAGCATTTGTACAGTGATTTTAGCAATATATATCTTAAAAAACAAATACTAATGCTCCACCGATCCTCAAAAATTGATTTTAATTACGACACATTTAGAAATAAATATAGCGCTAAACATATTGCTATGTATAACGCAAGCAGGGTAGTTTCATCGATAGATTTTTTTTTCCCTTCTAAGATTTTTATTTACCGAAAACGCGCTAATACTTCTTTTTCAAACCTTAATATTAAATTTAAAGAGAATAATATTATGTATTCTGGTATTTTATCCTGATTGCCTGATTTCGTAAATCTTAGCACTGGGTGAAACATTATCATTTCTCCTGAAATAATGATTAGCGATAACCCTTATAATTACGTATGCGCGCAGCCCTGCAAAAATGAATTTTACGGCAAAAATGTTTATCGTGATATTATCGATAACTCCAATTACAAACATAATTTATTCACAAAAAGTTCTAAATACTTGAATATTGATTATATCAATAAACGGCGCGAGGATTGTTTCGACAACACATTTTTACTTAAAATTTTAAATCATATTCAATCATATCCCATTAGCGTAGATCGGTTAATACTTGAGAAAGCTAAAAAAATAATGGTTGACGTTTTAAGTATTGAAGCTATCGATCTACTTAAAAAAGAAATTGATAAAAAAAAAATAGAAAAAAATGAACTTTGGAAAAATAGCATAAATTTTAAAAAAAATCAAAGCATAAACAGTCAACTTAAGTCACTTTTTAATAAATTAGAGGGTTTTGAGGTTCAAAATGAGACATTTAAAAAAATATTCAAGTTTTTGAATATTTTAGATGGTAATTTTTATTTTAGGTATGCACTTTGCACTAGGTATAGAATGTACCCCGATGCCGGACCTTTGAATTATCAGAATTTCGCCCTGCTCCGCCTGCTCATGAACGGCGGGCAGCTCGAGAAAAAAATAATTATAAAATCGTACAGAAGTTTCTTTGAAAAACATATTAATTATTTAAATGAACTGAATCAATCTATGTTTTTTTATAATAAAATAAAAAAAGAGAACGCAGAATTATTAGTAAAAATTGTAAATAATAAGCTCGGAACAAATTATAGAATTCACAATAAAAATATACTTGAATTAAATGATAACGCATTATGAGAAAACTTAGTTATTAACTATGTTTATCATCTTATTTATAGAATAGGTGAATTCACAAAGAAAACTTCTACTTCCATAAGCAACGATCAGATCTTTTCTAATGGGATTAATATTATTCAGAATGAGTGTAAAGAGCTTCTTAGTTTAAAAAATATCGACGTGTATGAGAAACTCTACTGAGAAAGACTCGCAGACGATTGGTTTAATTTTAACAATGATGCAAATTTAAGTCCCCGTCTTTATTCTTTTGATGTGACAACCAGCATGGTTCAGATATCTTCAATAATTGCATTCGCTGAAAATGAAAAAATTCTTAAACAATGCGGCTTAATCGACCCATTCATAGATGATGAAATTATCGAAGACGCTCATCAAACTATCGTAATAAAATGTATCGATAGGTTTGAAGAATTTATAGAAAAAAATAACGCCTTTGCCTATAAACACACTATATTCAAATTAATAAATAGATCATTTATAAAAACAATCCATATACCCTACGGCTACGGACAAAGCAACAAGACTCTAGTTCAGGCTCTCAATGCTAAGCATAAAAACAATGAAACTTGAAACTCGTTACCTAAATTACTAAAATCATCGTTAGCTCATCATGTATATAACATTATATCTGAAATTTATAAAAAAAATCTTCCGCACATCCAAGAAACAAAAATATCGATGGAAATAGGATACACCTCGTCATCCATAAGCATAGGAGGAGAAATGTTAAAAATGCCCGTTGAAGCAGATATATCTGATGACCACATCGAATACTCAGCGTTGTCTAATAAAATTAAGTCGTTGAGCAATCATTTAGCGAAAATTAAAATTCTTATGAATAGAAATGAAGACTTAATTATCAACACATTTTATGAAGAAAAAATCAAAGAAATAGTAAAGAAACTTTCAAGCCTACGATATAGGTTAGAAAAACTCGAAGATTACTACGATAAAAATGATTTAATCAAAAGAATCAATATTTCTTCCGTAGCGTGGGATAAAAATAATAATAAATATAAATCTATTAATAAATATAAGGTAACTTTTTTAGACCAACAGAAACGTGTAAATATGAAAAAAATGAATAGATGCTCTTATGTAAACTCAATTCAAAACGGTGACGCCACCGCAATGTTACTAACCAACGATAATTTGATTTTTGAAACAAAAAATGATTCATTTGAGGATGAAAAAAATAACAAAATAACCGTATTATGGTCTCATGATTGCGGAAGTATATCGCTTTGGTACGGGGATATTTTAGAAGCTGCCTACAAAATTTCTATTAATAAAATAATCGACTTTTATATTGATCCAAACTCTGATCCATTAGAAAAACCCGAATATGCTATAGATCACGAATACTTAAGGAAAAGAAAAATCCGAAAGGAAAAATGAATTAGCAAAAACTTAATAAAACGTATGTGGGAAAGCTCACGATTAATCGTGAGCGAAATATAAAGGACACTATTATATAAAAAAATACGAGGCTTTAGATATCGAAACAGTTTGAATTAATAACATAAATAAATCTATCTGTACCTCGATTACCGAAGATGACGAGATCCATCTTAAGACTATAACAACCGCGCAGATAGAAGCATTAGAAATAATAGATTTTCTCTTAGAAAAATGCTTAGAAAGTAAAATACACTATGCGCATAATTTATTTTTCGAAATCTTTGTTTTTTTAAAATATTTCATTATAAAAAATGTAAAGTTTAAAATAATATCGTCAAACAAAATAGTTTATTCTACTCAGATATGATATAAATCAAAAAAAATTGCATTGAATCGCCCCTACTGCCTGATGTTGCCCCGCTTAAAGAATTAGCTAAACTGGCAAAAATTGAGGAGAAAGATATTTTTCCCTACGAAATACTAAATCAAAATTTCATTGATCACATGGATATTAAAGAAAATATGTTTAAAACGACAAAAGACTATCTACTATTTACGGATATTCATAATTTTCAACCCTCTTTATATAAAATATTAGAGTTATGCCGCAAACCGACGCATTAGTCACTAAAAATCCAATTATTTAGTTTTGAAATATAATTAGAAAATCTGGTTTAAAGACTACAAATGCGTTAACCGCAGCGAAATTATTAATAGTAAGCTTTTTTTCGAAAAAAACAGTAATTAAACAAAAAATTAAACTGGAATACGACAGGATTATTAAAAAAGGATATTTTGGGGGTAGGGCCGAAGTTTTCGGAAATATGTACGATAACAAAATTGCGCTTCATTTTGATTGAAGCGGTATGTGCGCCCAATGCATGCATGAAAAAGTTTTAGGCGGAGAAATTTTTATAGTTGACAAAGTTCAAAACTTCGAAAGACCTGTGTCTTATTGAATTATTTTTAGGCAAAACTTAAATTTTCCAATATCGCCAATTAAACATAATAAACTTTTGTTCGCTAATGGTACTAACTGCGGTTGATACTGATTCGAAGAAATTACCTCAGCAAAAGAATATGAGGTAGAAATACTATCAGTAGAAAAAGCAGTTTTTACGGAATACTACGATTTTTTTTAACAAACTTTGTTAAAATTAATGATGATATCAGAAAAATTGGTCCATTACATAAACAAATAGGGAAAAACAATAACAATACATTTTACGGTAGACTAAGAATGAGTCCCGAATGTCTAGACGAAGAAACTATAAGTAGTCTAGAAGATTTTGATATAATCAAAAACAATAAAAGCATGGAATACATAAAAATAATAAACATAAATGGCGCTTTTTTATGCCAAAAAAGGTAAAAAAAAATACTTCAAATGTATCTGTATCGGCGGCTATAACATCTAAAGCCAGAATAAAACTTTACAGGGGGATGATAGAAGTTATGAAAAATAAAGGAAGAATATTACGCACCGATACCGATTCTATTATCGCTGCTTTTAATAAAAAAGAAATACAAAACGTTATAGATAAGCCTTTAGGGGAAGTTTACTTTGATTCCAATAAAAAGATACTATCATAATAGACAGTGTATTCGTTATGCCAAAAACATACACCTTAAAATTTATAAATAATGAGACCATAATAAAAATAAAAGGATTCAGCATCAAACCGAATTTTGAAGGATTTAAAGAGAAATTTTATAGTGGTAAAACGCTGCAAACTGAAAACCAAGAATGAGGAAAAAAAGAAACTGATTTAAACAGCTTAGACAAAAGAAAATGAAGCGAGGACTTAAAAAACACTAGTCCGCTTAAAATAGACACTATTATGAATGGACTTCTGAACTTATAATTTTTTAATAAAAATAGCAATCGTAAGCTTAATACTATTTTACTGAAAAAAAAATGAAAAAAACAATAATCATTATTTTGACGTGCGTTCTCTTGTTTTAAATGGAGAAATTTGAAAAAAAATTTTAAACATAATCAATAATCCTGCTAATTTTATAATATTTATAGTCACTTTAATCGCGATCTCGTCCAGTATTTTATGTTTAAGAATAGTTCTCATAATATTACTTGCGTGTTTTTTATTAAAATACAACGTGTGCTATTACAAAAAAAAATCATTTATCTCTTATTACAAAAGCACCGACGTTAAATTTTATCCCTCATTAAAAAATATTACATGAAATTTATGATTACAGCTTTATTTTACAGCCCACAACATATTTTACGCAGCTTGTTTTATTTCAAGCAATAAAATACGACCAGAAATAGATATACTCCTAATAATTTGCAATATATTAATCACAATGCTTTTAGGTTTTCCTTTCATATGTTTACTAATTAGCTTCGACATAACAGAAGCAGTCGCATCAGTATTTAAAAGAAAATATAAAATAAATTACATAAAATTTGCAATTTTAGAAGAATTAAATAATCTAATTCTAACTAAATTTCCCTATCATAAAGATTTTTCAACAGCTCCGACGCGCAAAATACATTTTAAAAACGGAAAAACATTTAACCCAAAGGGAGTACTCGTAAATCCTAAAGACACGACAAGACTCGGGAGTTACTTCGTAAAACAAAAATACCATCTATACATTCACAATGATGTGATAGGCGGCGAAACTCTAGGTATTTCAGCAACTTCACACCCTAAACCATGGATGCGCACAATTCCTATGTACAGTAAACCACAAAGCGGGAAGAGTTTCATGGTAATAAACCAACAATATGACACAAAACTTATAAACGAAGACATTAGTTTTGTAAAACAAATAGCTTATAATACTGGAACACAAAACAATGAAGTTAGGGAATTCTTACTTAATAATGCTGCGCAAGCCAGATTCTTCGAAGAAATGGAAACTCACAAATTAAAATTTGATCACACAGTCGAAAAAGAATTCGGGAGATATTACAAGATCGCTAGTGAAAACAAAACATTAGATCCCGAAATAAGAAAAGTAGCCGAAATGGTAGAAAACAAATATCATAATTTAACAAAAAAAGATTTAATCGACTTAATGGAAACTCATAATTTTTTAACGGAGCAATACGATAAAATGCTCGGTGCGCCCTTCGACTATAACGATTTCATGCAATTAAAGAAAAATACCTATAGCAGCAAAAATTTTGAAGACTTTTTTAAAATAATAAATAACGCCTTACAAGAAATACTTAATAATTAAAATAGACACTATAATGAATGTACGAACCATTCAAAAAAATAGAAGATAAAAACAATATTTTTAAAAACGATAAAAATTTTGATATAAGAGGAGTAGATATGTGCCGAATAGGTCCTGATATACAAATCATCAAAGATATAGAAATAAATTTCAAAGGAAGCTTTATAAAAATACACTACAAAAATGACTATTTTATAGCCGCATTATTAGTCTTTTTTTTTATTTCCGAACAAGAACAAAAATGCACACTAGAAACATATACGGATTTTTTAGAATGAGATTCAAACGATATCGAAAAAGAAGAAAACGCTAAAATTTTAACTACAATATTAAAAAAAAATAAAGAAATTTTCATACATTGCGGGGACGAAAATCGAGCTTATCATCAATGCGTACTCATATTCCAAGTAGAGAGCGGAATTCCTGAAACATATTATTACAAGCAGGCGTTAAAAAACTGGGAATAGGCACTATTATAAATAGAATTTTGAATAGAAAAAAATACTAAAAATACAGCTTAAAGATAATATATGTATAAAGCTACAAAAGAAGATCTACTAACAGAAGACGACCTTAAAAAGGTCGAAACGCTGAAAATTTTAAGTAATCTTATCGAAAAGTTACCGTTAAACGAACTTAATGTACTTATTTACGGAAGCTTTCTAGAGTCTACATCGCAAATAATCGCTATAACGGAAAAATTACCCGAATTTTAATACATGGGGTATTATAAAAGCCCTTATACATTACGAACAAAATGAGTTTATTTCAATAATTTTAAAATTAATTATTTAACTTTTGAGTTAAATTAATGCCCGCCGCGCAGTATAGAAGTATTAAGCAAAGTCTTCATAAATTCATAGCAGGCGTTCCGTATACAAAAAGCAAGAAACTTCAAATAGATGTAAATATAAGCAAAAGCGCGTATTTTTTATTATTATTTTTATCGTTACTCGGGTAATTCCAAACAAAAGGTACATTATTCTTATAGCTATTGTTTTAATATTTATAAGTTTTAAAAGGTAGAATTTTCCTAAGGTTATTTTTGCATAGCATAAGCTAAAAACTAAATTACAGCAGGCACGGTATAAAATAGTTCCTATAACTACCTTCTCGGGTAAATATTCTAATTTTATTGGTCTAAAAGATGAATTTATCTCTCTGCTGCCGTTGTCGAATATCTTAGATGTTAAGATTTTATTTGACTCATAATTAGCTGTTAAAAATACCATGACGAATAAGAAAGAAATTGTTTTGGCGAATTTGAATGCGAAGTAAATTAGAAATACCTTTGCGTATAGTGCCTGTTTAAACAAGCGTTAAAACAGACACTATATATAAATGAACAATTTTATGTTTTCAGAAAGAAATATAGGAGAAGAGTCAGATAACTTAATAACATACTATGCCGGACCCGTAAAAGTTTCTGTTTCTGGTTGAAATGAGTATATAATTCTAAGCACGAATGAAAAGTGAAAGCATTTACTAAAAGAAGCTACTGAAATTGCTATAATTGCATGAGAGGTAGATGAAAAAGACATAGAGTATTCAGAACAAGAGGTAAAAATAAAATATTCTTTTTAAAACTTAAAACTTTATATCGAGCACGCTTTAATATTCATGTAATGTATCAAAAAAGACACCATATATAAAGGTATTTTTAATTTACTTCGCATTCAAATTCGCCAAAACAATTTCTTTCTTATTCGTCATGGTATTTTTAACAGTTAATTATGAGTCAAATAAAATCTTAACATCTAAGACATTCGGCAACGGTAGCAGAAAAATAAATTCATCTTTTAGACCAATAAAATTAGAATATTTACCCGAGAAGGTAGTTATAGGAACTATTTTATACCGTGCTTACTATAATTTAGTTTTTAGCTTATGCTATGCAAAAATAACCTTAGGAAAATTCTACCTTTTAAAACTTATAAATATTAAAACAATAGCTATAAGAATAATGTACCTTTTGTTGGGAATTAGCCGAATAGCGATAAAAATAATAAAAATAATTATAAAAATAGACAAAAATACTTCTCTAGAGGAAATTCTTTTCATAGAACTATATAGACCAAACGACTTAAGATTAATATTAAAAATAAACGGAGAATGGTGCGTAAATGGGAGATTTTCCTTACTTATAGAAAAAATAGGTATGGCTTTAACCACTAAAAATACACATCTTGATGAAAAAGCAATAAAATTTGTGGCTAAAAAAATATCCAAATCGTGCGAAGATTTAAGAGATGTTAAAAATGAAACACTAACGTACTCGGCAAAATTTATAACAAATAAAGACGCAACTCCGCATTGATTATATCCAGAATCGACAGAAAACAAAACAAGTATTGGTTATCGAACAGACAAACTAAAGGCAGATATAAATAAAAACTATGGTAGAAAAATAATTATAAATCAATTTAGTGGCAAATCAAAAAAAAGTACCTTCTATAGAACAAGCCGCGGGAGCCCTGCATTACGGATATTCGGAAGATATAATATCAAATAAATATAAAATTACAATAACAAAAATCAACGAAATAGAAAACACAATAGAAGTTGCTTTAAAAGTTGTCGGGCTAAAAAATACAGAAGAATTAAAAAAAGAAATTTTAGAAATGGCGATAAAGTCAATAACAGACTAAATATAACAAAATAAATGAAAAATAAAAAAGAACCAGAAAAAAAAAACTAATAAAAAAAGAAAATTTTTATACCTTAATTTAGCGGGGAGGGCGCAAAGATACAGATAAATTTGCTGGGAAAAAAAACACGCGCAGGTAGTGAAAAAATATCAATATATAGAAATATTGAAAACTGGCGGATTTATCTCGATAAAATTAACAATACAACAGTAAGTACTCGCGCGCTTCTGTTCGAACAGTTATCAATACGATTACAAAAAACGATAGGCAGTCTTTATTCAAATAAAAGTAAAATTTTTAAAGTAAACGGTGTACAAATGGTTTAATTAGGGAAATAACCCCCGATGCAGATTTGAGTCAAGAGAGTAGAAGAATTTCAATAAATTACATTCATGAAAATGCCACAAGACCTGTGAATTTACTGAACAAATAGTACTTAACGCGCAATCCTCAAAAATTTAAGATATTTTTGTTTACTAAGGAATTGAGATCGTCATCTTACCGATAATAGCAGGAGCTGGCTGATTACTGCATAATTTTTATAGAAAAACTCACGTCTGAACCTCGGCTGCTCAGCTAGAACGTATAGGACTGAAAAATTTCCGTAAGCCCGTTAACTGATAATCTGCTGCTCCATGGCCGAATCCAAAAATTCAATAGTTGAGCGAGTCGTATATTATATTACAGTAACGAAAGAATATCGTATCGGGTTTTGAAATTGAAAATGATCCGCATGAAGAAGATAAGCGAGTTTTAAGCCATTTAATTCCGCAATACTTATACTTTTTATAAGTATAAATTGGGGTTTGCCGAACGGAAGTGTAGCAGTACCCCCGATCTGTCGACATTTATTCGGCGTTTACCGATGTTCACCTTAAAAGATATGAACTGCGGCTTATTATTTTTTAAAAATTTTCGCCTCGGCAACGTTTATGTTTATGTTATTTGTTTTAATTTCGACGGTGCTCCCTTTAATATCAAATACACTATATTTATTTCGTATACTCTTAGTTACGGGCTACATTATTTTTTGTGAGAAACTTAAGTGAGCTTACCGCCCTTACCTTAAAAAAACTTTAAATAGAAAATTATTAAGAAAAAAGTTAAAATATCTAAAGTTAAATTAATACCCGTAAAAGTTTGCAAATATCCGCTTTAAAATGTTTTTAATTGTACGACTAAAGCTTTCTGCTATACTCGACTTATTTAAGTTTTTTAATAAATTCGTTACGATAGAAACTGCGGCATATTTGTATTTTTAAAGTTCAACTTTTTTGACTTGCGCTGCGTTAAAAAAAAAACAAAAGAAAACATCGATTCATTAATAAAAAATTTCGGTTACCGCAAGCCCTGTGTAAGTAAAACGTTTTCGACTAAATTTTTCGAGGTTTTTAAATCTTACACTTGGCGAAACGTGTTTAACCCCGCCGCCAACTGTTTTTTAGTAAACGGTGAACGCGGAGTTTTAATTAACGTTTATAGAATATTAGGCGTTTCCGATCTCCATTTGTCTATATTTATAGATATTTATTTGAATAACGTCAGCAGCAGCTTAATATTTCAAAAAAGTTTCTCTGTTCGCAACGTTTGCGTTTATATTATACTTTAGCCCCAATAGCGCGTCTCTCGACTTTAGCGCAGCGCGCTCGGCAGCAGGCTACGTTACACCACGTGTTTTGCGAAAAAATAAAATAAATATAAAATCCAAAATTAAAAGGCCGGCTTCTAAAATTATATATATATATATATATATATATATATATTAAAGATCGTAAGTTTAAATAGTTTTACTGCAGGTGGAGTACGAGTTTTTAAGTTTTCAAAACTATAAATTTAAACATTATTTTTATTTATTTTAATTTTATCAACAAACCATTCTTGGCCGGAGGCTGCGATTCGTACTCGTGTGCTTTAGAGTTCAATTCTCTTTGGTTTGCAAATTATTAAATTATTAAAATATTTTTTTTTTATAACGTACGTTAGCTTAAGTTCTTTTTTTTTCTCTTCTCCTTTTTGACGGTATATTTACCTTTAGCAACTTCGTGTGATCTATTCTTTTCGGATTAACGATTCCCATTTCATTTTTTTTTAGGTTTTTTCTTCAGCTAACAACCCTCCCATAATAAATAATGAGGCTACTGGTCCTCATAAAAATTAAAATAAAACAACCTTTGCATTCTCTAAAAAAACGATTACCAGTTACCTTTAATTATATAAAAACCTCGACATCTCAATAATTTTTTATAAAGTGAGAAAAATTTTTTAAACTAGTCAAAGATAAATTAAGTTTCGATAAGGTAATAGCTCCCCTCCCGTCATTACGCATCGTCGGTGCTGTTATTCCAATTAGTTGAGTGTTTATTAAATTATTTTAGATACTAGATTAATTTTCTATACTTACGGGTTTTAACTAGAATATTTTTTCTCATATTCAAAATAATTTGTTTACAACTTGTCTCCGTTTTTTTTTAAATCGTACCGGTAAAGTCCTGTAATTTTTTAATTTAAAATCGGCACAAACCGTGTTTGGATGGCAATCGCGACTTTAAATCGTGTATCCGGGGTTCGATTCCCTAAGGTTTAAGTGAATCTTTTATTTTTAAGCACAGATATCTCTTTACCCATAATAGCGATTGCAAGCAAGCAAGCTCAATCTAATAAAACAAATTTTTGTAGGATCATTAAAACTTTAAAATCTTATTTTCGAACCGTAAAGTATGACAGAAATTTAATAAATCTTAAAGTAATTTACAAAATTTTTTTAACACTAAAACATAGCGAAAAAAAAATAAATCTCCGCGCAGAAGCTCTTCAAAAGCATACTGCAAAGTTTCAGCAAAATGTTTTTAAAATTTTAAAGTTTAAAATCAGGTTAATGTCGGTAGTTGGGTTTTTAATTTTTTACAAAATAAGATATTTTTAATTTGGACTGATTTTTTATTATAACCGATGCAATAATATCGTGATTCGATGTATACCCCCATAACGTATATAACCCCCCTTTAGAAATACCTCGAAATTACCCAGCAACTATCGAAAATATCTTGAATAGCAAAAACTACCGTAAACGCGCTCCTAACTACCAACTAATGGGGTTCGATTCAATGCATACAGTGCTAAAACAAGATTGTAATTTGCTCTTAACTGATAATTTTGTGCCTTTACATTACGAAATAACTCAAGTATTACATTTAGAGATGGATTGCGCCACTAAAAGGGAACGAGAAAAAATAAAAAAGTTCCAAGTATTTTATTTAACAGACGCTTTAACCGTAAAACAGATGATGCTCGACTCTCCTATTTTTCCAGATATAGGACGTGTGGCGTTAGAAAAAGAGTATAAAGCTTACCGAAGTCACCTGGCTGTAATTTTAGATAAGGCTAAAGATAACCGTGAACTACTTCAAATTTATCAATCATTGACGAATAACATGATGAAGTACAAGCGAATTTGCGTACCCGAAATGATTAAGATAAAAATTTTTTTTTAATTAATAAAATTTTCTCATTAAGCTACTTTAACGAATTTTTTTTATTTAATTGTTTACAAATGGTTGGATTAAAAAGTAGAAAAAGTTCAAATAAAAAAAAAATATTTTAATTAGAAACCGTAAGCATACAAAATTAAACTAATTCTGTATGCTTACGGTTTAATCTTTAAAATGCTTAAACAATTAAAGTAATATTATCGATAAAACATAAGGGTGCGGAGCTGACTATTAGTAATGTATAAGGGTGCGGAGCTGACTATTAGTAATGTATAAGGGTGCGGAGCTGACTATTAGTAATGTATAAGGGTGCGGAGCTGACTATTAGTAATGTAT
>Ga0209467_1000714_pt1 | contig 38408 bp, 38 predicted proteins | sample Higcelwee11metaG_FD_187175 | JGI IMG/M metagenome (GOLD analysis project Ga0209467, IMG submission 187175) | Freshwater pond sediment microbial communities from the University of Edinburgh, under environmental carbon perturbations - High... | ecosystem: Environmental > Aquatic > Freshwater >... | reverse complement strand
TAGTACTCCAGTGCTTTATCAAAATTCGACTGTACCTCATAATTTATACCGATATTCATCAGAGTAAGTCCCACATAAACTTTTTCCTCAACATAAGAAAGGGCTTTCTCCAACGCTTCCTGTGCACACTCATGTTTATGTGAAATTCTGTACAATATGCCGCACCTGTAATAATGAAGAAACAGTATATGCCGATCCGGTTCAGGAATATCCGGCAGCAGCTTTTCTACATATTTGTATTCTGCTTCGGCTAATATATGCTGGTGTTCGTAAAAATATACAAGCCCAAGCTCCGAGCTGTAGGCGGCAATCAGGTCATTCCTCTTGATTGCCTCTGCTTTATTTATTGCCAGGCGCAGCTTATCCCTGGCGAACGTCATATTGTTTATGTAAAAATAATACATGCCGACAGCACGGCACAATTTAACCGTTTCAACCGTAAGTTCTTTTTCGGTGCATCTGTTTTTAAGCAGTTGCAATATGCCATAGTCTTTTTCGTCATTGAACTCTTTTATATTTTGAGATATAAATTCCACCATAGCTGTTAACTTCTCATTATCCGCCTCATTTATGGCACGTTCTGTCATTCCCATTTTACTAATAAATAATGCCAATTATTACACTCCTTGTCCAATATGTTTTTTTATGTATATTATACTATATACTTCCATATGGGTAAATACTTTTCAAAATAATTGTAAAAATATCAAAAATAGGCTCATGTTTAGCATATGTAGTAATAAAAAAGAGGGTAGCTTTAATCGCTGCTCTCTTCATACATAGCCATTATAGTCCTGTCTACTACACGGCAATCCCATGAAAAAGTATATTTAATACATGCAGATTAATGTATAATTCAAAAAGGATTTTTAGATTTTATGTAGTTGTTGCAGGACATTTCAAAATCATACTGCTTGCCTCATAGTAATACGATGCCAGTCGTTTTTTAAACTTTTCTTTGAAAAGTTGATTTATAATATAAGTTCATGCGATAACCGTGTGATTATATCGGATTTTGTTGACAGATGTTATTAATTGTGGTATTATTTTACAAAACAGTAAAATATGTATAAACTTATGAACAAGAAAAGTAAGAATGATTAGTTGCACTTAGAGAACCGCTATTGGTGGGAATGCGGTTGCAAATGCATTTCTGAATGGACTTGTGAGGGAAGCCCGAAATTGGAAGAGAGTAGTTGCTTACGGAACCCTGCCCCGTTATCAGCAGGTAGTGTATGTTTGTATACCAATGAGCGGGCGATTTATCGTCAATTTGGGTGGTACCGCAGAGGCTTTAAGGCTTTTGTCCCTATTTTAGGGATGAGGGCTTTTTTTATTTAGAAGTTTAATTGCAGTTGGCAAAGCTATGGGGATAATTTTAGTATTTGAAAGGGGAGGTATGCCGACCACCATAGGCGCAATTCGTTGACATAAATCTGAAAGCACTGTGTGCTGAAGCAGAAGATTTTAAAAGGAGATGAGCATATGATGAATCAATCTCAGTTTAACTATATTAAAGATATGATAATCAGAGTTTCTAAAGCAAGCGGGTTTTACAGGAAGAAATTCGAAGGGATTGACTTAAACGCTTTAGGGAGTCAGGAGGATTTTGAAAAGCTGCCCTTCACTGAAAAAAATGATTTGAGAGAGGCGTATCCGTTAGGACTGATGGCAGTTCCTGAAAGTGAAATAGTACGTATTCATTCTTCTTCAGGTACTACCGGCACACCTGTAATAATTCCATATACAAAACAGGATGTTATAGGTTGGGCTGAAATGTTCAAACGCTGTTATGAAACAGCCGGATTGACAAATATGGACCGTGTCCAAATAACCCCAGGATACGGCTTATGGACTGCAGGAATAGGCTTCCAGGCCGGAGCAGAACTGCTTGGGGCTATGGTTATCCCTATGGGACCGGGAAATACTGCTAAACAGATTCAAATGATGATGGATTTAAAAAGTACAGTTTTATGTGCAACGTCTTCTTATGCTCTTTTATTGGCAGAAGAAATTGCAAAGCGTAATGTAAAGGATAAAATTCATCTTAAAAAGGGAGTCATCGGTTCGGAGCGATGGGGAGATAAAATGCGGAGCCGCATAGCTAATGAACTGGGAGTCAAACTATATGATATTTACGGTTTGACCGAAATTTACGGGCCGGGAATTGCAATGAGCTGTGATGAGGAATGCGGCATGCATTACTGGGATGACTATTTATATTTTGAAATTATAAACCAGCATACTGGTGAGCCTGTTCCTTACGGTGAAATCGGAGAACTGGTAATCACAACCTTAAGGAAAGAGGGTGCTCCGCTAATCAGGTACCGTACTCATGATTTAACGAGATTTATGCCTGGTGAATGTGCCTGCGGTATGAAATATCCAAGGATCGACACCATTGTTGGACGTTCTGATGACATGGTTAAGGTAAAAGGAACAATCATCTATCCGGCACAGATTGATGAACTGCTTCGTGAAGTCGAGGGGGCAAGCAGTGAATATCAGGTAGTTATTGATCATTTGAATGGTAAGGATATAATGACCCTGCTTTTTGAAATAGAACCTAATGCAGATAAGAAAGCTGTAGAGAATGATATGCAGCGCCGCTGCAAAATAAAAATAGGCATTACTGTTGATCCAAAAGCTGTATCAATCGGGGAGCTTCCAAGAAGCGAGAAAAAATCTACCAGAATATATGATAATAGATATTAAATAAAAAGGGGGATTTTTCATGGACAAATCACAAGGCATGCAAAAAAGAGAGCTTAACAAGGGCGGCAAAAGAGACATTTCGATTAAGGACTTAATTCTTATAGGGGTTTTGCTTGCAGCAGGAGCAGTACTCAAATATCTGGTTGGATCAATCATCAACATCGGTGGGGTGAAGCCCAATTTTATTATTGCAATGTACTGCCTGGGGATTTTGCTTATTAGACCAAGTGTATTTGAAAGTGCAATCATTGGACTGCTTGCAGGCGCGGTATGCCAGTTTTTCCCGGGTACACCTTATATGAATTTTATATCTGAATTTGCTGGGGCTATAGTTATGTCTCTTATGATCAGGATACCGATACAAACCGGTAAAATGAGCCTGACTCCTGCTATTTCGACATTTGTAAGTACTGTTGTCAGCGGGGGACTGTTTGTATCAAGCCTGTTTGTTTTTCTTGGAGCTGTAAAGGGTTCACTTGTTGCCTATATACCTATTGTACTTGGTACTGCACTTATAAATTCAATTATCGTTGGGATATTGTACATCCCATTAATGCGTGCATTTAAAGCAGGGTTAAGATAGGAGTGTTACAAACAATGATAAGCATTGAAAATTTGACGTTTAAATATACAAGCAGCAAAGCCAATGCAATTGAGGAAATCAATCTTGTTATTGAGGATGGGGATTTTCTCGGAATTATCGGTGAAAGTGGCGCCGGTAAATCAACTTTGACTTATGTAATCAATGGAATTATACCACATCATTTTCAGGGCGATTATTATGGCAGCGTAAAGATCGATGGTGATGATATCTTTGACAGGACGCTCACTGAAGTATCTCTGAAAATCGGAAGCATTATGCAAGATATAAACGGTCAGATGGTTTCTTCAGTGGTAGAGGATGAAATTCTTTATGCTCTTGAGAACTTTGACATACCAGAGAGTGAAATAGAAGAAAGGATTTCTTCATCTCTTGAACAAACTGGGATATCCTACCTGCGGCATAGAAGTATAGATTCATTGAGCGGCGGTCAGAAGCAGAAGGTTGTAATAGCAGCAATGATAGCATTAAGACCAAAGGTGCTTCTTCTCGATGAACCAACCAGTGAGCTGGACCCAAAGAGTTCGGTTCAAATCTTTCAAATATTGAGAGAACTGAATGAAAAACATGGTATTACAATAATTGTAGTAGAGCAAAAGATTATGCTTCTTAGCGAATATGTCAGGAAATTGGCAGTAATGAGCCATGGAAGAATTATTTTTAATGGACTGGTACGGGATGTGATGAAAAAAAGCAGTGAATTAGAGAAATGCGGTATCAATTGTCCCAGGGTCGTTACCCTGTCAAACAGACTTAAAGCTATGGGAATTGACACCGGTGATGTATGTATTAATGTAGATGAAGCAGAAGTAATGACAAGGAGACTGATTCATGGTTAATTTAGAAAATGTATCCTTCGCTTATGATAAAATCATGACTATATCAAATCTGTCGTTTAATATAGATAAGGGCGAATTTGTTGCTGTCATAGGTTCTAACGGAGCAGGCAAATCAACTTTATGCAAGCTTTTAAACGGAATTTTAAAACCGTCATCCGGCAGTGTTGTCATTAATTGCATGGATACAAGGACAACAAAAACAAGCACCCTGGCGAAGCATATCGGCTTTCTTTTTCAGAACCCCGACAGGCAGATATGCAAAAACACAGTTGAGGAAGAAATACTTTTTGGACTGGAACTTGCTTTTAATGATAAGAACCTGATAAAGGAGCGCCTTGAGGATACACTTGCAGCCTTTGAGTTCGATAAGGACAGCAATCCCTTTTACCTGAGCAGGGGAGAAAGGCAGCGTATAGCACTTGCTTCTCTCATTGCGGTCGAACCCGAAATACTTATCCTTGATGAGCCTACCACAGGACTGGATTACAATGAATGCATAGGGATTATGGAAATCATAAAAAAGTTGAACAGCAAGGGTGTAACGGTTATTATGATTTCACATGACATGGAGCTTGTTCTTGATTATGCAAAACGTGTGCTTGTTATTTCAGAAGGCAAGCTTATAGCTAATGGAGAGACAAAAAAGATATTCCGGATGCCAGAGGTTTTAGATCAGGCTTCCATTCTTCCGGCACAGATCGTTCAGATGGCCCTCCGCCTTGGCGAGGGTTTTGAGGATGTCTTTAACATTGAAGAAATGATCAGTGCTATCAGTAAAAAAATGAACTAATGAAAGGACCATTTTAAATGAGAGGTTTTCTTGATTATGTACAGGGCCATTCTTTTTTTCATAAATTGAATCCTTTAACAAAGCTCATTATGGCTTTTATGATCTGCCTGTCTTGTTTTGCCAGTGAAAGCCATGTGTTTATAGTGGGAATTGTTATATTAAATCTTTCTATAGCAGCACTGGCAGAAATTTTTCTCACGGGTGTCATGCTGTTAAAAAGCCTTGCGAAGTTTTCTATTTTTATTTTCTTACTGCAGGTTTTGTTTGTCAGGGATGGAAATGCTATAGTTACTCTACCTTTGAATTTGTCCATCACTGATCAAGGAATTTCCCTCGCATTTCTTGTTGCACTCCGTCTTCTGGCAGCTACCATGCCTCTGGCACTTATGCTGTCTATTACGCAAATGAATGACTTATCCAATGTTCTTGTCATAAAACTTGGAATGCCATATAAGTATGCTTTTTCACTTACGACAGCCATGAGGTTTATACCGATCTTTGCGGATGAAATGTCAGGTATAATGGAGGCACAGGCATCAAGAGGCGTAGAACTGGATACAAAGAATTTTTTTAAGAAAATGCGTTTGATTTTACCGCTTTGTGTACCGCTTCTAATTACATCAGTGAAAAAAATAGAAGGCAGTGCCATAGCAGCAGAAATCCGTGGATTTCATCTAAGAACCAAAAACAGCAGCTATAAGAGTTATCCAATCAGGATAAGTGATATCGTAGTAGTCCTTTTTTCAGGTGTACTGGTTTTCGCAGCTTTCTGGGTTAATAAAATTATCAGTTAAAAGTAATGAGATGGAACATCCATTAATGCATAGAGGTGGATTGGAAATAGCATATAAAGCACTGTATTCTATAAATGAATACAGTGCTTTTGTAGTTTTACCCAGAGAACAGGGTTATACCCTGCATCCGAAACGTTTTGGAAAATAAATAGGGGGTGCGATTATGAGAAAACCAGTAAAAAGTTTACTCGCTTTAGCACTAGTTGCCGTATTAAGTCTTAGCGGCTTAACGGGTTGCAAAAAAGCAGAGCCGGCAGCAATGTCGGAGCTAAATTCTTCCTGCCGCAGCAAGGTAAGCTTCCGCCTTTAGTTGAAAACGGACATAAGGAATTCATGAATAATGTCATAATAAAGAATGATTTGTTTTATGATTTAAAACCGTGGCTTGATTCAAAACCGGAATTAAAGAAGCTATGCGAAGATAGCAGCATTAAGTTCAATACAAGAAACGGTAAAATTGTTTCGATGCCGGCAACGGTAATTCGACCTATTGGTTTGTATTATAATAAGGAAATGTTCCAAAAGGATTGGATCCTGAAGTTACTGAGGGAGCCTTGGCATTTTTAGAGTTCATTAATAGACCGGAAGAGCTTGAAGCTTACATGGTTGCAGAGGGTGTAATTATGAAAAATAAATGGACAAAAATCTGGGTTACCGTATTTTTGGCACCTACAATTATTGTTTTTTGCCTTTTCTATATTATTCCAATCATAACCGTATTCATAACCGGCTTCATGAATTGGGATGGGTATTATACTGTATCTGTTTGCACAGGAACAGGTTCAGAAGAGCATTGCTTCAAGCGGTATAAAGGGTTAGTACAATACCGGAATAAAATAAGCAGCCATGTATGTTTAACTATTACATGGCTGCTTGAATTGGTATCCAAAGCTTTATAGCACTAGTCTTACTTAGTTATGGTTACTTCAGGTTCCCTTACCATTATGTGTGGGCATGTGTCTTCACAGGCAAATACATTTACAGAAATTGAGCAGATAATTGCGGTTGCCAGTAATAGACTAATAACGATTTTTTTCATATGTACCCCTCCTTTTTATTCTGAACTCAGAACCTTGAGAGAGAAACAAATATCTTTCATAAGGTTATTGAGTTCCTTTTTGTATTCTTTGTTTCCCCTGCCGATTTTGTTGATGAGGTTGGTAATTTCTTCTGCAAGCCTGGATAAAGTTATCTTATCCGCTCTGCTTGTTCGTGCGACTACATTTAATCCGTAAACAAAAAAGCATTTATATACGAAGAAATCTTTTACCTGGATTATCAGTTCTTTAAGTTTTTCCAATTCCTCTTTGGATTCTCCCTGTAACACCTTTATTTCCGTATAAGTTAAGAAAAATATAAAGAACTTGCTCATGTCCTTACACACTAGCAGTTCAAATGCTTTATTGATGTTTTCCAAGGCTGTTTTATACTCTCCCATATACATATAAACATTAGCAATATTATTATATATGCTGCTTTTTTCTATATCATAGTTTTCTCCGCAAAGCTCAAGCGCCTTGTTATACTCCCGGAGAGCTTCATTATAAAGACCTTGTCTTCTATAGTTTATTCCGATATTTAGTATAGCATAGGCTTTATCATCAACTGTTTCTGCATATTCAAAGGACTTTTTAAGCAGTAATAATGAATTAGCATAGTCCCCCCTATAGCAGTACAGTATGCCTGCCCTATAATACAGCAGATGTTCCGTCCTCCTGTCAAGCTTGTCTGTATATAGCAGCAGCTCAAACGCTTGCAAATAAAACTTTTTGGCTGTAATATATTTCAAATCGTAAAAGCAGACCAAGCCTTTATCTGACAATAAGCCCACTAACGTATTATATAATTTCTCCGATCTTGCGATCCTTATCGACTCTTCCAGGTATTTTACTGCCTTTTTTGTATCATTCAGATAAAAGTAATGCATTCCAATGTTTCCTGCCATTACAGCAGTTTCTTCCGGCATTGCCTTTTTCTTGCAGAGTTTTTTTAGCTTATAAAGAGTATTAACTCCGTCTTTCGTATTATAACTCCTTATATTTTGGGTAACGCTGCTAACGCATTCAGTTATACTTTCAGTTTGCAATATCCCTTTCTTATTCTTATCAATGAGTTCTTCTATATCTTCAGTATTAACTAACATTATGATGCATCCCCCCAAACGATTCAAAATCTATTATTTAATTACAATTTTAACACAGAATGGAAATATATGCTACATAATTACAAAATTTTCCTATTGTGCTATATAGGTAGTAACTTTAAATGACTAATATCTTATAACATAATAGCTTTATAAAAAACTTACAAATATTAAATGAAATTCCTAAAAAATCCAAATTTATTTGTTGAATGGATTGACAAGCATAAATAATTTGGCTAAAATAACTATAAAAGATTACAAAAATGGAATTTAGGTAATAAAAAGTAAAAATGAGTAAACATTTGAAGAATAATGAAATAACAAATAGATAAAAAATACATAAATGTAAATAAAAATGTCAAATAAAGGCTTAATGGTAACAAACGCTTAAGATAGTAGCGTATTGGTATGAGGAATATACACTAAAAGTCATTGCAAATTGTCGAATCGGAGTATCAAGTCAAGAATTCATAAAGAGGACAGACATCTTTTCTTTAGTATCAGTAACTAAAAAAATCGAAATAGAATATTTTATAAGCATATATATCATTGACTGGTGTTTATGCTCACTTATTGTAAAAAAGAGCAAAACCTCAGAATTATATTCAGTATATAGAGCGGAGTGATAAGAGAATGGAGCAATGCAATAATAAAAAATATGCCTTCCTCTTTGAGGGAGTAGGGTCCGAATATCAAAAATTTGTATACCTGTTTGATTCGGAGCAAAAGAAAGTTTTGCACCGATACTGTTCTATAGTAGAGAAAGAACTAGATTTGGACCTGTGGAATTATTTGATTGATTCTTCAAAAACCAAATTAAGTAAGATGTTCAGCGATTGGATTGCTATTTACACCTGTGATTGTATTGTATTTAATGAGTATTCCAATTTTGGAATCAAACCGAATTTTTTACTTGGATACAGTATGGGGCTTATAACGGCAATGGTTTGCGGAAAATCAATTTCATTTGAAACAGGCTTGCACATGCTGTTAAGCATTTATGAATATCCTAAATATGCCTCCAGAAAGGATGAGGCTATGTGTGTCATTACCGGCATTACCAGCGATGTTATTGATGACATAATTACAAAAAACGGTTTTGGTGACTATGTTGAGATAGCAAGTGAAAATAACGAAATATGTATTATATTAGCAGGAAGCAGGAATGAATTATGCAAAGTTATGGAAATAGCAACTCAAGAAGGTGCCTTGAAAACTATAGAGATTAATGTTCCTTATGCTTTTCACTCAAAGTATGCACTTATAGGTATTAGCAGATATATAGATTTTGTTTTGAAACTACAGGTTTTTGATTGCCAGGTACCTGTTATATCAAGCTTTGACCAGAAGGTAATTCAAAAATCTTCTGATTTAAAAGAAGAGCTTATAAGAAATATGGCAAGCCGGATGTATTGGAAAACTTCTATTGAAAAAGTAGTTGGTGAGGGTATTACTAATTTTGTTGATGTCAGTTTAGAAAATGGATTAACTAAGTTTTCCAAATTGATATGTACCGATTGTGAATTTTTAACATATAACAAATTTCTCAAGATAAAAGAGCAAGAAGCATAAGAAAACTGCGCAGCCTGAATGAAATTAACAGAAATATAGGGAGATTTGTATCATAGTGGAATGTCATAAAAGATATCTGCTATATAGCAGAGAAGGGGGGAAATAAAAATAGAGCACTTAGTAAATAAGAAACATGCATTTCTTTTTCAAGGAGTCGGGGATGAGTACCAGAAGCTCTTATACTTATTTGATGATGGACAAAAGGAATTATTAGAGCACTATTGTTCTATAGTGCAGGCTGAATTGGGATTGGACTTGAGGGGTTATTTATATAATTCATCGGTGACCAAGTATAACAAAGCGTTTAATAATTGTATTGCCATATATGTTATCGACTATATTGTATACAAAACATATATTGATTGCGGTATAAAACCGGAATTATTTCTTGCCTACAGTATGGGTCTGATTACGGCAATGGCTTGCGGTAAATCTATTTCCTTTGAAGCAGGCTTGCACACCATAATCAATGTATATGATTATTCAGAGAGTGCTTCCAGAAGAGATGAAGCTATGGCTGTGGTTGTTGGCTTAACCTGTAGTGATGTTTCTGAAATTATCAAGCGGAGTGGTTCGGAAGAGTGTGTTGAGGTAGCCAGCGAAAATAACGAATACTGCATTGTTATATCAGGAAAACGGAGCGGTGTTGAAAATGTAATGAAAATAGCATCTGATGAGGGTGCCTTGAAGGTTAAGGATGTAAAGGCGCCGTTCGCTTTTCATACACATTATGCAGCAGAGGGAATTGAAAAGCACATAGAGTTTATTTCGAAAATGGAGGTTTTTGATAGTGAGGTGCCGGTAGTATCTGTTTATACTCAGGACTTGATTACAAAAGTTTCTGACTTGCAGAAAGAGCTGATGAAGAACTTGGTTTCCAGGATGTATTGGAAGAAATCTATTGAAAAAATAGCTGAAAGCGGCATTGATAACTTTGCTGAAGTCAGCCTGGGTGATTCTATAACTAAATTTTCTAAACTTATCAATATCGACTACAAATTTTTGACATATAATAAATTTCTTAGTATGAAATCTTAAGCAGTTAAATTACTGCAGATTTGAGGGAGGTAAAATGGATACGATGAAGGATAACAAGATAGTATACATCGACCTTTCTGAAAAAAGAACAGTTCAGAAAGAAATACTTCCGGATTTAAGAAAAGAGTATGTCGGTGGATGTGGGATCAATACGAAGCTTCTTTATGATTCAGAGGCAATGTATAATGATGCTTTGTCCGAAAAAAACCTGCTCATATTTGGTGTAGGATGTACCATTGGGACAGGATTGGTAGCCAGCAACCGCTTAACCATAACCGCAAAAAGTCCTATAACCGGTTTATATGGCGATTCAAATGCGGGCGGAGATTTTCCTTATAAGATGCGTGCCGTAGGGATTGATCATTTGGTATTCAGTGGTAAGGCGGACAAGCCCGTTTATGTTTACATTAATAAAGATGCCGAAGTACAGATTCTGGATGCTTCTGATTTATGGAGCACCTGGACTGACAAAGCAACCGACATCTTGCTGGAACGGCACGGCAGTAAGTGCGGAGTGGCTTGTATCGGGCCTGCGGGAGCAAACCTTGTGCGTTTTGCCAGTGTGATTATATCTAAGGATCATGCTGCCGGAAAGACCGGTATGGGTTGTGTAATGGGGTCAAAGAATTTGAAAGCGGTTGTTATAGAAAGTACAAAATTCAATGTTCCCATGTATGATAGTGAAAAAATACAGAAAGTCAAAACTTCCTGGTTCAATAATTGTAAAAAGTCCCTTTTTACAAAGCTGGGCAGACTTGAAGGGTCAATGATGCTTATTAAAAGGTATGAAGCAGCTAAATGCATACCTATAAGAAACTGTCAGTCAGCCAGCGATGAAAAAATCAAAAATATTTATCCCGAAAAATTCACATATGAATATCAGACGAAAAATAAGGCATGTCTGCACTGCCCGGTTGGCTGTGCAAGAGAATATGAAATAACACATGGAAAATATAAAGGTGAAAAGGGAGACAGGATTGATTACGGCGCTATAGCCGGTGTCGGACCTTCTACCGGAATATTTGACTGGCCGAGTATTCTTCATTTGAAAATGCTGACGGATTATCTTGGGTTTGATGCCATAGAAATCGGCGGTGCAATAGGTTTAGTTATGGAGTGTCAGGAGAGAGGTATTCTTACAGAGAAAGATACCGGAGGAAGGGTATTTAAATTCGGCAATGAAGATGACGTCGAAGAATTGATGCACATGATAGCAAACCGCAAGGGTATAGGTGATATTATTGCGGAAGGCACATACCTGGCTGGCAAAAGGCTGAACGCCGAGGAGTATGCCTTATGTACTAATAGGAGTTCAGTAGGAATGCACGCGAACTCCCATTTAGCAAAATCCTTAAGTTATATAACTTCCAGCAGGGGCGGAGATCATCTGAAAGCCTATGTCTTCACGGCAGCTTTTGGGGGCTTTTTTTCAGAGGTTGTATCAAAGCATATTTTTAAGTCTGAAGCTGAAAAAGAGTTTGCAAATCCTGAGAAAAAGGGACGTGTTGTATGGTGGCATGAAAACTATAAATATATCGTTGATTCCCTGGGAATATGTTTTTTCGTCATGATGGGACTTCCAAACACAGGAGTCGGATACTTTAATGATTTTGCAGAAATAATGAATGGTTTATTTAACCTTGATATGACGGATGAAGATGTATTACGCGCCGGTGAACGGACTTACCAGCTTCAAAATTCCTTTAACGTTAACTGCGGGCTTAGTATGGATGATTACCAATGGCCTACACGTAAGAAAGAATCCGGTGTAGATGATGAACTGATAAAAACTAGTACGATAACTGTACGTGACCATCCGGGTATGCTGCCCGAATATTTCCGCTACAGAGGTTTGACTAAGGATGGGAAACCTACTGTCACAAGATTTTTGGAATTGGGTCTGGACAATTATATTGAGAAAGGTATGGCTGTAGATAAAGAAGAGGCTGTATCTATTAAGGCATTGCTGAATGAAGTGGCACTAAATGCAAAACTATCAAGAGGCGAGAAAATTAAGAGCAAGATAATAAATACACTGTTATTCAATCTTCTGGGTAAGAAGGATGAAAGCGGTCGTAAGAAATACCTGAAAGAAAAGAAAGCATTGGCCATAAAGCAAGAGGGCAGTAGTGCATCTTAAACTAACATTGCAGTAATTGAACACATAAATATTTATTTATTATGTTCAATGAATTATAAAAGTTAACAAAAAAATTATTTAGGAGGAATATTATGAGAACATTAACACAGGAAACCAGAGAAGAATTAAGGGACATGATCTATGAGTTTTTTTCAGAGGAATGCGGTACGGAAATTGAAAATTTAAGTGAACAGACAAGCATCATTGAAGATTTGGATGGCGATTCACTACTCTTTGTTGAACTTATCGAAGTTATTAAAAAGAAGTACGGTCTGAACATCCAATTACAGACAATTGGTAAGTATTTACTTAAGAAACCTGCAACAACATTAGGGCAAGTAGTAGAAACTTCTTACCTTATTTACGAATATGAAAATGAAATTGTAAATTTGGGGAGCAACGAATAATGCAGAACTCAAAAGAAGCAAAATCCAGTGCGTTCTGTTTTGAGACAGAGAATCAAATCGGAATTATAACTATTAATAATGGAAGTCAGAATAGATTACCCGAGCCTGATTTTATTGATTTGAACCTTTTAGATGAGCTGGTATGTGGACAGGAACTAAAAGGTTTGATAATTACAGGACAAGGAAGGCACTTTTCTGCTGGGGCTGACGTTGACAATATTAAAGCGCATAGGGATAATCCGGGGGGGTTACAGGAAGCCTTAAAAAAGGGCAAGGATGTATTGAACTATATAGAAGCGCTGCCAATGGTCACTGTAGCCGCAGTAAGCGGCGTATGCTTCGGCGGAGGATTGGAATTTGCTTTAAGCTGCCAGTTCAGGGTAGGTACGGCAAATGCTGTCTTAGCATTCCCTGAATCGAATTTAGGTATTATGCCTGGACTAGCCGGTACAATCCGGCTGCCCAGGATGATTGGCAGAAAAAAAGCGGTAGAAATTATATTGTCCGGCAGGACAATTAACGCTGAGGAGGCTTATGAGCTGGGCTTGATTGACAGAATCGTACCCAATAAAGAACATTTATCACAAGCCAAGCAGTTTATAGAAGAACTGACTCAGAATAAGTCGATACAACAGATCAGAAATATTGTACAGTCGATAAATAATTCAAGATTGTTGACTGAAACTGAGGCTATGGATAAAGAAGGAGAAATGTTTGTAGGGCTGGCGAAAAACTTAGAAGGAGGGCTGTAAATGTTTAAAGCAATAAAGAAATTTTTTTCTGGCAATCCTCCCGAAGTTTCTTATCCGACCTCACTTTTTATTCGCAGAGACGAAGGAAGCATTGAAGACGCTGCTCAGCAAATATGCAATACCCAAAAATTTAAAAAATGGTTAAATTGTTTCCCTATTCTTTGGACCACTTTTGACAGGGAATATATTGAAGAAGGATGCAAGGGGAGATTTTTCTTTGTATTCGGACTGTTTTCTTACAGGGTTGAATTTGTAGAAGTCATACCAAACAAATTATACAGAGCAAAAGTATCGGGACCGATAAACGGTGAAATTGCAGCTACTTTCATTCAGAAAGAAGACGGAGTGTTGTTTGATCACCCTTTTAGCTTTACTGCAGCAAATATGCTGATCTACAGATATTACAACATTCTTTTAAGGCCGAGGCACATTCCTTATATGGAGTCGCGGTATGAAATTTTTAAAAAGAATGTAATTAAAGATGCTTTAGAAAGGAAGCAGGGGAGAAACTAGAATGGAACATGAGTATTATTTTGAGGTCAGGGGTTATGAATTGGATTCATTAGGTCATGTTAATAACTCTGTGTATCTCTGCTATTTGGAAGCAGCACGTTGGAAGTTTTTTAAAGAAAAAAAATGGGTTGAATATTCTGATGAAAATAGGTTACACCTGGTAGTCACTGAAACCACTATAAGATATATAAAAGAACTTAAGGTTTTTGACAAAGCGGTGGTAAAAAGCCGATGGGAACACGACGGAGAATTTATGGTGGCACATCAGGATATATATTTGGAAGGAACAAATAAAAAAATGGTAAAATCGACCATAAAATTGATATTTGTATCCGATGACAGGATAGTACATGGGCTTCCGGACTTTATAAAAAATGAATTGGATAATAAGGTGTGATATGAGTATGGGAAAAGAACTACCTAACTTACTGTTACGTGATTCGGTTATTTTTATAAGTATTACCGAGCTAAATAAGGTTTTTGATTATAAATGCGATATTAATAAATATATCTCAGACGGTGAATGCAATGTTCTGGTATTAGTTTGTGATGGAAAAAGCTTTTCTGCAAATGTAAGTGCAGATCAAAAAACAGAATTGTACAAATGGCTGAATTCACTTCCTGTTTCATCTATTGCAGTAGTTGATAATTATTGCTGCGGAGACTTATTGGAGTTAATTATGATGTGTGATATGCGTCTTTCCGGGAGAGATCTTACAGTACAGTTTCCTGGTGATGAATCGGAAATTTTTTATAATTTTGAAGAACGTTGCCAACTACTTATGGGGAAAACGGATAGTGCTGACGGATATAGAAGCCTGTTAAAAACCACCATAAATTCTGATGAAGCTTGTAAGCTGCGGTTAATAAACCGGATTATAAATATGGATGATATGTTAAATGATATTCAGGATTTTATAAATAGAATAATAGGCAATAAGAGTAACTACCATATTAAAGCTATAGCAAAATGCTTTAACAAATATAAGCAGCTTGGTATAAATTCAAACCACGAACTGCTTTTGGAAGAGGAAAGCAGACAGTGTGCAGACTTAATTGTCAGAGAATATTTTAAAAGTAGGTAAATATCATGAGAATTGAATTAAATACTGTTTATTATGAAATAAAAGACAATATCGGTTATGTTGTCATAAATGATCCGCCTGCCAATAAAATGACGGCTATGTTCCTTACGGAGTTGATCAGTTTGGTACGCCAGCATGTCGTACAATCTGTCACTCAATTAGAGGTAAAGGGAATAATAATTACCGGCAATGGGAGGCACTACAGCTCGGGGGCAGATGTAGAACAGTTAAAAGAAATTTTTGGAACTCAAAGCAAGCTTGACGATAATGGTAAGCTGGTTGCGTACCCTATCTGGTATCAGGAGAACCGCAACACATTCAATTATTTTCACTTTCTGAATATCCCGGTAATAAGTGCTATAAACGGATTGTGTGCAGGATCGGGGACTGAATTGGCACTGTGCAGCCACATCCGTATATGTGGCAATGGCAGCATACTGGGTCTCCCTGAAGCATCATTCGGATTCATGCCCTCAGTTAACGGCACAATCAGGTATATGGAAATGATCGGTTTGGGAAAAGCTCTTGAACTGGTGATGATTGGGGAAACCTTCTCTGCGGATGACGCAATGGAACTGGGACTAATTCATGGTATCGTCAATAGAAAAGAGACCCTTGCATACTGTGAAAGATTGATGAGGTTTATTTTAGAATACGGAAAGCCTTATTCTAAGAGCCGTGTCAAGGAGTATATAGAGAATTTCAATAAAGTAAATGAGAATATAAGTAATTAATAGAGAGAGGGAATATAAAGATGGGAAAGAATGTAAAACTGCTTGGGACAAGCACATATCTGCCTGGCGAGCCAATTAAATTTGAAGATATAAATGACTATATAGGACCATTAACTAAAGCTCCGGAAAAACTCCAAAAGTGGATGAAAAGAATTCAGCCTGTTATGAATGAAATGCTGGGAGTTGAGTATTGCCATTATGCTTTCAATAATAAAACCCGTTCCTTTGACGACGATTGCCTGACTATGGCTGTAAAAGCTTCCGAAATGGCTTTGAAGGAAGCAGGCATTGAAGCTAAGGACATTGATCTCCTGGTTTATGGCGGTGCATATTCTCAGCAGATTCCTCCTTTGTCCTCACGTATCCAGGAAGAATTAGGGATAGAAATTTGCGGTGAATTCCATGTTCATTCCAATTGTACTTCTGTTTATAAAGCTATAAAAATAGCCCATGAGCTTTTAAAAACGGGAGAATATAAAAATGCGCTGGTGGTATCATCACATATTGCAAGTTCAAGCTTTATACCTGAGTTCTATAACCAGGAACTAGTAACTAAGAATGATGTATTCCTGCGCTGGTATCTGTGCGATGGAGCAGGAGCATTCGTGCTTTCAGGCGTTGATGAAAAGAAAGACGGATTTTTCCTGGAAAATACATATGTTGAATCTGCCGGAGGCAAAAAGGCTTCTGCAATGGGTAATAATTTCCCGTATTATGCCAATAACCCTTTACTTGATTATGAAAATGGTGCTCATCATACGAAACAGATTTACTTGAATGAAATGCGAGACTATGCAATGGATGAAAACAACAAAACTATTTTCTATCAGGCATTGAAGAGGATGCTTGTGCGTCAGAACATAGACCTTTCCGCATTAAAGTATTTTGTTGTTAATATGCCGTCCAAGTCTGTAAGAGAGTACATAGCTACTGAATGTGAAGAGTTTAATATCAGTCCGGATAAATTCTACAGCGCAATAGAACAGGTAGGATATGCAGGCCCTCCGGCGGCAATCATGTCGATAGACATTCTCCTGAAAGAAAAGAAGAGTTTTGAAGACGGAGATCTTATAATGAGCTTTGTAATGGAAGTAAGCAAGTTTATGCAGGCTGGGTTCACTCTCCGGTACGTTAAATAACAAAGGTAAGTGAGGATGGGAATATGAATATATTACTTGTAAATCCACCAATTCCAGATAAATTCAAAATGCATGAATATGCAGATGAAGAGGGCAGAAAATCAATTTCAAGGCGGGTACTGGTAGGACCGCCTTTGGCATTAAACGAGCTGGCAGGGACGGTGCCGGAAGAGAATATTGTTATTCTTGACCAAAAGACAGAGCGTGATATGAACCCTGATTATGACTATATAGGAGCTGTTTCTTACGAAATGAACAGTTTAAAACCTGATATTGTCGCCCTTACCTGTATAACAGCCCAATATAACTCTGTAATTAAATTATTGGAAATTGTTAAAAAAATCAATAAAAAAGTTCTGACAATAGTGGGCGGGCTTCATCCCTCGGCATGTCCTCAGGATTTTATTGGAACTGGAGCTGACATAATAGCTGTAGGCTTAGGGAAATACAGTTTCTACAATATAGTTCAGGAGTTAAAAAAGAATAAGGAAAATGCTGATTTTTCACATATTTGCGGTTTAGCCTTCAATAACGGCAACAGCCTTAGCTATACCAGGTCGCTATGCGAGATAAGCTATGACGAATTCCAGAAGAATTATCTGTTTGCAGATGTACTTCCAAACAGGGCATTAACTGATAGATACAACTATACTATCGCACATATGAAGAAAAAAATACAGTATTTGAGTACATCGCAGGGCTGCACTCATAAATGCAATTTCTGCAGTATATGGAAATTGACCTACGGACACTATTATCACCGCGAGGTTGAGTCCATTATTGACGAACTTAAGACAATGGATGAATATCCACTAATACGGTTCTGTGATGCTAACACTTTCGGTGATATAAAAAAAGCCAGGCAGTTATTTACCCGGATTATAGAGGAAGGCTTAAACAGCCATATGTTTATGGCTGATGTAAGGACAGACGCGGTTATTAAATATCCTGACCTTATAGAATTAGCTGTCAGGGCGGGACTTAAGATAGTAATCTGCGGCCTGGAGGCTACAAGCGACGAGGAATTGAAAAAGTATAGCAAAGAAAATACAATTGATGCGACCAAGAGAGCATTGAAGGTGCTGAATGAATATGGCATCAGCGTAAATGGAAACTACATAGTTGATCCTGACTATGAAGAAGAAGATTTTGAACGGATAGCCCGTTTTGTTGACGATAACCCGATTTTCCATTCCGGTTTTTCTATTCTGACGCCTTTCCCGGGTACGGAACAATGGGAAGAGCTGAAAGACAAAATAGTAATCAAAGATTATGACTATTATAACCTTGCAAATTCTGTCCTGCCGACAAAGCTGCCGGAAAAGGTTTTCTATGATAAAGTCATAGACCTTTACAAGCTTAGTATGAGGGGAACAGAGAAGTATATGTCAATCTACGGGAATAAGCAGGAAGGCAAGTAAGTGCATATATGGTTCTGACAAGGTTTTTGATTTTAGCATAGGAAATCCTCAAATTGAACCTCCTAAGCTGGTAAAAGAGGCTCTGGCAAATATAGTAACGGGCGATAAGCCAGGAATACATAGATATACCAGTAATGCCGGATGCGAGGATGTCAGAGCTAAAATTGCCCACTTTATAAATGAAGAAGAAGGAACTGATTTAACAGGTAAAAATGTTGTAATGACATGCGGTGCGGCAGGCGGATTGAAAATTCAATAAATGCTTTCATGGCCTTAAAGCAAGAAATCAATAAGAGTGCAGTATAATTGCACTTCAAAATAGCAAAGGAGTAGAAATATGGAGATAGGTATTATTGGTGAAGGAAAAATGGGGAAGGAGATATTTAATCTTCTTTTCCAGTTTGACTATAAGCTTATATTGAAATGCAGTAGCTCAGAGGTTGTCTGCGATATCAGGGCATTATTTGAAAAGCAAGTAAACAAAATGCAAAAACGGGGTTTATTGGATGATGCTGCATACAGGCAGAAGATGCAATCTTTTGCAGTAACAAGCGATGCATCCGAATTAAAAAATTGTGATATTATCATTGAAGCGGTTTTTGAAAATAAAGCGCTTAAACAGGATATTTTTGGAGAGTTAGAACCAATTGTAAAACCTGAATGTATTTTAGCGACAAATACTTCGTCAATACCAATAGATATCATATTTGCCAAATGCAATAATAAAGACAGATGCCTTGGGACACACTTCTTTTTCCCTGTAAGGGTCACAAGGACTGTAGAGATAAATACAACGGAGCATACGGCGCAAAAGAATGTAGAAACTATGAAAAATCTTTTTGAAAGAGCGGATAAGTGTCCTCTTGTTCTGAAAAATGAATCAAATATGATTTTGACCAGAATGTTAACAACAATATTGGCTGAGACATGTAAAATCTATGATGAGAATTACTTGCCGGTAAAAGAGATAGATAATGTGCTCAAAGAAAACCTTGTTACCTTCGGATTATTTGAAATTCTTGATTCAACCGGTTGGAACATTATTACAGAGAGTACAAATAATATGATTAACGACCGTTACAGGAAACTCTACACACCTTTTTACAATAAAGGAACTAAACTGATGGGAGAGGGTTACCCGGGAACGATCGGAAATAAAGGGCTGGTAGACTATGAACAGGATCATCAAATGACATTCAAAAAGCTTGATGGAGCAGAGTTGGATCGGTATAAGCAAAATATTTTATTAAGGATCCAAAGCCTTTTTATAAACGAAGCAGCTTTTATAGTACAGAATAAATATGCTGAAGGAGACCAAATAAGCAAAGCTGCCCAGGAAGTTTTCGGCTTATCGGAAGACCCGATCTCTATTTTGAAACGTGTAGGACATCAAAAGATTACAGCGTGTCTGACAGATAGCTACCTAAGATACCAGGATAGTATCTATGAACCTAATGATTTGACTGTTTTAGATATATAGGTTGCATTAAAGAAATTTCAAGGAAGAACTATGCAACCTATGAAATCAAGGAATATGATTTTGCAATATTTGAATTTCATTGTAAGATGTTTACTGCAAAACATATAATTAATTAGTTTAGTATATTTATACGAAAGGGTGAGGTATTTGAGCAGCGAGAATAGAACTGTTATTACCGGGATGGGTATGGTTACACCCCTTGGATTGAATATGGAAACAACCTGGCAGAATGTGCTGGCAGGAAAACCAGGTGTTAAAAAGGTAACCTTGTTTGATACTACAGGTTATGATACTCAGGTTGCAGCAGAGGTAAGTCCCGAATTTGAAGTGCTTGCCGAAAAGGTTATACCGAGAAGAGAAAGAAAGCAAATGACAAGGATAACCAGAATGGCAATGCTTGCTGCCGATGAAGCAATAAAAGACAGCGGCATTGATTTTAACAATTATGACAAGGTAAGAGTTGCCTGCATCCTGGGCGTAATTACATCTTCTTACAATGATATGGAGAGAGAAAAATCCGAGTCGCACATAGTAGTAAAACTTATGCCGAATGCACCAAGTGCTTGGATTTCTATTCATAATGGGCTAGAGGGTCCGAATTTTAATGTTTCGACTGCTTGTGCTTCAGCCTCATATGCTATCGGACTTGGACACCAAATGATAAAATCCGGCATGGCTGATGTTGTCATTACAGGCGGAGCTGATTCACATATTGAACCTGAGTTCTTCAGGGGATTTAACCAGATATTAGCCATGTCTGCAAGGAATGATTCACCTGAGACAGCAAGCAGGCCGTTTACAAAATCACGTGATGGGTTTGTAATGGGTGAAGGTACAGGGATACTGATATTGGAAAATGAAAAACTGGCTCGCGCCAGAGGTGCAAGAATATACAGCGAATTGGCAGGCTACTCTATTACCAGCGAGGCGGCAGATATTACAGCTCCTAAAGAAAATGGGGTTGGAATGGCAAAAACAATGAGAAGGGCGCTAGCCGACGCAGGGATAAACTATGATGAAATAGATTATATCAATGCACACGGTACATCAACTTACTTAAACGACAAATATGAAACTTTCGGTATTAAGGAATGCTTTGGAGACTGGGCAAAGAAACTCAGCGTATCGTCTTCAAAGTCAATGCTCGGTCATACGCTGGGTGCTTCCGGTGCTATTGAAGGCATTATAACCGCATTGAGTGTTTATAATAATATACTTCCTCCAACCATTAACTACAACGACCCTGACCCTGATCTGGATCTTGATTATGTACCTAACCATTCCAGAGAAAAGATTGTTAGTGCGGCACTTTCAAATTCATTTGGATTTGGCGGACACAATGCTACTCTTGTATTCAAAAAATATAAGTAATTGAGAGGATGGCTATGAATAATAAGATTATAAAGGCAAAATACAACGAGAGTGTTTTTGACGAATTTGAAGGATTAGTAGGGTCCAATACTATGTACTTCATAGTTAACATGAAAGATATTGATATTGATACCTTTAAAGAAAGCATAAAACGTACTGCAAGAGATATTCCAATTATGGCATGCAGAATGGTAAGAGGATTTTGGAAGGATAAATGGACTCCTATTGAGGATTATGATGTAAACCAAATTATAGAAACCATTAAAGTCGACAGCAAGGATTCTTTTTACGAACGGGCATATGAGCAGTTTTTGCAGCTTCCCAGCAGGCGTATTAATATGAGAACAGAGCCGCCCTTCAAAGCTAAGATATTTTATAACGAAGAAATTTCAAATAAGGTTTTAATACTTTGCATGCATCACTCTTTTACCGATGGCAGGGGTACTGCCAGAGTTTTTGAACTGATAGAGAAGCATTACTTTGCAATATTGCAGAACAAGCCGCTGCCAAAGCAGAAAAATGTCAGTACTGTTTCTGCACTTATATTATCCTTGAATGCTAAAAGCTTCTTTGATATGTTTGCAACCAGCTTTAAGGGTGCGATGCAGCAATCCAAGTTCAATACTGCAATAAAACCTCTGCTTCCTGCGGATGTCGTTTATGATACGAATAGCTGTGAGGCAATAGAAAGAATCGTATTGTATAAAGCTGATATAGACAAATTGAAAGACCACTATAAAGACTATAATATAACGGTAAACAGCATACTTATGCTTCTTACATTAAAGCTAATGGTTAACTACAATAAGGATCTCTTAGAGCCTTCTACTCATGCCTGTGTAGCATTTGGAACCGACTTGAGAAGGTATTTCAAAAAAAATCCACTGAGCATTGCAAATTATTCTGTAATGGATTCTGTTACTGTAAGGTCTGAGGATGTTGACAATCTACCGGTTATGGCTGCAGAGTTTGATACTTTAAAGAATAAACCCATCGGACTGAAGGTTATTGTTGAACCTGTAATGACCAGTTTGTTGCCTATATCTACCCAGAGGAAAATACTTAGAAAGTGGGCTTTTAAGTACTTTGTAGAAGGGTCTATAAGGTCGATTCAAACGACTAACATAGGGAGAACGGATGAATATGCAGCACTCTTTGGGGATACCGTTGAAAATATATCTTTTATAGGGTGTTCGCCTATCTGTGGATTCCCGCAGGTAAGTGTTGCAAGGTATAAGGATACAATGACTCTATATTTTTTAAAGTACAATGATACCATTGGTATAGCCAAAAAAGTTAGAGATGACTTCAACGAATTGCTGAATGAAATAATAACTAAGTAACTGTATCATATATGGAAATTTGTATTGGAATTTCCGATTATAAGTAGAATAGGGAGGGCAGAGCATATGAAAAAAATACTGTTTATAAGCTTCCCAGTTTCAGGACACGTAAACCCGCAGTTCAACTTCAATGTAGAGTTATCGAAGAGAGATGTTAAGCTTATTTATTACACCTTTGATAACTATTTTCCCAAATATAAGGGTATGGATAATATTGAACTCCGCAAATATCCTGACAGCTTCAAAAACCTTTATTATAAGCTGTCTGTAGATGACAGTATGCACAGCAAATTGTTAGCGATGATGTATGCTTTTTATGCATTCATGGAAGAGTTACTGTCATTTACTATAGAAGAGGTAAAAAAGGAAAAGCCGGATTTGATTGTATTGGATTGCCTTGCAAATTGGGGAAAAGTTGCTGCCAGGTACTGTAATATCCCCTACTGTTACTTTACCACCAGCTTTATGGGGGATGAGCAGATGGTTAAGAGATCTTTCGGGTTTAAATTGAATATAGCGAAGTCGGTAATATTTGATTTTCCATACCTTGTTAAAATCCTTACAATACTAAACCGTGTTAAAAAACAATATGGCAAACTGTATGACATGCCAATGGATATGTGGTCACATCAGAATAAATTCACAATGGTAATGACCTCCAGAGAATTTCATCCGGGAGGCGACATGTACCCTGACAATGTAAAATTTGTAGGACCGGCTTTTGTTGAAGACTGCATCATACCCGACACGAAGGATACCATATTGATAAGTATGGGAACCATTTTATTCAGCGATAAGTTTTGGGATACCTGTATAGAGGCAGCAAAGGGTCTTGGTTATAAAGTTGTGGTTACTTTTGCAGGCAATAAGAAAAATAAAGTCAATATTAAGAATTTACCTGATTATGTAAAAATATATGACAATATGAGTCAGGAAGAATTCAGAGGAGTTTTGAAGCATTCTGCTGCGTTCGTTTCTCATGGCGGCTTTAACAGTATCTGCGATTCCATAGTATATAGGACACCGCTTATAATCTGCCCGACTACGGTAGAACAAGTTGAAAACGGAGGATATGTCCAATCCTATGGCTGCGGTTTACTGTATAATAAAAAGAATGTGGATGTAGATGAGTTAAGAGAAAAGCTCGTTCAGGTAGTAAACAGTGAAAGCATGAGAGCGAATGTTGAAAAATTCAGGCAGTCTTTCCTGCATTCCATGGGGATGGAAAAAGCTGTTGATGAATTAGTAAAAGAGTTTAAATTATCTTAAAGAGGTTATAAGGATTACTTTCCAATGACACTACAAAAAATTACCGATAAGATTATTTTAGATAATATGGTAAACTTCGGGCTATATAATACGTGGCTCGTTGATATCAGAGCTTTCAGCCTCTATATGTATGAAATCAAACAATATCTTTCTGGGGCTGAGAGTAGAAAAAGCAGTGAAATAAGGGATGTACAGGCAGAACAATTATTCTGCCTGCGCAAAGGTATAACGCGTATAATACTAAGCGGCTTTTTAGATATACCGCCCGGTGAGTTGAAATACGAATATGATATCAATGGAAAGCCGTTTATATCCAGCTGTGGTTATGAGGATTTTTATTTTAACATATCCCATTCAAAAGAGTACCTATTTGTTGGTATTACAAAAAATGGACATATTGGAGTTGACATTGAAAAGGTAAACCCCAAACTCAATCACTCCCTGCTGGCCGGAAGTGTTTTTTCGCCAAGGGAGCTTAGTTTATATGATAGTTATGACAAACCGGACAAGCTGCGTTCTTTTTATAAAGCTTGGGTACAAAAGGAAGCTGTCGGTAAAGCGCTTGGGATGGGGATATCTATTGGGTTCAGTAGTTTTAGTGTCAGCATTGACCCTCAAGCTTTCGAGGAGGAATATAATCTGAGCCTTGAAAGCTTAAATTCTGTTTTAAAAGTAAGAGTAAATTATAATAATGATTGTGCTTTAGCGATAGCCTTAATATCAAAAAAGGAGTGTACTTTATGAGCAAATTATCTAATTCTGTATCAAATAAAAAAGGGGGCTTTGACAAACCAGCTCCATTAAAATCAATTTTTTTGCCGCTCCTTACTCTGGCTATTGGTGTTTTTATTGTTCTGCTTGACAGTACGGCAATGAATGTTATAGTACCAAAGCTTACACAAGAGTTTAACAGTTCATTGTCAGTCATACAGTGGGCAGTAACAGCGTATACACTTGCGTTGTCTGCGGTAATTCCTTTATCAGGCTGGATGACTGAGCGGTTTGGGGTAAAACGCATATTTATTATTTGTATCAGCCTATTCATCACTGGTTCGTTTCTTTGTACCCTATCTGCTACAGCGGGACAGCTCATTGTGTTCCGGGTAATCCAAGGGCTTGGAGGCGGAATGGTATGTCCTATAGCAGTGGCTTGTGCCTACAAGATCACACCTAAAGAGAAAATCGGCATTATCATGGGAATGATGGGGATTCCTATATTATTTGCCCCAATAATTGCCTCGCTTTTATCCGGATGGCTTGCAGAATACGCATCCTGGAAATGGGTCTTTTTAATTAACATACCTATCGGTATCGCAGCAATATTACTTGGACTTCGAGCGCTGCCAAAATTTGAGAAAAAAGCGGTTCATACATTGGATGTCTTAGGGATGCTGCTTGCCCCTCTTGCGTTTTCTCTGCTGGTATACGGCGTTAATGAAGGAGGGTCAAACGGCGCTTCACCCAAAATGCTCATGGGATTGATTATCGGCGGAATAGCACTTATTACATTTATATTGGTAGAGCTCCGAACTAAAGAGCCGTTGCTTGAATTACACATATTCAGACTGCCGCCTTTTAGGAGGGGTGTTATAATTCAATGGATTTTCCAGCTTACAATGAACGCCCTGCTTTTTTTAATTCCTGTATATTTGCAGCAAGCAAAGGGCTACAGTGCGTTTGACAGTGGCAAAGCCATGTCGTCACTGGCGCTGGCATCTGCTGCTTTCATGGTGGTGGGCGGCGGCTTGTTTGACAAGTTTGGTGTCCGTCCTTTGGCTATTACCGGAATGACGGCGGTTGCCTCGGGATTATTCATGCTGGCATTTGGTTCAAACAGTTGGGGTATAGGCATGACAATAATTCCGCTTGTACTGATTGGTACCGGATTTGGACTATGCATAATGCCCTTTAGTACAAATGTCTTACAATCCGCACCGCAAAATCTGGTTGATAATGTGAATTCACTAACAAATGCCACCCAGCAAATAATTGCTTCTTTTGCTGTGGCGGGAGTGACAGCCTTACTGGCACTAATGGAGACAAAGTACAGCGGCAATACCACAGGAGCGGTTTCGGCTGCGGCATTTGCCTATAAAGTGAATTTTATAGTGGTTGCAGTACTCGCATTATGTGCGGCGGTTGCAAGCATTCGGTTTCACAGTGCCGGAAGCGTGAAGAAAAATTAATAAAGTTATAAAGCATGGAGGAGAGCAATATGGCGTATGCAGAAGCAATCACTTTGATAAATAAACCGATTGATGAAGTGTTCAAATTCGTACTGGATGGAAATAACAATAAGCTTTGGCGGCCCAATATAATGGATATTCAAAATGCATCAGGCGGTCCAGCCGGTGTGGGTTCCATATTTGTCCAGGGGATGCAGGGGCCAAACGGTATAAGAATAGAAGCTGATTATGAGATCATTGAGTGTGAAGATAATAAGAGAATTATGTTCAAAGTCTTAAAAGGTCCATACAGTGCAATAGGCTCCTTTAGTTTTGAATCCGAAGAGAATGGAGTCAAAGTAACCTTCTCTATGAATGAGACAAGCAGTTCGTCGGATAATGGTGAAATAACCCGCCATTTACAAAGGGTTGTTAGTTCTATTGAAGGCTTGAAGAAGTATATGGACAAATCAGAATAACCGTTTATAAGCATATGAAGATATCTAAGGGGAACAAAAGATGGAGGAATTATACATACATCAAATGGTTTTAATAGGTTCTACGGGACGTAACAGCGGTAAAACAGTTCTTGCTGCTGCATTGATCCGAAAGTGGAAAAATGACTGTCCTATTGTAGGATTAAAAATTACAACGGTACAGGAGAAAGACGGAAAATGTCCGCGCGGCGGGGCAGGGTGCGGGGTTTGCTCAAGTATGGATGGAAGCTATGAGATATATGAAGAAGTAAATCAAAATGCGAATAAGGATACATCACGTTTACTGTCAGCGGGTGCAGAAAAAGTATACTGGCTTAAAACTTTAAAGTCACATATTTATGAAGGCATAAAAAAGCTTTTAGAGATAATTCCAGAAAATGATCTGATTATTTGCGAATCAAACAGCCTTCGCAATGTTGTCAGGCCAAGGAGCTTTATAATGCTTAATAATCAAGTGAATGCACCAATTAAGAAATCGGCAGGTGAAGTGATGCATAAAGCTGATATTATTATAGATTTTGATTTTAGTAATGATGTTGATGCAATAGTAAAAAAAATTGAATTACAGATGAGAGGTTGAATGATGGTAGAATATGATGATTCTACAGTCTGCCAGGGAAGAGTCACCTCAGTAAATATTTCTAAGATAAGGGGCACTATTAAAACACCTGTGAAGGAAATACTCCTTACCGAATGTGGAGTTAAGGGTGATGCCCATAATAGTAAAGGTGATGTCCAGGTCAGCATGTTAAGGCATGAAACTATTAAATTGTTTTCAAAAAAGCATAATAAGGAATTCAAACCTGGAGATTTTGCTGAAAACATAACTATAGAAGGGTTTAATCAAGTTCATTTTAATTTGTTGGATCGCCTCATTATTGACAATACTGAAATGGAAATTACCAGGATAGGAAGAAGCTGCCATGAAGAGGATAGTATCATGACAAAAGAGGGCATATTCCTAAGAGTTTTGAAGCAAGGTGCGATTAAGCCGGGAAGTATGGTATGGCATATTTCCAGGGCTTTTAACTTTAAAGTAATTGTCATGAGCAGGGAAGCTGATGACGTGGAATATGTCGATACTTGCGGACATGAAATACAGCAGATTCTGTTGAAACATTTTGAAGGAATAAAACGTAATATAAGTATAGATTATGTATTTATTCCTGATGATGTAAAAATGCTGAAACAGGAAATTGAAAAAGCTGTCAGCGGGGACTGTGATGTTATTCTGACAACTGGCGGGACAGGTATTGGTCCAGGGGATATAACTTATGATGTTGTCAGTAGTTTATGTGACAAAATGATACCGGGTATAATGGAGTTTATCCGTATGAAATATGGACAGACTAATCCTCATGCACTGCTGAGCCGTTCTGTCGCCGGTGTCATTAAAGATGTTTTGATTTATACACTTCCCGGCAGTCGGAAAGCCGTTAAGGAGTATTTGGACGAGCTTCTGAATACAATGGAGCATCTTATCTATGTTCTTAACGGGCTCAGCCATTAAGGGCAGTGTGTAAGTCTAATGATAAAAAAAATATAGTAAAATAGAAAAAAATTGTATATAATGAAAAATGTTAGGAGGTCACTATGCTGAATAAATTGCTTATGGGAAATGAAGCGATAGCCTTCGGCGCTATTGCAGCAGGGGTAAATGTAGTAGCAGGCTATCCGGGTACTCCCTCTACCGAAGTACTGGAAACCGTTGCCAAAAATAATCCTGGAAATATATATGTAGAGTGGTCGGTAAACGAGAAGGTTGCGATGGAAGTTGCAGCAGGAGCAGCTTATGCAGGAGCAAGATCACTGGTTACAATGAAGCAGGTTGGTTTGAATGTGGCTTCCGATCCATTGATGAGCTTGGCATATATAGGTGTAAAAGGCGGAATGGTCGTTTTAGTGGCAGACGATCCCGGTCCGTTTTCGTCACAGACAGAACAGGATACCAGGCATTTTGCCCGGTTTTCAAACCTTCCTGTTTTTGACCCGTCATCACCTGAAGAGGCATATGAGATGATTCAGGCAGCTTTTGAATTGTCTGAACAGGTTCAATTGCCTGTATTTTTAAGGCCTACAACAAGGGTTTGCCATTCTTGCAGTTATGTAGATATACCGGCAGCCACGAAAGTGCATGAGATTGAAGGTTTCACAAAAGACCCAAGATGGGTGATTTTTCCAAGTCTCTCATATAAAAATCACATTCGCATTGAAGAGCTTCAGTTAAAGTTAAGTGAAATGTTTTCTGATTCTCCGTATAACACAATTACGGGCAGCGGTAAAAAGGGTATTGCTGCTTCCGGTATTGCATATTCATACCTGCTTGAACTGATGACTGACATAGAGTGTGAAGTAAAGGTCATAAAACTCGGTAATCCTTACCCTCTTCCTACTAAGCTGGCGAAAGAATTTATGGAGGGTCTGGAGGAAGTGCTGGTAATTGAAGAGCTTGATCCCGTAATTGAGGAAGGGCTTCTTGAATTATGCGCTTTAAATGAGGGTAAACCTGCTATATATGGGAAAAAGACAAGACATCTTCCTTTTGCGGGTGAATACAGCTATGAGCTTGTAAAAGCTGCAGTTGCGAAGTTTTTAAATATTAATAATGAGTCACAAGCAAGTAGCAACCAGGTTCCCGAGCTGCCTGTAAGACCTCCCGTACTTTGTGCCGGTTGTCCGCACAGGGGGGCTTTCTATTCGGTTAAAACAGCCTTGAAAAACAGGAAAGCTGTGTTTAGCGGTGACATTGGCTGCTATACACTCGGAAACGCAAAGCCGCTTGAAATGGTTGATACCTGCCTTTGCATGGGAGCGGGAATTACAATAGCACAGGGCTTGCAGCGCGCTGAACCCGATGCCAAGCATGTTGCATTTATTGGCGATTCAACATATTTTCATACAGGAATTCCAGGAATTATAAATGCCGTATATAACAACACGGATATAACCGTAATAATACTGGATAACAGTACAACTGCCATGACAGGGCATCAACCCCACTCGGGCACCGGAAAGACCATGATGGGAGGAACTTCAGAAAAAATTGACATATACAATATGCTTTCTGCATGCGGTATAAAGCATATAGCAAAGGTCAATCCCTTTAAACTCCGGGATGCTGTAGAGACAGTCAGTAAAGCAGTAGACTACAAGGGTCCGTCGGTTGTAATATTTGAAGCACCTTGTATTTCGCTTATCAAACCTTCTAATATACAGCAAGTTAAATCAAATTGCACTTCGTGCAAAAAATGTATAACTGAAATCGGCTGTCCGGCAATGCATTTAGAGGATAATAAACCTGTAATTGAGCCGTCACTTTGTTATGGATGCAATTTGTGCTCGCAGGTTTGCCCCTTTGATGCGATAGGAGGTGTAGTAAAATGAAGACTAATATACTTATTGCCGGAGTTGGGGGCCAGGGTACTGTTCTGGCATCGAGGCTGCTGGCAGCATCAGCGATCGAAGCCGGTTTTTTCACCCGTACGAGTGAAACTATCGGAATGGCACAGCGCGGAGGCTCGGTTGTAAGTCATGTCAGGATGGATAGTAAAAACTCCAGTCCGATAATTCCTATAGGGCAAGGCGATTTATTAATCGGTTTTGAACTTGCAGAAACTGCACGCAGCCTTAATAGGCTTTCTAAAAGCGGAAGGTGTATAGTCAATACGCAGGTTATTAAACCGGTAACTGCTTCATTTAAAGGTACATCCTATGATGTGGAAGCAATACGAAACTATATTATCTTAACTGTTCCACAAGCTATTTTTGTTGACGGATATGCCCTTGCTGAAAAAGCAGGCTCTGTAAAGGCTGTCAATGTGGTACTGCTAGGAGTTGCATTATCACTGGGTATTTTGCCTTTTACAAAGGATACAGTTGAAAAAGTTATAGAGGCAATTGTGCCGAAAAAATTCCTGGACTTGAACAAAAAAGCTTTCAACATCGGATTTGAGTATAGTAAATATACTTGTTAAGGAGGAAAATAAAAATGATAAAGAAAATTCTAATAGGTATTGGGATTGTAATCGGTGCATTAATCTTACTTGCGTTACTATCTGTTGCAGCAATGAAATATGTAGTTTCATCCGAAAGAGGAAACAAGGAAAAAATTCTATCAAGCAGCGAGATGAACGCAAAGAAAGCATTAATAATTTACCAGCCTGGACTCTCGAGTTTTCCGGGCGGGATTGCAGACCAGATCGCAAGAGGGTTAAATGAAAGCGGTTATGAGGTGACATTGAACTATCCCGGGAAGCATTTATCTACAGATATTTCTAAGTATTCGCTTGTCATCTTCGGCTCACCGGTATACGTATCACAGGCATCAACAGCACTGACAAATTATATGTCGAAAATAACAGGTTCGCAGTTGGCAAGGATTGTATTGTTTACTACCGGAGATATGGAAGAGACAACTGTTTTGGACGCTATGGAAAAATCTCTTAACGGTACTAAGGCATACAATAAAGTAAAATTTTACTCCAACAAAAAAGAAGAAAGTGAAAAAAATGCTTATACATTAGGTCAAGATTTGGCAAAGGAATAATCTGAATTATGAAAAGTCTGATCAAAAAGCTTCCAAATTTAATAACATTGCTAAGAGTAGTATTAACGTGCTTTTTATGCATATATACTATTGAACATTTCGGGAGCATGATAATTCCTGTTATTGTTGTTTTCGGTGTATTTATATCTGACTTTTTAGATGGTAAGGTTGCGAGGCTTTTTGGAACTGTATCATATTCAGGTATGATATTCGATGTATTGGCGGATTTATTTTTCATTATTGCATTCTATACTGTTTTGTGGTATCACAACATTTTGCCGCTATGGTTCTTATTCATTATTTTATTTAAGTTTATAGAATTTGTTGTAACCTCAATTTTACTTAAAAAATTCTTTAATAGGAAGATAACGTTTGTTTTTGATTTTATCGGGAGGTTTGTTGCTGCGCTCTTTTATGTTATTCCTATACTGGCATATGTATCCTTTCAATATTTTCCGCCGGTATATTTTTTCACAATACATTTACTAATTTATATAATTGCTTTTCTGGCTTTTGTCTCTTTCTTATACAGGGCTTGGAATTGCGTCAAATCATTCAAAATTCAAGCTGGTGCAAACCTTTTTACGTTTTACTTAAAAAGGTTTGCACCAGCAGAAAAATATTATAGAACCCGAAAGCGTTTCAAGTTTTCGAGAGACATAGACTTATAGAAGGAGGCAGTATGAGAATACTTATTAAGCATATAGTGCTGTCTATTTTAGAAAAGAAGTTAAGAACAATACTTATAATTTTAGCGGTTACTCTTTCCGCTACACTTTTTTTTGCGTCCACATCTATTTCTGATAATCTGGTTGAAGTTTATAAGAAGAAAATGGTTCAGACTGTTGGTAATGCAGATATTATTGTCAAACCGGATGAAGATTCGCCATCACCCTTTTTGAACCCAAACCTGGCAAAAAAGATAAGCGCTGAGACGGAATATATAATAAAAGGTATTAGCAGTAGTGGTGAATATAAAATAGATACGGGGAAATATGATTTAGTCAGCTTTTTAGGTATGAATCTGGACGATTACAAAGCGCTTAACGACCTCGTACTGATATCTTCTGAGAAGCTTGAACCATTCAGAAATAATAAGATTATCATAAGTAAATACACTTCGGATAAGTATAATTTAAAAATTGGAGATACCATGGAATTTTTAATAAACGATGTAAAAAGAAAATTCCGTGTGTCGGCGATTGCTGCCCCTACAGGTTTATTTTTAAGTGAAGCAAATACAAGATTTGCAATTGTTCCTTTTGATACTATGAGTAATTACATTGGTACAAATGGTAATTGCAATATGTTGTATGTTAAGGGAAACGGTACGCAAAGCGCGGATGCTCTGACTAATGATTTAAAGCAGATATATTCAAAGTATGAAGTAGCTCCTCCATTTACAAAAGAAAAACTTGATTCTGATGTTTCTGCTATTTCGGTTCCTTTGATGCTTGTTACTGTGATTATTAGTTTTTTAAGCATATTCATTGTTTATTCTTCCTTTAAAGTCATTATCATGCAAAAGCTTCCTATAATAGGTACTTTTAGAAGCATAGGCGCAAGCAAGAAAACAGTAGTTTGGGTTATGGTTTTAGAAAGCTTGTTTTATGGGACGGCAGGGGGGCTTTTGGCATGTGTGCTTGGCATAGTAGTTTTATATTTTTTGATATTGGCAACCATGCCTGGTGAGTTAAGAGGTTTAGTAGAAGTTCAAATGAATGTTTCCGTTATGAAAATGATATTAACCTTTTTATCGGCAAACTTGATTTGCCTTATAAGCAGTATAATACCGATAATCAAAGTATCTAAAATTCCGGTGAAAGAAATTGTGCTGAATAGTATACCTTCCAAACATACAGATACCTATAAAAAAAGCATAATTGGAATAGTACTTATTTTTATTGCGGCAGTTTTACCTCAGATTGCTCCACGCAGTCTTGCTTTGCCATGCGTATTGGTGGCAATAGTATGCATATTTGCAGGAATCATTAATGCGTTACCTTTAGTAGTGAAGTTAAGTGCAATTATTTTTGAAAAACTTAGCGAACTTTTGTTTGGAAATGTTGGGATTATTGCAACAAAGAACATTAGAGGCAACAAAAGCATATTGAACAGTATATCATTGATCACAATAAGTATCTCAGTGCTTTTAATGGTTAATACTGCAAGCAGCAACCTGAGTAAAGAACTCATCAATGCAATCGGTGATGTTATGGTTTATGATTTAGGAATTTCATTCCAAAACATGGATAGAGCACATGTAAGCGCTATGGCCAGAAGTAATAATGTAAAAGGTGTTTATCCTTATTATCAGCTTACATATGTGGAATGCAAGGAATTTAAAGATAAAATTAGTTTGATAGATGGGGTATCCAGGGGGGAAGAATACTCCCAATATATGAGTTTGAAGCTTATTGGAGATCAAAAACAGTTGCTTGAAAAATTGCAGGAAGATAGAAATATTATTGTAACAAAAATATTTCAGAGAAGATATAACTTGAATGTCGGTGACAAGCTGACATTCAAGTTTCCGAAAGGCAATAAAGTATACACTGTTATCGGTTTTACAGATACCATGATGAGTGTAGGGAGCTATGCTTTGATAGGTGATAGATTTATGAAAATGGATTCAGAGCAGAGCTATTATACGGGAGCATATATTAATGTTAATGAAAAGCCGGCTGTGGATGCTGTAAAAGAGGAACTAAGGAAAAAATTCAAGGGTAATAAAAATGTTGATATTTATACAATGAATGAATACAAAGGAGGAATGAAATCAGGTACTCAGCAATTGTCAAACATGCTTATCGGGCTTTCGTTACTGGCTCTTTTTTTAGGAATAGTCGGGGTGTCGAACAATCTTATTATAAGCTTTATAGAGAGAAGACAGAGTATAGCTGTTTTAAAGTCTGTGGGTATGAGCAAAAAACAGGTTGTAATCATGCTTGTTATTGAAGCACTATGTACCGGAACTTTAGGCGCTGTTTCCGGAATATTGGGCGGTAGTATTTTAGTAGAACTCCTGCCTTTAATGATGGAAGTTATGAAGGTCATTATGCCTGTCCGCCATTTGACAGAAACATTCTATTTGTATTTATTAGGCGGGATCTGTATACCGGTGATAACATCTTTAACAACAGTAATGAGATCAGCAAAACTAAATATTGTAGAAGCTATAAAATATGAGTAGGGAGAACGTTATGGAAAATGCAATTGAAACAGTAGGTTTGTATAAAAGTTTTAATATAGGTAAACTTTCGGTAGATGTGCTGAAGGATATCAATCTAACCATTAAAAAGGGCGCATTTTACTCTATTATGGGGCCTTCCGGTTCCGGCAAAAGTACACTGTTGTACCTCATAGGAGGATTAGATAAGCCGACAAAAGGCAGAATTACGATAAACGGCAAGGACTTGAGCACAATGAATGATGAAGAAGGGAGCAAATTAAGAAGACGGGATATAGGCTTTGTATTCCAGTTTTACAATCTGGTTCCCAACTTGAATGTAGAAGAGAACATATTACTGCCTGTATTATTAGATGGGAAAAATAGTAAACATTATAAACATGAACTGGATGAAATTCTTGATATTGTGGGGCTTACGGAAAGAAGAAAGCATACGCCGAGAGAATTGTCCGGAGGCCAGCAGCAGAGAGTGGCAATAGCCAGATCGCTCATTAACAGCCCAGATATAGTATTTGCCGATGAACCTATAGGTAATCTGGATAGTAAAACGGGTACGGAAATTATGAAACTTTTCCAGGAGATAAACGTAAATAAAGGGAAAACTATTGTGCAGGTCACACATTCAAGGGAAGCGGCAGATTATGGCACAGATATTATATATGTAAAAGACGGTAGAATATGTAAAGAAATATAAAATACTAAATTGGCAGGATGGTGGTATAGTGAAAAAGAGCATTTTATTTATATTATTAGGTATGTTGTTTTTGCTTACAGCTTGCAGCGGTAAAGAAAAAGAGGCAGCATCAAAAAGTGTAGAAGAACCTAAGAGCACTGATATAAGTGTATATGGGGAAGTAATAGCTCCTGATACAAAAGATTACTACATAGATTTTCCGGCAACAGTACAGGAGATTTTTATTAAAGAAGGTATGTCGGTAAAAAAGGGAGATAAGCTAATCAAACTAAATTTGGACTCATTTAATAATGATATAGATAAAAAGACTAACGAAGTAAAACTCAAAGATTTGGAGCTTCAAAGTACTATTGCAAGTATAGATGCAAAGGAAAAAGAACTCGCCGTCCTAAAAGCGGAAAGAAATGAGGAAGCAAGTCGTCTGGATAATAATACAGACTTTGACATACAGTTGAAGCAGTCAAATTTAGACAAGGTATTGAAAGATATAATAACAGCAAGAGAGAATTACGAAAATAATAAGAAATTATATGATGCCGGTGCAATTTCTAAAGCACAATTGGATGAAGTTAAAAACATTTTAGATACAAAGGAAAAAGAAGAGGAAGATATTCTTACATCTATTGAAAAGTTAAAAAAGGATATAAAGGAAGCAATTTATAAGCTGGATACATCCGTTGGTTATCTGGAAGCGGAAATTAAGCGTGCAAAAGGCGGCAATACAATTGCCTCAGAGAGTCAAAAAACGAGCAAGGAAGATAGTGAACGCGATTTGTCTGCTATGAAAAATAAACTGAGTGTAAGCTATATAGATGGGGAAAACATCGTTTCAGATATTGAAAATGGAATTATATCTAAAATTTCTTGTGTAAACGGTTCTATTGTGGGAGTGAACGGAGCAAGCTATTTATTAAGCATTATCGATGCGGACAAAATAGAGGTTATGGCAGATGTGCCTGAAGAATTTATAAAAGATGTTAAAACAGGAGCAGAATGTGAAATTTATCCGTATTACGATAAATTGAAGATTATAAAAGGTAAAGTAACAAAAATTTCAGAAATGGCTATAAAGCAAAATGGAGAGAATATTATCAAAGTATATATTTCTTTTGATAAGCAAGATGATTTATTAGAACCCGGATTTAGTGTGGACGTAAAAATAGACTGTGGTAAGTAGTAAAAATGGGCTGTGACTTTAGTGAGAACTGAAGACGCAGCCTTTTTTATGGGATTATTATCTAAATAATCAAAATAATGAGTTATTATTGCTTGACAGTATATAACATATTTGATAAAATGGTGAAAATAATACATTTTATATACAACTTATTTCTGCAACTTATTTCTGCGAGTAATTCTACAGAATGCAATTGATGTATTAAACCATTATAACAGTTTAGGTATGCCAAAAGGGTACTTAATACGTTTAGGGGGTGGTATTGATATGCAAAATGGAGGTAGAATTTATATTTTGCTTCTTCTAGGATTTTAGTCTTATACGAATAAAGGTCATAACATTATAACAATTATAATTACTATGACAGACAAGAAATTAAAATTAAGGAAAGAGGTAAGTAATATGAGTAAGAAAAATATTAAATCTATGTTAAGCATTCTGTTAGTGTTTGCGCTTTTGCTAACAAGCAGCAGTTTGATGGTATTTGCCGATAAGACCAAGGTTGATAATAAAAAAGTGAAAGTCTCCGAAGGTATTGAGAAGATACTGAATGGAGAAGACTTTGTTTTTGGAGATGGAGTTGAATTCCACGATATTGATGATGGCTCAATCGATGTCCAATTTATAAGCGGCGGAACAAACCATACACACCAATACATAGTTGCCAATGCTCTTACAATACTCAAAAATGACAAAGGTTCGTCCGTTCTGAATACTAAAGCAGCTACCCTTCTTACAAATACAGACTGGCCTGATGTAGTAGGAAATGAAACTGATTATATGACATATGCAGGGCATTTTTATGATCCTGCAACAGGAAAAAATTGGTTAGGGCAAACATCACCAACAGCATATGCAAGAGCAATAAGCTATTATAATGATGCTGTTTCTTTATATAAAAGCGGAAAAATAGATGAAGCTATGGAAAAGTTAGGAAGAGGAACACATTATGTTTCAGATATAAATGAGCCGCACCATGCTGCAAATTTGACTGATATTACCGCTAATCATTCGGATTTTGAAGGATATGTTGATGATAACAGAACTAGTTTTTACATCTACTTAAATAAATTGAGCTCAACTAAATACACAAATGCTGCATCATCGTCACTTGGTACATTATTGTACAATGCTGCAGTTGCATCAAAAGCGCTTTCAACAGATGCACAAAATGTGGACAAGTATTATGCTACAGGTAAATCATGTGTTCAAAATGCTATAACATGCCAAACTTTATATCTTTATAAATTTGGTAGAGCAGTTGGAATATTTAAATAGAAGCTATAGTGTTATAAAAAACACTCACAAGGCGGGTATGATGCCGGTCTTGCGGGTGTTTTTTATTTGGCAAATCTATAGTAAATATGAAACCTACTAAACACAAAGATCATAAACACTGGAGCAATAAAAAAGGCATGGGATCATTATCGAAATAATGAGCTAATTATAGCTTGACAATATATAACATATTTGATAAAATAGTGTAAATAATACATTTTATATGCAACTTATTTCTACAACTAATTCTAAAGAAAGAGATTGATGTGTTAAAATTTTATGGCAGGCTAGGTATACCAAAAGGGTACTTAATACGTTTAGGAGGTGGTATTGATATGCAAAATACAGGCAGGACTGATATTTTGCTTCTTCTAGAATTTTAGTTTTTATACGAACAAAAGTCATAATATTATAACAATTATTATTACTATGACAGACAGAAAGTTAAAATAAAATTAAGGAAAGAGGTAAGTATTATGAATAAGAAAAATGTAAAATCTATGTTGAGCATTCTGTTAGTGCTTGTGCTTTTGCTGACCAGCAGCAGTTTGATGGTATTTGCTGATAAGTCCAAGGTTGATGATAAAAAAGTGAAAGTGTCCGAAGGCATTGAGATGATACTGAATGGAGAAGACTTTGTTTTTGGAGATGGAGTTGAATTCCACGATATTGATGATGGCTCAATCGATGTCCAATTTATAAGCGGCGGAACAAA
>Ga0209467_1000710_pt1 | contig 38597 bp, 31 predicted proteins | sample Higcelwee11metaG_FD_187175 | JGI IMG/M metagenome (GOLD analysis project Ga0209467, IMG submission 187175) | Freshwater pond sediment microbial communities from the University of Edinburgh, under environmental carbon perturbations - High... | ecosystem: Environmental > Aquatic > Freshwater >... | reverse complement strand
GCCAGTCGAAAAGCCCGGTCTGCATCATCGTTTATTCCTCCTTAACGCCTTTGGTTATTGAGAAGGAGTATATCACATGATGCCTTAGTAGAACATGGTTAATGATCAATTTTTAGAGAAACCCTTGAGATTTGTTTTACATTATTTTCAAAAAATTTATTAGGTGGCTTCCAGATGCGCGCTACGAGAGCTTTCTTGAGACAGAACTGGAACATAATTAATGCCTGATTCAGAGAAACCAAAAATTCCAACGGCTACACTTGGGACTATCCCACTCGTGACTGAGCAAAATTCAACTATTTGCGGAGCCGCCTTCACATTAATTTCACCTGCTAAAGCCAATGTAAAACTATCCATGCAATCAGCTGAACTTGAGATCCGGCAAGGTCAGCGCGACGTAGTGGTTCGATTTCAAGGTACAAAGGACGCATCGGAAACTTTCCGCAAAAGCCACTTGCTTGCTCAGCAAGGGCTTGATATCGCTTCTATTCTTGGTGATCTTGACACGATTATCCAAGATGCTGAGGACGAACATGTTTTGTGGTGGACTGAACCAGATGGCCTGGTGGTCCGATTGGTATCAACTGTTACTATGCAAATGGGTGTTGGAAGGGTTACAGTCCAAATAAAGGATTCGGAAGGCAACATCATCCCCCCTGCTCCTATACACCCCAGGCATCATCCTGGATTTCGTTACTATCGACTGGCGCAGTCTACCGACGATCTGTATGATGCCTATCGTAATATGTATCTCGCTTTCGAGGCTTTGCTGAGTAGCCGATACCCAAAAATGAAGAAGGGTCAGGAGAACAGAAAAAACACCGAGAGTGAGAGAGACTGGCTTGAAAGGGGGCTTAACGCTGCGGATGCCGAATTATTGCTGAAGAACGTCGTACCCAAAACGCAGGACGTGGTGCAAGAAATTCTGGGCAAGATATATGTTGATGCTCGCCTTCCCTTGTTTCATGCTAAAAATGGTGAGAAAGTTTACAATCCCCATGATTCTCCATCCGAGAGAAAGGTTGTATCCGAAGCATTAAAAAGTCTGACCCAAATTGTAGTGGTAATGGCGAATAAGTGGTTCGACATTCGAAGGGTTGGCGGAGCCGTAGCACTTGCTTGGGTCTATGAAAACGCTTCCAATTTGCTTAAAAAAAGTAAAATGTTAGCATCTGATGATGACTCGCCTGCTGACCCTGCCGAAAATAATTTAGAACATCCACGTTTCAAAAGAGCAGTGAACCTAAGTACACGAGTTGCCACAGAACTGCAACGAGGCTCAGAACCGGCTGTATTTGGTTACGTCAGCAACAAAGAATTGCACATGCTTTCGGCGCTACGGCGGATCGATTTAGTAACAGCCACAAGCCCGCACATCATGCTAAATCTTGACTCAGAGTTGACACTGGGTGGGATTGTACGTCTGGAAGTACTCTTGCATGTGCGGGCCATGAATCTTAACCAGCCCAAGTCTTTATTTCGACAGTAACCACCTATATGTAATGAGCACTGCCTAACCCATAAGGACTCTATCGACATTTATTATCCGGGATAAAACTTCGACTCTCCGCTGAGTCAGGCTGGTTTGTTTTGCGCCTTTACACCGTAATTTTCCAGCACCGATGAATGGTCTTTCGTTTGTTCACATAATCTTCCGGAATCGTGAGGTGCGTGATTTCCATAATTTCGGCCACACCCAGCCGGTCCATCCGGGGCACAAAATCCTGGTGGTTGGTGGAAAAAAAGATCACGCCCCCTTTTCGCATCACTCCCAGCACGGCTGAGATCAGGGCCGGATGGTCCCGCAGGATATCAAAATCAACGCCCCGGACCCGGGTGGTGGAATAAGACGGCGGGTCCACCACCGCCAGATCATAAGTCTCGTTCGACCGTTTGGCTTTATCCAGAAAATCAAAGGTATGCCCCTGAATCAGGCGGTGCTTGGCCGCCTCTATCCCGTTCACCTGCATATTCTCCCTGGCCCATACGATGGCGGTTTCGGACCGGTCCACGGATGTGGTGGACAGCGCCCCGCCTCTCGCCGCATAACAGGAAAATGTGCCGGTGTAACAGTAGAGGTTCAGAAAATCTTTGCCTTCAGCCATCTCCCGGACCATCTGACGGGTATTGCGATGGTCAGAAAACAGCCCCGTGTCGACATAATCCCAGGGATTCACAAAAAACTTAAAATCCCTTTCGCGCATGAGCAGCATCCGGTTGGTGTGGTCGATGCGCTCGTAGCGTTTCCCGCCCTGTTTTCCGGCTTTCCGCTCTTTAAGGTGTACATTTTCCGATAGCACCCCAAGGGCTTCGGCAACCGCCCGGCCCATGGCGGACAGCCATTCCGGAATCGTCTGCTCCCGTGTATATTCTCCAATCACCAGATGCCCGCCGTACCAGTCCACCACGGCCCGGATTTCCGGGATATCCCAGTCGTAAAGCCGGAACACCTCGATATTTTCCCTGGCAAACCGTTTGCGCAGGTGCTTGAACTGCTTTTTTACCCGGTTGGCCAGCATTTCCGCCTGATACTGAAATTTCTCCGCTGTTGCCGGCTCATTGGCCTGACGTGTTTTCATCCTCACCTTCCCCATTGTCCTCATCAGGCGCGTCCATTAAAGGAATCAAAAATTCCGCGTCGTTTTTGGGAAGTTCCTGCACGTCCCTGAGCTTCCTGGCCAACGGCCGGCTTCTTGATTTCGCCTTCTCAATAGTATCCGACGCCTGATGCAGCTTCTTTTGCACTGCGTCCAGAACATCGCCGTATTTTGTCCATTCGGTTTTGACTGCGGCCAGAAGATTCCAGACCTCGCTGGACCGTTTCTGAATCGCAAGGGTGCGGAAACCCATCTGCAAGCTGTTCAAAATAGACCACAGGGTCGTGGGGCCCGCGATCACCACCCGGCAATCCCGCTGAATCGCCTCAATCAAACCGGTCCGACGGATGACTTCCGCAAAAAGCCCCTCAATGGGCAAAAACAAAATGCCAAAATCCGTGGTTTTGGGCGGATTCAGGTATTTGCGGCAAATATCGCCCGCACAACCCTTGACGCGGCTCTCCAACTGCTTTCCGGCTGCTTCTACCCCTTCCATATCCGCGCGCTCCTGGGCATCCATCAACCGCTGATAATCTTCAATGGGGAATTTGGCGTCAATGGGAAGCCAGACCGCCTCATCCCTGTCCGTGCCCTGCCCCGGCAGCCGGATCGCGAATTCCACCCGCTCTCCGCCGCCTTTTGTGGCCACATTGGTATCGAACTGATCGGGATTTAAGACCTGCTCCAACAGCGTCCCCAGTTGAACCTCGCCCCAGGTTCCCCGGGTCTTGACGTTTGTGAGCACCCTTTTTAAATCCCCGACGCCCGTGGCAAGTATCTGCATCTCGCCAAGGCCTTTGTGCACCAGCTCCAGACGCTCGCTCACCTGCTTAAAGGATTCGCCCAGCCGTTTTTCCAGGGTTCCCTGAAGCTTCTCGTCCACGGTCTGCCGCATCTGTTCCAGTTGTTTGGCGTTGTCCGCCTGCATGACGTTGAGCTTTTCCTCCACCGTCAACCGGATGGCCTCCAGTTTTTTGTCATTGGACTCAGAAAGCTTGCTGATGGCGGCGGACATGGCCTCAAGCTGCGTTTTTTGCACATTCGCCAGTTCGCTCATGGTTTTCCGCATGATCTCGGAAATACTTTTCAGCGTGGAAACCACCTCTTCCCGCAATTGCTTCGCGCCAGTGGCGGATTCCGAGCGGATGCCGTCCAGCCGGTCGCCACTGTCCTTGACAAAAGCGCCGAGCTGAACGGAAAATGCCTCAAGCTGGCCTTTTTGCATTTTGGCGACAACCATCATGCGCTGCTGGGCGGCCTCGCTAAAGGTATTAAATGCTTCGTTGAGCTCCTGGCGCTGGTCTTTTGCGGCCCTGGCCGATTCCTCCCGGTTTTGGGCCATTTCCATTCGGACAGATTGCGCGATCCGCTCCTGGGCTTTCTCGATGGCATCCAGCCGGGGAGCAATGGCAGGAGCAATTTGCGATAATTTTCTTAAAAGAAAAAGAAGGACGAAAAATATAATCGCCAGCAGGGAAAGAACCCCATAAAACAAAATTTCATTACTCACGGAAAACCACCTTCTTTTTTAGGTCTAAAAAGCCGCAAACCCTTGATAAAACATTATTGTTGCCGGGCTGGTGGCGGTGGGATCCGTGACCACATTGATGCAGGCCGGTTTTCCGGAAGCCATGGCCCGCTTTAACGCAGGAACAATCTCCGCGTCCTCGGTGACCAGCTCTCCATATCCGCCCAGCCCTTCCACCATTTTTTCGTAATGCCGCATGCCCAGCTCCGAACAGGTGGTCCGGTCATGCCCCAGACTCAATTCCTGGGAATGTTTGATCATGCCCCAGGCGCAGTCATTGTTCACCACGCAGATAATGGGAATATGGTGCCGCACGGCGGTGTCAAATTCCATGCTGTTGAACCCGAAGGAGCCGTCACCGTTCAACACGATCACGGGCTTGTCCGGATGGGATAATTTACCCGCAATGGCAAAGGGAATTCCGGTGCCCAGGCATCCGAGAAGCGAACCGGTAGGCACCAGCACCCCGGCCGGATGAGCGGATAAAAATCCCGCCAGCCCATAATAGGTCGTGTCCCCGCCGTCCGCCACATAATAAGCGTCTTCCCCGAAAACTGCCATGATTTTCGCCACCAGCCGGTTGGGATGAATAGGGTCGGAGGGATTTTTCCGCTGTTCCTGCTCGGTGATAAGAAACGCTGCGTAGGCATTCCGCAGTTTTGTCACCCACTGCCCGTGATCCCGCTTTTCCACCAAGAAAAGGAGTTTGCTCAGCACCGCCCCGCAATCTCCCGCAAGGCCCACATCGCAAGTACGGTTGCGGTCCAGTTCATGGGGTTCGATGTCGATACGGATAACTTTTGCGTCCGGAAACAGCTTGGTGGCCTGCATCACCCAGTTGAACCGGATACCGGCGGCCACGATCACGTCCGCCTGGGGCGCGCCGGTCATGACGCCGGTAAACCCGCCGTCATTGATGCACAGGGGATTATTGTCCGGCATGGCCCCCCGGCCGTTGTTTAAGAGCGCAAAAGGGAACCCGGTTTTTTCGATAAATGCTTTCAGAGCGTCCCCGGCCCCGCTCACCCCGGAGCCGCCGATAAACAGGGGCTGTTTTGCGCTGTTAATGATCCGGGCGGCGGCGTCCAGTTCCATTGGGTCTGGATGAACAGTTGTTTTATGGCTTTTGCAGACCGGCATGGTAACGGTTTTTTCATCGGTTGCGACGAACAGAATATCCGGCGGCAATTCCAGAAACACCGGGCCGGGCCGGCCCATGGTGGCCTGCCGGAACGCGATGGAAAGGTATTCCGGGATGCGGCGGATGTCATAGCAGGTGGCGCACCATTTGGTGACCGGTTTCACCATGTCCATCTGGTTTATTTCCTGAAGCGCGCCGGTGAGGTCGTCCCTCAGCGGGTGACGTCCGCACAGCACCACCAGGGGCGCATTGTCGAGGTATGCGTTGGCAATGCCGGTGAGGGCGTTGGTGAATCCGGGGCCTGCGGTCACCAGGCAGACGCCGGGCACGTTGTTGTAAATCGCATACGCATGGGCCATCATGGCGGCCGCCTGCTCGTGGCGCACGTCAATGGTCCGTATCTGGTACTGGCTTAAGCCGTCGAGGATATTTTCAATATGGCCCCCGGAAATCGTGAATACAGCGTCCACATGCTCCACTTCCTTCAAATATTTGGCGACAAGATGCCCCCCGGAAATCTGCGACATGGTCTTCTCCTTTTATTTACATTACCAGTTTGACGCCGTCCTCAAACCACTGGGCATACACACTCATGCCCAGAACCTTTAATTTTCCGCTGGCTGCGGCATTAAAGGACGCATCCTTTTTTTTGCTGGACAGCACCGAAAATCCCGTGTCCGCGTCCTGAAAGACCAAGGCCGCGTCGAATTTTTTCTGGTCTCCGGGAATTGAGGTCAATTTGCCTTTGTCGAATATGAACATCCGTGCCCGTTCGCCGTCTTCGGTTTTAATGAGAATTCTCACACTGGCCTTGCCGATATATTTTTTAAATGCGGCATTGGTGTAAGATGCGATTTTTAAAATATGATACAAAACAAAAAGAAGTGCTGAAAATTTCATGGGCTTCTCCATTTGAAGGATGATCCTTTGAATATATGGACCGGAGCAATTGCTGTTCTATCACGCCGGATTGACAACAGACACGATAATTCGAAAGAGACGTATGACATCGCACTGAATGCGAACAATTTATGGATAAAGGCTCACACTGTCAATATAAATTATTAGCTATAAAAACAATATAATATCACCATAAAGACGGCCAAGCAGTCAGGTTATTTATCATTGACAGCCTACCTTCGGAACCATATATTGAGCACAAAAAAAATCATGGATAACATCACGCACAATGGGCTGATGCGCGATGTTATCCAATTTACGATTAATCGGGAGATATCTAAAATGGAAACCCGCACCCCCGCCGATAATGTGCTGGATGAACTTCTCCGGCTCTTGAAACTTGAAAAAATAGAGGAAAATATTTTCCGGGGCGATTCCCAGGACATGGGTTTCGGAAACGTGTTCGGCGGCCAGGTGCTGGGCCAGGCCCTTTCCGCCGCCACCCAGACCGTGTCGCCGGATCGGGGCGTCCATAGCCTCCAGGCCTATTTCCTGCGTCCGGGCGATCCCCAGAAGCCCATCGTCTATCAGGTGGATTGCATCCGGGACGGCAAAAGCTTCACCACCCGCCGCATCGTCGCCATCCAGAACGGCCGGGCCATCCTGTCCATGTCCGCCTCCTTTCACCTTGCCGAGGAAGGGTTTGACCATCAGGACGCAATGCCGGAAAACATCCCCGGACCAGAAGGCTTACTTTCGGATGTGGAAATGGCCAGGCGGGTAGCCGACAAGATTCCCCCATCCATAAGAGCGCAAATACTCTGCACCAAGCCCATTGAAATCCGGCAGGTGAATCCCGTCAATCCCTTTGCGCCGAAGCAAGAGACGATGCCCCGGTACGCCTGGTTTAAAACCATCCACCAGATGCCCGATGACCTGTCTGTCCACAAATACATGCTGGCCTATGCGTCCGACTTCGGCCTGGTATCAACCTCTCTGCGGCCCCACGGAACCACCTTCTGGGATCCGAAAATGCAGGTGGCAAGCCTGGATCACGGCATGTGGTTTCACCGGGATTTCCGCATGGACGACTGGCTGCTGTACGTGACCCGCAGCCCGAACGCCGGACGGGCCAGGGGGCTCAATTTCGGCAGCATCTATTCGCGGGACGGAAGGCTGGTGGCTTCCACGGCCCAGGAAGGCCTGATACGATTTCGGGGAAAAAGCAACTGTACTAAATGATAAGCCCAGCACGGGAGGGCGTAAAGCCCTCCCCTACAATGGCCAGATATCATTTTTTAACGATTTTGGCAGTCTTGGTTTTTGGCATAAAACTGAAAAATATTTTTCGCGTCCGTTTCTGTCGTCCGCCTCCAGCAGTGCTAATTTTTCTTGGCAATATGTCCGGGTGTTAATCCGGGAAAAACCCTCCATTGTTTGCTTGACACGGATAGCCTGTTTTTATAATTATTAGCGGCGGGTTATGCTGATACATCGTGGGATGACATCGACCCTGCAACTTACAATATTAAAATGGAGGCACCCATGCCGGAAAGCGCTGATAGGGAGATATACCTTTTTTTAGAAAATGCGGAAGTACAGGCTGTTACAACATCCAATACCGCCGATTTACAGGAGCGGCTCACCTTTCAACCACCGGTTTGCGATGTCTTTCATCACCCCTTCACCAGGCTTGCGGACAATACCCAGCATGAATTTCATATTCATTCGGCAGCCAGGGAACAATTACCCAATATAATTGATAATAAGGTCCAACAGATAACCGGCGAGGATGCCCCTTCTCCAGACCATGCGGCGGATTATACAAAGCCCCGGAACATCGGCATTGTATTTTCCGGAGGCCCGGCCCCCGGCGGCCACAATGTGATCGCCGGCCTGTTTGACGCCATGAAAAAAGCCAACCCGGATAACCGTCTGTATGGTTTTATCATGGGACCGGACGGGATTCTGGAATCCGATGTGGTGGAACTTAACCGGGAAATCATTGACGCCCACCGGAATCTGGGCGGTTTTTCCATGATCAAGACCGGCCGCACCAAAATTGATTCCAAAAACAAAATCTCGCGGGCCAGGGAGAACTGTAAACGCCTGAATCTTGATGCCCTGGTGGTTGTGGGCGGTGATGATTCCAATACCAACGCGGCGGTTCTGGCCCAGGAGCTTTATGATGACGGCATCCAGGTTCTCGGGGTTCCGAAAACCATTGACGGCGACATCCAGGTGAAAGACAAAAACGGCGAAACCCTGTGCGCCATGTCCTTTGGCTTTCATACCGCAGCCCGGGCCTTTGCCCGGAATATCAGCGGCCTTTGCGCCGACAGCAGCTCGGATGTCAAATACTGGCATGTTTGCAAGGTTATGGGCCGGGTGGCCTCTCACCTGGCCCTTGAAGTGGCGCTTCAGGTCCACCCGAATCTCTGCATGATCGGCGAGGAAATGGCGGATTATATTGATTCGGAAAGGATAGAAAAAGCTTCTGCCGCTGGAATCATCGACTATACGGCATACGGCATGACCCTCCGGCATCTGTCCCGGGTCATCTGCAACGCCATTGTCCGGCGGGCCGAGGTGGGCAAAAATTACGGCGTGATTGTCATTCCCGAGGGAATACTTGAATTTATTAATGAAATTCAAGTATTTATCATTAAGCTCAATACCATTATCGCTGAATACAACCAGACCCACGATACCAATTTTCATACCCATTTTTTAACCTTGACCGAAAAACTGGACTATCTCAGGCGGCTGGCGCGATTTTCCAGGGAAGGCCATGAGCTGTTCGTATGGAATACAAGGGATGACGATCTGTTCAATGATATTCCGGCGTTTTTTCAGGAAGGTCTGTTGACCGAACGCGACAGCCACGGCAATTTTCAGTTTTCCCTGGTGGAAACAGAAAAAGTCATACTGGGACTGGTCAAGGACTACTTAAAAATCCGTCAGGAGCGAGGACGCTACAAAATCGGCGTCAAGCCGGAATGGTACGAAAAAACCATCCGTAAGGGCGGGTTTGACCCGGATGTGCTTGGGCCTGTTCTGTTTAAAAATTATAATACCAATGCCCCGTTTCTGCTGGCAAAAGATTCCCTGACCTCCGTCAAAACCCTGAACACGGAGCTGATACGGGAAAAAGTCATCGGAAAAAACGATGATATTCCACCCGCGATTCAAAAAGTATTTCAGGAGACCGTGCCCAAATTCAAAACCCAGGTCCATTTTTATGGATATGACGGCCGGGGTAATGATCCCACCTGGTTTGACTGCACCTATACCTATAACCTGGGACTCACCGTCTTTGCCCTGATCGCCAATCATGCCACCGGCCAGATGGCGGCCATCAAAAACCTTGAGAAAGATTTTGCGGACTGGGAGCCCATCGGTATTCCCATCGGCCCGCTCATGCACCTTGAGGAAAGAAACGGCAAACTGGCGCTGGTCCTTGAGCGAACCGTGGTGGATACGGAATCCCCGGCCTTCAGGGTCGTCAAGGCCCTGCGTGAAAAATGGCTGGCGGCAACCCCAGGTTCGGATGATTACCGCAGGCCCGGACCCATCCGGTTCACCGGCGCGACGGTTGAAAGCAAACCCCTGATTTTGACCTTAAACAACCTGAATTTATAAAAAAAAGCCATTCCGCCGATAGTGGAATGGCTTTTTTATTTTGATGAAGAAGAAAAAGCGGACGATTATGCCTGACCCACCAGGGCCACCACCCTCTCCGCAATGGCTCCCAAGGCCACCGCGCCTGCGGAGTCCTTGTATTTTTCCTGGTAGGAAATCCCATTATCGCCGGCATGGACGATATTCGGATCAAAAGGAACCCTTCCCAGAAACGCCACGCCGAATTTGGCCGCAGTGGCTTCCCCGCCCCCGGAGCCGAACAGATCGGCTGTTTTTCCGCAATGGGGGCACACATACCCGCTCATATTTTCCACCATGCCCAGAATCGACTTGTTGATTTTTTTGCAGAAATTAATGGATTTCCGAACATCCGACAGCGCCACTTCCTGGGGAGTGGTAACAATAATCGCCTTGGCGTCCGGAATGGTCTGGGCCACGCTCAGCGGCTCATCCCCGGTGCCTGGAGGCGAATCCACAATGAGAAAATCGAGATTGCCCCAGTCAATATCCGTGATGAACTGATTAATGGCCGAATGCTTGAGGGGCCCGCGCCAGATAACCGCGTCATCTTTATTGGGCATAAAATATTCCATGGAAATGGCGCTGATATTCTCGGAATAAGGCATGGGCGCGATTTTCTGGTTCGCGCTGGCGGATGCCATACCCTGAATCCCCAGCATCCGGGGCACATCCGGGCCGTGCAGGTCCACATCCATGATGCCCACCTTAAAACCCCGGGCGCCCAGAGCGATGGCCAGGTTCACGGACACGCTGGTTTTGCCAACACCGCCCTTGCCGCTCATGACGATTAATTTATGCTTGATCTTTGCTAATGCGTTTGTAACATCCTGTTCCTGCTGCTGTTTTGCCTGATTTTGATCCCCGCAGGAACCGCTTTGACAATTTCCCATAACCCTGCTTCTCCTTTTATTTAACTGATGCCCGATGCAGCCCCGTATGCCGGCAGGCGGGACACGCCTTCGGCCGACCGGTGCCGCAATCCTCATGCCATTCATAATCGCAATTTTCACATATAAAAAGACGATCCGTGCAATTAATTTCGTAATTGCCGCCTTCAATACTGATGGCTTTGCCGTTGATAAGGGCATCGGAAACCGTTTTCCGGGCTTGTTCAATAATTCTCCCGAAAGTGGCCCGGGACACCCCCATCATCCGGCCGCCATCCTCATGGGACAGACCCTCCAGATCCGCAAGCCGTAATGCCTCTCGTTCATCAATGGTCAGACGGATTTCTTCCAGCTCCATCATTGGAATGCCTCTGGGCTTAAAATAACAAACCCCCGGATTAAACGATACAAACCGCTTTTTGTGTGGCCTACCCATAATTTACCTTAATTTTGAGTATATTCTCATATTATTGGACATTAATGCCCGCTCCCGCCGCTGTCAAGTGCAATTTAAAGTATTTTCCGCAATCCATCAGCCCTTTATTCGCCTTATATTCACGGAACCCGCGTGGGCTCCGAGGCACTCCACGCTGGCCAGACACATGATATCGACTGCCTCGCGATGGAAAGCGTCACGGGAATAGTGAAGGAGACTGGTCTGTTTGACAAACACATCCACCGACAAGGCGGATGAAAACCGGGCAGTGCCGCCGGTGGGCAGGACATGATTGGGGCCTGCCACATAATCCCCCACCGGTTCCGGCGTATACTCGCCCACAAAAACAGCCCCGGCGTTCCGGATAAGACTCAGATATTCAAAAGGTTCCCGCACCTGAAGCTCCAGGTGCTCCGGCGCGATCCGGTTGGAAAGAACAACCGCCGTCTCAATGTCGGGCACAATTAAAATCGCGCCAAAATCACTTAAGGATTTTTCCGCAATGTCCTTGCGGCCGAGATGCGCCAACTGCTCTTTGACTGCAATTTGCACATCTTCGGCTGTTTTTTTTGAGTTGGTGATGAGTATGGAAGACGCGAGCCGGTCATGTTCCGCCTGGGACAGAAGATCGGCGGCAATATACCGGGCATTAGCGGAATCATCCGCGATCACCAGAATCTCGGAGGGCCCGGCTACCATGTCAATGCCGGCGACGCCCGCGACCATTTTTTTGGCCAAGGAAACATAAATATTGCCCGGTCCCACAATCACATCCACTTTTTTGACGGTCCGGGTGCCGTAAGCCAGGGCCGCGATGGCCCAGGCGCTGCCGGTCTTGTAAACCACATCCACCCCGACCTTGCGGGCCGCCACCAGCAAATGGGGATTCACCTCTCCCTGCCGGGTGGGGGGCGTGACCATGGCGACATGGTTCACTCCGGCGATTTTTGCGGGAATCGCGCCCATGAGCACGGAAGAAACCAAAGGCGTCAATCCGCCCCTGGCGCCAGGCACATAGATGCCGGCCGCATCCACGGGATTGACAAGCTGCCCCAGCATGACCCCCGGCCGGGGCGTGGTAATCCAGGAATTACGGAGCTGTTTTTTATGAAACGCCTTAATCTGATCCACGGCCCGTCCCAGGGCTTTCCGGAAATCCTCATCGACCTGACCTTCCGCCGACACCATTTCAGCTTCGGTGACGATCATATTGTCAATGGTCATATCCGGCGCGTCAAACCGCCTGGTATAGTCCATGAGCGCCTCGTCACCTCTGGTTTTCACATCCAGAAGAATTTTGGAGACCGCTTCCACATCCTCCGGCCGCATCTCCAGACTGCGATTTGCGATGGCGGCAATTTTTTTCTCGGCTTCCTCTGACGGCCAGCAAATAATTTCCATAATACGTCCTGACAAATAATTTTTAACGCCAATAAGATAAAGATGCCTATCCTTATGACAAATGATCCGGCTTGTCAATGGCCTGATATGCCGAATAAGCCTGAAATCCGATGGAATATCACAGATATGCCTCACAGAACAGTTGACATCCGGCAATTAAATTGCCATTGTTCAAATCTTAATTTAACCATCTCAATCAAAAATTACAAATTATTGCACAATGGAGGAAACAATTAATGACTGAAAACAGAATTTTTAATTTTAACGCGGGACCGGCCGTGCTGCCCCTGCCGGTGCTTGAAGAGATTCAGGCGTCTTTTTTAAATTTCAACGGCAGCGGCATGTCCATTACGGAAGTCAGCCACCGGTCAACATGGTTTGACAACGTCATCAACGATGCGGTGGAACGGACCAAACGGCTGCTGGGCCTGGACGACAATTATCATGTGCTGTTTCTCCAGGGCGGCGCAAGCATGCAGTTTGCCATGATCCCCATGAATTTTCTGCCCGAAGGCAGATCGGCGGATTATGTGAACACCGGCACATGGTCCACCAAAGCCATCAAGGAAGCCAAAATTTTAAAGAAAACTTACCGGGTGGCGGCCACATCCGAGGACCGGAATTTCGCCTATATTCCGAAAAACATTTCCTTTGACAAAAATGCGGCGTACGTCCACCTCACGTCCAACAACACCATCAAGGGCACCCAGTGGGCCGAATTTCCGGACACGCATGGCGTTCCCATCATCGCGGACATGTCGTCGGACATCATGTCAAGGCCCCTGGATGTTAAAAAATTCGGCGTGATCTACGCCGGAGCACAAAAAAACATCGGTCCTGCGGGCGTCTGCATGGCCATCATCCGGGATGACATGCTGGGGCTCATTCCGGAAGGCCTGCCGTCCATGCTCAATTACAAAACCTTTACGGAATCCAATTCCATGTACAACACCCCGCCCTGTTTTTCCATCTACACCATTCAGTTGGTGATGAAATGGCTGGAGGAAACCGTGGGCGGACTCAGCGCCATGGAAACGATCAACCGGAAAAAAGGCGCGCTGCTCTATGATTTCATGGATTCCACCCAATTTTACCGGGCCACGGCCGATAAAGACAGCCGCTCTCTCATGAACGTCACCTTCCGGCTGCCTTCCGAGGATCTGGAAAAACTGTTCATCAAGGAAGCCACTGCCGCGGGCATGGGCGGACTCAAGGGCCATCGCTCGGTGGGCGGCTGCCGTGCGTCCATCTACAACGCCATGCCCATGGAAGGCGTGCAGACCCTGGTGGATTTCATGAAAGCGTTTGAAAAGAAAAACGGCTGAAGCGATCCGCATCCCGCAAAACAATAAAAGCCGCTCCCATAGCGGCTTTTATTGTTTTGGCAATGACCATCGGCAGACATAATGGAACAACGCAACAAAAAAAGCATTCTGGCCGTCAGCGTGGGCCTGGCCGCAAATTGCCTGCTTGCGGCCCTTAAAACAACCATCGGGATAGCGGGCCACAGCCCCGCCCTGCTGGCGGACGGCATCAATTCCACCTCCGATGTCGCCTACGGCATTGTTGTGTCCGTATTTATGCGGCTTTCCGGAAAACCTCCGGATGACGACCACCCTTACGGCCACAGCCAGATGGAAACCATCGCCGCAGTGGTGGTGGGCGCGTTTGTCATCACCACGGCCATTGCCATTTTCTGGGATTCCGTGGACAATATCTATGAACTCTTGACAGGAAAAAGTGATTTTGGCGGGGCGGAAGAGATTGCGTTATGGGTCGCGTTATTGACCGTGTTCGTTAAAATCGGCTTAAGCTTCTGGACCCTCAACATCGGCCGCAAAACCCAGAATCCGGCGGTGCTGGCCCTGGGATCGGATCACCGGAACGACATATTTTCAGCGCTGGCCGCCACTATCGGCATCATCTTTGGCCGTATAGGATATCTCTGGGTGGACCCGCTGGCCGGGGCAGTCGTGTCTTTGATTATTCTCTATACGGGCATTCAGATTTTACGGGAATCCGCCGCGGATCTCATGGACACGCTCCCTGGAAAACAACTGGCCGGACAAATCACAGAACTGGCCGGCAGCGTGGAAGGGGTCAAACATATCGAAGATATCCATGCCCACCGTTTCGGACCGTTTTTGGTGGCCAATGTCACGGTATGCGTGGACGGATTTTTGAGTGTGGCCGAAGGGGATGCCATTGCCACAAAAGTGGAAAATATCTTAATCGACAATATTGAGTTTATGCGAAATGTACACGTTCATTATCACCCGGCAGAAAGCCCGGCCTGCCAGACCACACAGAAAGAAAAGCATAGATTTACAGAAACTCGGCGCAAATTAAAAAAGAACACACGGATTTAAAGACAGATAGCAGCTTATTGTTTACCACTGGCTCATCATCTCAATGCCCCTGTTTTTAGCCATTTCATCCTGATATTGCATAAACTGGCTGCCCACTGCCGTCATCAAAGAGGAGATCACCTGAAAACCGATGGCAAAATCGTCTTCAAAAATTCGGCGAAGATCGACTCTGTTTAACCGGATGAGACTGCACCACCGGGATTCAGAGAATCCGGAAAGCCGGTATTTATAGGGAGGCACAAAACAGGTCCACCCAAAGGCATGGGCCCGGGACATGAAGGACACCAGCGGACGCACATCCACCCCTTTCTTTTCACCTGACTCTGTTTGAAGCCGCACCTCTCCCTCCCGCAAAATCCAGACATGGGAAGCGTTGGCGCCCTGAACAAAAATCCGGTCATCCTTTTTAAAATCAATCACATCCGCGCTATGGCGAATCGCTGACAACTGGTTGCTGGTCAGCCCTTTAAACATATCCGTCTGTTCCAGGGAGGCAAAGCTGATGATGCTTTCCACCGATTCATCGGTTATACCACTGGCCGGGGGCCGGTCCTTTAAGGGCTCTGAAACCGCCGGGGTCTCCCCCGCCGACGCTTGCAGCCGTTCAAAGCGATTCCCCACCAGCCGCAGCATGGCGGAAAAAACCAGATATCCTGATTTTGGGTTTTCCTTGAGATAATCCAGCAGATTCTGCCGGTCAATCAGCAGCACCCGGCAGCGGAGAGAGTCGCAGTAAGCGGAAAGTTTGTAACAATAAGGGTGAACCAGGCTTGACCACCCGAGGATATTGTTTTCAGATACAGAAGAAATGGTGCTTTCCGGCGATGTCTCCCGGCCGGGAAGATCAAACCGGAGATCCACAACGCCTTCCATCACCACCCACAAATGGGCCGCAGCGTCTCCCTCCTTAAACAAGCGGCCGCCTTTCTGAAATTGCCGGTGACTGCAAAATGTTTCAATCACCGACAAAGTTTCATCCTCCAACAGATGAAACGCTTCAACCTGCTTTAAAAATTCCAGATAGGCCATCGGGGTCTCCTTATATTCTTGTTCTAATGCCATATAAAATATAATAAACCCGGTAACTCGTCAATTAAATAAAAAAGGGCCGCCCAACAGGCAGCCCTTTTTTATTACAAATTTCTATTTTAATAAAAAATTAATCACACAGTTCAAAAACCGCCGCTGCACCCATGCCGCCGCCGATACACATGGACTCAACGCCGTATTTGGCGCCTTTTGCCTGCATGCCGGTCATCAGTTGGGAACACAGCTTTGCGCCGGTGCATCCCAGGGGATGACCCAGGGCAATGGCGCCGCCGTTGATGTTGATGATGCGTTTGTCGCTGTCCGACAACCACAGTTCCCTTTTGTCATACAGACCCAGTTGCTGCATGGCGTAAATGCACTGGGATGCAAAGGCTTCGTTGAGTTCCCAGAGTCCGATGTCTTCCACTTTCAGTCCGGCCATGGCCAGGGCCTTGGGAACCGCGTAAGCAGGTCCAACGCCCATTTCATCCGCACGGCATCCGGCAACCGCGTAAGCGATAACTTTTGCAATGGGTTTGATGCCGAATTTTTTGACTGCTTCACCGCTCATCAGCAGGGTCGCCGCAGCGCCATCCGTGGTCTGGGAGGAATTCCCGGCAGTCACGGAACCCATGGCGGAAAACGCGGGTTTCAATTTCGCCAGTCCTTCCATGGTGGTTTCCGGACGAATGCCGTCGTCAAAATTCTGGACAAACGTTTCTTTCACCCAAACGCCGTCTTTTTCTTTAAAGCGTACAGCCGTGGTGGAAACGATTTCCGTGAACAGACCTTTGTCCCTGGCGTTGGCTGCCTTCATGTTTGAATGATAAGCAAATTCATCCTGCATCTGCCGGGTAACTTTGTAACGGTTGGCGACATTTTCCGCAGTCACACCCATGGACATATAAACATCCGGGGATTCCTTGGCCCAATCCGGATGAGGGCGGGGCATGTTGCCGCCCATGGGAACGATGGACATGGATTCCAAACCGGAACCAATGGCCACTTCGCACCAGCCGGATTTGATGCGCATGGCCTGAAGGCATATGGCTTCCAGACTGGCGGAGCAAAACCGGTTGACAGTGGCGCCGCAGGTGGAATCCGGGAATTTGGCCATTTGCGCGGCCACGCGGCCGATATTGAGTCCCTGTTCCGCTTCCGGAAAAGCGCAGCCGGTCAATACATCTTCAACGTCTTTTTTTTCTACGCCCGGTGCCCGCTCTATCACAGCGTTCAATGCCTGAACCAGAAGTTCTTCCGGTCGAGTTTGCGCCAAAGCGCCTTTTCCCCGCCGACAACCTGGGGTTCTGACTGAACTTACAATATATGCTTCTCTCATAGATATTTCCTCCTGGAAGTTTCTATTATGGATTAAAGGAATAACGGTTTGCCCGTCTTCATGATATTTTCAGCCATTTTCTGGGTATTTTCGGTTCTCCACAGATCCACAAAGGCTTCTCTTTCGAGTGTCATCAGGTGTTCTTCAGAAACAAGGGTTCCCTGGGGAACATCGCCACCAGCCAGGCACACGGCGATCTTTTTGGCAATAAACTCCATGTGCGGGGTGATGTATCCGCCGGACTTCATGTTGAGCATTTCCGCCCAGATCATGCCCTGAGCTTCGCGGCCGAAGACCGGAACCTTTTTATGTCTCGCCGGCGCATACCCGTCATCCACCATTTTCAAGACTTCTTTCTTGGCTTCGCCGATGAGATTGTCCTTGTTGGCGACAATGCGGTCGGAAGCGCGCAGGAAGCCGTTGTTGCGGGCGTCGGCGGCGGAAGAGGAGACCTTCGCCTGGGCCACGCACATAAAGGCCTGGACAAACAGGCCGCCCAGATCGGTGATCTTTGCGATCGCAGGCGCGGATTCGATATAGTTTCTCCACAGATGGATCATGCCGCAGCCGCCGGGAACAAGGCCCGCGCCGATTTCCACCAGACCCATGAACAGGTCGGTATGGGCCACAATACGGTCAGCAGCCATGCAGGTTTCGCAACCGCCGCCCAGGGTCAGGCCATAAGGCGCCGCCACAACCGGGAAAGGCGCATATTTGGAACCCATGATGCCAGTATGGACTCTTTTGATGAAGGCGTCGATTTCGGAAAATTTGCCTTCCTTGGCCAGACCCAGCATATAGGCCAGATCGCCGCCTGCGGAAAACGCGCCGGGCATGCCGGGAGCCTGATTGCCGATAACCATGCCCACGCCGTTATCAGCCACATAAAGACCGGCTTCAGCCATGAAATCCACCATTTGCAGGTTGATGGCATTCATCTTGGAATGGAATTCCAGGTTGAACACGCCGTCGCCGATATCGATGAGAGAAGCGGAGGGACAGGATTTAACCACTTTGTTGTTGGCGCGAAGATCCGCCAACACAATGGCTTTCGGGCTGGTCTGCATGGGTTTATAGCTGTTTGTGGCGAAATCGAAGAACATTTTTTTGCCGTTTTCCAGCTTATAGAAAGAAGTCGCGCCGGAGGCCAGCATTTTTTTAACGTTTGCCGGAACGGTCATGCCTTCTTTTTCCATTTTGGCGACGGATTCTTTGACGCCAATGGCATCCCAGGATTCAAAGGGGCCCATTTCAAAATTATAGCCCCATTTCATGGCGTTATCGATGTCAACGATGGTTTCGGAAATTTCCGGAACCCGGTTGGCGGAATAGATAAACCCAGCTACCGCGACCTTCCAGGCGTATTTGGCGCCCTTATCGTCGCCGTAAACCACCGCCTTCATTTTATCCGCAACCGTGGCGGCTTTTTTCGCGGCTTCCAGGCACGGAAAATCAGCCTTGCCATATTCTTCATATTCACCGGTCAAAGGATTAATGACCTTGCGGAGCCATTTCCAATCCGGGGTCAATTCCTTTTTATAGAAACCGCCTTTGGTCTTGTTGCCCAATTGTTTGTTTTCGACCATTTTCTTGACAAAATCCGGAATAATAAACGTATCCCGTTCTTCATCATCCTTGCACAGGTCATAGGTGTTGCTGGAAACATGAGACATGGTGTCCAGACCCACCAGATCGGAGGTCTTGAAAATAGCGGTTTTGGGACGGCCCATGGGCGCGCCGAAAATGGCGTCCACTTCGGGAATGGTCAGTCCGTCTTCCAGCATAATCTGCATGGCTTTGCCGATACCGTGAATACCGATGCGGTTGCCGATAAAATTCGGGGTGTCCTTGGCCCATACAATGCCTTTGCCCAGCATGACTTCGCCAAAATTCGCTACAAATTCAAGAACTTCAGGAAGTGTTTCTTCGCCCCTGATGATTTCAAGCAAATGCATATAACGGACAGGATTGAAAAAATGGGTGCCGAGAAAATGCTGACGCATTTCCTTGGACAGATCGGAGGACATGTCTTTTAAAGGAATACCGGAGGTGTTGGAGCTGATGATGGAACCGGGTTTCCGGACGCCTTCGATACGTTTGAACAACTCTTTCTTAATTTTGAGATTTTCAACAACCACTTCAATGATCCAGTCGCAATCAGCCAGCTTCTGAAAATCGTCTTCCAGATTGCCGATGGAAATCATCGACACATCCCCTTTTTTATCATACATCAGCGGGGGTTTTGACTTTAACATGGCGTCATATCCCGTCTGAACCATCCGGTTCCGGGCTTTGGGATCTTTTTTCTCGTCATCCGTCAAATTAAACGGAACGATGTCCAAAAGCAGGACTTCCACACCAGCTCCGGCAAGAAGGGCTGCGATGCCGCCACCCATAATACCTGAACCGATTACGGCCACCTTTCTAATTCTTCTCTGCATAGTTACCTCCTGAAATATTAAGTTAAGCAATAAATGCACGAAACCCGTAAAAAAAGCCTTATTGATATAAAATATTTTACCTATCAAAGATCGCTTAAATATGTCAAGAAAAATATCCACAGGGGATATTTGATATTTTTATTAAAATTCAGATAGTTAATGTTTTGATGTAACCGTGAAACGTCCCGCGATCAGTCCTCATTATGTAGAACCTTGTTTGGCTTATGGCTGGCAAAAATGAAAACCACTGAAGGATAAATTCCTTTGATTTACTTCTCAATCCGGCTATGATAGACGGACAAAAAAATCGCCTGTAATTTTTAATTTTACGCCACACAAGGGAAAGAATGAACACCATGAAGACCAGCCGATGCATCTTTTTTATTTTTTTCACCTTTATTTTTTGTCTGCTGCCTGTTCTCGGCAGGGGGGAGGCCCAGAGCCCGAACGCCCGGCCGACTGCGGAACAGAACCCTTCAGAGTCACTCGAAAGCATTATTAAAAAGCTTGAAAAACGCTATAATACCGCTGATTTTTCCGCCAGCTTCTCCCAGGAATCCGTTCTCAAAGCCCTTGATATCAAAGATACCGCTTCCGGAAAAGTGTGGTTCAAGCATCCCGGCATGATGCAGTGGGAATATGAGCAGCCGGAACAATACGCCATTATATCGGACGGAAAAACCCTGTGGATATTCCGACCCGAGGACAACCAGGTGGTGACAGGCGACGCCATGGCCTATTTCGGCAACGGCAAGGGCGCCAGTTTTCTCTCCAATTTCAACCTGGTCCAGGACACCTATGAAGTCAGCGTCGCAACTCCTGCCAGCCCTGACCAGTATTCACTCAAGCTGGTTCCCCGCAAAAAGCAGATGGATTTGTCGGCCATTTTTTTAAACATCGACAAGGCCAGTTTTGAGATTAAAAGCGTGAGAACCTTAAACGAATATAACGACGAAACCCTGATTAAATTTTCAAACCTGGTGTTTCAGCCATTGGATGCCTCGTTGTTTAATTTTCAGGTGCCCGCCGGGGCTGAAGTATTAAAAATGGATGAGTAAAAATCATGAGCCATCAAATTCAAAATACCATCAAGCGTCTGGCCAAAGACAAACACGCCATTATTCTGGCGCACAATTACCAGCCGGGGGAGATTCAGGACATCGCCGATCTGTGCGGGGATTCGCTGGAACTGAGCATCCGGGCGGCCCAGACGGATGCCGAGGTGATCGTTTTCTGCGGGGTGCGGTTCATGGCGGAAACCGCCGCCATCCTGTCGCCGGATAAAACCGTGATTCTGCCCAAAGACAACGCCGGATGCCCCATGGCCGACACAATCACTCCGGAAGCCTTAACATCATGGAAACAGGCGCATCCCGGTGTGCCGGTGGTGACTTACGTCAACTCCACCGCCGCCGTCAAAGCGCTCACCACTGTCTGCTGCACGTCCGCCAATGTGATACGGGTGGTGAACAGCCTGACAGAAGATGAAATCCTCATGGCCCCGGACCGGAACCTGGCCAATTATGCGGCATCCAGGACCAACAAAAAAATTCACATCTGGAATGGGTGCTGCCCGTTTCATGACGCCCTGACCCCGGAAGCGGTGATAATTCAAAAACAGCGCTACCCGGACGCCATGTTCATGGCCCATCCCGAATGCCGGTGCGAGGTGCTTGATCTGGCGGATGAAATCGCCAGCACTTCCGGAATGCTCAAAATCGCACGGGAATCGAACCAGCGGGCGTTTATCGTGGGCACGGAAGTGGGACTCCTGTATTCACTGCAAAAGGCCAACCCGGACAAACGGTTTTATCCGGCGTCCGAAGCGCTGGAATGCAGGGACATGAAAAAAATCACCCTGGAAGATGTGGCCCAAAGTCTGGAAAATCTGACCGGCCAGGTGAAGGTGCCGGAAGATATTCGGATTCCGGCGTTAAAGGCGGTGGAAAGGATGATTAGGCTATGATTGTTATAAAGCAAAGGAGATGATTTCTTGAAGCGTAAAATATTTTTTATCTGTTTGTTGCTAATAGCATCCTGTGCAAAAAATACTGGAATTATATGCATCGGCGACAAGACATACATGATTGCGAAGCAAGCTCCACAGGTATCTTTCGGCCCACCCATTCAACAGAGGGCAGATGTCTATGCACAAGCAAATGAATTTTGCGCGCAAAAAGGCCTTGTTCTTGAAACTGTCAATCTTGAGGAAGTAAATCAAATATTTGGAAGGCATGGAAGTGCAACTCTTACGTTCCGTTGTGTTCCATCCACTGAGTAGTTGTTGTGGCAAGCCACAGAAATGAGGCAAAGAAAATTCGGGTTTGGCATTGCTCTTTAACCTTTAATCTTATCACTATGGATAAAAGGCTAAAGGGAAAGAATGCTCTTTTTTTATGCTTGAGACGAATTAGCCAACAAAATAAAATAACTAAAAAAGCAACCAAATCCATTTATTTATTAACGAATTGAGTACGGGGCTATTCCTGCATTTCATCTCATTCCCACAGGGAACACGGGAACAAAAAAACTCAGAAAAGCAAAAGGTCTTTCAGGAAATTACCCTGAAAGACTTTTTGTTATCCGATATAGATATACTTCAAAACGTCAGATCACAACATAGAGAAAGGCATAATCCATTTAAAAAACTAAATATACATCGCGAGCAGGTTGAACTGGATTTTACAACGCGTCCAACACCTCATCCGGAATATCCGCATTGGTGTAAACCTTCTGAACATCATCATTATCGTCCAGCGCGTCCATGAGTTTGATCATCTGCTCGGCGTCCTTGCCGGTGATGCGGGCGTAATTCTGGGGGAGCATGGTCACTTCGGCATCCGCAATGGCGATGGATGCATTTTCAATGGCGGCTTTAACGGCCTCAAAAGCATCCGGCGCGGTGATGATCTCAAATTCGGCGTCATCGTCGGTCTTCACATCTTCCGCTCCGGCATCCAGGGCCGTCATCATCAGGGTATCTTCATCCACACCGGCTTTGGCAACGGAAATCCAGCCTTTTTTATCAAACATCCAACCCACGCAGCCGTTTGCGCCCAGGTTCCCGTTGTGTTTATTAAAAATATGCCGGACATCGGCCACGGTCCGGTTTTTATTGTCGGTCAAGGACTCCACGATGACCGCCACGCCGCCCGGCCCATACCCTTCGTATAAAATTTCTTCGTAATTGGACCCTTCCAGATCACCTGTCCCTTTTTTGATGGCCCGCTCCACATTGTCCTTGGGCAGGTTGTTGGCCTTGGCTTTCTGAAGCACCCCGCGCAATCTCGGGTTGGTGGCGGGATCACCCCCGCCGAGCCGGGCGGCGACAATGATTTCCTTGACCACTTTTGTAAAAACCTTCCCCCGCTTGGCGTCTTCAGCGCCTTTTTTGTGTTTGATATTTGCCCATTTGCTATGTCCGGACATCAGTTTTCCTCCTTATTTTTTGCCCAAAGCGATAATGTAAATTTCCTTGCTTTCTTTTCGGCAGCTCTGTGGTTTAAATATTTTATGCCGCTCAAAATCACTGGCGGCCTCGTTTATAAAACCGTTAAAATCTTCTCCCTGAAAAATCTTGCACACAAAAGAACCGCCCGGTTCCAAAATTTTCCGGGCAATATTGAGCGCCGCCTGGCAAAGATAATACGATTTCGCAGCATCCACATCTTTGCGCCCTGTTGTTGACGGCGCCATATCACTTAAAACCGCATGAAAGCCTTTTCCAATGGCCAATGACAGGCCGTCCGCATCCATTTCCGAAAGCGCGATGACATCCCCGGTCATGACACGGACATGGGCTGGCAACCGTTCGGAAACGGGTTTCAAGTCAATGCCGACCACCAGCCCCTGTTTACCGGTCAGTTCCCCCGCCAATTTGGTCCAGGAACCCGGCGCGCAACCCAGATCCAGCACCTTGTCGCCCGGCTTTATAATTTGCAGTTTCCGCTGAATCTCTTTCAGCTTATAGACAGACCGGGCCGGAAAATCATCCTTTTTCGCCTGCCTGGCATAATGGTCCGAAACGTATTTATTGTTTGTTTTTTTTCCTGTCAAAATAAATTTTCCATCACCTCGGCCAGCCGGGTGATACCGACCAGTTCAATATCGCTTGTTTTAATCAACTGTTTCAAACTGGTTTTCGGCACAATACATTTGGTGAATCCCATTTTCCGGACTTCGGCCACCCGCGCCTCCAGATACGACACCCCCCGAACCTCGCCGGAAAGGCCCACCTCGCCGATGGCAATCAGGCCTTCGGGCATGGGCCGGTCTAAAAAACTCGACGCCACCGCAGCCACAATGCCCAGATCCACCGCCGGTTCCGAAACTTTCACGCCGCCGGTGACATTCATAAAGATATCATGACCCGCCAGATTCAGCCCCAGTTTTTTTTCCATCACCGCCACCAGCAGGGACACCCGGTTGTAATCCAGCCCCAAAATGGTGCGCCTTGGGGTTCCGAACCCGGCGCTGGAGATAAGAGCCTGAATTTCCACAAGAATCGGCCGAGTTCCCTCAATACAGGCCGTCACCACGGAACCAGGGGAATTGGCGGCCCTCTCGGCCAGAAACACCGCGGAAGGATTGGGCACTTCCGTGAGGCCGCACTCTTTCATTTCAAACACCCCGATTTCGTTGGTGGAGCCAAACCGGTTTTTCACGGCCCGAAGGATGCGGAACTCATGGTTCTGGTCTCCCTCAAAATACAAAACCGTGTCCACCATGTGTTCCATGACCCTGGGTCCGGCAATGGCGCCGTCCTTGGTCACATGGCCGATCAGAAACGTCGGGATGCCGGTCTGTTTGGCCATGAGCATCAATTTCATGGTGGATTCCCGCACCTGGCTGACGCTGCCTGGGGCCGAAGAAATATCCTGGCTGAACATGGTCTGAATGGAATCAATCACCACCGCGTCCGGGGCCTCGGACGCCACCATGTTTAATATGGCGTCCACATCAATTTCAGAAACCACCAGCATGCCCGGCGAAGAGGCGTTCAACCGCTGGCTCCGCATTTTGATCTGCCGGATGGATTCCTCGCCGGACACATAGAGAATTTTTTTATTTAAGGAAGACAATCCGTGAATGACCTGCAAGAGCAATGTGGATTTACCGATGCCCGGATCCCCGCCAATCAGAACCAGGCTGCCCTGAATCACGCCCCCGCCCAGCACCCGGTCAAATTCATGAATCCCGGTGGAGGTGCGATTGTCCTCATCCAGCGTCACCGAATCAATGGGCACGGGCTGGCCGCTGAACATACCCTTTCCCGGCAATGCGCCAGGACCGGCTGATGGCGCTTGGCGTTCCTCCACAAAGCAGTCCCATCCGCCGCATTCCGGACAGCGGCCCAGCCATTTGGGTGCGAAATAGCCGCATTCCTGGCAGCAAAATGCGGTTTTAATTTTCTTCTTCAATCGGTCGCCTGCTCCACCGGCCATTGTGAATATTTCCTGTTCTTTTTCTTCGACGGTTATGTTACATAAAAACCATGATTGATTATCACGTTCACACATCCCTTTGCAACCATGCAAACGGCGCGATGGAACAATATATCGAAAAAGCGATCACCGCCGGTTTAAGGGAAATCTGCTTCCTGGATCACCTGACCCTGCATAAAAACGGCAGGGATCAGTCCATGGAACCTGCGGATGTGCCCTTTTATTTTCATTCCGTCCGTCAGTTGGCGGATCAATATGAAGGCCGGATCCGCGTAAAAGTCGGCCTCGAGGTTGATTTTTCCCCTGAAACCGCGGATCAGGCGGAAGACATGATTCGTCCGTTCGACTTTGACGTCATCGGCGGGTCGGTTCATTTTATTGAAAACATGAATATTGTAAGCAGAAAAAACGCAAAAAATACGGAGAATAAACCCATTGATGAAATATGCGGCCAGTATCTTGACCTGCTGGACCAGATGGTTTCCCGGAATTTTGCGGACATAATCTGCCATCTGGATCTCTTCAAAAAATTCGGCCGCTGGCCATCCCCGGCCTTAAATGAAAAATTTGATGCCTTATTGTCAAAAATCAGCTATAAATCTATTGCCGTTGAACTGAATACCAGCGGCATGGATCATCCGGCAAAGGAATTTTATCCAGGGACCGCACTGGTGAAAGCCTGTTATGACCGGCATATTCCCATGACGTTAGGTTCGGACGCCCATGAACCCGATCAGGTGGGGCGGCATTTTGAGGCTGCCATCGCATTGCTTCGGGACGCCGGATTTCGAAATGTGTCCGCATTTACAAGGCGGACGGAGTATGGTATCCCCATTGTTTAGGCGAGTCCAATCACTTATAAAAACCCAATAATTATAGATGCATATTCTGGAGGCGCACCATGAGAAAACCGTTTATCCTGTCAGCCGATCCGCTGCTGTCTGTCCTCGGCAGCTATCTGATCCTCTTTGTGATGCTTTTTCCCGTGTCCGCCTGCGCTTCTGAAAATAATTTCAGCTTTGCGCCCCTTGAAAATAATTTGGTTAATGACAAGGAAGCCAACTTTACCCAGGAGCAAATCACCCGGATATTTAACCATCCGGCCGTATCCTTTGACACCAAGGGCGTTTCCAGCTATTTCCAGCACCGGGAAAGCAAGCTTAATTACGGCCAGTTCCTTAACGATGAAAACATCGGCAAGGCCAAAGCCTATATCGCCAAAAACCAGGACAGCCTGGCCAAGGCGGAAAAGGTCTACGGCGTGGACAAGGAAGTCATCACCGCCATTATGCTGGTGGAAACAAGATTGGGAACCTATGTCGGCAACCGGTCGGTGCTCAATATCCTCGCCACCATGGCCCTTCTGGACGACAAGGCCACCCGTGACCGGTTCTGGGATGTTATCCCCCCCGAAAACCGCATCTCCAGGGCGGAATACGAAAAAAAAGCGGTGCAGAAGTCCCAGTGGGCGTACAAGGAATTAAAAGCATTCCTCAAATATGTTGAAAAAGAAGGCATGGCGCCCTATGACATTATCGGATCTTACGCCGGGGCCATGGGATTCGCCCAGTTCATGCCCAGCAATATCCTGTGGCTGGGTGAAGACGGCAACCAGGACGGCAGCATCAACCTTTTCCATCATGAAGACGCCATCGCCAGCATCGCCAACTACCTGAAACATTATGGATGGAAGCCCGGCATCAGCCGGGACCAGGCCTATAAAGTGGTGTATCACTATAACCACAGCAAATATTACGTGAATACCGTGCTGGATATCGCCGACAAGATCAAATCCAGGGCATAGGCTACGGCTGAAAGGGAAATCCATGGACCTTAAAACCATCACCACTTTCATCGCCATGACCGTCCCATTTTTTCTGCTGACCCTCTGGGCGCTGGTGGACGTATCCGCAAAGCAGTTCAAATCCCCCGGGGAAAAAGCCGCCTGGTGGCTGATCGCCCTGATTCCCTTTGTGGGCTGCTTCGTCTATCTGATCATTGGATTACGCAGGGGTAAAAAAATGGAGGGCGGATAAGCCTGGTAACAAATACACGCAAAAATTCTGTTTGACAAACAAGCGCCGCCTGAATAATGTATGAAATTCTTTTGCCGGACACGGCGAAACGAACGCTTTTTTATTGATATTTATAATAATTTCAAGAATATGGTCCCATCGTCTAGTGGCCTAGGACGCTGGCCTCTCACGCCGGTAACACGGGTTCGAATCCCGTTGGGATCACCAAAAAATTTAATAAGTTAGATTTTTTAACATTCGCCGTCAAGGGGATGACGACCCCCTTGACGGCTTTTTATTGCGCAACGGCTTCGAAAAAAGATATCACCTCTCCCGTTTTCCGTGTCAGATTTTCCATTGTTTATAGCTTTTGGGGCGTCGGCATCATCCACCTCTCTCAGCTTTCCTTTTCCTCTTTATTGATTCCTTTTCCAAGGCTCAGGGCCATCCGGGCGATAATCCCCACGCCCATCACCAGCACTCCCCAGAGCAGCCATTTCCGCCAGGGCAAGGGCGGCGGCTCGGGTAGCAGCAGGTCCGGGCCGCCAAGAACGATTTTCGGCATCAGCGCCGCTTTTTTAAGCAACGCATCCTCATTTGCGCCGATCACCTGGTACAGAAGTCCGGCCTGACTTTGGTTCAGATCCGCTTCTTTTAGCCTGGCCGAACCGTATGCCAGCATGAAAGGGCCTTTGCCTCGGGCCACAAACAGCAGCTCATGGGGCAGCCAACCCAGCTCCAGCACCGGGATGTTGGCGTCGTCATTTGCGGGATCAGGGGCCGCGCCCCCGTCCATCTCCACCCGCCAGTAGCGGTCGGCAGTCTGCCCGATGGAAACCGTGTCCTGAACCAGGGCGACATCATCAAACCGGAGGTCATAAAAAATGCCGCTCTGCCGAAAGCGCCAGTTCGTTTCCGGATCCGGCCGGGAAAGAAGACGGACATTCACCAGGGTGTTTTTCTCGGCAAAACGGAGCCGGATCCGGTCAACCGTCATCCGGGCGGCGCTGTCGTATTCATAGGCCGTTATCCCTGTTTTGGATTCACCCAATTTAGTGTCATCCTTTCCTGGCTTGCCCTTAAAAGCAATCCAGACCGGTTCCCTTTCCGGCTCTCCGCTCCACTGCACGCCGAGAATCTTTTCCACCGCAACCCCTTGCGCACCGCCCGGCCACGAGAGCCGGAGATACCGGTCTGGACTGGTGGGCAGCAGGATTCGCTTCCGGCTGATTTCATGGCCGTTGAACCGCATCCGGGTCAGCGTCGCCCGTGGCACCGGCATCGACCAGTGCGTCAGATCGCTGCTGGATTCCACGGAAACAGTGGTGACAAAATTGTCCGCTTCCTCCTTCCAGGCAATGTCGAGTTCGTCCACCTGCCCCGCTTGCCTGCTGGCGTCGATAATGTAGCCGGACAGTTTCCGATCCTTGCCGGATGTTGCGTCACTTTCTTCCACATTGATGATCGCGCCGTCTTTGCCTTGTTCAATCCGCACGGAAAGGCCGTCTTTGATCCCGCCGGTGTTATCCATGTATAAAGGAAAAAAGGGCAGCGCATGGACAACCTCGGCAATCCCGTTCTTGTTTTTCGGCAGGCGAAGGGCATGGGGAACCACCGCATTCGCGCTGTTGAATATCCGGATATCATTCAAATCGTCTCTGGTAACCGCGCCATAAACCTCACGGGGTATGGCAAGGCGGTAGACGGCTCCGTCCCCAGGGAGAGAAATGGGCCTGCCGTAGGCAAAATCAGCGGGCTGAAGCGCTGCTGCCGCCCCCGCATCATTTAAGGCTGACGAGAAAAGCAGGGCCGCGGCAAGGACAAAAAGCACGCGTGCTAAAATTTTCATGGAACCTCCTGGGAACGGGCGGGGGGAAGGGGTGAAAAATAGCCGATGAGCAGCATGAGCGAGCCCACGCCGAGAAAGGAGATGATCCGGGCAACCGTGCCGGTGCCCGCCAGATCAACAAGAAAAAGCTTGATGACCACCAGGGACAGAATCGAGGCCCCGATGATCCAACCAGGGCGGCTGCCTTTCCGGGTGGCGCCCAGCGTCGTTATCAGGGCGGTGATCCCCCAGAGGATGGAAATTGAGGCCTGAAAGAGAACCGACCGGTAAAGGCCTGTGCCGGTATATGGCACATGGGCATAGAAATGGATCGTCCGAGCAACCACGGCGTTTAAGAGAAGAAATCCGGCCGTATAAACCATGATGTTCAGAACCGGGCGCTCCGGCTGGAAGTCAAACCGCCGGAGCCAGTCTTTTTGGCGGCTGATCCACTGCAAAACAACAAAAAGAAGATATATCTGGGTGAGTTCCATCGGGTTGATCACCGGCAAAAACTTTAGCGGCGAAGGATTTCCGTGATAGAGGTTGGCCAGGATCGCCCAGACAAACAGATACAATACCGGAAGCCCGGCCCCCACCCCGAAATAGGCGTCATGAAAACGGCGGACCGGCCAGGAGAAACGGTCCCCTTTGCTTAAGATGAGCATGACCATAACGCCCGGCACCACGCCCCAAATACAGTATTGCCAGGTCCGGCCGTCACCCTGCAACAAGAAATCCACAAAGTAAGCGCTCTCCCTTGTAAGCACAAAGATCAGGAGCCACAGGGTGAAGGGGTGCCAGAGGGACGCCAGCTTTTTGTGCCAGACCGTCTCACAGTTAAACAGCAGGCGGTAATGGGCGCAGAAACTAATGCCCCAGGCAATAAACCCCAGACGGGCAAACAGATGCAGATCGCCTGTGCGGCCCAGATGGTTGAGGCTGGCAATTGCCATCACCGGCAAAAGCATAAGAGGCGGATAGGCAAACTGTTTCCATGCAAGGCGGCGGCTGATAATATCCATGACCATGAAGCTGATGGCGGCATGCATGAGTACCACCGACACCCGGTCCTGCCAGTCAACAAAGCGGTCGATCTCCAGAAAAGCCGCCCCGAACCACCAGGCGTTCCCCCAGACCATCAGGGGAAGCGCAGTATAACGCTCCCATCGATCCAGGATTTCTGACTTCCGGGTCAGATACCAGCTTGAGAAAAGACCGGCCAGACTGATGAGCAGGCAGCCCACAAAAAAGCTGTTCGCCAGCGGAATCTGGCGGAAAGGCAAATGCGTGGCTAACAAAAAAGAGCCGCCGGAACCTGCCTGGAGAAGGATCCCGAAGATGCGTGGAAGGAGCCGGTTCTGCCGTATCCCGATCCAGAGAATGGCCCCGCCCTCAAGGGCCCAGGCAGCCGATGTCCAGCGCCCATCCAGGGCCAGCGGGATGGCCAGACTGCCGAAAACGACGCCGAATGCCAGAAACGACTCAACGACCGCTCGCAATCCGGCAATGCGCCGCCAGAGAATGGTCGCAAGCAGAATGTAAAAAAGCCCGAGACAAAGGGCGCTGATTGCCAGGCCATACTCGAAATTGCGGACCAGGCCGTACTGCAACCCGAACGCCGCCAGGGGCACGCCGAAGACCAACGTCCCGTCCACATAACCTCTGAGATTTACGGGCTGACGCAGCGCATACAATACCGAAATCACAACATAAAAAAGAAAAAACAGGATAAGAAACGGCTCGGTGGTGGAAAAAAAGTCCGGCTGGTAATATTTGCCGCCCCACAAGGAGGCAATGACAAAGGTGAAGCCAAAACCGATCAGATTCAATTCCCGCCATGATTTGCGCCAGGCAATACCGACAATGCCGAGATTGAGCAGGGCGTAATAGGAAAAGAGCGCCACATGACTGCCGCCGCCGGTGGACATCAGCACCGGGGCGAGAAATCCGCCGACAACGCCGGATACGGCCAGGTATTTCGCATCCTGAAGCACGGCAAGAATCCCCGAGAGCCCCACCAGGCAGAACATGACGGCAAAGGCGAATCCGTAAGGCAGCAGATGGTAGAACCGCGCCGACGCAAATATGGTGAGATACAGCACGCCGACGCCGCAGCCCTGGAGGAGCAGGCCGTACATCATCTCCCGGTCCCTCAGACGCCAGCCCGCGCCGAGCAAGCCAAGCCCTCCGAGAAAGACCCCGATAAGCCGGAACTCGATGGGGAATAAGTGGCGTTGGGCCGCATATTTAAGGAGGAAGGAGAAGCCGAAAAAGAGAACAATCACGCCAATCTTGGTGACCACATTGCCGGTGGTGAAAAATTTCTTCAGGGATTCGAGCAGCCTGCCGGGAAGGGCTGAGAATGCATCCGTTCCGGTTTCTGTGCTTTTGCCGGGAGCGGCCAGGGGTTCGGCAGCAACAGCGGGAAAAAGCGTGGGGATGGTTTCGGAGGCGGCGGGCAGATCAAAGGGGAGTTCCCTGTCTTCGTGGCCCGCGATCACGGGTTCCTGTTCAGGACGGGAGATGGCCAGGGGCTGCGGGACGGAACGTCCAGGGATATCACTCCCGGCAGGCGCTTCGGCCATGGTTTGTTCCGATTTCGGAGCCGTTTGGCTTGCACGCCCCTCAAGCTGGGTAATGCGTTTGCGCAGCATATAGATCTCAACCGCCAGAAGCCCCAGAACCAGACCATAAAACGCATCGGGAATCCGATGGACAATCACGCCAATCATCCAGCCGATACCACCTGAGATGAGATAGATCATGGGCAATCCTTTTCTTTGGCTTTAAATATATCGGATGCTACCAATCGATGGGAAAATAATCCTTTAAAAATTTGCCGCACCAGTGTTTTCCCGTGAGGATGCCGTGAAAAAAAGGGTCACAGACCCTTGCCGCCCCGTCCACAATATCCAATGGCGGCTGGAAATCATGGCAATCCTGTTTCTGTTTCGCCAGAATGGCCGGGTCTTCATCCGTGACCCAGCCGGTGTCCACGGAATTCATGTAAATGCCGTATTTGGCAAGATCCTCAGCCGCAGTGTGGGTGAGCATGTTCAGGGAAGCCTTGGCCATATTGGTGTGGGGGTGGCGGCTGCCTTTTTTAAACCGCAGGAATTTGCCTTCCATGGCAGACACATTCACAATATGTTTCTGGCCGGTATCATCTTGTTTCATCAAATTTGCCAGCCGGTTGCACAAAACAAAGGGAGCCACGGCATTGACGAGCTGAATCTCCAGCATTTCCGAGGTTGGAATTTCCCCAAGCCGCAGCCGCCAGGAATTGGTTTTCCGAAGATCCACCTGCTGAAGGTCGGCATCCAGTTTTTCCGCCGGAAAATCGCCGAGCGCATCTATGGAATGGTCATAGGAATAGGGAATCTGAGACAAATGGGCGGACATGCGCAGCCCCACGCCGGGTGCCGCGCCGTTCCAGGTGACGGGCAAGGCTTTTTCCCCGCTCACATTCTCCAGGCCCGCAACTTCCGCCGGCCCGTATTCCAGCCGGGAAAGACAAGAATGGTAATGTCCCAGAAGAACCTGGGCGTCCTTTGGCAGGTCCGCCGTCGCCTTTGTTTCATTTTCCATGAGATGGGCATAAAATCCGGGTGGCCGCCGGACCGTCTGGGCGGCATTGTTGATGAGGATGTCCAGGCGTCCGTATGTTTCCTTGAAATAATCGGTAAACAGCTCCACACTCGGGGTGTGGCGCAGATCCAGCCCGTAGATATGGAGACGGTGGCCCCAGTCCGGGAAATCCGCTTCTCTTGAAAATCGCAATGCCGAATCCCTGGGGAACCGGGTGGTGGCAATCACCCTTGCCCCGGCCCGGAGCATCATTAAAGTGGCCTGGTATCCGATCTTGAGCCGGGAGCCGGTGATCAAAGCCACCTGGCCTTTTAAGGATGCGGTCTGGAAACGTTTCTGATAATTGAATTTCGCGCATTCCGGGCACATGGCGTCGTAAAAGGGATGAAGCTGCGTGAACTCGGCCTTGCACACATAGCAGTTGCGCGGCGACTCCAGCCTGTCTGCGGCATCTTTGTTTTGCGCCGCCCCTTCCGGTTCATGACCGGCGAATGAAATCTGCCGGGGAGCGATAAAAACCGCAGCTTCCCTGGCCCTTCGGATGCCTGTGGCCGCCCGAAGCCCGCGCTCTTTTTCCACAATCGCCATGCGGGTTTGCCGCTTTTTGTCCTTATTGCGCTTTTTAATCTCTTTCCGGTCGGGCCGGGATATTTTCCCCGCCGCAGTAATCAGGGCGATCCGGTCGGAATCCGGCAGGAGCGCCAGAAGTTCGGACCGATCTGCAATCTTTTCCAGAAGGGGAATGCATCCCAGCATGGCGTCCAGGGTTTCCTGTTGATGATCAATTTGACGATTCATTTGACGATTTATTTGACGATCAATTTTTGTATCTGTGGTGATGGGTGTCACTGTGTTTACATCCTCATATCAGCGGGAGCGTGCCAGTCCGTGCCAATTTTTAAAACCCGGTTAATTCTTTTTTGATTTAAGCTCTTCCGGCAGAAGAATCTCTATCTGATTGCGCCGGACGAATTCGCCCCAGCCGTATATTTTTTTCCCCATAAACGCCATGTCAACCGCCTGTACCGGGCAGTTGTTCACGCACCCGAGACAGGCAATGCAGCGGTCTGTGTCCACGGAATGTTCTGACAGATCAATGGCGTCCACCGGGCATTTTTTGACGCAGGCACCGCAGTCAATGCATTTTTCCGCGTCAATGGTATGGCGGCTGATAAACAGCTTGGTGGACCAGATGGAAGGGGCGCTTTTAATCAGGTTCCTGAAATCCACTCCCCTCTCTATTTCAAATGGTTTTCCTTCCCTCACCCGTTGTAAAACACCGGACGCGAAGGCCCGCATCCGGTCATAACTAGCTTCGTCCGGCAGATGCCGGTATTTTAATATCCGGTTCACGTTTCCGGATGACCAGGTGATGGCGAATGTGGACATATTGCCGAAGGTTTCCATGCCCGCGGGTGCGCCGCCCTTTTCCGCAAGCAGCTCCAGGAGGGTGCATGCCGTGTTGTGCTGATTGCCGCCCTCGCCCCCGAAGGTCACATAAGCGGCGCACGGAATATGGGAAATATCCGGCAAATCGCGCAGCCATTGTTTAAAGTTGGCCGGAACGTCGTAATAATAGACCGGCGATCCGGCAATGATGAGGTCACAGGCTGCGACAGACGCAGGATCAATGTCCCGGTATTCTCCGGCTTCCACGGTCAAATTGTTTTTTTTCAGGGTTTCGGCGATCAACCGGCCGGCCCTTTCGGTGTTTCCAGTCTGGCTGTACCAGAAAACCATTGCCTTTTTCGGTTTCCTCGGATTCATTTTTACAGTTCCCCCTGTTTTACAGGATAGACCCATGGGCATTGACAGGAGGATTACCGTAACCGCGCTTTTTTTCAAAAATAGCCGTCTGTCATTCATGGGATTTTGCCTCCCAGGACGCCACATAGCTGGTTTGCTCCGGAAGCGGCCCGATATCAGGTTCCTCAAAACGCCATTGCCCGGCAAGGCCCAGATCAATCGCCGTCATTTCAAAATGGCACATGGCAATTCCCATATCCACGCGCTGAAGATCGGCCAGGCCGAAAAGAATGCGGTTTCTGGTCTGATATCTTTTGGTGCGCTGCAAGTAAAAATAAAATATATTGCTGTCCGCGTGCTTGACGATCCGCCACGGCTGCTGATTGGAGGCGGACGGACCGATCCTCGCCATTTCCAGCGGGGTGTTCCAATCACCAGCCGCATCCGAAGACAATGGCCGCCCAAAACCGCCTTCAAAGAAAAGTATTTGCCTGGGTTTTCTGGTGTCCGCGCCCGCCCCCCAGCGCATGGTCTTTTCCAAAAGACTTTTTTGGGGTCCAATTTGGCCGGTTGCCACAACCGCGGGCATGGATTCATCCGCCCGGAGGTCTATTTTACCGGCGAACGCGCTTTTGGTGAACGTCCCGCCCAGCCAGCAGGTTCCAAGCCCCAATCCGGTGGCGAACAAAATATTCTTTTCCATGGCGTACCCATAATCTTCCAGACTGTTTGGCCCGTCTTTAACCGCTCCAATCATAAATCCGGCGGGATTTTTAATCACCCCGTAAGTGCCCAGATCTTTCAGGTCGTTCTGGGCGTCTGGTGAAGCGGCAATCAGGCTGAAACGTAAGTCCGAGCCAAACGGACCGGTCCTGTTTTCCGACAAAAACCGGTCTAAAGACGCCTGCTGGCTTTTGCCAATGGTAGCTTGGCTGTATGTCCGGCATGAATAACGCTTTTTGATGATTTCCGTCACCGGCGGTTGTTTTTTCATGCAGCACCCTCTTTCTGGGGGAAAAAAATAAAGTTTTATACGGCGCCTGAAACGCCGCGTTTCGTGTCCGATAGAATGACCTCGGTCCGGCTTTTTACACGCTGTTTAGCCCAGCCACTGGGCGTACATGTCCGGGTTCCATCCCACCATGAAGCGATTTCCCTCGCGAAGGGCCGGGGCCTTGAGGCTGCCGCTCGGCCCCATGACCAGGGCCAGGATGTCCATTTTGTCGGCGGTTTTGGGGTTCAGGGTGAAAATTTTCTTGCCCCTGGACACGGTGATGGATTCGGCCTTTGACAGCAAGTTCCAGGCTGCGTCCGCCTCGATTTTCTGTTTCCTCGCCTCCACCACTTCCTTTATTGTGATCTTTTTTGCGTCAAGCACCGCCTGCGCATTTTTGCAGGAGGTTCAGCCCTTTCGAAGATAGGCCCAGTCGATGGTCATGCGGTTTTCTCCTTTTTTTGTTTTTACAATAAGCGGGTCAATGGCAAGGGATAGTTAACCACGAAGCGCACGAAGTTCACGAAGAAGCGGTTTCAGTGAATCATTTGCTGTATTCTTCGTGTCCTTCGTGGTGCGTTTTCTCTTTTAAAAAGCACGGACTGCGCTTTTATTGGCTCTAGCCTGACAGCAATGGGGCTGGGGACTTTATGATTATGCCATGAGCCCTGCCAGTTTTTTCCCAAACGCCATGCAGCGTTCAACGCTTTCCTCATCCGGGTTCCACAGGGCCTTCAACCCCTCGTCCACGATCTGAAACCCTGCTTTTTCAAGGTGTTCGGTGATAATTTTAACGGATTCGCCGCTCCACCCATAACATCCGAAGGCTGCGGCTTTTTTCCCGGAAAATTTTAACCCTTTGATTTCCTCCAGAATCCCCGCCACTGCCGTTAGAATACCCTTGTTGATGGTGGGGGAGCCCACCAGGATGCCCTTGGATTTGAAAATTTCCGTGATGATGTCGTTCTTGTCCTTTTTGGCGATGTTGAACAGCTTGACGCTCACGGCCGGGTCCGCCGCCACGATGCCCTTGGCGATATTTTCCGCCATGATCCGTGTGCCGTTCCACATGGTGTCATACAGCAGGGTGATCTGGTTCTCCTTGTAATCCGCCGCCCATTTCAGGTACTGCGTGACAATCTGCGTGGGGTTCTCGCGCCAGATAATGCCGTGGCTGGTGCAAATCATGTCCACGGGCAGGCCGAAGGCCAGCACTTCCTTGATTTTCTTTTCCACCATCCGGCTGAAGGGGGTCAGGATATTGGCGTAATATTTGACGCATTCCGCCATGAGCTCCGCCTGGTCCACCAAATCGTTGAACATGAATTCCGAGGCATAATGCTGGCCAAAGGCGTCATTGCTGAACAGGATATTGTCGCCCGTGAGATAGCAGAACATGGAATCCGGCCAGTGGAGCATGGGGGCCTCGATAAAGATCAGTTCCTTTGCGCCCAGGCTCAGGCGATCCCCCGTCTTGACGACATGAAAATCCCAGTCCTGGTGATAATGCCCTTTCAGGGATTTCACCGCGTTGGCCGTGCAATAAATGGGGGTTTCCGGAATACGGCGCATGAGCTCCGGCAGCGCGCCCGAATGATCGCTTTCCGCGTGGTTGGCGATGACATAATCAAGCTGTTTCAGGTCCACGACGGCTGCCAGGTTGTCCACGAATTCCTTGGCAAACGGCCCCCACACCGTGTCGATGAGCGCGGTTTTTTCTTCCCGGATGAGATAGGAATTATACGTGGAGCCCCGGTGGGTGGAATATTCGTCCCCGTGAAATTTTTTGAGTTCCCAGTCTATCTTGCCCACCCACGACACATTGTTTTTGACAGGTATCTGGTTCATGGCATTCCTCCTTATTGTTATAAAACTTCCAGAAAAACCCGCAGGTTTCGCTCATGCAAAAAATACAAAGAATATCGGATCATACAGCCGCGATCCGTTTCCGTCAAATCAATATCATCAACGGATGTCCACAGGGCGGTGCCGCCATGACGGGATACCGTATCAATAAACCACGAAGCGCGCGAAGGTCACGAAGGGGTTGGGGGTGATAACGATCATTTCTTCGCGCGCTTCGTGGTGCTTTTTTAAATGAATCATAACTTACGCTGATTTTTTTTAGCGTGGCTTCCTGTTTTCCGTTTTTTTTAAACCGGAACCATGTTAACAATCGAACGCTATCATCAACCGGCTGAAGGCATTATTTTTCCCGGTATTCGAGAAAATGCCGCCAATTTTCAATCTCACATCAGAAGAATCTCTATGAAATTCAAATGGATATTATGGGTTCCCGCAATATTTACAGTCATGCTCTCCGCGATTTGCGCCTGGGCTGAAGAAACCGCCGTGAAAGATTCAGACGCGTACCAGCTTCCCGAAATCGTGGTCACCGCCACCCGTGAGGCCACCCCGAAACAGGATGTGGCCGCGAACATCACGGTGATTGACCGGCAGGACATCGAGAACATGCCGGCCGCCACCGCCGGTGAAGTGCTCCAGCATATTCCCGGCGTGTCCATTGAAGCGAACGGCGGTCCGGGAGCCATGACCACGGCCCGGATTCAGGGCTCGGAAACCCGGCACGTGGCGGTGTTTGTTGACGGCGTGCCCCTCAACATGCTGGCCAATCCGCTCACGGACCTCACCCTTCTGCCGGTGGAGACCATCGACCGCATCGAGGTCTACAAAGGCGCGGCCTCCTCCGCCTGGGGATCGGCCCTGGGCGGGGTCATCAACATCATTACCAAAGAGCCGGACCCGGACAAACCCCTGACGGCAAACATCCGTTCCTCTTATGGCAAGGCCAATACCTCCAAAAACCGGGGCCATGTCAGCGGGACCAGCGGCCGCTTCGGGTATTTCCTGTCCGTGACCCGGGACCAGAGCGACGGGTTTGTGGACAACGCCGCTTTTGATCAGACCGCCCTTTATGGAAAGCTTGATTATAAAATCGGAGACGCCGGCCGGATCAATTTCGTGGCCAGCGACGATGATGGAAACACCGAAGACCCCCTCCCCAATTACCCGGATTTCTGGGACGACATCCGCCAGGACCGATCCTATCAGCGCCTGCTGTTTGAAACCGCTTTGTCCAAAAAACTCAAGTTTTCCATGGAAGGCCGCCATTATTATTAATGCCAATTAAGGGTTAAAAATCATGATAAACATTGCTGCTGCGAGTCTGCCAAAAATATGAACCATTAAACCATGATAGGATCGTACTTTGGAGGCAACTTGAATAT
>Ga0209467_1000709_pt1 | contig 38603 bp, 33 predicted proteins | sample Higcelwee11metaG_FD_187175 | JGI IMG/M metagenome (GOLD analysis project Ga0209467, IMG submission 187175) | Freshwater pond sediment microbial communities from the University of Edinburgh, under environmental carbon perturbations - High... | ecosystem: Environmental > Aquatic > Freshwater >... | reverse complement strand
GTCAGAACAAATATTCAAGTTGCCTCCAAAGTACGATCCTATCATGGTTTAATGGTTCATATTTTTGGCAGACTCGCAGCAGCAATGTTTATCATGATTTTTAACCCTTAATTGGCATTATTATATACAAATTTTAAAATTTTAGAATTTGTTCGGGCAAAAATTTTTGGATGCCAGCCTTCGTGTATATAATAAGGAGGTGATGAACTTCGCCGGATGGTTCCTGGTTGAGCCAATTTCAAATTATTTATTGAAAACCCGAAAATATTTTCTTACTTAAGAAGGATCCCAGCGCCCTTAACCACACTCCAGTTTTTTCGGCCATGTGAATGAGCAGAATAAGTATTTCTTGTTATGCGGACACGAATTGCTTATTCATTCAGCAAGCTTATTGCAAAAGGAATACCAAAACTTTAACATCCTGAAATAACTATAATTATTTTTTTTAAGGGCAATAGATAACGGAGAACTGTTACGAAATATGCACTATCTGTTACGATTATTGCGCACATCCTGCATGCGGGGTTTTATGGATCAACTATTTTGAATGGACATTATAATTTATAATGAAGCTGGATATTGGGATAACTGGAAAATTATTGGTTTTATATCTTATTTTTTTTATGATCTTTTGCGGCACAACATTCATTTTTTATAATAATGTTAAGCAGATAATGAATATTTCGCAAGTGATTGTAACAAAAAGCAATAATGTATCCTTATACTCCAAAAAAATGATAGAACATATTTTTCAGATGGAAGAATATTCTAAAAAATATCAATTACTTAAACAGGATGAATACCGGGATTATTATGCCGCTGCAAAACAAGAATTTGAAAATAGCCTGGGGAAAATCCTTGAGCTGAAAATCAAGAAAACAGATTCGTCGGATCAATGGGAAACGCTGCATTTAAGCTATTCTTTGTTCAAAAAAGGATCGGACGACGCCCATAATGCGGATTCAGAGCATCAAATATTCATCCCTGAAACTTTTTTGAACCAATGGGTGCAAATGATATCCAGTGCTCAGACGGATAATGAGCAGCAAATCGCCGCATCACTCATAGAAATCAATCAACGCGGCCAAGTGGCGGTCCGAAATGGCCTTATCGGGCTGGCGATTTCCATCATTGCCGGTTTAGCCGGCAGTCTTTTTATTGGGAAATCCATTATCAGACCGCTGCGAAAGATTAGACGCGGAATCCGGTCTATTTCAAAAGACAAGCTCAGCAAATTTATCAAAATTCATTCCAACGATGAGTTTGGGGAATTGGCAGGCGCGTTCAATGAAATGGCCCACCGCCTGAATGAGGAGGAACAGATGCGTTCGGATTTTATTTCCATGTTAAGCCATGAAATTCGAACCCCTTTGACTTCTATTCGTGAATCGGTCAACATGATCGCGGAAGAGGTGATGGGGCCGACCAATGATCAGCAGAAGAAATTTCTTAAAATTGCAAGTTTGGAAATCGATAGGCTCTCCAACCTGTTAAATCATCTTATGAACGTTTCAAAAATGGAATCCATCGCCCTTGAAATTCATCCTTATCCCATCGCGCCCAAGGATCTTATTTCAAAAAGCATCAATCAACTGAAACCTTTGGCCCAGGCAAAAAAAATCAATTTCAAAGTACGGATTCCAGAAGACACTCCAAAAATATTTGGCTCTCCGGAGCACCTGCACCATGTATTGCTTAATATTATTGATAATGCTATTAAATTTTCCAGGCACGGAGACGATATCGGCATATCCATATTACCTGATAACAACCAGGAAAAATTAATCATCTCAATATCAGACAATGGACCGGGTATTCAGGCGGAAGAATTGTCCCTGATATTCAACAAATATTACAGGTCAAGGGATGTCAGGGAACAGATGGATGGCGTGGGATTGGGATTAAGCATTTCAAAACAGATTATTATAGCGCATGGCGGTGAAATTTGGGTGAAAAGCGAAAAAGGGAAAGGAAGCATATTTGAACTAACTCTCCCGATTGACAAATTTAACCCAACATTACCTTTTTCAAAACGGAACAACTCCTATGATAAGCCAATCAAATAAATTCAGACGTTCGGCATGGTTGTATATATTAACAGCTATCGGCTGTTTTTCTTTGTTCCTGTCTGGATGCGGCAGCCTGAATCTCGAAAGGTTTCATAATACATTAAATCGTCGGGAAGTAAAAATATTACAAAGTGGGCATGAAGCGTTTTTTCAGTCGGATTATGATAAAGCGATGCGTATTTTCAGCACATTATATAAAACAGGGAGCGATCCAATCATCAGACGCAAGGCCCTTTACGGCTTGGCATGTGTAAGCTTATTAGAAGCCCAGGATACAATCCAGTATGATGAAGCGTTTTCTCTATGGAATACCTGGTTCCGTTCCGCATCTATTGAATTTAAATCCGAAGATCCACGCCTTCTTGATCCCTTCATTCAAAAATTTGAGCCGCCTTATAAAAAGGAAAATGAAATTCAGGCGATGATTCAATCAAAAAAAACAGATATTCAGAAGATCACCCAAACAAAGGAAGCAGAAATCCAGAAACTCACCCAAACAATTGACAATATGAAAAAAGAAATTAAAGATTTAAAATATCAGATCAAAACAATAGAGGCGATTGACCAAAAAATAGAAAAGAAAAAAAAAGAAATATTAACACCTAACCAATAGAATATACGTTGATTTCCCAGAAAGCCATACTGATTGTAGATGATGACCCCAATGTCCTTGAGGTTTTAGAAGCCCGGCTTTTATCGCAGGGATTCAGGGTTTTTCGCGCCTCTAACGCAGTGGAGGCCATTCATCTGATAAAAAATGAGCCCATCGATCTAATGCTCTCTGATGTTAAAATGCCGGGCATGGGAGGACTTGATCTTTTTACAACGGCAAGAACTCACAATCCGTTGCTCCCGGTAATTTTTCTCACTGCCTATGCCACTGTCCCTGAAGCCGTCATTGCGGTGAAGGCCGGTGCTGTGGATTATCTTGCAAAACCCTTTGATGGCCGTCAACTTATAATCAAAATAAATGAAATACTCAAAGCGGCACCGATCAAAAAGAAACGTCAGATCATTCCACCAAACACTGATTTCGATTTTTACTGGGGAAAGAGTCCCGCGATGCGGGCCCTTTATGATCTTGTCAAACGTGTTTCCGCCAGCCATGTCAATGTACTTATATTAGGTGACAGCGGTGCGGGAAAAGAACGGATTGCCAGATTGATTCACAATATGGGATCCAGAAAGGATCAGCCGTTTATTGTTGTTGACTGTGGCTCAACGCCAACAGGACTTTTGGAATCCGAACTTTTTGGGCACGTCAAAGGCTCCTTCACCCATGCCATACGTGATAAAAAAGGGCTTATCGAAGCAGCCGATCAGGGTACCCTGTTTTTGGATGAAGTGGGTAATATTTCTTCGGAAATGCAGACCAGGCTGCTTCGATTCCTTGAAGATAAAAAAATAAGAAAAATCGGAGCACTTGAAGAAATTTCAGTGGATTGCCGTGTTATTTCCGCAACAAACAGTGATTTGCATGAAGATATTGAAAACGGAAATTTTCGGGCGGACCTTTACTATAGGCTCCGGGTTGTAACCATCCGGGTTCCCGCTTTAAGCGAAAGAAAAGAGGATATCCCGCAATTGGCCGAATATTTTATTGACAGATATTGCAGCACTCATGGCATCCCCAAAGCAATATTGGCGCCGGAAACCATTGATTGGCTTTGCAATTTTCCATGGCCCGGAAATGTCAGAGAGTTGAAAAATACTTTGGAAGCCGGCGTTGTCCTTTGCCGAGGTAATGTATTAAGACCTTCAGATCTTCAGCTCGATGAGAAAAACGAGGGATATCCAAGGGATTTGGAGAAAAAAGGCGTTTTTACCCTAGAGGAGAATGAACGAAACACAATTATCCGGGCATTGCAACAGGCCAGCGGTATTCAGAAACAGGCTGCTGACCTTCTGGGAATCAGCCGGAGGGCTATTCATTACAAGGTTAAAAAATACGGCATTAATATTGCAGAAATCAGTAAACGCTCAATATAGGGTCAAGCCATGGGAGATCTATTTTTATAAAAATCGGGTTTATATACCAAATTTCGTATTTACCATCTTTCCGATGGCTTCCCAGTCAACGCATGGATGGTTAAATCCCTCTGGATGAATTAAAGGGCAGCCGACACTTGAATCGTCAATATACAAATGCCCATAAGCTTTGGGGCTGGTTGTCCACTCAAGCTGGTCAGGGTTGCCATTTACACCAAACAATTGAATACCGTTTTTTTTCAGGTAATCGACCGCCGCTGAAAGAATATTCCCGAATTTTCGCCCGTCGGAGCGCATGGTAAACAGGATTATCATCGCTCCGGCTTTCTGGAACCTTTTGAGGCATTCGATTGCCCCAGGAACCGGCGCCCCGATATCCGGAAAGCAGTGGTCAACAACGGTGCCATCAAAATCTACACAAATATACATTACCGTTCAACATATTTGGGGTATTTATTCAAATCAAAATTCAGAGACTTTTTAGGATTTCTCCTGGTTGTTTATGGAACAACAATTGTGTCTCCAGGGTTAATCACAGTATTTTGTTTGATATTATCTCCTTCCAGAAATTCATCATAGTTAAAATAAGATATTTTTTCAGATGTTTTTGGCCCGCTAACGATCATTATCCTGGATTTTTTGGCCCACTCAAGAAAACCGCCCGCCTGGGCGATAGCCTGAAGCACTGTAATCGGCTTGGTAATCGTATAAATTCCAGGTTCTTCGACCTGTCCAAGAATGTAATAGACCTTGCTATGATTCTCGGTGAGAATAACCGTCACATTCGGATCATCAACAACTTTCCTGAGTTTTTCGCTTATATTTTTGGCAAGGGTTTCAGACGTGGCGCCGGCTGCCATAAATTCTCCAACCAGGGGCAAGGAGATTCTACCGTCATTGCGAACAAAGACGGTCTTTGATATTTCCGGTTCATTAAATACAAGGATTTCCAAAATATCACCGGCCCCAAATTCATAGACGCCATTTTTGTCCGCTGGTTTTTCGTTTTGGGCCCAGACGGGGAGGGCTATAAACGAAAAAATGCCTGCGGCCAGAAAAATAAGGAAGAGGGAGCCCATCCGAATTGCAATTTTAGGCAAGAGCGCCAATTGCAGATAATTTTTAATCAGAACCATTTTTGTCCTATCATTCTGAAAACACATAAGATAATTCTCCATACGGGCTCCATGAAATTTGTTTGGTTTGAAATCTTTCAGTTATCTCTTGAATTGACTTTTTGGTGTAATAATAATATATTAAAAACATTTTTACAAGTACTTATTTTTTCTAATTAAAATAAGGATTTTATGATGAAAATGCCAGGAAATGCCGCGTGTTTTAGTATTTTTATATTATATTCTTTGCTGGTGATAAGTGGATGCGGTGATATAGAAGAAAAAAAGGTTGCGCATTACCAAAAGGGGATGGAATACGCAACGGCTGAAAATTATAAGGCTGCTATTATTGAATTTCGCAACGCTATTCAGAAAGACCCTAAATACGCTGAGGCTCGCTATCAGCTTGGGCTTGCCTATATGAAAATCAGGGAACCCCGAAAAGCCCTGGAGGAATTCGAACGAGCTGGAAGCCTTGATCCGACCAATACGGATGCCCTGCTAAAAACTGCTCAACTATACTTCCTATCAAAAAACTTCAGACAAAGCAGGGAAAGGGTTGGAAAAATTTTCGAGGTGGATCCAAATTTTTCGGATGGGTACGCTTTGCTTGCCCAACTTGAACTGGATGAAAACAATATTGATGAGGCAGAAAAGGCGATTATCCGGGCACTTGAATTGAATAAAAAAAACAGTCGGTATTATATTATCCATGCCCATACGTTAATCGCCGCAAAACGTGCTGATGAAGCAGAATCTGCGTTAAAAAAAGCCATGGATATTAGTCCTGAACGGATCAATTTCATTGAGCTTGCAAAGTTTTACATCATGCAGGGAAATAATCTCGAAGCCGAGCAAGTCCTCAAACGGTCGGTTGCCGAAAATCAGGATATGCCTGAAACATATCTTGATCTGGCAAGGTTTTATATGAAAGAGGGGCAGTTGGAAGATGCCGAAGAAATTATTCTCGCAGCCATTAATAAGAATCCGGAATCCATTGACACCCATCTTTTTCTGGCAGATTTTTATTACAAAACCCGTGCTTTTGAAAAAGCGGAAAAAATATTTAAGGATGCAATCAAGAAATCTGACAAACCTGATGATGTCAAGGCAGCATTGGCCGATTTTTATTATGCAACAGAAAAATATGAACTTGCTGCAAAAGAAGTCCAGGCAATACTGACAGAAAATGCACAGCATTCCATGGCGAGACTCGTCAGTGCCAAATTGTTAATTCGGGATCAAAAAAATTCCGAGGCGCTGACAATCCTTGATAGTCTGATCAAGGATGCTCCCCGCTGGGGAAAAGCTTATTATCTGAAGGGATTGGCCCATTTTTATACAGGAGAGATAGAGGCGTCTCAGGCATCGGTCAACCAGGCGCTCAAGTTTATTCCGGATGATCCCGACGCCCTTACGTTGCTGGCCCAGCACTTGCTGCTGAAACTGGATTTTGAAGGCGCCAAAAACAATTCCGCAAAAGCATTTCGGCAGGCACCGGGGAATTTGCGTGCCGGCATTATTCTTGCGAAATCACAAATATCTTTAGGGGAGATTGAACAAGGCGTCCTCCTTTTAGAGAGAATAGAGTCCTATGCACCTGATAATATAGAAGTTTTATATAATAAGGCGTTGGCTTACCTATCCCGGGGAGGTATTCAGCAAGCCAATGATCTATTAAAAAGGATACTGGGTTTGAATCCTGATTTCAGCCCGGCTTTAATAATTTTGAGTAAAGCATTAATAGAACAAGGCAAGGCAGATGAGGCGATCTCTCTGGTCAGGGACTTTCTGGGTAAATCTCCCCAAAATCCAGATTATTTATTGCTTCTGGCAGGTCTTTTGGACATGTATGGCTCTTCATCGGATGAGGCGCTGGCTCTTCTGGAGGAGGCCCAGGTTATTGCACCGCAAAAACCAAATATTTATATTATGACAGCCAATATTTTGCTGAGAGAGGGAAAAACAGAAGAAGCCATTCAAAAATATAAACATCTGATCACACAAAGGCCTGATTTTGCGGAAGGATATATGTTTTTAGGGGTTTTGATGGAACAGACGGGTGATCTGGTCGGCGCTAAAGCTTCATATATAAAAGCGCTTGAAATTCGTCCCGACTTTGCTGCTGCGGCAAACAATTTGGCATGGCTGATTGCAAACAGTCCGGAGCCTGATCTGGGCGAAGCTTTGCGCCTCGCCTTATTGGCACAAAACGCATTCCCGACCGATCCCTATATTGCCGATACGCTGGGTTTAATCCATTATAAAAGGGGCGCCTATAAACTATCGTTGGTCCAATTCAGTATGGCCACGGAAAAATGCCCGGATCTGCCTGCCCTGCGTTATCATCTTGCCATGGCGCTTTATGCGGAAGGAAAGCCGGAACAGGCAAAAAAGGAATTATTAAAATGCCTTGAAACAAAAGAAAATTTTCCAGAATACAATGAGGCAAAAGAATTGCTTCAAAAAATCGGTTAACAGCAGATGTTTTAAATCTTGACTGAAATGGCGAGATCGTCGGCGCATTCTTTGATAATGCTTTTTTTAATATATTTTGTAGAATTTATGAATCCGGTCAGCAGCGCATGGTCAGCAATGATGTTGATTAGCCGCGGATAGCCTTTTGAGTAATTAAAAATTTCTCGAATTGCGCTTCCCTTGAAAATTTGTCGGGTATTTCCTGCGACCGCCAAGCGATATTCAATATATTTTTCGGTTTCCTGGAGTGACAGCGGCGGGATGTTATAACGAGCAGCAATTCGCTGCCTTATTGCCCGGTTTTCCGGTTGAAAAAGAATTTTATTAAATTCAAGCTGGCCGACAAAAAAAACATTGATCAGCAAGTTTCCTTTTTTTTCAAAATTTAAAAAAAGTCTGATTTCGTTTAGCAGTGACGAATCGAGCAATTGACTCTCGTCAATGATCAGCAGGACACGTTTCCCCTTATAATATGACATGAGTAAAAACTCACCAAAATCGTCCAGAAAGGCGCCCTTTGACGCATACTCACCGGGCAATCCGAAGGATCGTGCCACATAGTTAAAAAAATCAAGATATTCCATTACCGGATTGTGGATCATAATTGCCAAATCGTTTTGCCCCAACCCGAGCAGGAAGGCTTTTACGATTGTTGTTTTACCAACGCCGACATCGCCGGTTAACATCAGAAAACTTTTATTTTCCTGGAGACCGTATTTCAAGGTGGCCAGCGCTTCTTTTTGTTTTTCACCAAACCATAGAAATGAAGGGTCGGTATTGATTTGAAACGGCTTTTGCGCGAGCTGATAATATTCGAGATACATATTTTCTACCAGGCTTGATTGGTTGCGCAGACTATATTTTTCATTGTTTTGTTTGGTTTCCTGTGTCGGGTATGTTTTATTTTCGGCCAGAGATTCTTGCGGATGATCCATGCTTAATTCATCCAATAGCAGTTCTTGGGACTCTGGGGTATCTTCCACGGATTCCAGGGGAATGGGGTTTTTCTCCTGTGATAATGGGATGCCATCCCCAGGCGGATCACACATGACCTGGCTTTTATCCCAGCAAGCACCGGCAATGTCCATAAGCTCCGTTTTCACTCGCGTTCGGGTTCGACGTTCCGGTAATTCTGTAAATTTTATGGAAATGCGCCGCCACTTGGCAATTTCACGAGCTGCGGCTTCCCCCCTTAAATCTTTGTAATGGGCATCAATGAGAACACCTTTATTGAAATACAGGTAGCCTTTATTTTGAGGCGTGGATCTTGCCTCCATGCGACAGGTTTTTTGGAGGATTTCGATCAAAGGTAGCATGCTGGCCATCGTCATGCCCTGAAAATGCTTCCCCTCATCTCTGATACTAAGTCCCACAATGATTGCCGAGGCCAGTGAATTTATTTTGAATGGTTTTTCCAGGTGATAAAGAAAAGATTGTTCTGCCATTTGTTTTTTAAACCATGGCTTACCATGGTCGGTCATAATGATGCAGGGGATGCTGGGATGATGCTGTGACATATAGGATAAAAGATCGAGCGCATCCATGTCCGGAGGACAGATGTCGGTAACAAATACTGAAAATTTTATCTTATCGAAAAGCGCGATCGCTTCCGCGCCCTGGTTCGCGACGCTTACCGCAAACTGATGCATGTTGTCCAACCCTGATTTCAAGGTATTGGCATGATCCGCATCCCCGCTCAGGATGAGTACATTATCCATTCCAAGCCTATTTAATTTATAAAATTTATCAGGTTATGCCGTTAAATGACAATTTCCGGCACTTTTTCAACCAGCACTGGGGGTAAATGCAAATATTTGGTTGAGGATCGTTTTTGGTCTATATCTTTATAGACCCGTTGAACTTGCACGGTTGTCAAGCCAGTCAGCGAACCAATCGTTTCCGCAGGAATATTATTATTTTTTCCATAAAGGCAAAGGTCCATCTTCGCATAGGAAAGGGAAAAATAAAATTCATCCTGATCCTGGGCAAGGGAATAGGTGTCGGTTGTTGGGGGCCGTTTAATAATTTTGGGGGGGACGCCTAAATATTCCGCCAGTTGATAGACCTGCGATTTATACAAATGAGCAATCGGTTTAAAATCAGCCGCGCCGTCACCGTTTTTAACAAAAAAACCCTGATCATATTCCAGCCGGTTGGGTGTTCCGGCAACAGCGTAATTCAATCTGTCGGCATGGTAATATTCCATAAGCTTTCGGGTTCTTTGTTTAAAATTGGTTGCCGCGACCACCTCAAGGTATGATTTAAGATCCAGCCGTTTTTTTATTTCTTTTCCTTCAGGGGATTTTGCTATTACAGAGAAAAATGTAAATCCCTTGCTTTCAAGTATACTGGAGGTCGCTATTTTGGATTTCCAGTCGTTTCCGTATTCAGGAATAATGGACTTGATGGCCTCGTTATATCTTCGATAGAATCCCAATGCCTCTAAAATTTGAGTAATATCCTCATAAATAAATTGCACGCCAAAATGGGTTGCCACCATCCGGCTCAATTCGAGCGTGTCATCGGATGAGTGCAATTCCGGCATGAGCAAGGCCACCACCCGGTCTTTCCCCAGAGCCTGTTGACAAAGTGCAACGGTCACACTGCTGTCAATTCCGCCGGACAGACCGACCACAACGCCTCTTTTTTTTAATTGTTTAGATAAGATCCGTAGAATTTCATTCTTTATTTTTTTTGTTTCAGCTTCACAATCAAGACTCAGAAAATCTTTTCCGATTTGGGCGTTTTTATTCATGAATTTATCCTTATTTGGTCGCCTTCAGGAATTGGATCGATTGTCGATCATAATATCTAGTTTTAACGGGCAGTTTGGATCTGTGGGAAAATTTCTGATATATTGATGATCAATGATCTGGGTCGACAATATTCCGGCAAGCGCCATCCCCTCAACTTCATTGACATTTTTTTGGCCGTACAATTTCGCTGTCAGCGAGGTGACTTTTTTGGGGTTGAAATATCCGGCCTTTTGAATTTCCGCCTCGCAAATCATGCTTTCTACAAATTCGGAATTGTGTGCAGTAAGAAGGCTTTGTTGAATCGGGGCCCGGTATGGATTTTTCGGTCGATCGATAATATTTTTTGGCAAAATGTCCTTAAATACTTTTTTGAGGATATGCTTTTCATTTAAGCCCAGAATCTTCCAAACAGCCGGGACACGCGCCATAAACTCAATAATACGATGATCCAGATATGGCGGGCGGGTTTCCACCGCATGCGCCATTGCCACCCGATCCCCTTGAGAAGAAAGAAGATAATTGCTCAAAAAAATGGAGCTTTCGAGATACTGTGCTTTCATCAGGGTGCTGCATGTATCAAAATGATCCGGCAGCAACCCCCGAATTTCTTCGATACAATTATAATCGCCGATTTCTTTTTGAAGGTTCTCGGCAAAAAAGGTTTTAATTCGTTTTGTATTATTCCATCTTATCAGGTGGGAAAACAGCGGGTCGCCTGCCTGGTCCAATCCTTGGGCGAAGAATTTTATCAGGGAATTTTTTAATGATGGATTTTTGAAAATATTCGGATAAAGCCGGGTGATCAGGTCGGCACGATTTTGATCATCCGGCTTTCGCGATAGGAATTTTCGAACAAGGGCCTCTTTAAATATATTGTATCCGCCAAAGATTTCGTCAGCGCCTTCGCCGGTCAGGATAACTTTTAATCCATTTTCTGATACATGCTTGGACAACAAAAAAAGCGGAACCGGAGCCGTCCTTAAAATCGGTTTCTCAGAATGCCATAAGATTTCAGAAAAATGGGATGCAATGTCACTATTTGATACGGAAAGTTCTTTGTGATGGACGCTTAGAAATGACGCGAGTTGTTTTTGATAGATGCTTTCATCAAAATCAAATTCTTCAAACCGAATGCCGAAGGAATGAACATCATGGTTAAATTGTTTGGCAACCAGGGCCGTTATGCCGGAAGAGTCCAGTCCGCCGCTCAAATAAGAACCCACGGTGACATCCGCGATGAGTCGGATCCTTACGGCATCTGACAATAACCGTGTCAGTTCTTCGGTGAGTTCTTCAGGGGAGTCGTCAAAAAGTTCATTGCGCGGATCAATCGGAAAATGCCAGTATTTTGACAAATGAATATTGTCTTTGTCGATTTGCAGAAACTGGCCTGGCTCCAATTCATGGATATGTTTAAAGGCAGTGAAGCCGGGAAGGGGTGCCCATATCGTAAATATCTGATCCAGGGCAATCGGGTCTATTTCCCGGCTGATTTTTTTTTCCATGAAAATGGATTTTATTTCAGAAGCAAAATAGATGCATCCGTTTTGTATGGTGTAATGAAGCGGGCATATCCCCATTCTGTCCCGGGCGAGCAATAATTGTTTCTTCGGTGTGCTCCAGATGGCAAAAGCAAATTGTCCATTTAATGAATTCAGGCAGTTTAATCCGTCTCTTTCATATAAGTGTAAAATGACTTCTGTATCAGTGGTTGTATAAAAATGATGGCCATCATCCTGGAGTTGTTTTCTTAACTCCGGATAGTTGAATATTTCGCCGTTGAAAACGATCCATAGGGTTTTGTCTTCATTGTGAATAGGCTGGGTTCCGCTGTGCAAATCAATGATTGAAAGCCGCGTATGTCCCAGACCGATTTGATCATCAATATAGATTCCCGATTCATCCCCCCCCCGATGCTGCAGAACGGCGGTCATTCTTTTAAGCGTATCCAGCGGAATGTTTCCGGGGCCGTTGATATGAAAAATGCCTGTTAAGCCACACATTCGGTCCGACTTTCAATTTTAACTGAGAGGGTTTTCTATGCCGGCTGCCCGATCACTTTTAGTTTGGCATTTAAAAAATTGTTAATATTATCAATGCTGTCAAGATTTTCAGGGATCATCTCATCATCTTCAATTGTAATCCCATAAGTTTCCTCCAGAAAGGATATCAACTCCAATATTCCGGTTGAATCGATAATACCGTGCTCAAGAAGCGACGCATCGTTTTTTAAGTTGTTGTCATCTCCGAAAAGAAAATTTTCTAAAATAAATTTATGAAGATCCTCAGCGTAATTCAAGTGACCACCTTTTCATTTGTATGGAAAAATCAAAAAAAAATCATTTAACTTGTTGTAATATATGGTAAAAAATGATTTTACCAATACCACCCGATGGTTCCGGTTGCTCCCCGGATATTATCATAATCAACTTGGATGACGAAATCCCATTTTGAATGTATAAAGTAGCTTATGCCACCGCCATAGAGGGCTTCGACCTGACTGTCGGAAGATTCCTCATAGGTGCGGCCTGTAGCCGGGGACTTTGAGAGCTCGCTTTCGGTGAAAGCCGTAAATCCGCCGATGGCGTTTACATAAAAATCACTGGATCCGATTTCAACTCCGAATTTTCCAAAGAATCCGACCTCCGTTCCTTTTCTTACGGTTTCACTCCGAGCGCAATCTTCGTTGGGGCAGGGCAAAGAAATCGTTGAAGAGGGCAGTTCATTATCAGAATGCGGAATGAAAAGAACTCCGATGCCAAACAAAAAATCCATTTTTTTGGCATAAAGGTCTTTGGCGCCGGTTTCAATCGTGGCATTTATTTCATCCGCATCTCCTCCTCCGCCTCCGCCAAAGGCTAAATATCCGGCCTGGGCGGGAACTGGTAACAATAAAAAGGTGGATAGGAAGATAATAAAAGGGGCAAAAGCACGTCTTAAGCGAAATAAACCGCCAAGGACCGCTATGAAAAATAGAAAGATTTTTGCCCGCCAGCCAATGCCCATGGAAGCATTGTTCTGGTTTGATTTAGCAGAATGAATAAAGCATCCACCGGCATCCACGGTGGGAAGGTCTTCATCAGGGTTGATCGCGACATTGACTGTGTCGCTGTGTGAAAAAACGTCGTCAGTGGAAACCGTCAATTGAAATTGAAGGGTCGCTCCATCAATGCCGCCAGCCGGAGAAATAAATGTGGCGGCTTTCTGATCGGCGTTTTTCAGATTTACCACTGGGCCATCAGTCTGTTCCCAGCGATATTTGGCGATCGCATCCGGATCATAGGAATTGCTTCCGTCAAGTGTCACTGAATGATCCGCATCTGTATTGAGATCAGGCCCGGCATCGGCGAGAGGCGGATAGGGCAGGGACGAACCCGTACCGGGGATATCCTTCCCTTCGAACGGCTGATAGTCCACCACAGGCAATTTGTAATTATCGTCCTGATCATATATCAATTCTTCGATAATTGCCGAATCAACGGTCCCCCACCAGTTGTCCGGCATGACAATGGGCGATGGTGCCTCACTGGACCAGTTATAAATATAAACAATATAACCTTTATTATCGACGGTGATAAAATTGTTCAGGGTAGCATTTAATTTAAATGCGGCGTTCTCAAGGGCCGAAAGGGCTAAGATGCTTGCGTCGCCATTATCTGATGAAAACATATTGTTTTCGATATCGATTGCGGCGGATGCATTCTGATCGACAGAGGCACTCCCGTCCAGAATCACTTGGTCACCGGCGGAAACGGTTTGATTCTCCCCTGGATTGGCAATTAATGTTCCGTTTACGGTAATGGAAATATCATCGGTCGCTATCACACCTTTGTTATCGGTGACCTGAAGCCTGAAAGTCAGCGTTTCACATATTGTTTTATCATTGGTTGCCACAAAATAGGGTTTTGAGGTATTCGAATAGTCAAGGGAAACCGGTGGGCCGGCTGTCTGAACCCAGATGAAGGATGAAATGCTGCCGTCCGCATCTGATGAACCTGTCGCGTCAAGGATAACCGTATCGCCTGGGGAAACCGTTTGATCGTCTCCGGCGGCAGCTACCGGGAAAATATTTTCATCATAATAATAGACGTCGACCGTATCCGTCGATTCCAGGCCATCCTCGTCTGTCACCGTCAATTGAAATGTCATGCGATCTCCTGCAGATACAATTGCAGGGACAATAAAGGTCGGAGAAACGGCGTTGGCTCCCCGCAAGTTCACGGTTTCACCTTCCGTTTGTTTCCATGAATACCGGATGATGCCCAGATAAGGATCTAAAGATCCTTCACCGGTCAAGGTCACAACGACCTCTTCTCCCTCCAGTCCGGTAAGCTGGATATTCTGGTTTACGCCGGCGCTGGCAGTCGGTGCTGGATTATCGCCGGTAACGGCTACCTCCACAGCTCTTGTGCTCTCTATTCCGTTTTTGTTTGTGACTGTTAAATCAAAAGACAATATTTCCAAACCGCTGGGGGGGGCCGACGCTATAAAGTTTGTCGAAGCGCTCCGTGGATTGTTCAATGAAACGGGCCTTCCGGAAGTCTGGTGCCATTGATAGACTGCGATGCCATTTGCCGCTTCATCAAAGAAAACCTGGATGCCGGTTCCGAATATTTCGGGTGCTGAGCTGGATATTGTATTGTTTGAAATTTGTATGTCATTGGAACGGACTTGAAGCTCCATGGCCCGATTGTTGTTAAGGAAAAAATTATTTTGTATAATCCCCCCCTCCGCCGCCAAACGGATGCCCGTTGCATTATTATAAATCTGGTTTTCGATGATTCGGATTTTTCCGCTTATGGAAGATATTTCGGCCGGGTCTTCTGAAACCAGCGCCGATATCCCTCCGGCAACGCTAAAACGGATTAAATTCCGCTCGATCAGGGGCATTGCGTTGAAGGTGATGATCATGCCGGCGCCATCCGGCTCATTCCCTCCGTATTCAATAATACAATATGCTATCGTGTTTCCCGCTGATGTTTCCGGATTCCAATCTTTGCTTTTGTCATTAAAAATGATCGCTCCCCAGGGGTTCGATCTGTCAACGGCAGTAAATATAATGGGCTGCGTTTGATTCCCCCTGGCTCTGAGGGTACCGTCAACCCTGATGGAATATCCTTGCCGGATATCCGGAGAAGGTTGAAAAAGCACAGTGACGCCGGGATCGATAATTAATGTTGCATTCACATCAACACGCACATCCCCGGTTATTTTGATGGGGCTGTCCGCGCTTGTCCAGCGGCTGTCAGCGCTGATTACACCATTTACATCCAGAGCGGACGCAGGCTGAGAGTGGAGCCAACAAAATACCAGCAGGATGAGGGACATCCCACTGCCAAATCCTATTTGTTTTCGCATACGCCCTCCAGGTTAGATGGGATAGTCGTTATTTTTAGGAGTATCAGAATAATAAAAAATAATTAATGCGTTAATGTAATCGGTTGTGGGGGAGTCATGGTTACGCTAATCTCGGCCCGGTTTTCAACATAATCTTCAGCATCAAAATTTGAGTCAAGCTCTCGAAAAATATAATTCATTTGCACAAACATCCATGGCAAAGCCTGATATCTCAGCCCGGCGCCGGTTCGCCACAGGGTATCCTCCCGATCGGGTTCCTCGTCAGTATAAATATTCCAGCGGTAGCCGCCGAACAAATTGCTTTGGAGGTGCCTGGTTAAAGGATACGTCACAATGCCTGTCACGTCATAAAAGGGATTGAATCCTAAATTTTCAGCGCCGCCGGAAGCGTGATCATATCCAACGTTGCCTGATACGGTTAAAGAAGCTCCCGGCTTCCAGGTATAAACGCTTTCGATGGTTCCCACCGGCCCGCTGTCATCTTCGCTATGGTCATTTTTCTGGAAAAAATATCCGAAGCTTGCCGATAAACTATAATTTACATATTCCGCCCAAATAAAACCCGCCAATGGACTGAAAACCTGGAAGTCCTCGTCTTCGGCAACATAATTGGTCAGTTCATGTGTATACTCGGCGTACACGTCAAAGTGGGGGCTTAGACGCCGGATCAGACGAAACCTGGCGCTGGTCTCATTATAATCTTCGGAATCATCGAAATTTTCTCTGGTATAGCTGAGTTCCGATTCAGTGCCGTAGCGGCTGGGCGCCAGCCAATAGTTCATCATTATGCTCGGGCGGTAATGCTCGTTATCTTCGAGGGTGGCGTCTGTATTGTTAAGAAGATAATATTCATACCCAAGGGAGATGGAATTCTCCGGGCCAAACTGATTGTTCATGGCAAATGCCGCCGTGTTTGCCGTATAAGGATTTCTTCCTTGCCGGACGGTGGTATCAGTGTCTGACATGGGATCTTCAGAGTAAAGAAAATCATTGCTGAATTCAAGCTGGGTCGCAGGGGTAATTTGCCTTGAAGCGCTTAGACCCGCATTATGTCGCAAAGTGTTGTTTTCCGGAAAGCGCAAATAGCTGGCATAGGTAGGGGTATAGGTGATGGATAAATCGCTGAATTGGCCTGTCACGCCCAAATCAAACCCGGGGCTGAGCGTTGTGATAAAATCGTATTCTTCATTATCAGCCGTCAGGTCGACATTGTCCGTATACATATTCCCAATAGATAAGTGGGGATAAAAAGTAACGGCAGCATCCGCGCTGCCACGGAGGACGCCGATAATTAATAAAATTCCGATGATATATTGAACTAAGAGACAGAGATAAACTTTCATTCGATCCTTGTCCGGACTTCGAATCTGAAGTGTCGCCAAAAAAAATCACGCGCCGTCAAAGCAATTATTTCTTCATGAATGAAGAAATAATCGTATATCAAGGACTGAAAATTAACCAATCTGATTATTAAATAGCTAAAAAGGACTCACTATTCAATGAAAAAGTTGGGAAGTGAGGCGCCTTCTATTTAATATTATTCATTTAAGGTAATTTTTTTATCGAATTTTTCCTTTAATAATAAGTATTTATGATATACTTTTCTACGATGGCCAGTTTAATATTATTTTGTGGATAGGGCCAAAGTATTCGTGTTTTTCTATTTTTTGATGCCGTATCGGGTTATGAGACGGGAAAGATAGGTTCTCTGGATACCCATGATGGTGGCGGCTTTGCTCTGGTTCCCGCTGGTATGTTCCAGATTCATCAAAATAAAACGTTTTTTAAAATCATCCATCGCGTCTTGCAGGGATAATCCGAACTGCACCATGCTGAGCGACGCCTGTATGCTCTGCATGGGAAGGTCTTCGGGCATAATTTGTTTACCGTTTCCCATGACCACGGCACGTTCAATGGCGTTTCTGAGTTCCCGGATATTACCGGGCCAATCGTAATTGAGCATTGTTTTCATGGCTTCCGGCGATATTTCAATATGATAATGGCCTTTTTCTTTTTCAAACAGTTCCACAAAATGACGGGCCAGGAGGGGGATGTCGTTTTTGCGGTTTCGAAGCGGCGGCATATGGAGTTCCACAACATTTAAACGATAATAAAGATCTTCCCTGAAATTTCCGCAGGTGACTTCTTCGGTGATATTTCGATTGGTTGCCGCAATGATTCGGATGTCAACGGAAATGGGCGTATTGCCGCCCACGCGATAAAAAGTGCCGTCCTGTAAGACTCGTAGCACCTTGGCCTGCATGGATGGGCTCATTTCTCCGATTTCATCCAGAAATAAGGTGCTCTGGTCAGCCAGTTCCAGCTTTCCGATTTTTTGGGCTCCGGCGCCGGTAAACGATCCTTTTTCATGGCCGAATAACTCATCTTCCAGCAGGGTCTCCGGTACGGCCGCGCAATTTAACGTGATCATATAGCGCTCTTTTCGGGCGCTGTTCTGATGAATTAGGCGAGCCAGAAGTTCTTTGCCGGTTCCGCTTTCACCCAGAATCAAGGTGCTGGCTTTGGAGTCCGCAACCTTAAGGGCATCGGCCGTGACTTCTTGTATTTCCTTGCTCTGGCCGATAATCTGATGGTTCATGCCAAGGGCCTGCTTCAACCCTTTGTTCTCTCTTTCGGCAATCTGGAATTTTTTGGCGTTGACAATGGCCAGGGCGGCGACATCGGCAAAGACATTCAGCAGTTCCAGATCGCTTTTTTGAAAGGATTCATCCTCGGCCTTATTGATGAATTCAATAGCCCCGATTACCTCATTGTTCGCTTTCATGGGGACACATAAAATGGATCGTGTTTTAAACCCGATTTTGTCACTGATAGTGCGGTACCAGCGATTATCCAGACTGACATCTTCGATTAAAAGCGGCTCGCCGGTTTCCGCAACATGTCCGACGATTCCCTGGCCGACATTGACCTCAAAGTTTTTCATTTTATCTTTTTGAGCGCCGGTGATTACCTTGAAGTACAGCTTTTGGGTTTTTCGATCGAGCAGGAGCAGGGAACTGGCCTTTGCCCGCATGATGCGGGTGCCGGTTGCCAGAATGATTTCAAGCAGGCGGTTCAGGTCATTTACAGAAGATACCCAGGTGGAAATGTCTTTGAGCTGATCAATTGCCTTGTCTTTATTTTCCAGATGTGATGCCATAATGATATCCAGATAAATGAACTGTCGCTTGGTTATGGTTTATACCCGCGAAAAAAGTCAGCATTTATATTTGGTGGGTGAAATGTCGTATAAATAAACAATTTTTTTAAAAAAAACAATGAAAAGTAGAAAGCGATGGCACCTGACGCTTAGCCAGCGTATCTGTCTTTCCATATTCTTCATCAAACCTATTTGTCTTGACTTAACCGAAAATATTAATGATATTTTACAATCAATTAAGCCGTTTTTTTTAAAACGGCCCGTTTAACGTGGCGCACTTCCTGCAAATGCCGGTTCAATAAGAATAAAATGTCCCTTTCCCCCGTTACATATTGGCTTTATTCAAAAAGCAATTACGGGAAACATCACAAAGGCAATTTGGATGACCTGAACAAACTTATCGCGTTACGGAATATGCGGATTAATTAGGATTTTGCGGCAGAGAATTTAGCCAGTTAAGCACAAAGCCGAGCCGATTCTGCTGGAGTCCGTCAGGGTTGGAAAAAGGAATTGTGTATGGTTCGTTTTTCCCGAACGCCAGTTTTATGCTGCCTGTGTTTTATTGCCATGCAGTCGTATGCATACGGAGAAAACATCCCGTCAACTTATCCTGCTTTCAACATTATGGAAAAAATAAGTGAAGCCAGGAGTCTTTTGGAAAAGTCCAAGGGATTAGGGTATGATGAGCATCGGGTGACCGTTGGAAATAAAAAAGGAGTGCGACAAAGGGGGCGAACCGCCACCGTTAACAGTCCCCAGGTTATCTATCGCCAGGAAATCGCATTGGCCATTCTGGACAAAAAGACCGGACGCATCATTATAAAATGTTACTGGCTTGATTCCGATGAGATCATCCGGGCAAACCGGTTGCGTAATACAAGAGAGGATAATAAGGGCCCTGCCAGGATACCTCGCTTCCATCCTTATATTGCCTCTCGGGATTTCGAGGTAATGGTCAACTGGTGGAACACCTTTAATTCTGATTTGTCGGTTAAAAACAAAGGGGGGGACAATGCGGAACAATATATGGTTCTCGCCAATAAATATCTTGTTCCCAATAGAGGCGGACCAGCCCATGGCTGTTGCCAAAACGGAAGCAGATACCTTGATGTCGTCTATGTCCCTTATTCTCCGGTGCTCCATTCGGAGGCAATGATTGAGGCAGGAAAGGTTTTTTTGAACAGCCAGGTTGCGCGGGCATTCACGGATCTCAGGGAAAAACAGGTGAAGTCACGGGCTTGTTCCGGTCAATTGGTCACGGATACGATAAATGAAAATTTTATCAAATGCCTTTTGATAAATGAACACGCTGATCCGGGATGGATGCTTTCGACCAAAGAAAAAGGCCAATGGGTTGCCGAACGGTTCCTTGTCTTGCTGGCGGCAAATAGTGAAAGGGCATTCCGGTTCTCCGATTCCAAAGCCGGTGCGCGCGGCATTGCCCAGATCATGCCGAAAACCTATGCCAATATCGTGAAACTCTACCCGGATGCCGATTTGATAGGGAATGTGGACAGGGGACGCGCAGACATGGCAAATGCCATAAAGGCATCGGTCCTTGTCTGCGATGATCTTCACTCTGCAATCGTTCGCAATATGCGTGGCGGTTCTTCATCGCTTAAAAAAAAATACCGGCGGCTGTTTGATGCCAAATCGGAAGAAGAGGTAGACGAAATAAGGGCAGCCATGTACAACGGTGGCCCGAAGAAATATATTCTGGCCACTGGATCGATCAACCCTCGCGTTAAAGAAACAGTTATCTATTTAAAAAAATTCAATTTTATAAGAAATCTGAATATGTTTGAATAAATCCCGCCAATCGAGTTTTAATCACATTACTGTGCCGGGACTGGGTTGCAATTCCTATGACATTTGGGCCAATACCAGGATGGTCCCAGATCAGCAAAAAAACCCTGATGCTCTGGGCTTAAAATTCTGTCCCCCACACGGGATCGTGCTTCAAGCAAAACAAAAGATTTCTTTTTTGCCGCCAGCAAAAAGGCCGCATAAATCCCGCTGAGACCGCCTCCGATGATAATGGTATCAATTTTTTCCGTATTCATATTTGCTTTTCCGTATTCTTCACCAAACCTGCTCGTCTTGACTTAACCAAAAATATTAATGAAATTTTACCATCAATTAAGCAATGGCAAATTCGTGTTCCATCTTTCTGAAACGGCTGGAATATTGTTTTTATACGGACCCATGAATTTGCATGAAGATGCTTGCCCCTCATCATTTGTCATGGTATGGCTACAAATTTTTTGGAGCCATGCCATGATCCACCTGACAAATATCACCAAACAGCACGGAGATCGAATTCTCTTTAAAAATGCAAGCCTGCAGATCACTACCGGTTCTCGCATCGGTCTGGTCGGTCCCAATGGGGCGGGCAAAACAACCATATTCCGACTGATTACCGGAAAAGAAGCCACTGACAGCGGCGATATCTCATGCAGAAAAAAAATCAATATTGGATACTTCTCCCAGGACGTGGGGGACATGTCAGGCCGGTCAGCCCTTGAAGAGGTAATGTCAGCATCCGGGGGTGTGGTTCGTCTGGGTGATGAAATCCGTGAAATGGAAATTGCCATGGCAACCCCGATGAGTGATGATGCCATGGCGATACTGCTTGAACGGTATGGCAATGCCGTGGAAGAATTTGAACATCAGGGCGGTTATGATCTGGAATCCCGGGCACAAGCAGTGCTCACCGGCCTTGGCATCGGCCCGGACGATTATCATCATCCGGTTGAATCTTTCAGCGGCGGCTGGAAAATGCGGATTGCCCTGGCAAAGATACTGACGGTAAATCCGGATGTTCTCCTGCTTGACGAACCCACCAATCACCTGGACGTGGAATCGATTGTCTGGCTGGAGGAATGGCTTGCCGGTGAATTCAAAGGCGCACTGCTCATGACCTGCCATGATCACGATTTTATGAATCGAATCGTTGATCGAATTATTGAAGTGGCCAATAAAACCATCACCACCTATTCCGGAAACTACGATTTTTACCTGCGTGAACGCGACATCAGGAGAGAACAGCTTCAGGCCAGTTTCCGTCGTCAGCAGGAAATGCTGGCCAAGGAAGAGGATTTTATCAATCGCTTTGCAGCGCGTGTTTCACATGCCGCCCAAGTGCAATCCCGCATCAAAAAGCTTGAAAGAATCGAACGAATCGAATTACCTCCGGAACAAAGAACCATCAAATTTGAGTTTGCCGATCCTCCGCGCACCGGCGATGATGTCGTTCGAATCAAAAACCTGGGCAAAACATGGCCTCTGCCGGATGGTGGTACAAAATCCGTTTTTGGCGGGGTGTCCGGCGTGATCAGCCGACAGGAAAAGATTGCGGTGGTGGGCGTCAATGGCGCCGGCAAATCGACTTTTCTTAAAGTTTTGGCGGAACAAACCGAAGCCACGACCGGCACGATCAGAATCGGGGCCAATGTGGCCCGAGGCTATTTCAGTCAACATGCCATGGATATTCTTGATCCCAAAAAGACCGTGTTTGAAACCGTTGCGGATACCATTCCGGAAGCAAACATTGGCGTGGTACGCAATTTATGTGCCGCCTTTCTCTTTCAGGGAGACGATGTTGACAAGCGGATCGATATGCTCTCGGGTGGCGAAAAAAGCCGGATTGTTCTGGCGACTTTGCTTGCCCGGCCCTTAAATTTTCTGATACTGGACGAACCCACCAATCACCTGGATATCCAGTCCCGAGAGATTCTTTTAGCGGCACTGCAAAAATTTACCGGCACGGTGGTTTTGGTCAGCCATGACAGGTATTTTCTCCGGTCTCTGGTAGGGCGTGTTTTTGAAATAGACCACGGAGAAATGATTATTTACGAGGGGGATTATGAATATTATAGATCCAAAACAGTTAAAGATCGTCTGGTCAACCAAGGTTAAGAATTCTTTATGGTAAAAACACAAATTAACCAAATCACAGTGAACCGGTTTGTCATAATCGCCCTATTGATAGCTGAAATATCGATTCATCCAGTTTGTGGTTTATCCTGTAAAAATTCAATAAAAAATTATAGGGTAGACCGCCGCATATACAAGAGCGGGTATAAGGTTCCCAACCCGGATGATGGTAAGCCCCAGAAGATTTATTCCGATACCCAGAATAATCATTCCGCCAGTACTGGTTATCGCGCTCAAAACAGCAGGCTCCTGGAGGAATGTGAGGTAACTGGCGAGTAAAGTCAAACCGCCCTGCATTATCAGAACACATCCTGCGGAAAACGCAACTCCGATGCCCAATGTTGATGATAGGGCAATCGATGCCACACCGTCCAGCAGGGATTTCAGATAGAGCGTATCCGGGTTCCCGATCGTTCCATCCTGAAAGCAACCGATAATGGTCATGGGTCCGGATAAATAAAGGACGCTGGCAGTCACAAATCCCTGCACAAAAGTGGACCCTCCCGAGCTGAATCGGTTTTCAAGTTTTTGACCGATCAGCTCAATACCGCGCTCTATTTTCAGAAGTTCTCCGGTCAAAGCACCCAGCAGCAAACAGGCTACTGACGGGATGAGGTCTTTCACGGACAGGGCCATGCCGAGACCAATCACAATGACCGCAAGTCCAAGCGCCTGCATGAGGATTTGTTTAAGATTATCGTTGATGCGTTTGCCGGAAGATATTCCAAGAATTGATCCTGAAACAATTGCAACGGTATTGACCACTGTCCCAATCATGGGAATCCTTTCAATATATTATGATTATAGGTAGATTTTTAAGGTATCAGGCATTCCATCTGTCAAAAAGGAAATGATCATGGATATGGCGGATCGGCTTTACCTATGCCGATGATCGGTCCAAAGCAATCTAAAAAATTTTGGTTTGTCATTCATCATTCAAAGTACGGAACCTGAATCAGCAATGGCCGCTAAAAAAGATCCAGAGACCATTGTCGCATGTTCTTGCTATAATTGAATATATACCTGCCAATTTGAATCAGCAAAGATACCTGAATTGATATACCAGCCGAGGGCCGCCAATGATTCGACTTGAAGATCTCACGCACAATGCCACAATACGCGGCCTCCTTCCGGATTTTCTTGTCACGGTTGTCAATGTGCAATGGTTTGGCTCCGAAGCCCTTGAACTGACCTATAAAACCCCTGCCGGTAAAGTCGCCAATGAACTGCTCTACCGGAGCGACGAACCGCGTCTGGACCTGGTGGAGCAGGGCCGCCCCTGGAGCTTTGACGGGGATGGTGCCTTGTTCCGTCTGGTTTCCGAAGCCAATCGTATCCGTCTGGCCCATTTGTTTGATCCGGTTTTGGCCATCCACACCTCGATGGTTGAGCCCTTGCCCCATCAGATTACGGCGGTTTATGAATCCATGCTCCCCCGCCAGCCATTGCGTTTTTTACTCGCTGATGACCCTGGAGCCGGCAAGACCATCATGGCGGGCCTTCTCATAAAAGAGCTGATCGTTCGGGGGGATCTGCACCGCTGTCTCATCGTCTGCCCCGGAAGTCTTGCCGAACAATGGCAGGATGAATTATACCGCCGGTTCCATCTCCCCTTCGATATTCTGACCAACGACAAGCTGGAGGCTGCCCGCACCGGCAACTGGTTTCTTGAAACCAACCTGGTCATCGCGCGCTTCGACAAGCTTTCCCGCAATGAAGACGTCCAGGAAAAACTCCAGGTGCCGGACTGCCGTTGGGATCTGATCGTCTGCGATGAAGCCCATAAAATGTCGGCCACTTTTTTCGGTAATGAAGTCAAATACACCAAGCGCTACCGGCTGGGCCAGCTTCTATCGACGCTCACACGGCATTTTCTACTCATGACCGTCACCCCCCACAATGGAAAAGAAGCGGATTTTCAGCTTTTTATGGCGCTTCTCGACGGTGACAGATTTGAGGGCCGCTTCCGTGACGGGGTTCATGTGTCTGATGTCTCGGACCTGATGCGGCGCATGGTTAAAGAGGAACTTCTCAAATTTGACGGCACGCCTCTTTTTCCGGAGCGGATCGCCTACACGGTTGCCTACAAGCTTTCCCTCGCCGAAGCCTATCTTTATCAATCCGTTACCGGATATGTGCGCGAAGAATTCAATCGCGCTGAAGCCTTGGAAAACGACAAACGGGCCGGCACTGTGGGTTTTGCCCTCACCATTCTCCAGCGCCGCTTGGCATCTTCCCCGGAGGCCATCTATCAGTCGTTGCGACGTCGCCGGGAGCGGTTGGAAAGCCGGTTGCTGGAACTGGAGGTTCTTCAGCGGGGTGGTCAGGCCGAAAAGCTCATTGTCGAAACGCTTCCGGTATTGGATGCGGAAGATGTGGAGGACATGGAGGACGCGCCGGACAATGAAGTGGCGGCAATGGAAGAGGAGATTCTCGATCAGGCCACGGCGGCCCGGTCCATTGTTGAATTAAAGGCGGAAATCGAAACATTAAAACGACTGGAGTCCCTTTCGCTGGCCATCCTCCGCAGCGGCACGGACACCAAGTGGTGCGAACTGGCCAGCCTTCTTTCCACGATTTTCACCACCCCCGCCATGGGCGGCTGCCTGGCGGAAGATACGGTGCCCTTTGGCGCCGGCCCCATCCCGCCGCCTACGCCCTCGCCGCGCCAGAAGCTGATTATTTTCACAGAGCATCGCGATACTTTAAATTACCTGGAAAAACGCATCACAACACTTCTTGGCCATAAAGATTCTGTCGTTACCATCCATGGCAGCGTCGGCCGGGAGGATCGCATGAAAGCCCAGGAGGCCTTCAATCATGATCCTCTCGTTAAACTGCTACTGGCCACCGATGCCGCCGGTGAAGGCATCAACCTTCAGCGCAGCCATCTCATGGTCAATTACGATTTTCCCTGGAATCCCAACCGGCTGGAGCAGCGTTTCGGCCGCATCTACCGCATCGGCCAGACCGAAGTCTGCCATTTATGGAACATACTGGCGGATGAAACCCGTGAAGGGGATGTGTATCACAAATTGCTGGAAAAGCTGGAACAGGCCCGGCAGTCTCTCGGCGGCAAAGTTTTCGATGTGCTGGGCAAACTGACATTTGATGGAAAACCGCTCAGGGATCTCCTCATCCAGGCCATCCGCTATGGGGACCAGCCCGACGTGCGCGCCCGGCTGACCACCGTAATGGACCAAACCCTTGACCGCAGCCGTTTAAGCGATTTGCTGGAAGAGCGGGCCCTGGCCCATGATGCCATGGATGCCAGCCGCGTTAACCGCATTCGAGAAGATATGGAGTCTGCAACCCCATTATATTGAATCATTTTTTCTCGAAGCATTTCATCAATTGGGCGGCAATGTCAAGCAGCGCGAGCCTCGCCGCTATGAGGCCACGCATGTTCCCGCTCCGGTGCGAAATCGTGACCGGCTCATCGGAATCGGGGAATCCGTGCTGCCCCGCTACGAGCGCATTGCTTTCGAAAAGTCGCTGGTGGCGGCCCAGGGAAAACCTCTGGCCGCGTTTGTATGTCCTGGGCATCCCCTGCTGGATTCCGTTATCGATCTTACCCTTGAGCGCCATCGGAATTTGTTGAAACGTGGTGCTGTGCTGGTGGATGTCCGCGATTTCGGCACCCGGCCCCGGGTTCTGTTTTACCTGGAACATGCCATCCAGGACGCCACGCATACACGCACCGGTGAACGCCGCGTCATTTCCAGGAAAATGCTCTATGTTGAACTTTCTGCCGACGGCAACACAAGACATATGCATTATGCCCCTTATCTTGATTTTCGACCGCTGGCTGAAGATGAGCCCACTATTGTGGAAATTTGCGCCCGGCCTGAATGCGAATGGATCAATCGTGAACTGGAGCAGAAGGCCCAGGCCCATGCGGTGATTCATGTGGTGCCGGAGCACCTGAATGATATCCGGAACGACTGGCTTGCCCTGATCGCCAAAACCGAGGCAGCGGTAAAAGACCGATTAATTAAAGAAATCACGTACTGGGACCATCGGGCCGAGGAACTGAAACTCCAGGAGCAGGCGGGCAAGCCCAATGCACGCCTAAATTCCGGTGAAGCCCGAAAACGAGCGGATGCCCTGCAAGGGCGGCTTCAGAAACGCCTGGATGAATTGCATCTGGAAGCCCAGATCCCCGCTGCCGCCGGTGGTTCTGGGCGGCCTACTGGTGGTTCCCATTGGTCTGATTTTGGCCATGAAAGGACAGCCGGTTTCGGCATCCCACCCGGTCGATACCCAGGCCAGTGCGGCAAAAGCAAGGGCCATCATTATGGATATTGAGCGCGGTTTGGGGTTTGATCCCACGGACCGGGAACTGGAAAGGCTTGGCTAGACATTGAAAGCAGCATCCCCGGAACCGGCCGCCTTCGTTTTATCGAGGTAAAAGGCCGCATCACCGGTGCGCCCACAATTACGGTGACCCGCAATGAAATCCTGTATTCCTTAAACAAGCCGGATGATTTTATTCTGGCCATTGTGGAATTTTTAGACGAAGATACCCACCGGGTCCATTATGTCCGGCAGCCATTCCAGCGGGAGCCGGATTTTGGCGTGACCAGCGTGAATTATGATTTTGCGGAACTGCTGGCAAAAGCAGAGATCATGAAGTAGCTGGATCTGGGAGCTCGGGCGTCCCGCCCGCTTTTAAGAAAAATATGCGGGCAAGATGCCCGCGCTCCCAGGAAGTGGCCGAAACCTTGATCAAAGCCCCAAACTCAACAACCACCAGCTAAAGCAGGTGGGTTGAAGTCAAGTGCTGAAAGCACGGATACGGGTCAAAGACCCGTCGTTATTCAGTTCTAAAATCATCATCCTTCTTAGGTTCAAAATGATGCTCAAGATAAGCTTTAATCATTTCATCCGTAATTTGACCGGAAGTGACGCAAAAAAAACCTCGGCCCCAAAAATGGCGGCCCCAATATTTCTTTTTTATTGTTGGAAATTCCTCAAAAATCTTAGAAGCAGTCCGTCCTTTTATCCTTCTCATGATTTCACTTGGAGCCATTGTCGGCGGCGCAGATACAAAAATATGCACATGATCCTTGCTGACAACACCACTAATTATCCGAATTTCAAACGCCTCGCATGTTTGCCGGACCAATTCACGAACACGCTGAGCAATATCTCCTTGCAAAACATGGTAACGATATTTCGTTACCCATACAAAGTGATATTCAATATTAAAAACCGTATGACTCCCATATCGATACTCCATTTCACATCCTCCTTAATTTATAGAGTATCATATCTGAAATGATAAATCTATCCGCCTGAAGGCGGAGGTTTTAACCCTGAAAGAGACTAATAAATCCATAGGGAATTCAAAGGAGACCAAATTGAACGATAAAACACCCAAAAACAACGTCATATCCTTCGAAGCATTAATCAAGGCCAAGGCCGCTCAGCTTGACGCGGCCGATTACGAATCCCAAACGGAAACCGGCTTAAACGCCATACGGAGCCTGGACCCGAAAGACGCATCGGCGATTATTGAATTTCTTTTGAATTATGTCTTCATGGAAGTCCGGGCCGGGCTGGGAATCGTTGAAATCCCGGAAGGCCAGGAAGAACCTGACATCGAGACACTGACCATCTTCAACAAGATTGATGACCTGTACGCCGAAGCCGCCGGGGGGTGCTATTTCTGCTCCAAAGAAGTGGATCCGAATGAAGACGAGTTTGGACCGGAAACGGAATCGTGTCTGATGTGCAAGCTGAAGCTGGGGAATTTCACCGAGGCGCTGGGCATTCCGGCCGGGCAAGTTTTCGGAGGGATGATGCGGCGGGATGTCCAAAAAAAACGAATCCTGAAAAACGGGGGGCGGCCCATTGGCAGGATATGTTAAAAAATTAAAATCGGAACTGAAATCTCGCGGCCCTAAAAAGAAAATCAGCGACATCGAAATATTGGCCATGGTGAAAGCCGGGAAAACCCATATAGAAATCGCCAAGGAAAAGAAAATCAATCCCCAGACCGTGCGAAACCAGTTTGATGCTTTGGGCCTGGAAAGGCGGGATTGCCGGCATGCCCGACGGCGCGATCGCGTGGTTTGGCCGTTTTCCGTGAAACCCGAAACCATTGACATGATCAATGACATTGCGGCGAAGACGAAGCGGCTAAAAGGGGAAGTGATCGAGGTGGCGATTGAAAATGAATATAAAAAATTGAAGAAGCACCGGGAAAAAGAATTGATGGGAATTTAACAAAGGATGGTGGCCGATGCAAGCAATTGATGATTTTCTCCATTCCAATCAGGTGACGGTATTATCCGCTGACACCCAAAAGAATTACAAATATGCCCTGGCCTCCTTTCAAGCGTTTCACGAGGCATTGTCCGAAAATCAGGAATTAACCGCTGACTCCGGAATCGATCCGCAAATGAGCTTCTTTTGTGATTACCTGAAAAAATATCGAAAAAAGTTGTGGCCACTACCCTGTGTCTAAAAAAATAACATGCGGGGGTGCAAGATTTCTGGAGGGGGGCAGGGTGGACGAGAGATTGTTCTTCCTGTTTTTCTGTTCGTGGACTGCCACAAAAGGGCGGAACAGGCAAAAACAGCCATTTTATTTTTTGGGTATCATGTGGGTATCACGCCTTTAAAAACAAAAAAAAGGTTTACGTTTTGACTCGTAAACCCTTGATTTTAGTGGCGCGCCCGGAGGGATTCGAACCCCCGACCTACGGATTCGTAGTGAGTATCAGGGGATGAAGCAAGAGTAAGCATTAGTAGCAATGGATAACAAAAAATATAATAATTCAATAAGATAAACACTTTTTACCTTCCACTGATATAACCATAGTTACTTACTTTTACCCATATCAATGCCCATTTATGGCAAAATTATGGCAAAAAAAAATGGGATATATTTTGTCATCAGAGGTCACCAAATGAATGGATGAATTGGGCATCCATTCAACAATTTTTGTCAGATAGGGCAGGGTTGATGTTTTAATCAAGAACTGCATATGCACCAGTTATTTTAATGAGGCTCCCTGCATGGTTCAGATCCCGTAAGGGTAATTCTCATCGAAAGAGATAATTGACCAACATCTGGGGCTTGATTTTCATTAGGCGGGGAGCAGATTTTTTGCCCATTCCGGTAAGGGGTCTGTTTTTGCTTCAAAGTTTCCAGACTTCATCACAAGGATTTGCTGAAATGGATTGTCCTTAGATGAATTATCTAAAATCCTCGCTTCATCGACGATAGATAAAGCGGTTTTAATGTATTTCATAGTTCTGGGTATTCGTGAGTGAATCTTTTCTGTGGGGACGCTGTGCCCTCCCTCTGAGACACGCTGTTTGACTCTAGCCTCATTCAAGCTTGAATCAAATAAATGTATATATACAAGGATGATCTTATAGCCATTAGCCTTTGCACTGGCAAGAAAATCGATCTTTGATTTATGAGAGAAAACCGTTTCAAAGCAAAAAGAAACTCCTTGAGAGATCAAGTCTTCTCTGATTTTAGCAGCCACGGTTGCAGCTTGGTAGCTTAAGTCTTCCGGATTCTCCGAATCAATATCTTTAGCTATCAAATCTGCATTCACAAACTTGATACCGTACTTGGCAAGATTCCGATTGTAGAATGTAGACTTGCCCGCACCATTCCCGCCAGCCAGTACCCAAAGTTGTCTTTGATTAAACATTAGAGCTCTTTGAATTCACCATTTTTAAAGGAACCCGCCCGCCTTTTTTTTGTGACGGAATTCACTCGATCAAGGTAACCAGGGTGTTCAAGGCTTGCCTCATAATATATTTTGGCAGACGTTACATTTTCACCCAGAAGGCCTTTAGCCCTATTGTTTTCGAGATCATTAAAGACAACTTCTGGATCAATAGGGATCGACTGACGAGATGGGGTTGCTTCTAATTTAATCGTTTTTATACCTTGAGATACGGCATACACATCTGCAATATCTATTTTGGATGAAATTGCTTTGCCTAATTTTGCCCAGTACTCAAGCTGTTTTGTCTTTGATCTATTCTGAATTCTGGCCTCACGCTCCGCTTGAAGCGCCAAGTCCTGGTCTATTCTTAAGGATACAGTGGTCATCAGAACCTCCCATTATCGGTCTGTTTATTATCGACGCAATTAGCATCATTGTGATGCATTCTGCTACAATAATAATGTCGCTTTAAGGAGATGTCAACGACATTGATTCATGACATTGATTCTATCAGGTGCAAATGACTTTATATTCCCTAAATTTTTTCCTTTCTGCCGGTCAGTCCATTCCATAACATTCCCACGATTCCCATACCGGATTGATATTCCTTCCCGCTCAAAAATAATTTTTCCACATTTAATGACCGGAGGTCTTCAGACTTCATGATCAATGGATCCTGGTTCATGATCACTATATCCGCAATTTTTCCTTTTTCCAAACTTCCACGATCCTTTTCATCAAAGCTGGCCCAGGCAACTTCATAGGTGTACATCTTTAAGGCCTCGACAATGGAAACAGACTGACCCGGATCATAGGGATGATTACACGCTCCATAAATTCCTTCTATGGGATCAGGATAGGTTACCGGTGCGTCTGATCCTCCGCTGACGTGAATTCCCGCATTTATAAGCGATTTTATTGGAGAGCCATTTTTAATGCGGGACCCCAGAATTTGCTCCAGATATGACAGCGGTTCTAATGGGCTGATCAGAAATGAAGGCTGAAGTGTAATACCGATGCCGAGAGCGGCGATTTTTTTTATATCTTCTTCAGGTATGAGACACGCATGAATAATCGTATGCCGGTGGTCATTTCTTGGATAATCCAGCAAGGCGGCCTCAATCGCCTTTACCGCCCGAGAGACAGCAGCGTCGCCGATAGCATGCATTTCAATTTGCAGGCCTTCCCGATTCGCTTTTTTGGCAAACTTAATGACAGCCTCTTCCTCCTGGAACAGAATGCCCTTATTCTTGGGGTCATTACTGTAAGGTTCATGCAGGGCGGCATCACAGGCCCCAAAACATCCATCAAGGGCGGTAGCAAAGCAACCACCGATTCGAGGCAATTTGCGTTTTAATACTTTTTCCACATCCATAGTCTGGAAAAAAAGTCGCGTCTGAAACCGGCTTTTTTTTGTGACCGCACGCGCAATCAGGCTCACCAGTGTGACATCAAGATCCTTGGGAAATCCGATTCCTTCTGTTGCGTGGATCATGCCGACCCCTTTTTCTGCCAGCAGATCAAAACTTTTTATGATGCTGCTTACAAGATCCAGGGGCGGAACCAGAGATGCGGCATAATCCGTTCCTGCCAGATAGGCTTCATTAAATAAATGCCCTTTATCCGCATCAAATCCGCGCAGGCTTTTCACGTTATCAGGAAATTTTTCCATCATTTTGCTGTTAACAACCGCAGAATGGCCATCATAACAGACAAGAATCAAGGGAATATCCGGGCACACATCATCCAGTTCCTTGCGGCAGATGAGACGCTTTTCCTTAACACTGTGTTTGGATACCCCAAAGGCGATAACTGCTTTCTTTTTATTATTTTTGGCCATTTCCTTTTGAATGATCTGCTGAATTCCGCTGATATCTTTTGCTTCTCTCACATCAAAATAAGAAACGGCAATCAATGCCCAATTTGAAAAATGCATGTGAGCATCTCCAAAAGACGGTATCAGGACGCGACTGCCCAACTCTTCAACATAGGGATTATCAGGGGCTGAAAACTCGGTCGGAAGAAAATCCCCCAAAAAAACAATCCGTCCCTGGTCTTCAACCAGATACTCATAAATATTGTTATTTTTATCCAAAGAGATGATTTTTCCATGATAAATTTGCATCGTTTTATTCCACCCTTTATAATTTTTTGCTTATAGTCAGAACGAAAATAACGTCAAAACAGAGTATTCTAATCATGAATAATCTTCGGGGTCAACTCACGATATGCAAATAAGTTGGAGTACAAGATAGGCGAGCGTGATTAATACGGGAAATAAGCAGCCGGTCCCCCGATTTTGGTCCCCGATTTCCGGGGTGCTGAACATGGTTGATAAATAATAAAAATCATGCTTATTTCATTTGCAAAGGATTAACAGGGGCTCTCCCCTTAACTATTTTTAACAAAAATAGATTAAAAAAATGACGACAATCGATGAAACAAAGAAAAAACCGCTCTGGCTGTTAATTGAGGAGAGTTTCCTTGGACTGAATGTGCAGGAACTTTCAGGTCAGGGAAAGGAAGCAGCGATTCAAAAAATTGCCGGAGAACTCGATAATACCGGTTATAATGTTTCGCGCAGCGGGGGCGGGATGCTGCAGTTGAGATGGGCGATGGACGATATGCTTAAGGTCGGGCACCCCATGTTAAAGGATTTCAACGATGCGCTCGCATCCTTTACACTGGAGGATGTGCTCGATCCGTATGCAGCGACCGCGACGCTTCTCAATAACCTGGGCGGCACGTGGAAAGAAATCAGAAATGCCGATCGCAGAACGGAAATAATTAAGGCTGTCGAGAAGGCAAGACTCGATTTGCTCGTTAAAAAAGCCAAAGCACTGCCCGGCGATGAAAGTGTCCGTTTCCTCATCAAGGAAGACGTGGCATCCGAATTGATCATAAGCGAATTGGGCATTACCGCGGAAAAACTGGCCGAGGTAATCGCTGCGATTGCCGCAGAAAAAGCAGAAATAAAAAGAGTGGAAACGCTGCTTACGGCGGTTGATGGCAAGCCTGACGCTGAAAGGGTAAAGCACCTGTTGACGAACAATGTCGCGGAAGCGCTGATTATTGAGATGGCGAAAGTCGACCAGGCTGCGATTGACGGTGTCAAAAAAGCCATGGAAGAGGAAATCAAGGAAAAAGAACGGCTGGCAGCAGAAGAAGCGGCCAAGAAAAAGGCAGCGGCTGAAGGGCCGTCCCTGGATGCAATCGCTCCGGATCAGATGATTGCATTCATTGACTCCATTCGCGAAATAATGGAATTCAGCGAAGAAGAAAAAGAAATCAGGTCCATGTGTGAACAAAGCGCCATCCCCAAGAGCCTTGTGGACGTTGCTGTTTCCGATCCCGCCAAGCTGGATGAGCTCGAAAAAGCGGCACAGGGATAATATCGTCACCCAAATTGATCGTTTTCTTTGGGTGCCAGAGAAAACGATCAATTTAAGTAAAAATTTCTCTTTTTAAAAATTTATATTCAACAAGCGGAAATATGGATTTTTGTCTTCAAGTCGTGTTTTCGATTCTTTTCCCCTTCCGTCTTCCACCCGTTTCATTCTTTTTCCCTTCCCATCCACCAGGAAATTTAGTAGAAATCAATTTCTGCAGTTTGAGCGTTTCAACAATTCACTGACGTATGGGTCGAAAAAGAGGAATTTTAATCATGGCTGTTATTGCTAAATTTTTTATCGTCAGGAATGGCGTGGAACTTGACAAGGTTTTTACTGAAAAAAAGGATGCTGAAACCTACGATATCATGCTGGATGCTGCTGAGCAGCTTGCGGAATTTATTAAAAAGGGTGAACTTGAATGCAAACTGGATGATAAATCCATAAATGAAATCTCTGTATTTCTCGCCAAAAACGGACCTGAAGTGACTAAGATTCTAAAAACGGTAAAGCCGTTGCCCACATCTCCCTCGAATGAAAAAAATACACAACCTGAAGCAATATCAGAAGAGATCGGAAGTAAAAAGGAAACCCCGAAACAGCCCGGTAAAAGAGATAAATAGCAACGATCCATGTCTCATGTTACCAAAAAAGAAGCTGATGCTTACGATCGTGTAATTGATGCCGCCAATCGTATTTCTGATTTATTGGTAAAAAGCGGAATCGACATTGACGAAGACGATCTTGAAGTATTGTCCATTTTTATTGCGGATAACGCGCCTGCTGTCATGCAAATATTAAAAAGGGTGACAAAACGATGTGTTATCTAAATAAGTAGATGTGCAAAAATTGAACAATAGCAAATTCATGCTCCATCTTTCTGAAACGGCTGGAATATTGTCGATCTTGGCAAGAAGTGAACAATTTCTGAGAATGGAAAGCTTTTATGAGTGAAATTTTACAAAATGAATTGCGTCAAGAAATGGGCCGTAAAAATCCCCCTTTGATAATTGATGTACGTTCCGGGTATGAATTTAATTTAGCGCACATTAAGAATGCAGTCCACATACCTTTTTATTCCATCCTCTGGAATAAAAAACGACTACCCAGTGATTGCAGGGAACCGATTATTTTAACCTGTGAGCATGGCCCAAGAGCCATTATGGCAAGAAGGCTATTGTGGATAATCGGGTATCGAAATATCCGCTTACTGAAAGGCCATATGACAGAATGGAAAAAGAATCGATTGCCCACTATTTGATAGGGGACTATATTGACAAGATCAGAACGTTTGTTGAGACTTGGGGTGCATGAGAGGTGCTTGTTGATTTTTCTTCACCACTCGCGGGCGCAGTGTCAACATGAAAAATCCCTGACACGTGCCCTTTAAGCAACTTATTATTGTCCCTTGGAATAAATCATGAATCTCAAGATTAAACGTTTTCGGTTTGTCATAATCGCTGTATTGCTGGCTTGTTTATTCTCATGCGCCAATTGGCCTTCGTCGGAAAACCGAACTGAGCCGATACCCCTGACGGTGCTTTTTTTCAATGACCTTCATGGCCATCTGATGCCTTTTGAAATCAAAGGCGAAAAAGGGGTGGAGGAAGTGGGTGGAATCGCCCGCTTGGCAACCCTGATCCGCCAGATCCGTGAGGAAAACAGCCGCAAGCGCGTGAAAACCATCGTGCTGGTGGCTGGCGATATCCTCCAGGGTACACCCATGTCCACTGTCTTCAAAGGTGCCCCCGACATCCAATGCCTCAATGCTATGGGAGTCGATGCCATGACCGTGGGCAATCATGAATTCGACTTCGGCCTGGATAATTTTCTGAAACTCAAAGATCAAGCTGTCTTCCCCTTCCTGAGCGCCAATATTATCCTGAAAGAGAATGGTCTGTTGCTTTGTCAACCCTCCCTGGAAGTGCCACAGGGGGGCAATGTGAGCCTTACCATTATCGGCGCTACCACCCAGGAGTTGCTTACCACCACTCAGGCCGAAAATGTGGCCACACTGGACGTGCTTGATTCCGTCGCAGCCGTCATTCAGGTTCATGCCGAAGCCAGTAAGCGAGGGCCGGTGTTGTTGCTTTCCCACAGCCGCCAGTCAACTGATCGCCAGATCGCCAAAGCGCTGCCCGATCTAACTGCCGTCATAGGCGGGCACGATCAAGTACTTTTGTCTCCCTATGGCATCGAAGGCCGTGTCCCAATATTGCAGGCCTTTGAAAAGGGGCGTTATTTAGGCCGCCTCGATCTGCGCATCGACCCGGTTGCCAGGCGGGCCAAATTAATTGATGCCAGCTATATCAAAGTGACCGCTGATATCGCGCTGGACCCGGAAATAGACACCATTGTAGCTGATTACAACGCAAGACTGGGGCAAGAGTTTAAAGAAGTGATCGGCCGATGTGATATCTTTCTGGACGGTGAGCGCGATCATATCCGTTACCAGGAAACCAGTTTGGGGAATTTCATTACCGATATCATGCGCTCCCATACCGGCGCGCAGATAGCCATGATAAACGCCGGGGCTTTGCGGGCCAGCATCAAGGAAGGCCCTGTCACCGTGGAAGATGTTTTCAAGGCGATGCCCTATGAAAATGAGCTGGTTCTCCTGGAAATGACCGGTGCTGAAATTCAGCAGACGCTTCAACGGAGCGTGCGTGGCACTCTGGAAGATGAGGACGGCGGTTTTTTGCATGTGGCCGGGATCACCTTTAATGTTCGCGGCCGGATGGCTGAAAATATAACTGTAGGGACGGAACAGCGTCCCCTTGAACCGGCTGCAATCTATTCAGTGGTGGTCCCTGACTTTCTTGCCTCGGGGGGCGATGAACATGTTGTTTTTAAGGACAAACCGCAAATCAAGACAAGATCGCCGCTGCGCGAACTGATCGTCGACACCATCCGTCAGCAAAAGGTGATTTCAGCAAGGACGGAGGGACGGATTCGCCGTGTAGAATAGCGGCCTGCTATTTATCACCGACAGCAGTTTAAGATGAGAGATTTTTAGTTGAGGTATCATTCATCCAGTTTGTGGTTTATCCTGTAAAAATTCAATGAAAAATCATAGGGTAGGCCGCCGCATAGACAAGAGCGGGTATAAGGTTGCCTACCCGGATGATTGTCAGTTCGAGGAGATTGATCCCGATACCCAAAATAATCATGCCGCCGGTAGCGGTTATGGACTGCAAGACAGCAGGTTCTTGGAGGAATGATAGGCAGCCAGCAAGAAGGGTCATGCTGCCCTGAACTACCATGACGCTCGCAGCAGAAAATGCGACTCCGATACCCAATGTGGATGAAAGGGCAATGGATGCCACGCCGTCCAGAATTGATTTCAGGTAGAGCGTTTCTGGATTTCCAACGGTTCCATCTTGAAAGCATCCTATGATGGTCATGGGACCAGATAAGTAAAGGACGGTTGCGGTAACAAATCCCTGTACGAATGTGGAAGACCCCGAACTGAAACGGTTTTTCAGTTTTTCACCGATCATCTCTACACCGCGTTCTATCTTCATTAACTCCCCTGTCAATGCACCCAATAACAAACAGGCTACTGACGGGATGAGATCCTTCACGGACAGGGCCATGCTCAGGCCAATGACAATGACAGCAAGACCAAGGGCCTGCATGAGGATCTGTTTTAGGCGCTCGTTGATGCGTCTGCCAGCAGAAATCCCTAAAACAGATCCTGCAACGATTGCGGCGGTATTGACCATGGTCCCGATCATGAGTGTCCTTTCAATCGGTTATTTTTTAAAACCCATTAAAAAATTGATGATAGACCATGTAATGCGATGTGTTTTTGAAATCAATGGGTTTTATGGAACAGCCATCAAAGCTGAAAATTTCCGCATGGCGGCAGGACATGAGAATGGGGGAATGGGTGGAAATGAGAAATTGCATTCCATCGCAGCAGCCCCTTTCATTTAACAGGGCCAGCAGATCCAATTGGGTACTGGGGGATAGGGCGGCTTCCGGTTCATCCAAAAAATAGATTCCTTTTCTCCCACACATTGCTTTGAAATAGGCCATGGTCGATTGTCCGTGGGGCTGGGTAAGCAATGACTTCCTGCCATAATATTCCAGAATGCCGGGACTGTTAATGGCCCATTCATCAACCAGTTGAGAAAAGTTCCGGAACAGCTCCGGAGAAAAGAAAGACCCGACGGCCGATCCATTCACCCATCTAATTTCCAGTGCCTGTTGAAGTTTTTCTTCAAAGGGATTCACCTCATAGCGGGTCCGGTTGACGCCCTCCCATATATGGATATTGCACTTATGACAGATGGCTTTCAGCAGCGTGGACTTTCCGGTGCCGTTTTCTCCGGTAAAAACCGTAACTCGCGTCCTCAATTTCAGGGCATCCGTGTTCTGGAGAATCGAAAGATTAAAGGGATGGGCGTCTTTTGTCGGGAATCGGTTGTGATCGATGATGATTTGATCTATATACATGAGTCTCGCCGGTTTTTCTGCTGATCTTCAATGGTTGATATTGAATGAGAAATATATTTTTTACATAAGGGTTTCTCTAAAAATTGATCATTAACCATGTTCTACTAAGGCATCATGTGATATACTCCTTCTCAATAACCAAAGGCGTTAAGGAGGAATAAACGATGATGCAGACCGGGCTTTTCGACTGGCATG
>Ga0209467_1000708_pt1 | contig 38695 bp, 43 predicted proteins | sample Higcelwee11metaG_FD_187175 | JGI IMG/M metagenome (GOLD analysis project Ga0209467, IMG submission 187175) | Freshwater pond sediment microbial communities from the University of Edinburgh, under environmental carbon perturbations - High... | ecosystem: Environmental > Aquatic > Freshwater >... | reverse complement strand
GAAGACGGTGGGAGGTCTGCGCAAGACCAAGCTGATCGGCCGGGCGAAGTTGAGTGCCCAACTGCTGCTGGGCTTCTCGGTCTACAACCTGATCCGCCTGGGGAGCCTGTCGGGCTGGTGGCGAGGCGCGCATGTATAGGGCGAGTTGCGCCCGGAAAACGCCGAAAGGCGTGGAAACGGCGCTGGAATCGTCAAAAAGGGCCTGGAGCCAGGCCTTTTGAGAGAAACGTCGGGGGCCGAGCGCTTGAGAAAACGTCAAGCCTGGCGGGTTGGGGGAGTTGGAGCTGAATTTTTCAACGGCCTGTTAATGGACATGCCGTTTCCCGTCGGCATGGATGTGCGTCTTCGACGCCGGTGCCTCGCCCTGCCCGGCGGCCGGAGCGGAGTCCTCGCGATGGCTGCCGCCATGCCCCTGCGACAGGCTCTCCCCGCCGCCGTGCCGGTGCCCGGAGCTGCTCGCGACCAGGCTCCGGTAGGCCTCGGCATCAAGGCTCGGCAGTCGCTCGACGAACGCCACCAGTTCCCAGATGTGCTGGTCGGCCATGCTCCGTCCCCAGGCCGGCATGGCGGAGGACTTGATGCCGTGCTTGATGACCCAGAAGGCGCCGGCCGGATTCCCGCCGCTGCCGACCCGGCTCAGATTCGGCGGCGCCGGATAGAGGCCCCTGCTCAATTCGGTTTCGTCCAGCCCCGGCGCCAGGTGGCAGCCGACGCACATGGCATCGTAGTTTCCGGCCCCGGCACGGATCAGCGCCTCGTCGCCGAGCGACGGCACTTGAATATCCTCGGCACGCACGGCAATCGAACGCTCCCGCAGCGTTTCCAGCACGGCATGGACCGGCGCGGAATGCGGAACGTCGGCGCCCACCTCGATCAGCCCCGAATACACCACGCCCGCGCCGATCGCGGCAGCGAAGCCGCTCCAGGCCAGGCTCTTGAAAATTCCCATGGTTTTCCTTTCCTGCGCTTCCCGGGCACCGGCAGGACGCGAACGACGGCGCCCGGCCGGTACGGGGGGAAATCATTGGTCCTTGGCGTCGTCCCCGTACTCCTCATCCCCGTTATCGGCCGGCCCCTTGTCGCCATGGTCCATATCGTCCATATCGCCATGGTCCATGTCCTTGTGCATGTCCTCCATCATCTGCTCATGGTCCTTGTCGTCCATCATCCCGCCGCCCTGGTGCTCCTTGTGTTCCGTGGACTTCTCGGCGCTGCTGGCGGCAGCTTCGGTCTTCTTCTCCTCGTGGTGGGCCGCCAGCACGGGCAGTTGCAGGGTGGCACCCAGGGCGAAAACCAGGGTACCGACCAGCAGGGTCTTGCGTTTCGGGAGGGTGCTCATTTTTTCAACTCCTTATGGATCGAGGCGAAGCGACGGCGGCCGAGAAAGATCGGCAATGCCGTCAAGAGAAAAATAGCTGCTCTATCGGCCTCCCTTAATCTGCCATATCGCCAAAGAGGCTTTGATTACATTCCTGTCAGTTTCGATCAGCCCAATCGGCCAGCGCTACACTGAATATAAGTTCATGAATAAATAGCCAGCGAAACATCCAATGAATCTTGATCGCTATCAAGATGACGCCGGCATGAATGCCGGACAGCTGTAAAACAAGGGCTGATGATTTGTCTGCCGTTGGACAATCCAGCAACGGAGAAGTCTTCATGAAACATGATGATGGAACCCACGAACCCCCCTGCTCTTTCTGGCGCTCTCGCTATGCAGCCGGCTTGATCGTGATCGGGGCGGTGGCAGGTTATTTCCTTCTCACCGAACACACCGCCCATGTCCTGGGTGTATTGCCGTATCTGTTGTTTCTCGCCTGTCCCTTGATGCACCTCTTCATGCACCACGGCCATGGCAAAAACGACAGGCGAGGAATAGACAGGAAGACTCCTCATGAACCACGCTGAACCGGCCTATGGATTATGGTCGCTGGTTATCCTGAACTCGGCAGTCTTCATCATGTTCGCCTTCAGCTTCTTCAAACCGGCGAGCGCACGGGACTGGAGAAGCTTCGGGGCGTTTTCCGCGTTCATTGTCGCGCTCTTTGTCGAGATGTACGGATTTCCGCTGACCCTCTACCTGCTGTCCGGCTGGTTGCAAAGCAAACATCCGGAACTCGATCTCCTGTCCCATGATGCTGGGCACCTCTGGTCGACCTTGGCCGGCGAAAAGGGCAATCCCCACTTTGGCATCCTTCATATCGCCAGCTACTTCTTGCTCGGCTTTGGTTTCTATCTGCTGGCCAACGCCTGGAATGTCCTCTATCAGGCGCAACGCAACCACAGGCTGGCAACTACCGGTCCCTACGCACGAATCCGGCATCCACAGTACGTGGCATTCGTACTGATCCTGCTGGGGTTCCTGCTGCAGTGGCCGACACTGCTGACCTTGATCATGTTTCCGCTCCTGCTGGCGATGTACGGCCGCCTGGCGATTACCGAAGAAGCGGAAATGCGCAATCAGTTCGGCAGGGACTTCGAGCAATACGCTCAGCACACACCCAGGTTTTTTCCTCGCTGGAAGCGGGAAGCCCACGAAGTCTGAAACAGGCTTTCGGGTATCCCATCCCCGCCGCGGCACCCCATCTGAGTGCGGACCAATGCCGCGTACCGGGCAGAAGAGGCGAGCCCCCAAGGGCTCAACAAGCAGCGTCGAAGCCGCACTTGGATTTCGGACAATGGCGAGGGACTTATGAACACCGTAACCGGACGCTCCCCAGCAGTAGACCCCGTCTGCGGCATGCCGGTCGAGGACACCTCGGCAGCCCCCCGCACCACCTATGAGGGCCAGCCCTACTTCTTCTGCTCGCCGCATTGCCTCGAACAGTTCGAAGCCGCGCCCGGCAGGTACGTCAAAGCCCCGGCACGTTCGCCGGCCGGCCGGACCGGACAGCCGATGCGGGCGGCCTCCGGCAAGGAACGGGCGGGCCTGGCCAAGGACCCGGTCTGCGGGATGCTGGTCGACAAGGCCAGCGCCCCGCACAGCGAGCGCGGCGGGCGGACCTACTACTTCTGCAGCGCCAGCTGCCAGCGCATCTTCGAGTCGCCGGAAACCGAACTGAAATCCATGCGCCGGCGGGTGACCATCGCCCTGACCGGCGTGCTGGCGCTGGCCATCCTGCGCGCCGGGGCCTTCATCGGCCTGGCCGCCGGGACGACGATTCTCACCTGGGCGCCGATTCCCGCCCTGCCCTGGTTCACCTGGGGCATGTGGCTGTTCCTGCTGGTCACCCCGGTGCAGTTCATCGGCGGCTGGAGCTTCTACAAGGGTGCCTTCAACGCCCTGCGCAACCTTTCGATCAACATGGACCTGCTGATCGCCCTGGGCACCTCGGTGGCCTACTTCTACAGCGTGGCGGTGCTGTTCTTCCCCGAGGTGCTGCCGGTGAAGGTGGACGAGCGCGCCGTCTACTTCGAGGTATCCGCGGTGATCATCGCCTTCGTGCTGCTGGGCAGGTACATGGAGGAGATCATCAAGAAGCACTCCTCGGCGGCGGTGCGCAAGCTGCTCGACCTCAAGCCCGCCACCGCCCGGGTGATCCGCGACGGCGCGGAGACGGAAATCCCCGCCGACAGCGTGATGGTCGGCGAAACCGTCGTGGTCCGTCCCGGCGAGCGCATCGCCACCGACGGCCTGGTGACCGAGGGCACCTCCGCCGTCGACGAGTCCATGCTGACCGGCGAATCCATGCCGGTGGAGAAACAGCCCGGCGCCCGGGTCATCGGCGGCACTCTCAACCGCACCGGCAGCTTCCGCTTCGAGGCCACGCGGATCGGCGCCGAGACGGCGCTGGCGCAGATCATCCGCATGGTCGAGGAAGCCCAGGCCAGCAGCGCGCCGATCCAGCGCATCGCCGACCAGGTGACCCGCTACTTCGTGCCGGCGGTGGTCGGCACCGCCGTGCTGGCCTTCGTCGGCTGGTGGCTGGCCGGCAACTTCCCGCAGGGCCTGCTGGCGTTCATCGCCGTGCTGATCATCGCCTGCCCCTGCGCCCTCGGCATCGCCACCCCGGCGGCGCTGATGGTCGGCGTCGGACGCGGCGCCCAGGCCGGCATCCTGATCCGCGGCGGCGAGATCCTCGAGAAGGCCGAGAAGCTCGACACCGTGGTCTTCGACAAGACCGGCACCCTGACCCGCGGCGAACCGGCGCTCACCGACGTGCTGCCTCTGGGCGGCTTCGACCGCGGTCAGGCCCTGCGCCTGGCCGCCAGCCTGGAAGTCGGCTCCGAACACCCCCTGGCCGAGGCGATACTGCGCGGCGCCCGCGAGGAAGGCATCGAGCCGGCCAGGGTGCAGGGCTTCGACTCGATCCCCGGCCACGGCGTGCGCGGCGAGATCGACGGTCATACCGTGCTGCTCGGCAATCGCCGGCTGATGGAGCGCGAGGGGGTGGCGCTGGGCGACGCCGAGACCGAACTGGAACGCCTGCAGGCCGACGGCAAGACCGCGATGCTGCTGGCCGAGGGCGGCCGGCTGGCGGCCATCGTCGCGGTGGCCGACACCCTCAAGCGCGAAGCCCTGGAGGCCATCGTCGCGTTGCGCACCGAGGGCATCGAGGTGGTGATGCTCACCGGCGACAACGCCCGCACCGCCGAGGCGATCGGCCGCGCGCTGGGTATCGACCGGGTGATCGCCGACGTGCTGCCGGCCGACAAGGCCAAGGCGATCAAGGCGTTGCAGGCTGCGGGCAAGGTCGTGGCGATGGTCGGCGACGGCGTCAACGACGCCCCGGCGCTGGCCACCGCCGACATCGGCATCGCCATCGGCTCGGGTTCGGACGTGGCCAAGGAAACCGGCGGGATCATCCTGGTGCGCAGCGACGTGCGCGACGTGGTGACCGGCATCCGCCTGTCGCGGGCGACCATGCGCACCATCAAGCGCAACCTGTTCTGGGCCTTCGTCTACAACAGTATCGGCGTGCCCATCGCCGCCCTCGGCCTGCTCAACCCGATCCTCGCCGCCGCGGCCATGGCCCTGTCGTCGCTGTCGGTGATCGTCAACTCCGCCCTGCTCAAGCGGGCGACCATCGGCAGCGCCTGAGCATCGCAGCGTGTAGGAGCCAGCTTGCTGGCGATCCGCAACAGCGAAAGAGCATCGCCAGCAAGCTGGCTCCTACCGGTCAACGAACCTTCGGCAAGCCCAGGGAGATCAGCGCCGCCAGCAGCACGAAGAGGCTCGACACCCACAGGCAGGCCGTGAGGCCATACGCCTGGAACACCCAGCCCGACAGCAGGGTGCCGAGCAGCCGGCCGAGGGCGTTGGACATGTAGTAGAAGCCCACGTCCAGCGACACGCCGTCCTCCTTCGCATAGCTGACGATCAGGTAGCTGTGCAGCGAGGAGTTGACGGCGAACAACGCGCCGAACAGCAGGAGACCGCCGATCAGCACCGCCTGCGCCGGCAGCGGGGTGCCGAGGCCGAGGGCAATCGCCGCCGGCAGCCCGGCCAGCGACAGTGCCCAGACGAAGGCGGCGCGGCCGTCCGGTACCTGGCCGCGACGCTTGCCGGTGAAGTACGGGGCGAACGACTGGACGATGCCGTAGCCGATCACCCAGACGGCGAGAAAGCCGCCGACCAGCCAGAAGTCCCAGCCGAAGGTGCTCGCCAGATACACCGGCAGCGCCACCACGAACCACACGTCGCGGGCGCCGAACAGGAACAGACGCGCGGCGGAGAGGATGTTGATCGCCCGGCTCTTCGAGAGCAGGTCGCGGAACTTGGGTTTGCTCTTGGCCTTGCCGAGATCCTTCTTGAGCGTCGCCAGACTGGCCAGCCAGATCAGCGCCAGCACCGCGGCCATGCCCAGCACCGCGCCGGCGAATCCCAAGAGCGCCAGCAGCGCGCCGCCGAGAAAGAAGCCGACGCCCTTGAGGGCGTTCTTCGAGCCGGTCAAGAGTGCGACCCAGTGGTACAGCGTGCCCTGCTGGCCGTCCGCCACCAGAAGCTTGATCGAACTCTTGGCACTCATCTTGTTGAGATCCTTGGCGATCCCGGACAGCGCCTGCGCCGCCATCACCCAGGGCACCGTGAGCATGGCCGCCGGCACGGCGAGCATCAGCAGCGCCAGCACCTGCAGGCCGAGGCCGAGGTTCATGGTGCGATTGAGGCCCAGGTGCGCGCCGAGCCAGCCGCCGACCAGGTTGGTGACCACACCGAAGAATTCGTAGAAGAGAAACAGCGCGGCGATCTCCAGCGGGCTGTAGCCGAGCCCATGGAAATGCAGCACCACCAGCATGCGCAAAGCGCCGTCGGTGAGGGTGAAGGCCCAGTAGTTGCCGGTGACCAAGAGGTACTGGCGCACCTCCGGGGACAGGTTGGACAGGGTGTGCATGGGATTGGGTCCTGGGAAGCAGTGGTTCGGATCGCTTGTGAAAGACGGCGGCTAAATGCCGACCAGAAGAATAAAAAGCAAACCAAATATAACCCTATTGGATATTCGAATTTCCTTGCCTGCACTGTGCCTACCCAGCATGTCGCCTCAGCCGGCCGGATCGGCTCCGGCCCTCATCGGGGAATATCCATGCTCCTGCAGCGCGCACGGCGGCAGACCTTCTGCCGAGCGTTTCGGCGAAGGTCGCGACGAGAAGAGATGTTCAACCCGCAGGACGAACTGCCGCCGGTGACCGTATTTCAGGTACCGCGCTGACGCTACCTTGCGGCTGCGGACATCGCCGAACGCACGCCGTTCTCGATGGCTGCGTAGAGGATCGCGGCACCGCAGCCCGGTGGCTCAGTGCACAGCCACGCCTCCGCTGGACGCGCCAACCGCGCGGATGGTGCGGACGCGGAAACCGTCGGAGCCATCGATGTCGATGGGCAGCCAGATCCGCCAGGCCTCGTCGGCACCGATCGCGCGTGCCTCGATGACACGGCTGCCGACTATCTTGCCCGCCTTGAGGATATCGAGATCGATGGCCACATTTTCCAGATCGCGTCCCGAGACGTTCACCCCCGTCCCCTGGAGATAGGTCTTGTGGCCCATGGTGATCAGCTGCATGTTTCGCAACCTGATGTCATCCGCTGCCAGCGCACCGGCCGAGAACATCAGGGCCATCAGTGCCATCTTCACTCTTGACTGCATTGCATCCCCCGAATCGGGCAGCCTGACACTTGGTCATTCGCCCATGAAAAAGTCCCATTTAAGTACCTCTCCATACTGCCCAGATTGAAGTAAAGCCCGGCGTTAATAGCATAAAGCGCTATTTCTGCAGAGAACCGCTGATCTACTCTCTATAAAAGTATTCTCTGGAGCGACCGCCATGCACTTCGACAAGAACGCTCTCGACAGCCTGCTCGAACAAGCCCGGCAACAGGCCGATCAGGCCGTCGCACACAACGATCCGACACTCTACCGCGAAGCCCTCCTGGCCATGTGCCAGGCCGTAGCCCTGCTCGGCGAGGAGGCCGATAGCTGGCGCGAACAGGTAGTCCGGGCGACCGAGGAGTACATTCGCACCGAAGGCGTCTAGGATTCTCTCGATTACCCGCCCCTACCGGGTTCAATCCGTAGCAACCGGCTTTTTGCTGCGCCGCCCCGTCGCCGCCTTGCGCGGGGCGGCCTTGCGCTTCTTCTTCCAAGGCGCGGCGCCACCTCCGGCCGGGGTCGCCGGTCCGCTAATGGTCAGGCGCAGGCCGGCGCAACGCTCCACCAGCTTGCTCATCCACGCCGACTGCTTGACGACGAACTCCTCCAGGCTCATCTCGCCGCTCTGCACCATGTCCAGCGCCTGCTCCCAGATCGCCGTGGTGCCGGGATCGGCAATGGGGCGTGGAACGGCGTCGATCAGGCCAAAAGCCGCCGGGGTGGCCGCCAGGGCCTTGCCCTGCTTGATGAGATAGCCGCGCTCCAGCAGGCCCTGGATGATCCCGGCGCGGGTCGCCTCGGTGCCGATGCCGGTGGTGTCCTTGAGCTTCTGCTTGAGCCGCGGATCGTCGACCAGTTTGGCGACGTTCTTCATTGCCTTGATCAGGTCACCTTCGGTGAAAGGCTTGGGCGGCTGGGTCCAGAGATCCTTGAGCGTCACCTGCGCGACGGCGCAGTCCTGCCCCTCGCGCAGGGCCGGCAGGTCTTGCGGCGGCGCTGCCTCGCGCCCCTTGGCCGGGGTCAGGGCTTCGGGCAGCGCACGGCGCCAGCCCGGCTCGACGATGCGCTTGCCCACCGCGCGCAAGGCGTAGCCGGCGCAGTCGAAGTCGGCCTGGGTGCGGTCGTACTCATGGTTGGGCAGGAACTGCGCCAGGTAGCGCGCGCGGATCAGGGTGAACACGGCGCGCTGCTTGCCGACCAGGCGGTCGAGATCCTTGGCGGCGGCGGTGGGGATGATGCCGTGGTGGGCGCCGACCTTGGCGTCGTTCCAGGCCCGCGAGCGGCGCTGGGGATCGAGGTACGGCAGCAGCCCGGCCAGGGCGGGATCGGCACGCCCCAGCGCCGCCAGGATCGCCGGCGCCTCGCCGTGCTGGCTGAGCGGCAGGTAGCCGCAATCGCTGCGCGGATAGGTGACGACCTTGTGGGTCTCGTAGAGTGCCTGGGCGATATCGAGGGTTTCCTGGGCGCCGAGGCCGAGCTTCTTCGAGCAGACCTCCTGCAGGGTGCCGAGGTCGAACGGCAGCGGCGGCGCCTCGCGCATCCGCTCGGTTTTCAGCTCGACCAGCCGCGCGCTGGCGGCGCGGCGCATGGCGTCTGCCGCCCGTTGCGCCAATTCTTGTTTGAGGCAGCGCCCCTGCTCGTCGCAGACCTCCTCCGGCGCACGCCAGTGGGCGACGAAGGGCGTACCGTCGGCGCCGAGCAGTTGCACCTCGATGGCCCAGTACGGCACCGGAACGAAGTCGGCGATGCTGCGGTCGCGGTCGACCACCAGGCGCAGGGTCGGCGTCTGCACACGGCCCACCGGCAGCACGCCCTGATAGCCGGACTGCCGCCCGAGCAGGGTGAACAGCCGGCTCATGTTCATGCCGATCAGCCAGTCGGCGCGCGAGCGGCCCAGTGCCGCATGGTAGAGGGTGAAGGTCTCGGCGCCCGGCTTGAGCGCCGCCAGCGCCTTGCGGATCGACGCATCGTCCAGCGCCGACAGCCAGAGCCGCTGGATCGGCCCGCGATAGCGGCAGTGCTCCACCAGTTCGCGGGCGATCATCTCGCCCTCGCGGTCGGCGTCGGTGGCGATGACCAGCTCGCGGGCTTCGCCGAGCAGGCGCTTGACGACCTTGAACTGACTGGCGGTCTTGGGCTTGACCAGCATCTTCCACTGCTCGGGAACGATCGGCAGATCCTCCAGGGCCCAGCGCTTGTAGCGGGCGTCGTAGGCATCCGGCGGCGCGGTTTCCAGCAGGTGGCCGATACACCAGGTCACCGTCACGTTCGCACCCAGCCAACAGCCGTCGCCGCGCCGGGTGGCCTGGAGCATCCTGGCAATGTCCTTGGCCTGGGAAGGTTTTTCACAGAGGAAGAGTCGCATGGTCCGCCATCGTCGGTTGTCGCGATGGCGTCAAGCATGTGCAGTAATCGGCGTTCAGGCAATCGTTACCTGTATGGATGCACAGATAAAGATGCCGATCTGGCCCCGAAAAGCACCGCTTGGCGGCGTTTGTCGTGAACAGCTGCCCTTTTTCGAACCACGTGCGCGCGGCCGGCACGGCAAAAATCCCGCAAAAATCCCGCAAAAATCCCCAATACCAGCTTGCCGGACGCCATGGTCTGGAAACCCGCAGCCCGCCGGAATGTCCCACATATGAAACATGCCACCCCTTAAAGAAAGGCCGACTGTTTCATATATGGGACGATTGCCCATCGTCGCGGATGCGAGCCTGCCACGCAGTGAGCCCCGTAGAGCGAATCCCCCTCCGCTGGAAGGATACTTGCTTGGGATTTAGCAAGCATCACTGCTCCGGAGGTTATGCACCATGGGTATTCAGTGGGCTTTCTGGTCGACGATTCTTCTGGTGTCGATAGTCGGTATCGCCTGGCAAGGCACATACAAAGGCGATTAGAGCCTTTGCGTCAGGACTTTCCCCTCGACCGGGCGTCGGCACCCCATCGAGCCGATGCCTCTGCCAGGCGCCTGGCCCCCCGCGCTGAGCGGTAATGACAGCGGGAACCGTCGGCGTGCTTAGCGGGCCAGCCCCACCAGCCGCGCCAGCTCCGCGGTACGGTTGGCGTAGCCCCACTCGTTGTCGTACCAGGCATAGAGCTTCACCTGGGTGCCGTTGACCACCATGGTCGACAGCGCGTCGACGATCGACGAGCGCGGGTCGGTACGGTAATCGATGGACACCAGCGGCCGCTCCTCGTAGCCGAGGATGCCTTTCAGCTCGCCCCCGGCGGCGGCCTTGAGCAGGGCGTTGACCTCCTCCACCGTGGTTTCGCGCTCCACCTCGAACACGCAGTCGGTCAGCGAGGCGTTGGCCAGCGGCACGCGCACCGCGTGGCCGCTCAGGCGGCCGCGCAGCTCCGGGAAGATCTCGGCAATCGCCGTAGCCGAACCGGTGGTGGTGGGGATCAGGCTCATGCCGCAGGCGCGGGCGCGGCGCAGGTCCTTGTGCGGCTGGTCGAGGATGCTCTGGGTGTTGGTCAGGTCGTGGATGGTGGTGATCGCGCCGTGGCGGATGCCGAGGTTCTCGTGGATCACCTTGACCAGCGGCGCCAGGCAGTTGGTGGTGCAGGACGCAGCAGTGACGATGCGGTGCTGCGCCGGATCGAACAGATGGTCGTTCACCCCCATCACCACGTTGAGCGCGCCCGGCTCCTTGACCGGCGCGCTGACCACCACGCGCCCGATGCCCTGGTCCAGATAGGCCTGCAGCAGGGCGACCTTGGTCATCTTGCCGCTGGCCTCGATCACCACGTCGCACTCCGACCAATCGGTGTCGGCGATGGCCTTGTTGGCGGTGACCGGAATGCGCTTGCCGTCGATCGTCACGCAGTCGCCGTCGCTGTCAGCCTCGCGCCGCCAGCGGCCGTGCACCGAGTCGAAGTTGAGCAGGTGGGCGTGGGTAGCGGCGTCGGCGGCCGGGTCGTTGATTCTCACGAACTCCAGTTCCGGCCAGCCCCAGGCGGCGCGCAGGGCCAGACGTCCGATGCGGCCGAAGCCGTTGATGCCTACCTTGATGGTCATGTTCTGCTTCTCTCCGGGTGAAGGTTATTCGGCGTCGAACTGTTCGATCCAGGCCGCATGGGCCGGATGCTGGATGGCCTTGGGCCGCAGCGCCTGGACCAGGGCGACGGCGTCGCTGCGCTGCAGGCCACCGTCGATCAGGATGCGCGCGGCGATCAGTCCGGTGCGCCCGGAGCCGCCCTTGCAGTGGATGGCGATGCTGCGGCCTTGGTCGAGCAGTTCGTGGATGCGGGCGCGCGACTGCGCCCAAGCGGCGTCGAAGTCGTCCAGCGGCACCTGCTCGTCGGCCACCGGCAGGTGGAACCATTCGAGGTGGCGCCCGGCGCACAGCGCCGGCAGCTCGTCCGCCTGGTTCAGGCGCAGCTCCTCGCCCGGCATCAGGGTAATCAGCGTCTCGGCGCCGGCCGCCTGCAGGGTGTCCAGCGCACTGGCGACGCTGGTATCCCGGGTGCCGGGGCACGGGGTGAAGATCAGGCGGCCCGGGCAACCGGGTATATCGAGAATGTCGTAGGGGTGGGACACGGTGTTTTTCCTTGGCTCTCAAATGGCGCGCTGGTTGACGCGCCGGGATAGTTCTTCGGTCGACTCCTTGCGCTCGGAGTAGCGGTCGACCAGATAGTCGGTGCGGCCACGCAGCAGCAGGGTGAACTTGACCAGCTCCTCCATCACGTCCACCACCCGGTCGTAGTAAGCCGAGGGCTTCATGCGCCCGGCCTCGTCGAACTCGAGGAAGGCCTTGGGCACCGAGGACTGGTTGGGGATGATGAACATGCGCATCCAGCGGCCGAGCGGCCGAGCACGCGCATCTGGTTGACGGCGTTGAACGACTGCGAGCCGCCACAGACCTGCATCAGCGCCAGAGTCTTGCCCTGCCCTGGGTCGGGCGAATGGCCCCATGCTTAACGGAATCCAGTCGATCTGCGCCTTGAACACGGCGCTCCGGCGAACACCACACCTGGCTTTCCGACCACAGCACCCGCTCGCGCAGTTCCTGCACCCTGGGATGGTCCTCCGGCGCATCGTCCGGCAGCGGCAGGCCGGCCGGATCAAAGATGCGCGTCTCGGCGCCGAAGCGTTCGAGCAGACGCGCGGCCTCTTGAACCAGTAGGCGACTGTAGGAGCGCTCGCGCGGGTGTTCGGTTTTTGCCGGCAGACCGAGCTTGTCGAGGCTCGGCAAGTCAAGCAGTGTGGGATCAAGGTGGGGGATAAAGTCTTCAGTCATTACATTACACCCGGGCGCCTTTGCTCTTTGGCTGATCGAACCAGCGGTGCTTGAACCACAAGGCCACGCCGACCAGGGAGATCAGCACAGGGACTTCCACCAGAGGGCCGATCACGGTGGCGAAGGCCACCGGCGAGTTCAGCCCGAAGGTGGCGATGGCCACGGCAATGGCCAGTTCAAAGTTGTTGCTTGCGGCGGTGAAGGCCAGCGAGGTGGTGCGCGGATAGTCAGCCTCCAGCAACCTGCCCATCCAGAAGCTGACGAAGAACATCACTACGAAGTAGATGGTCAGCGGCACGGCGATGCGCAGCACATCCAGCGGCAGCTGTAGCACCATGTCGCCCTTGAGGCTGAACATCGCCACGATGGTCAGCAGCAGCGCCACCAGGGTCAGCGGGCTGATTCGCGGCAGGAAGCGTTCGACGTACCAAGCCTCGCCGCGGCGGGCGATCAGGATGCGGCGGGTGAGGAAACCGGCGAAGAACGGGATACCCAGATAGATCAGAACCGACTCGGCGATGTCGAGGAAGCTAGTCTTGATCACGCTACCTTCGAGGCCGAATAGCGGCGGCAGTACGCCGAGGAAGATCCAGGCATACAGGCTGAAGAACAGGATCTGGAAGATGCTGTTGAACGCCACCAGCCCGGCCACATACTGGTTGTTGCCGCCGGCAATCTGGTTCCACACCAGGACCATGGCGATGCAGCGGGCCAGGCCGATGAGGATCAGGCCGGTCATGTACTCCGGCTTGTCGGCGAGAAAGACGATGGCGAGGACAAACATCAGCACCGGGCCGATCACCCAGTTCTGGATCAGCGACAACGCCAGCAGGCGCTTGTCGGAAAAGACCTGATGCAGCTCCTCGTATTTCACCTTGGCCAGCGGCGGATACATCATCACGATCAGGCCGACGGCCAGCGGGACGTTGGTCGAGCCCACCGACAGGCTGTTCAACCAGGCCGGCAGGCCCGCGAACAGGCTGCCCAGGCCGATGCCCAAGGCCATGGCCAGGAAGATCCACACCGTCAGGTAACGATCCAGGAAGGAAAGGCGGCTTTTGCTCATGGTACGACTCCTGTCAAAGGCTTCCGATATGGGCCAGCTCGGCCCGCAGCTGTCCGGCATCGAGCCGCTCGAAGGGCAGAGCCAGAAACGCGGTAATGCGGGTCTTGATCCGCGCAACCGAGGCATCGAAGGCCGCTGCGATTTCGGTGTCCGAACCCTCCACCTCGGAGGGATCGGCCAGGCCCCAGTGGGCCTTGAGCGCCGGGCCAAAGAACAGCGGGCAGGCCTCACCGGCGGCTTTGTCGCAAACAGTGATGACCAGATCGGGGGCTAGTCCGGTGTGAGCATCGCTGGACTTGCTGGCCAGCCCCTCGATTGACACGCCGGCTCTGGTCAGCGCCGCAAGAGTCAGGGGGTTCACACAGCCCTTGGGCTGACTACCCGCGCTGTAGGCGCGCATGCCCATCGGTGCCAGGTGGTTGAACAACGCTTCGCAGAGAATGCTGCGGCAGCTGTTGGCCGTGCATAGAAAAAGAATCCTCATGGGCTCCCTCGGGGTTCAGGCGCAGATGGTCGTGCGTTCGGGGCGCTTGCGCATGCCTTCCAGACGCTCGGAGTCGGGGCGCAGCCAGTTGCGGTTGGCGGCCAGAACGGTGGCGAGTATCTCGTGCACCCAGTCCGGCAGATGGGGATGCAGACGGTAGTACACCCACTGCCCCTGGCGCCGGTCCTCCAGCAGCCCGCTGCTGCGCAGCAGCGCCAGGTGCCGGGAAATCTTCGGCTGGCTTTCCTCCAGCGCCGCGGTCAGCTCGCAGACGCACAGCTCGCCTTCGCGGGCGATCAGCAGGGTCATCCGCGCCCGGGTCTCGTCGGCCAGGCATTTGAATACCGTGGTGGGGGTCAGGTGCTCGACCATGGCAGTCCTCAAGGTTTGCTTTTCACCAGCACGAATATCCCCAGCTCCTCGAGCGCCGCCAGCACGCGCGGATCGACCTGGCCGGGCTGGGTGCCGGCACTGCACGCCTCGAACTGTCCCGGCGCGATGTGCCGCAGCAGCGCTTCGGCCATTTGCGAACGGGCGGAGTTGGCGACGCAGACGAACAGCACGCGAGTCTTGTGTCCCATGATCGGTCTCTGCTTACTCAGATATGGAAAATCAAATATATGAATTGCCGTATATTAAGTAAAGCAGGCACACTGGCCAAGTCGGTGAAAACAGCCATCCAATCATTTGCTTGCGGGCTCGTGAACTGATAGGCATCAGATCATGCGGAACGGCGCATATTCTGACGAACAGATGAAGAAAAGATGAACGGACCGGAACATCGCCGCCCTGCGCCACTGGCTCAACCGCGCGTTCAAGGTGCACCACGACATCGCCGACTGGTACGAGCGCGGCCTGTCGCACAACTGAGGAGGCAACACCCATGGAATTTCTCGAGCAGCCACCGCGCTTTCTGTTCTTCACCGGCAAGGGCGGCGTCGGCAAGACCTCGATCGCCTGCGCCACCGCCATCCGCCTCGCCGAGGGCGGCAAGCGGGTGCTGCTGGTCAGCACCGACCCGGCGTCCAACGTCGGTCAGGTGTTCGGCATCGCCATCGGCAACCACATCACCGCCGTACCGGCGGTAGCCAACCTGGCGGCGCTGGAGATCGACCCACAGGGCGCCGCCGAGGCCTATCGCGAGCGCATCGTCGGCCCGGCCCGCGGCGTGCTGGCCGAGGACGTGGTCCGCGGCATGGAGGAGCAGTTGTCCGGCGCCTGCACCACCGAGATCGCCGCCTTCGACGAGTTCACCGCACTGCTGGTCGACTCGGCGCTGACCGCCGACTACGAGCACATCGTCTTCGATACCGCCCCCACCGGCCACACCATCCGCCTGCTGCAACTGCCCGGCGCCTGGAGCGGCTTTCTCGAGGCCGGCAAGGGCGACGCCTCCTGCCTCGGCCCGCTGGCCGGGCTGGACAAGCAGCGCAGCCAGTACCGCGAAGCGGTGGAAGCCCTCGCAGACCCGCAACGCACCCGCCTGGTGCTGGTCGCCCGCGCCCAGCAGGCGACCCTGCGCGAGGTGGCACGCACCCACGAGGAACTCGCCGCCATCGGCCTGCGCCAGCAGTACCTGGTGATCAACGGCGTGTTGCCGCCCACCGAGGCCGCCCAGGACACCCTGGCCGCCGCCGTCTGCGCCCGCGAGCAGGCGGCGCTGGCGGCCATGCCTGCAGCACTCGGCGCCCTGCCCTGCGACCGGATCGCCCTCAAGCCGTTCAACCTGGTCGGCGTCGAGGCGCTGCGCCAGTTGCTCGACGGCGCCGGCAGCGCCCCCCTCGAAGCGGTAGCCGCCGCGCCCACGCTGCAGGCCCCGAGCCTCGCCGAACTGGTCGACGAGATCGCCGCCGACGGCCATGGCCTGGTGATGCTGATGGGCAAGGGCGGTGTGGGCAAGACCACCCTGGCCGCCGCCGTGGCGGTGGAGCTGGCCCACCGCGGCCTGCCGGTGCACCTCACCACCTCGGACCCCGCCGGCCACCTGGGCGAAACCCTGAACGGCTCGCTGGACAACCTCAGCGTCAGCCGCATCGACCCCCAGGCCGCGACCGAGCAGTACCGCCAGCACGTGATGGCGACCAAGGGCGCCAAGCTGGACGAGGCCGGCCGCGCGCTGCTGGCCGAGGACCTGCGCTCGCCCTGCACCGAGGAGATCGCGGTGTTCCAGGCCTTCTCGCGGGTCATCCGCGAGGCCGGCCGCACCTTCGTGGTCATGGACACCGCGCCGACCGGCCATACCCTGCTGCTGCTCGACGCCACCGGCGCCTACCATCGCGAGATCGAGCGGCAGATGGGCGCCAGCGGGATGCGCTTCACCACGCCGATGATGCAACTGCAGGACCCGCAGCAGACCAAGGTGCTGCTGGTGACCCTGGCGGAAACCACCCCGGTACTGGAGGCCGCCAACCTGCAGGCCGACCTGCGCCGCGCCGGCATCGAACCCTGGGCCTGGGTGATCAACAACAGCGTCGCCGCCGCGCACACCGACTCGCCCCTGCTGCGCCAGCGGGCCTGGAGCGAGTTGCGCGAAATCGAGGCGGTGGCCAGCCGACATGCCCGCCGCCATGCGGTGGTGCCGCTACTCGCCGAGGAGCCGGTCGGCGTGCAGCGCCTGCTGGCGCTGAGCAGGCCGGGCGGCCGGTGAACCCCCTTGGCCGCCAGGCTCCTGGCGGCCAATGGTCTACCGTTGTGGCAGACCCACTCCATTGGCAAGACGGAACAAACGGATGATCCACTCCAAGCAAGGCTATCGGTTCGATTGGCGGCTGGCCACGCTCCTGGTCGTGTCGTGGCTCCTGGCGGGCTGCGGCATCAACGACATTCCCACCTACGACGAGCAGGTCAAGGCGACCTGGGGGCAGGTGGAAAACCAGTACCAGCGGCGTGCCGACCTGATTCCCAATCTGGTAGAAACGGTCAGGGGCTACGCCCAGCAGGAGCGGGAAACCCTGACCGCGGTGATCGAGGCCCGGGCCAAGGCCACCTCCATCCAGGTGGATGCCCGTACGCTGGACGATCCGCAGAAGCTGCAGCAATTCCAGCAGGCACAGGATCAGCTGAGCGGCGCACTGAGCCGCTTGATGGTGGTCTCCGAGCGCTATCCCGAGCTGAAGTCCAACCAGAACTTCCTCACCCTGCAGTCCCAGCTGGAAGGCACCGAAAATCGCATCGCGGTGGCGCGTCGCGACTTCATTGCCGCCGTGGCGCGTTACAACACCGAGATCCGCACCTTCCCCGGACGCATCTGGCACAGCGTGCTCTACAGCGACATGCCGGTCCGCGAGAGCTTCGAGGCCACGACCCAGGGCGCGGAACAGGCGCCGCAAGTGAAGTTCCGATGAGCACAGCACACAGGCTCTTTCAGGGCCTGCTGCTCTGCGCCTGCGCCCTCCTCGTCCAGGCGCAGGAGGTTAGTTTCCCGACCTTGAGCGGACGGGTGGTCGATCGTGCCGACTTGCTCGATGCGTCCACCGAGGCCCGCCTGACACAACTGCTGGCGGCCCATGAGCAGGCGACCGGCGATCAGCTGGTGGTGGTCACCGTTCCGGACCTGCAAGGGCGCAGCATCGAGGAGTTCGGCGTCGAACTGGGCCGCCGCTGGGGCATCGGCCAGAAGGGCAAGGACAACGGCGCCTTGCTGATCGTCGCACGCGACGAACAGCAGGTTCGCATCGAGGTCGGCTATGGCCTGGAAGAGCGCCTGACCGACGCCCAGTCCTCGCTGATCATCCACAACATCATCGTTCCCGCCTTCAAGCAGGGCGACTTTGCCCGCGGCGTCACCGAAGGGGCGGCGGCGATGATCCGGGTACTGGGCGGCGAGCCCCTGCCGGGCGAACAAGGATCGGGCGCCGCGGATCGGGATGCGGACGGGCCGTCGCCGGGCGCGCTACTCCTACTGCTGGTGGTCATCCTGCTGCTGATCCGCAGCGGGCATGGCCGCGGCGCATTCATAGCCGGTGCGCTGCTGGGCGGCCTGCGTCGCGGAGGCGGTGGCGGGGGTGGTTTTAGCGGGCGGGGCGGCGGCTTCGGCGGCGGTGGAGCCTCAGGTGGCTGGTAAGGACACGGACAACCCATGAAATTGCTGACCGAAAGCGAACAGCGGCAGGTCGCCGCGGCGATCGAGCGGATCGAGCGCGATACCGATGCCGAACTGGTGACGGTACTGGCGGCGCGGGCCGACGACTACACCTATATCTCCCTGCTCTGGGCCGGACTGGTCGCCCTGCTGCTGCCCGGCCCGGTCAACCTCGTCGGTGGCTGGCTGAGCGCGGGGCACCTGCTGCTGGCACAGTGGGCGACCTTCATCCTCTGCAGCCTGCTGTTCCGTCTTCCCGCCATCACCACCCGACTGGTCCCCCGGGCGGTACGCCACTGGCGCGCCAGCAACCTGGCCCGGCGGCAGTTCATCGAACTCAACCTGCATCGCACCGAGGCGGAGAGCGGCATGCTGATCTTCGTCTCGGAGGCCGAGCGCTATGTGGAAATTCTGGTCGACCGGGGAATTTCCAGTCGTCTGGACGACTCCACCTGGCAGGCCATCGTCGAAACCTTCACCACCCAGGTGAAACGCGGCGAGACGCTGCAGGGCTTCCTCACCTGCATCGAGGCCTGCGGCGCGCTGCTCAAGGAGCACCTGCCCGCCACCCATGAACGCAACGAGCTGCCCGACCGTCTGGTGATCCTGTCCTGAGAGCCCGCCCTTTCAAGGCTCCTGAGCGCTGACGGCTATTCTTCAAGCCTTGCGCACGTCGTCTACCGCAGCGACATCATGTCGGCCAGGGTCCCGGGCCAGTCGCTCAAGTTCGACGAGCGCAACTACGCTTACGGCGGTGTCGTGCAATGGAGGGCGTCCCTTCCGTCTCCGTGGCCGGCCACCAACGCCCCCCCGGCGACAGCTTCGCGCCGGTGTATCCGGGACTCGCACCCTTGCCCTCAGCACGACGGGCATGGCGACCTCCAGAGACCGTTCTTCAACTCACTCGGCAGGCAGGAGAACCATCCATGAGCAAGATCGACGTAGTGCTGTGCAACCCCGTACGTACCGCGATTGGCACCTATGATGGCGCGCTCAAGAATGTGCCTGCACCGGATCTGGGAGCGGCGGCGATTCGCGAGAGTCTGGCACGCTCGGGTCTGGCGGCCGACAAGGTGCAGTCGCTGATCATGGGCAACGTGATTCAGGCCGGCGTGAAAATGAATCCGGCCCGCCAGGCCGGTATCGCAGCGGGGCTGCCGCTGGAAGTTCCTGCCCTGGCAGTCAACCGCGTCTGCGGCTCCGGTGCTCAGGCTATCGCCAGTGCGGCGCTTGAAGTCTGGTCAGGCATGACCGAGTGTGCCATTGCCGGCGGCATGGAGAACATGGACCGTGCCCCCTACCTGCTGCCACAGGGTCGCTGGGGTGCGCGGATGGGTGATGTCACCATGCACGACAGCATGCTCTTCGATGGACTGAACGACGCCTTCAGCGGGCAGCATTCCGGCTGGCATACCGAAGACCTGGTCAGCCAATGCAGTATCTCGCGTGACGATCAGGATCGCTGGGCACTTCGTTCCCAGCAGCGCTTTGCACACGCTCAGGCGGCGGGGTTGTTCGAGGCCGAAATCGCCGCCGTGGAGGTGCCTGGCCGCAAGGGACCGAGCCTGTTTGCCAAGGATGAGCACAACCGCCCGGAAACCACGGCCGAGTCCCTGGCCCGGCTCAAACCGGCGTTTCGCAAGGACGGCACCATCACGGCGGGCAATGCGCCGGGGCTCAATAGCGGTGCGGCGGCCATGCTGGTGGCCGAGCGCAGCTGGGCGGAGCGCAACGGTCTGGCCCCGATGGCCCGACTGGTCAGTTATGGTGTGGGCGCGGTCGAACCAGGCTTGTTCGGCCTCGGACCGGTGCCCGCGGTACGACAGGCGCTGACCCGGGCCGGCTGGTCGGTGGCCGATGTGGAGCGGGTCGAGATCAATGAGGCCTTCGCGGCGATTGCACTGGCCTGTCTTCGCGAGATCGGCTTCAGCGAGGCGATCGTCAACGTCGAGGGCGGCGCAATCGCGCATGGACACCCGATCGGTGCGAGCGGTGCGGTGCTGACGACCCGCCTGCTGCACGCCATGCAGCGTGGCGGCGAAAAGCGCGGCATCGTGACGCTGTGCATTGGCGGGGGACAGGGCATCGCGCTCGCGCTGGAAATGTTGTGACCCGGATGGGTCAAGGCGCATCGTCCTCGCGGATTGCGGCGTAGTCGAAGCCGTAGACGTCGCTGAACCACACCGGGCTGCCTTCGGCCATGCCGCCATAGGTGATGCGCAGGGCCAGCAGGTGGGCGCCGTAGCCCATCTCGGCCAGCCGGCGGGGAAACAGGTCGCGGTAGAAGCTGCTGGCCTCCTCGTAGTCCTCGCCGCCGCGCGATGCCTCGTCGGGGAAGCGCGCATCCAGTTCGGCATCGAAGCGGGCGAAACGCTCGGTGAAGTCGGCAGAGGCGTAGACGAACTCGTCCTCATCGCCGCCGAAAACGAAGGCCAGGTGCTCGCAGGGAGTTTCCAGATACTCGTCGTCCCGCTCGACGAACTGCTGCTGGCCGCAGATCGGGCAATGCACCTTGGGCGGCTGCACGCCGAACGGCTGCTCGATGGCGACGTAACCGACCTGACCGGCAACCGGGAAAACGTTGTCCTGCATGAAATCCTCGCTGAATCGAGCCAAAACGAAACGGGGCCGGCCGGCGGCCGCCCCGTGGGCGATGCCAGTTTAAGGGCTGGAGCCGGGCTGCGGGCGGAAAAAGTCCCTCCTCGCGCAGCACCGCCGCTCAATGCCCGCCCAGATAGGCGCTGCGCACCTCCGGGTTGCCGAGCAGTTCCTCTCCCGTCCCGCTCAGGCGAATCTGCCCGTTGACCATCACGTAGCCGCGGTCGGAGAGCTTCAGCGCGTGGTTGGCGTTCTGCTCGACGAGGAAGATGGTCATGCCGCCGGCCGCCAGGTCGCGGAGGATCTGGAAGATCTGCTTGACCACGATGGGCGCGAGGCCCAAGGAGGGTTCGTCGAGCAGCAGCAGGCGCGGCCGGCTCATCAGCGCACGGGCGATGGCGAGCATCTGCTGCTCGCCGCCGGAGAGGGTCATGGCGCGCTGGTTGCGCCGTTCCTCGAGACGCGGGAACAGCTCGAACATCCGCCGCAGGTCCTCGTCGGCGTGCGCCGTGCCGATGGGGATGGTGCCCATCAGCAGGTTCTCCTCCACGCTCATATCGGGGAACACCCGCCGCCCTTCCGGCGACTGGGCCACGCCTCCGGAGGCGACATGGTGGGCCGACTTGCGGGTGATGTCCTCGCCGCGGTAGAGGATCTGCCCGCCGCTCGCCCGCGGCTGGCCGAAGATCGACATCAACAGGCTCGACTTGCCCGCGCCGTTGGCGCCGATCAGGCTGACCGTCTCGCCCTCCTCGACGTGCAGGCTGACCTGGCGCAGCGCCTGGATCGGCCCGTAGTGCAGGTCGACGTTGCGAAATTCCAGCAGCGGCACGCTCATGCCAGCTCCTCCTCGCCGGCGCCCAGGTAGGCGGCGATCACCTTGGGGTCGTGGCGGATCGCCGCGGGCGGTCCCTCGGCGATCAGCTCGCCGTGGTCGAGCACCAGGATGTGGTCGGAAATGCCCATCACCAGGCCCATGTCGTGCTCGATCAGCAGCACGGTGACCTCGTGCGCGTCGCGCAGGGTGCGGATGATCCGGCTGAGCGCGGCGGTTTCGGCCGGGTTGAGGCCGGCGGCCGGCTCGTCCAGGCAGAGGAGCTGCGGCCGGGTGCACATGGCCCGGGCGATCTCCAGGCGACGCTGCTGGCCGTAGGACAGCTCGCCGGCCAGGCGGTTGGCGCAGTCGGCCAGATCGACCGCCTCCAGCCAGTAGAAGGCGTGCTCCAGCGCCTGCTCCTCGGCTCGCCGAAAGCTCCGGGTATTGAGGATGCCGGCCAGCAGGTTGCGCTCGACCCACAGGTGCTGGGCCACCAGCAGGTTCTCCAGCACCGACATCTCGCGAAACAGCCGGATGTTCTGGAAGGTCCGCGCCAGCCCGGCACGGTTGACCAGATGAGTGCCGCCGAACAGCTTGTAGCGCAGGCGGCTGGCGAAGCGCCGCGGGTTGACGAAGTCGCCCGCGCGGAACGGCCCGCCGAGCACCTGCAGCACGTCGGTGGTGCGGCCGCGCGCCGCGAGGCGGATGCGCCCGCCGGTGGCCCGGTAGAAGCCGGTCAGGCAGTTGAACACCGTGGTCTTGCCGGCGCCGTTGGGGCCGATCAGCGCGGTGATCGAGTGGCGCTTGACGCCCAGGCTGACGTCGTGGAGCGCGCGGATGCCGCCGAACTGCATGGACAGATGCTCGACGCGGAGAATCTCGTCGTCCTTCATGGCGCCACCCCCGGACGCTGCGCGAAACCGCGGCGGCTGATGCGGATCAGTCCGCGCGGCCGCCAGATCATCATCAGTACCATCAGCATGCCGAACAGCAACACCCGGTAGTCGGCGAAACTGCGCAGCAGCTCCGGCGCCACCGTCAGCACGAAGGCGGCGAGCACCACGCCGAGGGTCGAGCCCATGCCGCCGAGCACCACGATGGCGAGGATCAGCGCCGACTCGAAGAAGGTGAACGAGGTCGGGTTGACGAAGCCCTGGTAGCTGGCGAAGAACACCCCGGCCAGCCCCGCCGTGGAGGCGCCGAGCATGAACGCCGAGAGCTTGACCAGCACGTGGTTGAGGCCCATGGCGCGACAGGCGATCTCGTCCTCGCGCAGCGCCTCCCAGGCCCGGCCGATCGGCATGCGGATCAGCCGGCCCTTGACGTAGAGCACCAGCAGCACGGTGAGCAGCAGCACCGCGTAGATGAACAGGAACTTGACGTTGGGGTCGTAGGCGATGCCGAAGAACTCGTGGAACGGCACCCCGCCGTCCTTGGCCCGGCGGCCGAACTCCAGGCCGAGAAAGGTCGGCGCCGGCACCGACATGCCGTTCGGCCCGCCGGTGAAGGACAGCCAGTTGTTCAGCACCAGGCGGATGATCTCGCCGAAGCCCAGGGTGACGATGGCGAGATAGTCGCCATGCATGCGCAGCACCGGGAAGCCGAGCAGCGCCCCGGCCAGCGCCGCGGTGAGCGCGGCCAGCGGCAGCACGCTCCAGAAGCCGAGGCCGAGGTATTCGTAGCCGAGCGCCAGGCCGTAGGCGCCGATCGCGTAGAAGGCCACGTAGCCCAGGTCGAGCAGCCCGGCGAGGCCGACCACGATGTTCAGGCCGAGACCGAGCAGCACGTAGATCAGCCCGAGGATGACCACGGTGAGCAGGTATTTGTTGGCGAAGAACGGCAAGACCACTGCCGCCAGCAGCACCAGCGGGACGATCCAGCGCAGCCGCGAGCGATAGTCCGGCGCCAGCACCTGCACGCCCGCACCGCCGCCGTCGAGACGCTGCAGCCAGCCGCGGCCGGTGACGCTGTGCAGGAACAGGCTGAGGAGGAAGCGGCCGAGCATCACCGTGCCGACGATCCAGGCCACACGCGCGGGATGCAGGTTGAAGCCGTAGCCGTCGAGCACCACGCCGACGATAGGGCCGAACACCACCAGGGCGATCAGCCCGGCGAGCACGCTATCCAGCAGGGGCTGGCGAATATCCGGGGAGGAACGCTCGGGCATGTTCATACCTTCGTCACCTGGGGCCGGCCCAGGAGTCCTTGCGGTCGGAAGATCAGGATCAGCACCAGCAGCGAGAAGCTGAACACGTCCTTGTAGTCGGTGTTGACCATTCCGGAGAACTGCGCCTCGGCGACGCCGAGAATCAGGCCGCCGAGCATGGCGCCGGGCAGCGAGCCGATGCCGCCGAGCACCGCGGCGGTGAACGCCTTGATGCCGATGACGAAGCCGGCGTAGAAGTCGAAGGTGCCGTAGTTCAGGGTGATCAGCAGGCCGGCCAGCGCGGCCATGGCGGCGCCGATGACGAACACCCAGGAGATCACCCGGTCGGTGTCGATGCCGAGGATCTGCGCCATCTTGCGGTCCTGCTGGGTGGCCCGGCACATCCGGCCGAGCCGGGTGCAGTGGATCACCCAGGTCAGCGCGGCCATGCCGGCGAAGGCGGCGACCAGGATGAACACCTTGGTGTAGCTGATCTGCAAAAAGCCCTCGCCGACGTGGAAGCGGAAGGCGCCGTCGAGCAGGGTCGGTATGCCCTGCTGGCGCGCCCCCTGGCTGAGCTGCACGTAGTTCTGCAGGATCAGCGAGATGCCGATGGCGCTGATCAGCGGCGCCAGGCGCGTGGAGTTGCGCAGCGGCCGGTAGGCGATGCGTTCGATCGTCCAGCCGTACAGGCCGGTGACGCAGACCGTGAACAGCAGCGTGCCGAAGATCAGCAGCGGAAAGGATTCCAGGCCGAAGAACGTCAGCAGCGACAGACCGATGGCCGAGAGGTAGGCGCTGATCATGTACACCTCGCCGTGGGCGAAGTTGATCATGCCGATGATCCCGTAAACCATGGTGTAGCCGATGGCGATCAGGCCGTAGACCGACCCGAGGGTCAGCCCGTTGATCAGTTGTTGCAGGAAGATGCCGTCCATGCGTAAGTCTCGTCTATGGGCGGTTCATGGGGAATGCGGCTGCGCAGCGTCGTAGGGTGGAAAACCCGCGCAGCGGTTTTCCACCGGACCGCACCGCCGGCAGGTGGAAAAGACCTGTGGTCGTTTTCCACCCTACTCGGCCTGAGCGGCTTGTCACCTCTGGTGATACTTGCCCTGGTCGTCCCACTCGTAGATCACGTAGTCGCTGGCTTTCAGATCGCCCTTGGCATCCCACTCCTTGGTGCCCATCACGGTCGCGACCGGATGGCTCTTCAGCCACTGGCTGGCCTTCTCCGAGTCGGTCTTGCCGACCGCGTTGAAGGCCGCAGCCAGGGCCTGCAGGGACGCATAGGCATACAGGGTGTAGCCCTCCGGCTCGTAGCCGCTGGCCCGCAGCTTCCCGACCAGGGCTTGTCCCTCGGGGATCTTGCGCGGGTCGGCGCCGAAGGTCATGAAGGTGCCCTTGACGTACTTCGGACCACCGGCGGTGGTGACCAGCTCGTCGGTGACGATGCCGTCGCCGGAGACGAAGCTGGCGGTCAGGCCCTGCTCGCGCATCTGCCGCAGCAGCGGGCCGGCCTCGGTGTGCAGGCCGCCGAAATAGACCACATCGACGTTGGCGCCGCGCAGCTTGGTGACCAGCGCGTTGAAGTCCTTCTCGCCGCGGGTCAGGCCCTCGTAGAGCACCGCGGCGACGCCGCGCTTGCTCAGCTGGGCGCGCGCGGAGTCGGCGATGCCCTGGCCGTAGGTGTCCTTGTCGTGGATGACCGCCACCCGCTTGCCCTTCAGGCTGTCGACGATGAAGTCGGCGGCGACCTGGCCCTGCTGGTCGTCGCGGCCGCACATGCGGAACATGGCGCTCAGGCCGCGCTCGGTGATCTGCGGGTTGGTCGAGCCGGGGGTGATGGTGAGGATGCCCGCCTCGTCGTAGACCTCGGAGGCCGGGATGGTCGAGGAGGAACAGAAGTGGCCGATCACCGCCGCGACCTTTTCCTGGTCGACCAGACGGTTGGCCACGGCCACGGCCTGCTTCGGCTCGCAGGCATCGTCGCCCTTGACCAGCTTGATCGGTTCACCGTTGATGCCGCCGGCCGCATTGATGTCGGCGGCGGCCTGGCTGGCCCCGCGCCAGTATTGCTCGCCGAAGGCGGCATTGGGGCCGGTGTGCGGGCCGGCCACGCCGATCAGCACGTCGGCCCGGGCCACGGAGGATAGGCCCAGCGCAGTCGAAACCGCGAAAGCCAGGATGCCTTTTCTCACCATCGTCATGAAGTGAAGCTCCTTGTTGTTGGAGGTATCGGGAGTGACGTTTCGTTTCCAGCGAGACCTGTCGTCTCCTGCATCCGGGTCCCGACGGTTGTCCTGCGGGGATATCCGGACAGTGGGTGCGCGAGAATGCCCGGCCACACTACACGGTCAATTCGACCGGCGCGTGGAAAGTCACGCTGGCATAAGGGGTATACGATTCGCGGGCCGAGTTTAAACAATGACTTACGTGTCGTCGACGGCGCGCCGTCGGAGCTGCGAAGACGTGTCACAGGTTGCGCCGGCCCTGCTCCCGGCCCCAGGCCAGCATAGCCTCCAGCAGCGCGCGCAGCACGTCGCGGGTCGGCCCGGCGAGATCCTTGCGGTAGCGGAAGGGCTCGTCCTCCTCCATGTAGCGACACTGGACCAACTCCAGCTGTACGGCGTGGATGCCCTCCCCCGGCCGCCCGTAACAACGGGTGATGTAGCCGCCGGTGAAGCGCCCGTCGAGCACCCGGCTGTAGCCCTCGGCCGCCGCGCACACCGCCATCAGCCGCTCGGCCAGCTCCGGCGTGCAGCTCGCCCCGGAGTGAGTGCCCAGGTTGAGGTCCGGCAGGCGCCCTTCGAACAGCCAGGGTACTTCGGCGCGGATCGAGTGGGCGTCGAACAGCAGCGCGTAGCCGAACTCCGCCTTGAGGCGCGCCAGCTCCTGCGCCAGGGTGGCGTGGTAGGGCTTCCAGACCTGCTCCAGATAGCCGGCCCGCTGCACGGCGCCCGGCTCCTGCCCCGGCAGGAACAGCGGCGTGCCGTCGAGAAAGGTCGCGGGAAACAGCCCGGTGCCCGGCACTGTATACAGCAGGCTGTCGTCGGGCGGCCGGTTGAGGTCCACCACGTAGCGCGAATAGCGTCCTACCAGCAGGCTCGCGCCCAGCCCTGCGGCGAAGTCGTAGAGCCGCGGCAGGTAGCGGTCGGTGTCCGGCAAGGAACGGGCGCGCGGTATCAAGGCGGCCTCGACCTCGGGCGTCAGGCGGGTGCCGGCGTGGGGAATGCTGATCAAGAGCGGCACCCGGCCGCGGCTGAACTCCAGAACCTCATCCATGGGTGACCTCCAGTCCGTGGAAAACGACCTGCCTGGGCAGCTCGCCGCCCAGCCAATAGGCCAGCTCGGCCGGACGGTGGATGTCCCAGGCGACGAAATCGGCGTATTTGCCGACCTCCAGGCTGCCGTGGCCGTCCTGCAGCCCCAGGGCGCGGGCTGCGTGCAGGGTGACGCCGGCCAGCGCCTCCTCCGGCGTCAGGCCGAAGGACGTGCAGGCCATGGCCAGCATCAGGCGCAGCGACAGCACCGGCGCGGTGCCGGGGTTGAGGTCGCTGGCCACGGCGATGGGCACGCCGTGCCGGCGCAGTGCCCCGACCGGCGGCAACTGGCGCTCGCGCAGCAGGTAGAAGGCCGCCGGCAGCAGTACCGCCACCGTGTCCGCTTCCGCCAGGGCGGCGACGTCGGCCTCGTCGGCGTATTCCAGGTGATCGGCGGAGAGCGCCCGGTAACGCGCTGCGAGCCGCGTACCGCCCTGCGCGGAGAGCTGCTCGGCGTGCAGCTTGACCGGCAGCCTCAGCGCGCTGGCGCAGCGAAACAGCCGCTCGACCTGCTCCGGCGAGAAGGCCAGGTGCTCGCAGTAGGCGTCCACCGCATCCACCAGCCCCTCCTCGGCCAGCGCCGGCAGCATCTCCTCGCAGACACGAGCGATGTAGTCGTCGGCCCGCCCGGCGTATTCCGCCGGCACCGCATGGGCGGCCAGGCAGGTGGTGCGCACCGTCAGCGGCAGGCGCTCGGCGAGCCGACGGGCGACCCGCAGCAGCTTGCGCTCGCTGGCCAGGTCGAGGCCGTAGCCGGACTTCACCTCCAGGCAGGTCACCCCGTCGCGCAGCAACTGCCGGGCGCGGCGCAGGGCGCCTTCCAGCAGGGCCTCCTCGCTGGCCGCGCGGGTCGCGCGCACCGTGCTGGCGATGCCACCGCCGTGCGCGGCGATCTCCGCGTAGCTGGCGCCTTCCAGGCGCAGCTCGAACTCGGCAGTGCGCTCGCCGGCGAACACCAGGTGGGTGTGGCAGTCGATCAGCCCCGGCGTGACCCAGGCACCGCCGAGGTCGACGGCCTCGGCAGCGCCGGGCGGCAAGGCCTCGCGCCGGCCGATCCAGGCGATCCGCTCGCCGCGCACGAGGATCGCGGCATCCTCGATCACCGAATAATGCCCGCCCCTCATGGTGGCGGCATGACAGTGGTACCAGCAGCGGGTGTAGGTCATGGTCGGACGGCTCCCCTCGATCGCCCCGCCGCTCCCGTAGGAGCCAGCTTGCTGGCGATCCATGACAGCGAAAAAGCATCGCCAGCAAGCTGGCTCCTACCGCGCCTGCAGCAGGCCGGCATCAGGAATCCCCCACCATCGGCAACTTCAACCCCTGCTCGCGGGCACAGGCGATGGCTTCGGGGTAGCCGGCGTCGGCGTGGCGCATCACCCCGCTGGCCGGATCGTTGTGCAGGACCCGGGCAATCCGCGCCGCCGCTTCGTCGCTGCCGTCGCAGACGATCGCCATGCCGGCATGCTGCGAATAGCCCATGCCCACCCCACCGCCGTGGTGCAGGGACACCCAGGTGGCGCCGCTCGCGGTGTTGAGCAGGGCGTTGAGCAGCGGCCAGTCGGACACCGCGTCCGAGCCGTCGCGCATGGCCTCGGTCTCGCGATTGGGGCTGGCCACCGAGCCGGAGTCGAGGTGGTCGCGGCCGATGACCACCGGCGCCTTGAGTTCGCCGCTTCGGACCATTTCGTTGAAGGCCAGCCCGAGCCGGGCGCGCTGGCCGAGGCCGACCCAGCAGATCCGCGCCGGCAGCCCCTGGAAGCGGATGCGCTCGCGGGCCATGTCCAGCCAGCGGTGCAGGTGCGGATCGTCGGGGATCAACTCCTTGACCCGGGCATCGGTGCGGTGGATGTCCTCGGCCTCGCCCGACAGCGCCACCCAGCGGAACGGACCGACGCCGCGGCAGAACAGCGGGCGGATGTAGGCCGGGACGAAGCCGGGAAAGGCGAAGGCGTTCTCCACCCCCTCGTCCCGGGCCATCTGGCGGATGTTGTTGCCGTAGTCGAACACCGGCACGCCCTGCGCGTGGAAGGCCAGCATGGCTCGCACGTGTCCGGCCATCGACTGCTTGGCCGCCTTGACGGTCGCGGCCGGCTCGCGGGCGGCACGCTCGCGGTACTCGACCCAGGTCCAACCCTTGGGCAGGTAGCCGTTGAGCGGGTCGTGCGCGCTGGTCTGGTCGGTGAGCAGGTCCGGTCGCACGCCGCGGCGCACCAGTTCCGGGAGGATGTCCGCAGCATTGGCGCAGAGGCCGACCGACACCGCCCGGCCCTCGCCGCAGTAGCGGACGATACGCGCCAAGGCGTCGTCCAGATCGCGCGCCTGTTCGTCCAGGTAGCCGGTCTTCAGGCGGAAGTCGATGCGACTCTGCTGGCACTCGACCAGCAGCGCGCTGGCCCCGGCCAAAGTCGCCGCCAGCGGCTGCGCGCCGCCCATGCCGCCGAGCCCGGCGCTGAGCAGCCAGCGCCCGCGCAGGTCGCTGGCATAGTGCTGGCGACCGGCCTCGACGAAGGTTTCGTAGGTACCCTGGACGATGCCTTGGCTGCCGATGTAGATCCAGCTGCCGGCGGTCATCTGCCCGTACATCGCCAGGCCCTTGGCATCCAGCTCGTGGAAATGCTCCCAGGTCGCCCAGTGCGGCACCAGGTTGGAATTGGCGAGCAGCACCCGCGGCGCATCGCGGTGGGTGCGGAACACCCCCACCGGCTTGCCCGACTGGATCAACAGGGTCTCGTCGTCCTCCAGAGCTTTCAGGCACTCGACGATCCTGTCGAAGCACGCCCAGTTGCGTGCCGCCCGGCCAATGCCGCCGTAAACCACCAGCTCCCTGGGGTTCTCCGCCACCTCCGGGTCGAGGTTGTTCATCAACAGGCGCAGCGGCGCCTCGCAGAGCCAGCTTCGGGCGTTCAGCGTCGTACCGCGCGGGGCGCGGATCTCGACGTCGCGGTACGGGTGGAAGGACTCGCTCATGGGGCATCCTCGCGCGGCGGCCTGCCACCAAGCATAGCCGCCACGGCCGGACTCAACCGAAGCGGCGCAGACAGCGAAGAGGTGCGCGCCGCTCACCAGTTCGACCACGATTTTGGAATGGCTGAGCGAGAAGCGGGCGAGCACCGGCGGCAGGACGTAGGTGCCGAACCAGTCGGCCGAGGAGATCCGCAGCATGCCGTCGAGCGGGTCGCCTTCGCCGGCCAGTATGGGGCTCCCCATGTAAGTTTTGCTTTCCTGAAAAAGCGCACCTACTTTGACCGTAGCACTGCCCTGTCAGCTGCATTCAATCTGGCTACGGCTCGCGAGCCTCGGAATGGTCGGCTGGACAAGCGCAGATATGGTCACGTTCGGTTCATTCCAAAGGTTCGATCATGCGTTTTATATGGATAGTACCCTGCCTCACGACAATCCTTCTCGGGGGCCAGGTGATCGCGACTGACCGAGAGCAAAAAGCGGAAGCGGCAGTAGACAAGGCGGAGATACTGGAACAGAAGGCAGCGACCAAGGGAAACGAGGCACCTGCACCTCCGACCAAGGCCATCACGAAACCTGAAGCGCAGGCGGTCGATCCGGCAGGCGAAGCGCCCCTGGACGATGCAATCACCTGTCTTGCACGCAGCATCTACTGGGAGGCCAAAGGCGAGGCGTCTGCCGACATGGAAGCCGTCGCCAGCGTTGCCATGAACCGGCTAGGTCACGAAGGGTTTCCAGACACGCTGTGCGACGTTGTCAAGCAAGGCTCCGAGCAGGGGGCCTGTCAGTTTTCGTGGTGGTGTGATGGGCGTTCGGATCAGGTGAAGGAGGACGACCAATATACGATTGCCAAGGAAATAGCGCGAAAAGCGCTCAACCGACAATTAACAGACCGAACCAACGGCGCTTTGTATTTCCACAGTAAGAATGTGACCCCCGATTGGGCCAAGGAATACATCAAGACAGCCGAGACCGGCAAATTTCTCTTCTATAAGCCTTCCGACGGTAAAGCACGATAGGTCGGTGCGCTCATCAGTGGTAGCTGAATGGTTGATCCCATCTTCAACATTGGGGACCTGGGCAAACACTGCTTCCACCTGCACGGCAAGGACGCACAAGGGCGGATGGTGTTTCGCAAGACGGTGTCGAGCAGCCAGATCAACGTGACAGCGCTCATGACGATGGCCTCCGAAAAACAATCCCCGCTCAGCGTAACCGCTTCGCGGGGATCGGGCTGACCATCTCATTAGGCCCGGCGTGAAAGCCGGGCCCTGGAACCTGCGGACCGATCGGTCAGTCGCGGTAGCTGTAGGCGTTGCGGTAGGTGCTCTTGTCAGCCACCGCCATGTCGCTGGTGCGGAAGGCGCGGCGGCCGCGAACGTCAACCTCTTCGCCAATCACCAGCTCTTCGCTGGAGCGCACGATCTTCTCGTGGCCGTCAGCGATGCGGACCTTGTAGGCGCGCTCGCTGAGCCCGGTGGTTTCCTGGGCAGTGCCACCGAACAGGGCGCCGATGCCGGCACCGATCAGAGCACCGATGGGGCCGCCGACGCCACCGATCATCATCCCGGTCATGCTGCCGGTCGACTTGCCGGTGGTTTGAACTTTGACTTCCTCGAGCACTTCAGCGGCGTTAGCAGCACCGGCGGCCAGCAGGGTAGCGGTCAGAGCCAGGGTACCGAGCTTTTTCATGGCGAATCCTCCGAGGAAATCTTCGTGCGAATCGTTGGGACCGAGCGAAGCGTCGAGCGCCTCAGGGTGCGCCCCTTCGTTGAGGCAGAAATTAACGGCTTTATTGATCCAAGTCAATAAAAACCTCATTTTTCACTGTAGATCGACTCAATTAATGACAAAAAGTATCAATTACACAGGAGATCGCTTCTTATCGGAATGCTAATCCTTTGATTTTGTATGGAAATAAAACTCGTGATTGGCAAGACCAACCTGTCGCAAGGATGGCCACCATAACGAGGTCGCTCTGTAACCCATGGCTCTTGGAGTCGCCTCCGCAACACCCTTCCTCAGCCAGTTCGACCCGGCCAACGCCCCCCCGCCCAAGATGCCCCTCGACTGTCGCCACCTGAGCTTCGTCGACTACTCGATCATCGCCGCGTTGAAGACCCTGCGTGAACGGTCCGGGTTGGCCCGGCTGCCGAAGTCGGCGGCGCTGACCACCGGGTTCCAGCTCATCGCATAGAGGTCGGAGACCTGCACCTCAGGCCCACGCCGTTCTCCTGTTGACGAATTTGTGCGGTGCAGAAGCCAATCCAGCCGGTCGTAACGCAAGGACGGACGAGTTCGCCCCTACAGCGCGGCTCAGATGCTCATTCGATTTAGCGGCGTCTCGGTCGCCACCAGGATCAGCGGAACCGGCCCTTTGCACACTGCCTTCTGCAGTTTGCCCACCACCTTGAGGCTCAGGCTGCTCTGCGCCTGGATGCAGCAGGCCAGCACGGTGCCGTGCTCCTGCTCGTCGGCACTGACGTGCTGGCGACTCATGGTCCGGGTCTGCGTATAGCTGCCCCTGGTGACCCGTACCTTGCACACCCCGCAGCCGCCGCCACGGCAACCGACCGGGATGCCCTTGCGGCCGAGCCTGGCCATGCCGTTGAGCACCGTTTCCTGCTCGTCGCAGGCGTAGCGCTCGCCGGTGTCCTCGATATGGATCTCATGCTTCATGCGGCGCCCTCCCCGGCTGCGGCGCGGACGTGCGCGGCCACTTCCTCGGCGCGCAGCACGCTGGCCGGCACACTGCCGATGGACCACGCCTCCGGCGGCACTCGGTAGCAGCGTCCGCGCACCGGCTCGCGGCGCACGCCGAGCACCTCCACCAGCAGATCGCCGAAGGCCCCGGTGGCGCCCACCACCACGGCCAGTTCCTTGTGCTCACTCATGCTCGGTTCCCCTCGCTATCCGTTCGCCGCACCGGCAGGAACGGAGTCGGCCGCGACTGCATGGCCCCCAACACGGTCGACCCGCTCCTTGCCCCCGGCGACTCAGGCGCTCTTCAGCAGCCCGAGCTCCTTGGCCATGGTCATCGCGGTGTCGAGGATCATGTCCTCCTGGCCACCGATCATCTTCTTGCGGCCCAGCTCGACCAGGATGTCGCGCGCCGGTACGCCGAAGCGCTCGGAGGCGCGCTTGGAGTGCAGCAGGAAGGTCGAGTAGACGCCGGCGTAGCCGAGGGTCAGCGACTCGCGGTCGACGCGCACCACGTGCTCCATCATCGGCACGATGATGTCCTCGGCGACGTCCATCAGCTTGAACAGGTCGACGCCGGTCTCGATGCCCATGCGCTCGCACACCGCGGCGAACACTTCCAGCGGGGTGTTGCCGGCGCCGGCGCCGAGGCCCGCCGCCGAGCCGTCGATGCGGCTGGCGCCGGCCTCGATGGCGGCGATGGAGTTGGCGATGCCCATGCCCAGGTTGTGGTGGCCGTGGAAGCCGATCTCGGTTTCCGGGTTGAGTACCTCGCGCAGGGCGCCGATCCGCGCTTTGACGTCTTCCGGCAGCATGTAGCCGGCCGAGTCGGTGACGTACACGGTCTGTGCGCCGTAGGACTCCATCAGCTTGCCCTGCTTGGCGATGCCGGCCGGATCGTTGAGGTGGGCCATCATCAGAAAGCCCGAGGTGTCCATGCCCAGCTTGCGGGCGAAGGCGATGTGCTGCGGCGAGGTGTCCGCCTCGGTGCAGTGGGTGGCAACGTGCACGCTGCGCGCGCCGCACTCGAACGCCGATTGCAGTTCCTTCATGGTGCCCAGGCCCGGGATCAGCAGCACCGAGACCTTGGCCTGCTTCATCTGCGAGGCCACCGCGCTGATGTACTCCTCGTTGCGGTGCGGGGCGAAGCCGTGCTGCAGCGAGTTGCCGCCCAGGCCCGCGCCGTGAGTGGCCTGGAGGTAGGGCACGCCGGCGGCGTCGAGGGCGGTGGCGACCTTGACCATCTGCTCGATGCTGATCTGCTCGCGCTTGGCGTGCATGCCGTCGCGCAGGCACATGTCGTGGAGGATGACCTTGCGGCCTTTCAGTCTGTTGGACTGGCTCATCACGCGACCTCCGGGGCTGGCAGCTGGATCGTTCCTTTGATGATCTCCTCGGCGAACATCTCGGCGGTACGGGTGGCCGCCGCGGTCATGATGTCGAGGTTGCCGGCGTAGGTCGGCAGGTAGTCGCCGAGACCGGCCACTTCCATGAACACCGCCACCTTGTTGCCGTCGAACAGCGGCCCGTTGACCAGCCGGTAACCCGGCACGTACTTCTGCACCTCGCCGATCATCTCGAGGATCGAGGCGGTGATCCTGTCCTGGTCCGGCTCGTCGTCGGTCAGGCAGGAGATGGTGTTGCGCATGATCATCGGCGGCTCGGCCGGGTTGATGATCGCCAGCGCCTTGCCCTTGCGCGCCCCGCCGACCTTCTCGATGGCGTTGGAGGTGGTGTAGGTGAACTCGTCGAGGTTGGCGCGGGTGCCCGGACCGATCGACTTGGACGCCAGGCTGGCGACGATTTCGGCGTAGCCGACGCTCTGGATGCGCGACACCGCATGGACGACCGGGATGGTCGCCTGGCCGGCGCAGGAGATCATGTTGACGTTCATCTCCAGCTTGTCGGCGTGCTGGCGCAGGTTCACCGGCGGCACGCACAGCGGGCCGATGGCCGCCGGGGTCAGGTCGATCATCAGCACGCCCAGGGCGTTGAGCTTGCGGCTGTTCTCGGCATGCACGTAGGCGCTGGTGGCGTCGAAGGCGATCTGGATGTTGTCCTCCAGCACGTGCTTGAGCAGACCGTCCACGCCCTCGGCGGTGGTCTTCAGGCCCATCTCGCGGGCACGCGCCAGACCTTCGGACGCGGGGTCGATGCCGACCATCCACACCGGCTCCAGCACTTCGCTGCGCTGGATCTTGTAGATCAGGTCGGTGCCGATGTTGCCGGAGCCGATCAGCGCACAGCGGATCTTCTTCATTGTCCCTGCTCCTGCAGCGCAGCGCGCTGCGACTTGGTCAGGCCGGCGACGTAGAACTCCTCGGTGCCGTGCTCGGTGATGAGGATGCGCACGGTTTCCGGGCTGCAATTCAGGCTCTCGGCGACCGCTTTGGTGACGGCGGCAGCCACGCGATGCTTCTGCTCCACGGTGCGGCCTTCGAGCATGTGCATTTCGATGATGGGCATGGGTGTTTCTCCTGATTGTTCTTATTCGACGAAGCGCATGGACACGGAGCCCAGCTCCTGGAAGCGCGCGACGATGCTGTCGCCCGGCTTGACCGGGATCGCCTCGGTGATCCCGCCGCTCATGACGAAGCTGCCGGCCGGCAGGTTCTCGCCCAGTTCGCCGAGGATGTTCACCAGCATGGCGATGGCCTCGGCCGGATGACCGAGCACCGCGGCGCTGGCGCCGAGGGTGACGATCTCGCCGTTCTTCTCCATCACCACGCCAAGGGTGCGCAGGTCCAGATCCTCGACGTAGCGGGCGCGGCCGCCGCCGACGAAGCGCGCCGAGGAGCCGTTGTCGGCGATCACGCTGGCTAGGTCGAACTTGAAGCCGGAGAAGCGCGAGTCGATGATTTCCACCGCCGGCAGCACGTAGTCGGTGGCGGCCAGCACGTCAGCCGCGGTGCAGCCCGGACCCTGCAGGGTCTCCTTCATGACGAAGGCCACCTCGCACTCGACGCGCGGGTGCACCAGGTCGGAGGTGGTGATCGCCGAGTTCTCCGGGCGGGCCATGCGGTCGGTGAGGAAGCCGATGGAGGGCACGCTGACGCCCATCTGCAGCATCTTGGCCTTGGAGGTCAGCCCGGCCTTCCAGCCGACCAGCTTGTGGCCCTTGGCGATGAAGCGGCGGCGCAGCTCGCTCTGCACGGCGTAGCCGTCGGCGATGGTCATGTCCGGGTATTCGTCGGTCAGCTTGGGGATCGCGTAGGCGCGGGTCTGCGCCCCTTCGACGCGCTCGCACAGGCGCACGATGTCCTCGCGGGACAGGGTCAGATGGCTGCTCATGCTGCGCTCCTCCCGGAGAATTTCACCCGGCAGCTGCCGAGGCCGCCAACCGTGCACACCAGCTCGTCGCCATCGACCACCGGCACCAGCGCCGACTGCGAACCGGAGAGGATCACCTCGCCGGCCTTGAACGGGATGCCCAGTTCGCCGAGGGTGTTGGCCAGCCAGGCCACCGCGTTGGCCGGCGAGCCCTGTACCGCGGCGCCGACGCCGGTGGAGAAGATCTCGCCATTCTTTTCCAGCACCATGCCGGCCAGGGTCAGGTCCAGCTTGCGCGGGTCACCCTTGGTCTTGCCCAGCACGTACACGCCGCAGGAGGCGTTGTCGGCCACGGTGTCCTGGATCTTGATCTGCCAGTTGGTGATACGCGAATCGACGATCTCGAAGCACGGCAGCACGTAGTCGGTGGCGCGGATCACGTCCATCGCGGTGATGCCCGGCCCCTTGAGGTCGTGCTTGAGCACGAAGGCCAGCTCCGCCTCGGCCTTGGGCTGGATCAGGTCGCCGAGATCGATGGTGTCGCCCTCCTGGTAGACCATGCCCGAGGTGAGGATGCCGAAGTCCGGCTGGTAGACGCCAAGGAAGTCCTGCACCGGCTTGCTGGTGGCGCCGATCTTCTTGCCGACCACGGTCTCGCCGGCCTGCAGACGGCGCGCGACGAAGCGCTGCTGGATGCGGTAGGCGTCCTCGATGGTGATGTCCGGCTCGCGGCTCAGCAGCGGCGGCACCGCACGGCGGGCGACGAAGGCTTCGTACAGCTCGTCGCCGTATTGCTCGATCTTGTTGTTGTCCATGTCTCTGTCCCGTAGGGGCGAATGCATTCGAATGTCTATTCCAACAACCGGGCCGGCTCTTGTAGGGGCGAATTCATTCGCCTCTCCGCGATCTCTTGGCGAATAAATTCGCCCCTACAGGCCCGCGGCGCGGCTTACAGCTTCACGCAGACGTTGCGGGTCTCGGTGTAGAACTCCAGCGAATGCACCCCGCCCTCGCGGCCGATGCCGGACTGCTTGGAGCCGCCGAACGGGGTGCGCAGGTCGCGCAGGAACCAGCTGTTGATCCAGGTGATGCCCACCTCGACGCGCGCCGCCATGCGGTGGGCGCGGGCCAGGTCGTTGGTCCAGATGGTGGTGGACAGGCCGTAGACGTTGTCGTTGGCCAGCGCGACCACTTCGTTCTCGCTGTCGAACGGACGGATGTGGCAGCACGGGCCGAAGATTTCCTCGCGCACCACTGCCGCGTTGTCCGACAGGCCGGTCCAGATGGTCGGCTGCACCCAAGAACCCTCGGCCAGCTCGCCCGGCATGTCCGGCACGCCGCCGCCGGTGACCACGGTGGCGCCCTCTTCTACCGCCTTGCGGTAGTAGGACAGCACCTTGTCGCGGTGCTCCTGGCTGATCAGCGGGCCGTAGTTGGCGTTGTGATCGTCCGGGCGACCGAACTTGACGCTCTCGGCCTTGACCTTCAGCGCCTGCACGAAGCGCTCGAAGATCGGCCGCTCGACGTAGACGCGCTCGGTGCCCAGGCACACCTGGCCGGAGTTGAGGAAGGCGGAGCGGAAGATGCCGTCCACCGCCGCGTCGAAATCGGCGTCGGCGTCGGCGAACACGATGCCGGCGTTCTTGCCGCCCAGCTCGAAGGACACGTCGCGCATGCCTTCCGAGGCGGCCTTCATGATCGCCGCGCCGGTGCGGGTCTCGCCGGTGAAGGTGATGGCGTTGACGCCCGGATGCTGGGTGAGGAACTCGCCGGCCGAATCCGGACCGAAGCCGTGCACCACGTTGTAGACGCCCTTCGGGATGCCCACGGAATTCATCACTTCGCCGAGCAACGCGGCGGTCTGCGGCGACTCCTCGGACGGTTTGACGATCACGGTGTTGCCGCAGGCCAGCGCCGGGCCGACCTTCCAGGTCATCAGCATGAACGGCGCATTCCACGGGCAGATCACACCGATCACGCCCTTGGGCACGCGCATGGAATAGTTGAGGGCGCCGCGACCGTCCGGAGTAGCCATCTGGAAGGATTCGCTGGCGACGTTCTTGATCACGTCGGCGAACACCTTGAAGTTCGCCGCGCCGCGCGGGATGAACACATGCTTCATCACGTGCGAAGGCTGGCCGGTGTCGGCCATCTCGGCCTCGACGAAGTCGTCGAAACGGCGGGTGATCTCGTTGGCCACGCCGTACAGCAGCTCGACGCGCTGCTCGGTGCTCAGCCCGCCCCACTCGCCATGCAGCGCGCCCCGCGCGGCCTTGACCGCCGCCTCCACCTCGGCGCGCCCGGCCTCGGAAATGGAGGCGATCACGCGGTTGTCGAGCGGCGAACGCTTGTCGAAACGCTTGCCGCTGGCAGCGGCGACATACTCGCCGGCGATGAAGTTCTCAATCTTGCGCATGCTCACTCCGTGTTGTTGTTCTGGGGGGTGGCCTGCCGGTGCGACCGGGGTGGTGGTCGGGGGGCTGGGCCTTGGGAGTGAGGATAGGGAGGGCGGGGTGATACCGGCTAATACTTTGTTTCTTTTGATCGGATACCTCACAGGTATCGAATCTGACGTGTCAGACTCTGGTCAAAACGGCCTTGAACCGCTCAAAATTAGGGTTCTGCGGCCGGCGCTGGGTTGGTGCCGCCATCGTTGAGACAAGGAGAGGTCCACCATGCCCTGCAAAACCTCGATCCCTTCAGCGAGCTGCATTCCGCTCGTTAACCAGCCAGAAAATGGCCTGCGAATGCAAAGATACAGGTCTTTTGGCATTATCAGTACAGCCTTGGCCTGCTCTAGGGCCTGTTGACGTTTCGAACGAGAGGCGTTGATGAAGAAGAGTAAACCCGCAGAATTGAGGTTCCTACACCGACAACCCTGCAGGTTTGCAATGCCCCGATTGATGCTCAGTGACGAACACTGG
>Ga0209467_1000706_pt1 | contig 38725 bp, 36 predicted proteins | sample Higcelwee11metaG_FD_187175 | JGI IMG/M metagenome (GOLD analysis project Ga0209467, IMG submission 187175) | Freshwater pond sediment microbial communities from the University of Edinburgh, under environmental carbon perturbations - High... | ecosystem: Environmental > Aquatic > Freshwater >... | reverse complement strand
GGCTTCTCCATCCGCTGTCGGGATGCCCTTCATGCCTTAAAAACCCCGGGGGTTTGGGGGCAGCGCCCCCGCCAGTTACCAAGTTAAATCGGATGCCACTTTTTCCGATTCCCGGTGAACCAGCACAGTTGGAACGGTCGGTGAACGCCGGAAGGGTGTTTGTGGCGAAGACGTTGCGGGCGATGGCAGGGGCCATGAGCGGGTCACGGCCTTTGCGTTCCACAGGCAAATTGCCCCCGCTGGCCACGTCCTTAAGGAAGCCCTCGACGTGGCTTAGCTCGTCAAATTTGCCTGATGTGGACAGGTCGGAAACGATGTTCAACAGGTTCTCGGTGAGCAAGTGCAAGGAAAACTTTTCATCGAACTTGTGTGGCGGTACACAACAAATATTGGCACTGCCGACGAGGTGCTCCAGGACGTGAAGGCAGACCGTTTTCCCCGTCCCGCCCTCGCCAAAGAAGATGAAGATGGTTTCGTAGCGGGTATCCGGCACCAACGCCAGCCCAAACAGCATTTGAACGGCGTCGCGGGCTTCCTGATCCGGCTGGACTTCCAAGAGGTACTTCAACCAGCGTGGACAGGTCGCCACGGGGTTATGCTCGTAGTCCACGGCGAAGGTTGAAAAGAGCTTAGGGCTGTGATCCTGCGTGAACTCGTCAAGCAGTACCCCTTCCTGATTGGCCAGTTCGGCGGCTTTCTCGATGTTGATGATCCGGTTCGCCATGGTCATCCAGCCCGCCGCGGCCTCGCCCGATGGAAGCCAGCAAGGGGCGTTCCAGTAGGACGGCACGGCGCCAACGTCTCTGGCCTCCAGGTGAGCCATGATGTTGCTCCTGGTGGTAGTGCTGGCGGAATCCGGGAAGCGCAGGCGCAGGAACTCCATGGCGTCGCTCTCAACGTCGGCGCGGGTTATGCGAAGGTAACGATCCCGGCGAAAAGTGAACCACTGCCCCCGATGCACGCGATAGGCGCAGAACCTATCATCCCCGGCCTCGACCGAACGTTTTGAAATGAAGTTGTTGGCTATCTCAACCAATTTCGCCCGCTCGTTTGACTCCCCCTTGGCGGCGTTCGCTGCGCTGGTGGAAGCCCTGCCGTCCACCTTCTTGAACCCGGCGACGGCCTCGACGGTCAGCGGTGGGGTGTTCCTGCCGATCTGCTCCAACGCCGCTTTGATCTGCTCGTTAGTGAGCCCCTCGGCGCGGCGGGCGAATATCCAGTCTGAAACATCGGCCTTCGGCTCGGTCAAGCCCAGGTCGAGGATACGGACAGTGTTGTCCCCCGCCTTGGGGAACAAGTGTGCCGCGACGCACTCGACATGGGCGCGCCCCACAGCGTCATTGTCGGGGATTAGGAGGATGTCCTTACCAGCGAGCGGGGCGTTGTAGCTGGCCCGCCAATTTGACTCCCCCATGGCGTTGGTGGTTGCGGGAAAGCCGATCTCCCAGAGGTTGTCAACGTCCTTTTCGCCCGCAGCAACGAAGACATAGGGGCTGGCGTTCCACTCTGGCCAGCGGTAGAGGACAGGCGAGCCCTCCATGCCCTGCAACGTCCAGATATAGCCGTCCTTGACCTTGTAGAAACTGCCGTCCCGCTTCGTGAGGGGCTTCCCCGTCCCCGGCGACAACGCATGTCCAGCGGCGACTTCCTCCGGTCTGGCCGGGCGACGTTGGCAAAAGCTCTTCGGGACAAAGCGGATGGTCTCATGCCTGACAGTTCCATCTAGGTCTACGTACTGGTAGACGCGCTCTATGTTCGACGCCGCACCCTGGGGTTTCTCGGCAGTCATGGCCACGGGGAGCCCGAGCTTGTCGCCGAGCCATTGTTGCGCCTGGTCGATGTCGCCGCCAAACATGACCAGGGCGACAAGGTCAATCGCCGATCCTTTTTCGCCTGCCCCCCCGAAATCGTTCCAGCCGTCCCGGTTAATCGAGACGCTGGCGGGATTGGTTCCTCCGCGCCAAGTGGCGGCGCAACGGTTGTCATTCCCCACTTCAAGCCCAAGGTCTTTGGCGATGTCGATACAATTACATCCGGCCTTGATGATATCGTAATCGTAATATCGTTTTACAACGTCCATTATGTCAACCTCTGATTTTAAGTCGCAACCCGGCCTAGTCGCCGGACTTTTTGCTTTTCCCCATCATCGGCACGGTGAGCCGAGGGGGTGTCCTGAATCGGCAGCAGCTGCATTGCGGCCACCTACGCCCAGTGCATTGACCAATATTGCCTTTATGTACAGCCAACGTTTGGCATCTCTGTACATTATTTCCAGGAATATCGTGATTCACGCCTTGACATTTATTGCCTATCATGGTATAATCCCTTTAGTTTCATGTTTTCCGTTATTGTTTGGAGCCCGGCGGCCTTCCACCCGCCGGGCTCACTCTTTTTTGAGCCATGCGGTTTTTTAAAGGAGGAGGGGGACTCCCCCCTCCCGATATGGACTCAGCCAAAGAGCTCCTGCGCTTTCCGCACCAGCAGCGAATTCAGCTCCTCGCGCGTTTGTCTGTCAAGCTCCCAACGCTGGCCGTCATTGGCGACACCCTGACATGCGCAGTCCGCCTCCTGCATGTCTGCCGCAGTCCTCACCGCATTCTTAGCGTTGAAGCTGCTCATCCCAGCGGCGATGAAGGCTGCCTCGATCCGTGTTTGCGTCTCATCCCGCAGCGTGCCGAGCCGTTCTTTTTCGGCCTTGCGGTCGATCTCGATGGCCTGGCGAACAGTGGCCTTGCCGTCCAGCAGCTCGCCCGCTTTGAACAGGGCGGCCAACTCGTCGGAGCGCAACGTCTCCAGTGCCGTGAGGATGTCGGCGGCGGGGACGGCGCGTGTCGCGCACTGCGTCTTGAGGGTTTCCCTCAACGCCTTGAGCCGGGCGACATTGGTGTTGTGTGCGACGATGGACTCGTTAAGTTCGGCGATGGCGGCGGCGGTCTCAGCGGAGTAGTACGAACGGGGTGCAATCGTGTAGACGGTGATCATTTTGAAGACCTTTCAGTTAATGCCTTGACTCTGTTTGAAAAACGGTTGTTGGTTATTGTTACCACTTGAAGTCCTATTAGTGTAATGGTTTTTTATGTCATTTGAACCCCCCATTGGCGATGGCGGAGGACAGCTCGGCGCGCTCGCGTTCCAACGTGGCGGCCTCGGCCTCGTCAACCTTCTGGAGCGCCTTGAGGGATTCCATAGCCTGATGTACGCCAGGGAAGTTCCATACGTTAAGCGCGAGTGGTGCGAAGTCCACGCCCGCCGCACCGAAGTCGGAAGCGGCGGCGGCCTTCAGACTTTCGGCGGCGTTGCGGAGTCGGTTTCGCTCGGTCTCGCGTTCGGCCTTGACAAGGGGAATCAGCGCAGCCTTTCGAGCCAACAGCCGGGCGGTTTGTTGGTAGAACTCCAGACGCTGGGGGAGGAAGTCGCATATCTCCCGGTTAACGTCGAAGTGCCCCATGGATATGCGCTGGGGGGTGAGGCACTGCTGGGCCGAACCGTTGTGGGCACGGATGTCCCGGTTGACGGCTTCGACAGCGGAGGAGGTGCCATGGCTGAAAAACGCCCCCGGCTCGATAGTGGAGAGCTTAGACATGGGCCACCTCCCCGGACAGAAGGGCGTCGATAGCGGCGGCGGGGATGCGGACGGCACGCTTGCCGATGTGAACTCGCGGCAACTTCCCATCCTTCAACAGGCGAAAGACGCTCATCTCGGAAAGCTGCAAGTGCTCGGCGGCCTGTTTGATGGTGAGGCTTGCCCGGACGGCGGGCGCGGCGTTGCTCTTGGTCGGGTCGAAAGCCCGAAGGGACTCAACCAGAGAGGTGGGGGTTAGCCCTTCGCAAAAGGGAGCCAGCAATGCGGCGGCTCCGGCGATGATTGGCGGGCTGATGCTGCGGTCGATTCTCATGATCCGGTCTCCTGTTAAGGGGTTGTTGATAGCCCCTATTATAAACTGGAGAACCGGAATGGTCAATATGTAAGATGTTGATAGTTAGTGTATTGTGAAGTTTCTGCCGGGCAGAAACTTCAACTTTGAGGCTGTTGGCTGTCCTTGCTCGGTGTTTCGCCTTCCATTTTTGCAATGATATCGCAACGGGTTACTATTGCGGAGTTGCTTGGCTTCTTTCCAGGTTTTTCGTCCTCCAGCATTTTTTTTGCGAATTGCCGCCTTGAATCCCATCCGGGATGCTTGGCCTTTAACTCCAGATAGCCCCTGTATATCCGCTGGTTTTTCTCTTCCACCGCTGGTGCTTCCTTGGCATGTTTTGAATATGCTTTCATAATCGCACGGTGCTTTTTGTTTAGGCAGCGGTGATACAGATTGAGACCTTTAAAAAGTATCGCACGCTGGTATTGTTCGCCAAGCGCATGTGTCATAGATGCGCACTTCGCGATGTCGCCAGCCCGATATGCGGCCATGGCGTCATCTGCAAAAAACAGGCAATCTGCTAGCATTTCAATTACATCCTGGTCTGGGTGCTCTGGATGTTGGGAGGATATTTGGGTGTCACGAGCCGTATACTCGATATCCCTAATCGGCCACAATCCATCATTCCCTGATATTTTTAAGAGTTTTACGGAATATCCATACTGATCCAGACGTTCTTGGATATTGTTCTTGCGCCGCTCAAGTATTATTGACAAATTTTCGTCCCATGTTTCCGCAACCCAATCTTCTCTCTCATCAAAAGTGAAGAGTTTTCCCGTTTCAAGGGCGCTTTCCAAGTCATTTAGCTTGATAAACGTGAGTTTTTCCTTGATCATTCTTCAGCCCTCCAATATCGCCAATGCCCGTTTGACCTTCTCGATGTCGGCGGTCATCGCCAGCCCGGCCAGCCGTTGGCGCTCGGCTCCGTCGCCGTCGGTGGCACCCTGTCCCAGCAGCTTGGCCATGCCGTCCGCAGCGTTGTGCGCGGCCTTTTCCGAAACGTCGCCATAGGCCCGCGTCATCTGCGGATTCGAGTGTCCCACCTGCCGTTGAACAACAAGCTGCGATGTACCAAGCTCGGCTTGCAACTCCACGTAACTGTGGCGTAGGCTATGGAAGCCAGCGGCGACCACTGCCCGTTTCCCCGTTCCTTCCCCTGTGCCGGTCTTGTGGGTCTGAATGCCGCATGCCTCGAAATGCGCTTGGACACGCCGGACAAGCACCGAGTGCCGCGACGGGCCCAAATAGTCTTTCGCCAAACCGGGAAGCAAGTAGCCCTTCCGCGCCTGGGGCGGCGTGGCGGCCAGTTTCGCATGGAGGATGGCGGGGATCCCGATTTTCACCGGGACGGGTTTCCGCGCCGCGGTCTTGTTGGGGACGCGCAGGATGATCCGTCGCTCCAGGTCGATGTTAGACCACTCCAGCGTGGCGCAGTCGCCTTGACGCAACCCGGTGTAAACCCCAAGCTCCAAGAACAGCTGGAAGTCCCCTTCCGCCGCGTCGACCACCCGGAAAAGCTCCTCGACGGTCAGGGCTCGGCGGCTGTTGGTCTTCAGTTGCCTCCTGGAGATGGTTGCGAATGGGTTCGCCTCCGTCCTGGCGTCCCTCGCCAGGACGCGAAAAATCAACGTCAGGAAACGGCAATGCTTGTTGAAGGTGTTCGCGCTCACCTTGGCTGCGTTCAAGCTGGCGGCGTAGAGCTTCGCTATTTGGGGGGTGATGTCGCGCAGGTAGCGGGCTTTTGGATGGTTTGCGGCCAGCCATGTTTTGAACTGGCTCCAGTGTCCGGCGTAGTTGGCGAACGTCTTTTCGCCGCTGTCCGGCCTGTCCAAGTTGGCGGCGTAGGCTTCCCAGGCGTCGGCGATGGACAGGGGAGGGTTAGCGATGTCCTCAGCCTTCTCCACCTTCTGCTCGATACTGGCGACGGCTGCGACCAATTGGCGGGAACGCTCTGCCTTGTCATTGAGCTTGACGGGGTTCAACAAGTCGTCAAGGATGCTTCGGGCGGCGTCTTTGTCCTCCACTGGGTTTCCATCCGCGTCCCGCAGCAGTTGGCGGAAACGTTGGCCGTCCAGATAATACTCGGCGAGGTAGTTCTTTGACTTGCCCCGCCGATATATGCGCCCCGTGGTTTTTCGCGGCATGTCGAAGCCTCCCGACTGCTGTTGTTATCGCCTGTTCCCTTCTGTATAGTATATTAGCTATTTTGATGGATTAAAGCCACATTCCAGCCACATATTGAAATTTCTTGAGGTTAAGTTTCCAGACTTAGGATCTGGTCCTTCGGGGTAGGGGTTCAAGTCCCCTCCCGCGCACTAATATTTGATAATGAACGGCTTGCCCCCCCGTGCCGGAGGGGAGTTCGTCGGCGTGGGCTTCCGTTAGCCTGATGTAGCCATGTTCGTCTCGATTCCGGGCATATGCTCGGCGCGGTTCAAGCGTGGGTGCCGCCGTCCTCTATCAAGACTTTGCCGCTCTTTCCATGGGCTGCCGGGCGCGGGCAGATGGTCTCCAGCCAACGCAAGGCTATACTTGCTGACAACAATGCCGCAGGGTTGGAGTTTACGACATCCTGCTTGCGATAGCCCCAGGCAGAGCTCCCGGAGGCACGTTGAACGAAAACCGCCTAGCGACTGATTTGGCTGGCTTTTCAGCGACAACGGGCGTTGACTTGACTCATATTAAATATATAATATGGTTATGCTTGTAAAATAACCACTTTTCGAGGTGTGCGATGACGTATGCGGAGCGAACGGCGGCGAACCGTGCCATCACTTTGGCCGACAAGGTCGAATATTTGCATTGTCTTTGGGAGGAGCGGATAATTGTGGACGCGGCCAGCTTCAAGGCCACGGAGGGGATTGGCTCATGGCCTTTGCGCCGCGCCCATCTCAGCAAAGCGCGGCTCTCTAGTTGCCGTTTCGAGTTCTCGCCCTCCGACGGGATGGCGGGACGTCCCGCCGAGTTGTCCCGCGTCGCTCCGGCTGAGCTGGCGGCCGCCCAGGAGTACTTGAAGACCATTCCCGGAGCCGGCGGCCAGACCGGGCACTGCGAGCTGGACCTCTCCGAGGCTTTCGCGGTCGGTCTGGACGGCCTACGCAAGAAGATAACGAAGGCCAAAGCGGGGGCCTCGGCCGCGGAACAAGACGCCTTGCTGGGCTTCGAACTGGGGCTCGACGGGCTCTCGGCCATGCTTCGCAACGCCGCCGCCGCGGCCCGGGGCGTCGGACCGGACGGCGACTTGGTGGCCGCTTCCTGCGAGCGGGTCGCCCACGCGGCGCCGGAGACGTTCCTGGACGCCTTGCACCTGCTGTGGTTCGTCGACCTGGCGGCCATGCACGGCGACGGCGCGGGGCTGGTCGTGCCAGGCCACATCGACCGCTCCTTGCTACCGTTTTTCCGCCGCGACTTGGCCGAGGGCATCATCGACCAAGACCGCGCCCTATTTCTGCTGGAGTGCCTATACCTCCACATCAACACCTACATCTCCGACGGGCTGGCGATGTCGGTGATGGTCGGCGGCCGCGACAGCTCCGGCGAGGACGTCACCAACGAGCTGTCATATCTTTGTCTTGAGGCTTTGCGCCGCACGGCGTTGGTCTATCCTACCGTGGGCGTTTGCTGGCATGAGGGCATCCCCGAGGCGCTCACCGACCTGACGGTCGAGCTCATCTCCAAAGGCTTCTCCACCCCGGCGTTCTTCGGCGACGAGACCATCCAGCGCGGCCTGCGCCACTATGGCGTTCCGGCCAAGGAGTCCTGTTGGTACATCAACTCCACTTGTGTGGAGATCACCCCCTCCGGCTCCAGCAACGTCTGGGTGGCGTCGCCCTATTTCAGCACTTGCGGAATCCTCATGGAGGAGATCGCCGCCCAAGCCGCGTCCGCCGCCCCCGCCGCCAGTTTCGACGCCTTCTTGGACAGCTATTTCCAGCGCTTGGGCGAGAAGATCTCCGAGGCGGTCGCCGCCCAGAATGGGGCGCGCGAGAATCGGCGGCTCTACATCAGCATGCCCGTCCAGAGCGTCTTCACCCGCGATTGCGTCGCCCGGCGCAAGGACATCAACGACGGCGGGGCGACCTACAACTGGGTGGAGTGCTCCTTCGTCGGCCTGGCCAACCTTGCCGACTCCCTGATGGTCTTGCGCGGCGAGGTCTTCGACAAGAAAAACATGACGTTCGCCAGTATGAAGGCGTTGCTCGACGCAGATTTTCAGGGTGACGAGGCGGCCCGGCTACGTTTCCTCAACTCCTATCCCAAGTATGGCAACAACAACCCCGAGGTCGACTCCTTGGTCGGGCTGGTGGTTGGCCGCGCCCAGGAGTTTTGCGCCATGCACAAGATGCTGCCGGACAACTCCCCGTTCGTTCCCGGTTCGTTCTGCTGGATCATGCACGAGCGACTTGGCATGCAGTGCGGCGCCACCCCGGACGGACGCCACGCCTTGCTGCCCTTCGCCGACGGCGGCGGACCAGCCCAGGGACGCGAACGCGAGGGGGCCACGGCGGCGGCGCTCTCGACCACCACGTGGGACCATTCCAACATGATTGGCGGGGTGGCCTTCAACATGAAGTTCAACCGGGCGCTCTTCGACGGCCCCCAGTCGCTCGTCGGCCTGAAGGGGGTCATCCTGACCTATCTCCGCCGGGGCGGCTTCGAGACCCAGGTCAACGTGGTCGACCACGAGGTCTTGCTCAAGGCCAAGGCCAACCCCGAGGCCTACCGTGACCTAGTGGTCAGGATCGGCGGCTACACCGACTACTTCGTCCGCCTTTCCCCCCAGATGCAGGACGAGGTCATCAGCCGCAGCGCCCACACCCAAATCTGACGGCGTCACTCTTGTCGCGGGGCGTCTCATTCCACCAGCAGCATGGTGGGATAGACGTCCGGGCGGGCGTAGGGGTCGGAGCCCGGCGCCGTGTTGGTGGCGGTATGCTTTGACTTCTCCGCCACGCTGTCGCGGTCGAAGAGCTTGAAGCCGATCCCCGCCGAGCGTCCCGCTTCCAGGAAGAACGGCTGCACATAGCGCGCCGGGAACTTCGCCTCGTAGACTTGTTTGCCGTTGGCGCGCCGGAAAGCGAGCTCCACCCCTGGCTCCAGGATGTTGGGCTTGAGCCCGGCCAGCCCGCCGGTCAACTGCGCGTCGGGGGCGTTGCGGCGGTAGACCACCGCTGAGTTGTCCCCCGTGGGCAACAGCTCGTAGGAGTAGTCGTTGTCGTTGTAGCCCAGACGACCGCGGGCGGCGTCCGCCAGGGCGTCGGCCAGGGTGTCGATGAAGATTTGCACTGTGTCGTTCTCGTACCAGGAGGCCGGGTTCGGCTTGCTGTGCTCGGCTACGAATTGATCGTCATTCACTTCGATCAGCAGCCAGAGAGCTTCCGGTGCCCAGGCCAGGCGGTAGCTGGCGGTGAAATCGGACGCTGGGACGCTTCCTGGCGCGGCGCTCGTGGCTTGGTCGCCCAGACGGATGTTGGGCAAGGGCAAAGCCGGGATGCCGTTCCAGTCTTTCGGGTCGGCGTCGATCTTGAGAGTTCCCGTTTGGACGCGTTTGACCGCGAAGGCGTCGAAGGCGAAGTCGGCCTTGTCCGAGTCCACCACCACCGGCAGGGCGATCCGGGCCACATGGTCGAAGGGGACGGGCGGCGCGATTTTGGCTGGAAGCCGGGTGGCGCCAAGCGGGGCGAGCTTCAGTTCCACGGGGGGGGCGCCGTCCACGGCCACTTGCCCCGCGAAGGGTTTGCTGAGCTGGTTGGTCGCCGTGACCTCGGCCTTGTCGCGGGAGAGCAGCTTGGCGGAGAAGGCCAGCGTCGGGCCACCGCCAGCCTTGGCGTTGTCTAGGGCGGAGCGGAGGGAGGTGAGCTCGCCGGGTTGACAGCGGATGTAGAAAGGGAAGTTGGAGAGGGGCAGCGTGTAGACGTCGCCGTCGCGGGGGGCGGTCAGGACGTTGCCGAGCATGTCGACGAACTCGGGGTGGACTCCGCCGAGGTCGACGGCCATGGGGGCGGGCGCTTCCTCGCCGCGGTCGAGGCCTTCCGTCCAGCGCCAGAGGGCGGCGACGGGGCGTTTCTGGGCGTCCTCGAAAACGTAGGCTCTCGCTCCGGGGGCGAAACGGACGTCGGCTTTGAAATCGGCGTCGCCGAGCAGGTCGGCCAAGGCGCTGGACATGGCCAGCCAGGCGTAGGGGGTGCGGTTGTCGAGGAACGCTGGGCCCCAGGGGGTGGCGCAGTCGACGCGGTCGGCGTGTTTATGGCAGACCAGCCAGTAGCGCAGCAGCATGGCGGCGGCGACTTTCTCGCCCCAGCCCAGGTCGTAGGAGGGGGTGAGCATTGAGGCGAAAGTGTCTTTGGGGTCGCAGGTTCCGGCCCAAGGGGCGATGCCGATCCAGGCCGGGACGTTGAGCGGATAGAAATAGGCACCCTCGTTGAGGTGGACGGGGATGTTGTCGTAGCCGCGCGCCTTCAAGGCGGCGAAGAAGTTCAGCAGCGCGGTCTCGAAATCGGGCTGCTCGGGGAAATTGCGGTAGGTGTGGATGGCCATGGCGTCGAACTTCTCGTCGGGCGCGAGCTTGTTCAACGCGTCGATGACGTGGGAGGTGAAGCTGATGCCCTGCTCGGATATGTTGCAGGGCGCGTCGTTGCCGATGAGCTGGGCCTTGGGGTTGCCGCGCTTGAAGCCCCGCCGCCAGGCGAGCGTCCAGCGGGCGTAGGTGTCGAAGTCCTGACGTTTGAGGGGGATGTACTTGGCCTCCGACTCCATGGAGAAGTACCAGGATTTTAGTTCCGGGAAGGCCTTGGCTGTGACGTAGGCGCGCTCCTCGATGGCCTGCTCCAGCTCCGGCGAGCTGGTTTCGATCTCGTACAGCGACTTGCCTTGCCAGACGAAGGGTTCCCATCCGAAATTCTCGGCGAAGCCCACGCTGAGCCAGTCGAGTCCGTTGGTCTTGAGGCTTTGGAAGTCCTGGGCTCCGGGCTTGCCGATGCGGCGGTCGGCGTAGGTGATCGCCCCGATCCCGGCGTGACGCAGGAACGCCAGCTCGCTCTCCGGGGTGGTGCCGATCGCTTTGTTGTAGGCGTAGCGGTTGATGGATTGGATGTTCTTGTGTTTGTGGGCGTTCTCCATGTATTTGATCCGGGTCAGGCGGAAGAGGTCGGAGAAGGCTTGGCCACCCTCCGGCTCCACCTCCGCCTTGAGGACGAAGACGCCTTTGTTCAAGGCCGCGTCGAGGGGAAGGTTGAAAGCCTGTTCGCCGCTGGCGGGCAGTTCGAAGCGGAAATTGTCCTTGAGGCGTTCCCGCTTGAAGAAGTCGGTCACGGTGGGCTTGAGCTGGCCTGTGGCTCCGGCGGGTCCGCGGAGGAGCAACGTGGAGGCGAAGGGTTTGCCTGCGTCCAGCACCAAGCCGTCGGGGCTGTCGGTTCGCAGCTCCAGACCGAAGGGATTGCCGGAATAAGTCGTGGCTCTAGCGCTTTGCTCCAACTGGAGGCCGTCGAGCAAGACGCCCTCGCCGGAGACGCCGAGTTTTACTAGCGCGGTCGGTAAGGAGAAGCTGCTCTCGTAGCGTTTCCAGCCGTCGCCGGAGACTCTGACGCCGGCTTGCTTCCCGTCTTTGCCGTAGGTTCCAAAACTGAGTCCGACGTTGTGTGGCTTGCTGTCGAGGCATTTTGCGTGGAAGCTGAAGGTGTAGGGCTGGTTGGGGAGGATCGGGATGGAGACGGAGCTGAGCCCCTGACCGCGCTCCAGCCGCCAGGAACGTTTGCCGAAGAGGGCGTCGGTGTCGCAGATTGCGTTTTCGTTGGGGGCGAAAGGCGTGCCGCTGTTGGATAACCAGTAGCGCGTCCCGGACTCGAAGGAGGGGTTCATCAGCAAATTGCCGTCGGGGTTGAAGACCGGGACTTCCAACTCGTCGCATTTGCTGAAGTTGATCCCGGCGACGATGCTGTCGCCAGGGGCGGCTCCGGGGTTGGCCTCGAGGAGATCGAGAAGCATGGGGAGTTTGCCGTCGGGTTTGGTGAACTCGCCGCGGACGTGTATGCGGATCTCGCGCTGGGCGCGGAAGACCACCAGCAAATTCTTGTCGGGGAAGGACAGTTTGAACCCGGAGTGGGGCGTCTCGGGGGCGAAGACCAACTCCGAGCCTTTCGTTCCGAGCATGTTGACCCACAGTTTCGCGTCCTCGCCCCAGTCGGCGTTGGAGGGGAACTTGATGGTCTTGCCATCGATCCGCAGACCTTTTCCCGCCGCCATGCCGCGGGGGATGGCGATTTCGGCGATGAACGCCTTGAAATCTTTGGCGTTGGCGGGAGGGCAGGCGTAGGAAAGCAGGAGTTCGGCCTTGCCGTCGGGGCGGAGCTTGGCGGTTTGGACGAAGGAACCTTCGGCCCCGGCCTTGTCGAGGGGGAAGGGGCTTGTCGCGGCCATGCTTTGTCCGGCCTTGTCGACCGCGACCTTGAATTTCAGGAGCGGCAGCCAGTCGCTGGCCGCCGTCTGGACGCGGCAGGAGAAGCTGGCCAGCTCGCGCTCGGCGAGCGTCAGGGACAACGAGGCGGCGGGGCTCCAGCGCAGGGCTTTGTCGCCGCGGACGATGCCGCCGGGGGTGAATTTTGAAGCGATGGTTGTGTCTCGGACGCTGTCCTGTTGGACGAAGGGGGACGGGGGACTCTTGAGCTCCGGGGCGGAGCCAGTTCCGAAGTGGCAGCCAGCGAGGGTGACGGCGAAAGCCGCCCAAAGGAGTCTGTTTCTCATGGCAAAGTCTTTCTACTTAATATGATTGGTGCGCCGGGTTTATTTTTGCAGCCAGTGGGAGTCGAAGAGGGAGGTTCCGGTGTATTTGAAGGCGCTGACGTGTCCGTCCTGGAAGAGGAAATTGGCGGAGCCAAGGTGGTTCCAGGCGGGTCCGAAAGAGTTGCTGAGGGGAAACTGGGTTGACCAGGCACCGCCGTAAAGCAGGCATGAGGTCACAAAGGGGCCAGTGTTGGCGTGGTAGTTGGTTTCTCCGACGATGGCGGAACTGTTGGGGATGAAATCGGCCCTGCGGTAGGAGCCAGGAGTCATGTCGTTGAGGAGCCAGCCGCCCTCTTTGGGGCCACTGGTGGTGGTGTAGCTGGTGTTGCAAGTCGCCTTGTAGTTGGGCAGGTAGTAGGCGGTGGGGACGCCGCCAGTCCAGCAGGGCGATCTGTCGGCGGGATAGGGTGCGGTCGGACAGTATAATATGCCTGCCGGACGCTTGAGGATGAACCCGGATAGGTCGTATGGTTGATTGAGGTAGTTGTTGATCTCTTGGTATTGGTTGCCGTTGACATGGGCGTATGGCATCCAGCCGCCGTAGTCGTCAACGTAAAGCATGACGCCTGTGTGGATTTGCTTCAAGTTGTTGGCGCAGACGATTTTGATCCCCGTCGCCCGGGACTTGCCCAGCGCGGGCAGTAGCAGGCTCGACAAAATCCCGATCACCGCCACCACCACCAGCATTTCGATAAGTGTGAAGGTTCGCCTGGCGGTTGTCATGGTTGCGCCCTTTCTGGGACCACGGGGCGCCGCAGCAGGTCGGCGTAGGGGACTTTGAGCATGAAGTGCTCCTTGTAGCAGTCGAGGGCTAGGTAGAGAGTCTCGGCGTGGTCGTCCGCGAAACCGTGCGGATAACAGACCGCGCCGTAGGGGGAACCCTCCAGGATGGTGGCCAGAGGCAGCTTCAAATTCCAGGTGGCGCAACCGTCGTCGCTGACCCAAAGCTCAAGCCGCTTACGATCCATGGACGCTGGGGAACAAACGTTGTTGACCATGACGTGTCTGCCGCGGACTTTGTAGACCACCACCTTCGCCCCCGGGTTCGGGATGTCCCCGGGGCGCATGGGTGACCAGCTCTCGCCGTAGTCGGAGCTGTCGCTTTCCCAAAGGACGCCGGACGCGGTACGGATGTACATGCGCAACCGCCCGTCCCCCCGCTCGACGATCTCCGGCTCCCAGGCGGGCTGGTCGGCGTCGCGCAAATAACCGCGCAAGGAAAACGACTGTCCTCGATCCCGCGAGACGAGCGCGCCCGCCACGAATTGCCAATCCGGCTGCCGTCCCCCCAAGCCAGGCCAGGAGAAATCGGCGTTCCGCATGGCGTCCCAATCCCCCCGCTGCTCCGCCCAATAGACGGGGAAAATCCAGGAGCCGTCGCTCAAAACCTTGCCTTGCCTGACGGAGAAGTTGGCGGGGACGCCCTTGAGGCTGAAGGGCGCCCCCCAGCTTTTCCCCGAGTCGTCCGTGTAGGCCATGAACGAGCGCAACTCGCAGTAGTGGGTCGCATGGCGATAGGTCTGGAAAACGGCGAAGGGACGGCCGCCCCCGGTGAAGATCTCGGTGCCCCAGCTGCTCAGATGGGGATGGGAGAAGACGATCTCCGGCGCGCTCCAGGTCTCGCCGTCGTCGAGGCTGCGGACTTGCGCCACGACGTTGCCGTCGTCCGGGTCGGGCTCGCGGACGCCCCCCGTGAGCAAAAAGGAGACCAGCGAGCCGTCCGGCATCCGCCGCAACGTCGGCTCCCGGCCATGGGAAAACTCGCCCTTGGCCTTGAACATGGATATGGGCTCGTAAGCGAAGTCAATCATCTCTTTGATCATTATGCTAGCGCCTTTCTCAATGTTAAAGATTAATGGACGAAGAGGTTATCCGATTTACTTTGGCAGCCAGTGGTTGTCGAAGAGCGCGGCTCCGGTGTGTTTGTAGGCGGCGACATGCCCGTCCACGAAGAGGAAGTTGGCCGAGCCGAGGTGGTTCCAGGCGGGGGCGTGGACGTCGGTGGCGGGCAATGTGGTCGACCAGGAGCCGCCATAAAGCAGGCTGGGCTGGATGTAGGAACTGGAGTTGCCGCCGTAGTTGATCTCGCCCAGGATGGCGGAGCCGCCCAGAACGAAGTCGAAGCGGCGATACCCGTTAGGGAACAAGTCGTTGAGGAGCCAGCCGCCTTCCTTGGGGCCGGTGGCGGTGGTGTAGGTGGTGTTGATGGTCGCCATGTAGTTCGGCATGTAGTAGGTGGCCGGGACGCCGCCGCCCCAGCAGGGCGAGGTGTTGGCGGGATAGGGGACGGTCGGGCAGTAATAGAGGCCGGCTGGCCGCTTGAGCCCATAGCCGAGCTGGCCATCCAGGAGGTTCGGCTGCTTCAAGTATGCGTTGATCCAGTAGTATTGGGCGGTGTTGACCCCGGCCAGGGGCATCCAGCTATTGTTGTCGTCGACGTAGAGCATGACGCCCGTGTGGATCTGCTTGAAGTTGTTGGCGCAGAGGATTTTGATCCCGGTAGCTCTGGCTTTGCCCAGGGCCGGCAGCAGCAAACTCGACAAGATGGCGATGATGGCTATCACCACCAACAGCTCGACGAGCGTGAAAATGTTCCGTCGTTTTTTCAAAGTCGTTCCTCCTTTATGGATGGTTCAAGGACAAGTTCGGGGCAGGGGAGTCCGGGATTTTCGAGGGCTTTGTAAAGGCGTTCCACGGCGAGCGTCGTGAGCTCCGGCGGGGAAAGGACGAGCCGCGCCGCCACTTGCCGCTGGAACTCGCAGGGCGCTTGCTGGGAGTCGTCGGACATGACGGGGCAGTCCGCCCATTTCGAGCCGAAAGCCTCCGCCACTTCCGGGAGCTTGGCGCCGAAACTGAAAACCCCTTCGACACCGCCGCGGGCCAGCAAAATCGCCAGGGCCTTGGCCGCGTCCTCTTCCCAATCAACCGCCAGCTCTTGGTTGAAGTTCTGACCGCGGGCGGCGAACTCCGCGTTCCAGCCAGCGAAAACGTCGCGCGTCACCCCTGAGAACCCGCTGCTGCCCACGAAGGCCACTTGGCTATGGCCGCGTTCCAGGAACCAGGCGGCGGCGAGGCGTCCGGCTTGATGTTGGTCTATGGCGGTGTTGCCGTCGCCGCCTGTCGGCGGGCCGCCGAAGAGATGGACGGGGAGACGGCTCCGCAGGCGCTCGATCGGCTCCAGTAATTTGACCATGGGACGGAACCAAAGAATACCGTCGGGATGGAGGTCGGACAGCTCGGCTGCGAAGCTTTCGGGGGAGCCGGAGACGTTGGCCAACTTGAAACGGACGTTCAAACGCTTGAGCGCCTCGCAGACCCGCGCCAGGATGTCTAGATGGAAAGGCTCGAAATCGATCTGCTTGCCGTCGTTCAACAGGAATGCGATCCGCTTGCAGTTTTTGAGCGGTCCGCGCCGCGGGGTGACGAAGGTGCCGCGGCCGGGCCGGACGCTGAGCCAGCCTTCGTCGATGAGGTCTCTCAGCGCCCGGCGGGCGGTGGGACGGGTGACCTCGAACTTGGCGCAGAGCTCCCGTTCGGACATGATCCGCGTCTCCGCGTCCGGGTGCGAGAACACCAAGTCTACGACGTAGTTGCGAATCCTCATGTATGCTGGAACGTTGCCCAATTCATCCGTCCATGTGGTAAAGTTTACGCTTTACCTCTATGATAAGGGCGGCGCTGGTGTTTGTCAAGGGGGGATGGGAATTTTTCTATGCGGCGCTATATTGCGGGATTAGCACAATCGAAGGGGTGGAGACATGCGAAGAACGTTGAATTGTTGTTTGGCTCTGACGGCTTTGGCCATCGCGTTGCCGTCCCAGGGGTTGACGCCGCTCGGCACGGTCATGGTCAGCGCCCGCGCCGCCAAGGCGGTGAAAAAACAGGAGGAGAAGGCCGCGGAGGCCAAAGAGAAACAGGCGGAGCTGGCCAAGCTCCGCGCCAAATACCCAAAGGAGATGGCCGCGTTCGACGAGCTTCAGGCCAAGGATGTCGGCGCCGCCCAGCGCCGCCTGATCGTCCTGGCGTGGAAGTACGAGGACGAGACAGGGGAGCAGCTTCCCGCCATCGACATGCCCGCAAAGTCCGAGACGCCGGAGAAGCCCGTTGGCCCGTTGCGCGGCGAGATCCAGAAGTTGCGGCAAGAGATCAAACCGCCCGAACCTCGGGGCGCCAGCGACACCACGGCGGTGGAACGTCCCGCCGCCGCTGATGTCCGCTATCCCGGCAAGCGGGTCTTCAACCGGCTGGAGCGCCGCTTCGAGCAAGTGGAGGGCTTGTTCGAGTCCGACAGCAAGCCGGACTCACCCCGCAAGTAAGCCGTGACGGCGCGGGGGGAGGGGGGTGACGCTCAATCGTCGCTAGGCTCCAAGTCCAAGCTGGGCTCGACGCTCGGACGCTGCGCCATCTCTTTGAGGGCGGCGATCAGGACGTCGAGGTTTTCGCCCTCGCTGGCGCTGATGGGGAAGATGGGGATGTCGACGGCTTTGCGCAGTTCCTCCAGCCGTTCCTTGGCCTCGGGCAAGTCGAGTTTGTTGGCGGCGATCACCGAGGTGCGTTTCGACAGCCCCTCTTGGTAGAGCTCCAGCTCGTTCTTCAGCGAGGCCAAGTCGTCGAGCGGCTCGCGTCCGTCGACCGCCGCCATGTCCAGCACGTAGACGAGCACGCGGGTGCGCTCGATGTGACGCAGGAAATCGTGGCCGAGTCCGACGTTGTCGCTGGCGCCCTCGATCAAGCCCGGGATGTCGGCGATGGACATTCGGGTGAAGTCGGGGAAGTCGATGATGCCGACCACCGGGTGCAAGGTGGTGAAGGGATAGGCCGCCGTTTTGGGATGGGCGTTGGACACCGCTCCGAGCAAGGTGGACTTGCCAGCGTTGGGATAGCCGACCAAGCCGATGTCGGCGATGGTTTTTAGTTCCAGCTCCAAGTGCCTTATCTCGCCGGGACCGCCGGGCTCCGAGATCCGGGGGGCGCGGTTGGTGCTGGTGGCGAAATGGATGTTGCCGCGGCCGCCGCGGCCGCCTTTCACCACGAAGCGCGCCCCCTCCTCGTCGAGGTCGCAGAGGAGCGCCAAGTCGTCGTCCATGTCTTTGACCAGCGTCCCGATGGGGACGCGCAGCTCGGTGGTCTTGCCGCAGCGTCCGTACTTGTCCCTGCCGCTGCCATGGCCGCCGTTGGCTCCCTGGTAGTGATGCTGGTAGACCAAGGACACTAGGCTTTGCTCGCCGGTGGTGGCCACCAGGACGACGTCGCCGCCCTCGCCGCCGTCGCCGCCGGCCGGCCCGCCGAAGGGGACGAATTTCTCGCGGCGGAAGCTTATGCAGCCGTTGCCGCCGTCGCCGCCCTTGACTTGTATCCTGGCCCTGTCGACAAACATGTACGTGACACTCCCAAAAAAAAGCCCGGCCTTGCCGGGCTTGATGACGCTACTCTATGAGGCGAACCGCCCTTGTCAGGCAGTGGCTTCGGCCGCGGCCGTGACCACATTGATCCTGCGCTGGGCCTTGTTGAACTGAACGATGCCGTCAGCCAAGGCGAAAAGGGTGAAATCCCTGCCGCAGCCGACGTTCTTTCCAGGATGGAACTTGGTGCCGCGCTGCCGGATGATGATGCCGCCAGCCCTGATGGTCTGACCGCCATAAACCTTCACGCCCAGGAACTTCGGGTTGCTATCGCGGCCGTTACGGCTACTGGATTGACCCTTCTTATGCGCCATATCGAATCCTCCAAAACTGTTTTGTTAGGTTGAGCACACCTGCGAAAGAGCTTACTCTATCCAGTAAACGGGGGAAATCAAGTGGCGAAAAGGGAAAAAATCATTTTTTCTCTTTGCTGACGGAATAGAGCTTTTGCGCCCCGAAATCCCCCGTCAGCGTCGCCACCCCCAGATGGAACCTGGTTTTGAGACTGGCCATGTCGGTGTCGTCGCGCGCCACGACATAAAGATCCTCTTCCCCGCCGCCAAGCTCCGTGATCATGATTTTCGGCTTGTCGAATTTGACCGCCGTGTCGGGGAGTCCAGCCAGCAGCGAGTAGATGAGCAGCGAGGGCGGGTCGGCCACCGGGCTGACGAACAGCTCCACTCCCCGGGGGGCGGCCTTCCTGAGCTCCACGATGGACTCCGCCAGCTCGCGGGGATGGAAGTCGGTCGTGTAGTAGGGCGCCGCGAAGTCGTCCTGTTCCCCGGGGGCGGTCGTCGCTTCGGACAGCGCCCTGACGTTGACCTTGCCGACGGCCCCGCAGACCACGACCAAAACCGCGCAGGCGGCGGCCAGGAGCCGCGCCTTGCCCCTTCCCCAGCGCCGCCGCGCCAACGCCGCGGCCCGGAGCAGCGGCCACCCCAACAGGAAAAGCCACAGTATCCAGAACGCCCAGAGCGACCTGGGGAAGGGCGACGGCGTCCTGGAGAGGAAAAGCAGCGCTGGCAGGACGAAAGCCAAGGCCGTCAGGGCGGCGCGCCAAGTGAGCAGACGCGCCAGGGGGGTGGAAAACACGCCAAACGCGGCCGGGATCAACAGCGGCGCCGTCATCACCGCGAACGCGGCGTAGAAATGCCAGGCGGCGGCCGTTCCGCTGGCCCAGCCGCCCGTCGCCTTCGCGGAGCTGGCCAGCATCGGGAGCAGCGGCAGGTAGAAAACCGCGAACGCCAGCAGCGGCAGCGCGGATATCGCCGCCCAACGCGCCAGCGTCCGGAGGCCGGGCTTCCTGGGGAAGGCCGTCAAGGCCAAGGCCGCGAAGAAGGCCAGATTGCTGGGCATGACTCCCACCATCAAGAACGCCGTGGCCAGGTAGAGCAGCGTCGGCACTGGGCGGGCTCGACGCGTCAACCGGGCGTGGAGCTCCAGCGACACCGCCGCCAGCAACGCGCTGAGGGCGTAGCCGCGCACCGCCGTGCTGTATATCTGGAACGGGATGGAGACGGCGAAGGCCAAGCTAAGCAGGAAGGCCGGCCACGCCAACAGCCGCCGGCGCCAGCAGGACCACATCGCCAGGGCGCAGAGCGCGCCGACGAGCGCCGAGAGGGCGCGGAAGACCAGCTCGCTGTACGGCATGATCTTGAGCCACAGGTCCGACCAGAACAGCAGCAGCCAGGTGTAGCTGATGTGGTTGTTGGGTATCTGGTAGTTTTGGTAGATCTTCGCGACCGACCCGAGCGAGAGGAACTCCATGATGGTCAGAGCCTCGTCATACCAGAACGGGCGGTTCAAGCCGTCCGCCACCGCCCATGCGGCGGCGACCACGAGCGCCGCCGCCGCCAAGGCGTTCCGTTTAGCTCCGCTTTTCATTAGGTTTACGCGTCCCTCGGGGTTGTCCTCCGTCACATTACCAGTGTTTCCTGGGTGATTCAAGTGATGGGATCATTGGTTGTCGCCATTGGGGATGGTGATTTTTCCGCTTTTCTTTGGATTGTTCCTTGTCTTTTGTGTCTCCACGAATTAGAATTCTGCTGTCTAAATGGTCAGCCAGCTTGAACCACGCAGTTTTTTGAAAGGAACGCATAGGGACAATGAGCAAGTTCACGAAGTTTGTGGCCGCATCCGTTATAGCCGTTTGTTTCGGCTCCGTAGGCCTTAAGGCGGCGAGCTCATTAGTCGCCGAGTATACCGTGGTGTCCGTGGACGGAAGCAGTTTCCTGACCGAGCAACACGGGGCGTTCTTTATGATAAAGAACAATTTCGCCGGCGGCTACGTGAGCAACATCTATTACGAGTATTGGTCGAAGCCCACCGTCAAGACCCCCTACACCGGGACGGTCTCCTACGACGACTTGCCGGCCACCTCCATCACTAATTGCGAGATCGCCGGCTTCTACGACAAGAAGGTTTTGCTGAAGTTCACCACCCCCGGCAACATCTATTATGTCGTCTACAAGATCACGCAGAACGCCCTCAAGCGTAACACGAACGGCGACGAGGGCGTCCACACGGCCAACACCGGCGAGAGCATGTATCTCGACCGCAGCAAGGTCATTTCCGTCATAGACGGGGCTGACATTATTGACACCCCCCCCCATGAATGCAGCGCGCTGCAGGAGTGCAACATGAAGTTCGTCCCCAACAACAACAAGAAAATCTCCGGCATGGGGGAGCTCTCCCCGATTAACGAGAAGACCCCCCAGTACTGGCAGGAGGTCATCAATGGCGTGGGCTTCAAAACGGTCAGGGTGTGGAAGTACACCATCCTTGCCGAGTACACCGTGGAGGACGGAGTCGATTTCATGACCGCCCAGAACAAGGGGTTGTTCACGATAAAGAACGGCTTCGCGAACGGTTATCTGGAAAGTGTCACCTTCAATTATTGGACGAAACCGACTGCCAATCCAGTCACCGGGTCCCTCACCGGGGAGGCGTTGCCGGTCGCCAACATCAGGAGCTGCAAAATCGCTGGTTTCGACCAACGTAAAGTCTTGTTGCGGTACACCACCGACACCGACGTCTATTATGTCACCTACAAGATCACGAACAGCGAGCTCAAGCAGTGGACGAACAACGTGGATGGCATGCATAACGCCGCCCCAGGCGAGACCATGTATCTTGACCGCAGCAAGGTTTATTCCGTCATCAATGGCTTGGATGTGGCGGACAGCCCGCCTCACGAATGCACGTTCTTGCAGGAGTGCAACATCAAGTTCGTCCCCAACATCAACAAGAAAGTTGGCGACACGTCGGGCGAGCTCATTCCGATCGACGAGAAGACTTGCCAGTATTGGCAGGAGGTCAGCGGGACGAGCGCCAAGCAGGTCCGGGTTTGGAAGTTATACTAAGTTCGCTTGCGCCGATTTATGCGCCATAGCGTCCAACATAGGAGAGGAAGAAAATGAAGATCAGTTTCTACAACGTCAAGAAGCGCGCCTCCGTGGAGGTTGAAGAGAAAAGCTGCAAGAAGGTCGTCTACGACCGCGAGACCTCCAAGGGCAAGCAACAGCGTTATGCCGTCCGCGCCAAGGACGAGGGGACCAGCTTGACCAAGTTCATCAGCAAAGAGACTTTCGACGGCCTCAAGTGCCCCGTCGAGAAAGCGAAGTAAGCTTCGGTTGCCGCAATTGCGACCCCGTCCTTGGACGGGGTTTTTTTGTTTATCCCCTTTAGCCATGGAGAGCATGCACATGTCAGCCAAAGAGTTTCCCGCCGCCCCGGCCGGGCTGCATTTCGTCGGGGTCGGGGGCATCGGGATGAGCGGTCTAGCGCAGCTGTTCGCCTGGCTGGGCTACGCCGTGTCCGGCAGCGACCGCGCCTTGGAGTCCCCCGAGAACGCCCAGCTCTTCGCCCAGCTCAAAGCCCAGGGCGTCAAACTTTTCCCCCAGGACGGCTCCTACGTCCGCGGCGGCTCCCCGGCCCTCCTGGTCTACTCCACCGCGATCGAGGAGGACAACCCCGATTTCGCCGCCGGGGCGACCTTGCCGCGCTGGCACCGTTCCGAGACCATCGCCGCCGCGCTCGCGTTGATGGCGGGCAAGACCTCCATCGCCGTCACTGGCAGCTGCGGTAAGACCACGGTCAGCGCATGGCTGGCCGACGCCCTCGCGGCCGCCGGCGCGCCCCCCATCGCCTTGTTGGGCGGGATGGCGAAGGCGTTCAAGGATGGCGACCGTCCGGGGAATTTCGCCCCAGGGGCCGCCGACCTGTTCGTGTTTGAGGCGGACGAGAGCGACAAAAGCCTGCTGAACTTCTCCCCGGATTTCTCCTTGATCTTGAACATCGGCACCGACCATTACTCCAAGGAGGAGCTGGTCGCGGTTTTCGAGCAGTTTCTGCGCAACACCAGGAAAGGGGCGGTCGTGGAGCTCTCCACCTTGGCCATGCTGGCGCCGGAGTCCCACTCTCACCTGGAGGTTTCGACCTTCTCCTTGGACAGCTCCGCCGAGGCAGATTACGTCTTGTCCCGTTACCGCGTCGTCGACGGAGCGGCCTGGGCGACGCTGCGCGGTCCGGACGGCGAGCTGGACTTGAAGCTGCCCGCTCCTGGCGTCCACAACGCCGCCAACGCCATGGCGGTGCTGGCGGCGGCCCGCCGCTTCGTCCCGGACACGGCGCGGCTGGCGGGCGCTGTCGAGGGGTTTAGCGGCACAGCGCGGCGTTTCGACTTCATCGGCAAGACGGCCGCGGGGGCAGTGGTTTACGACGACTACGCCCATAATGTCGAGAAGATCGCCTCCTGTCTCAAGGCCGCCGCCGAGATCCGTCCTGGCCGGACTTTCGCGGTGTTTCAGCCGCATGGTTTCGCGCCACTGCGCTTCATGCGTGGCGAGTTGCTCAACGCCCTGTCCGACGCCCTGGGGCCGGTCGACCAGTTCATCTTTCTGCCGGTCTATTATGCGGGCGGGACTTCCAGTTTCACCCCCACTTCGACCGAGGTTTGCGCCGAGTACGCCGCGCGGCGACCGGGAAGTTTTCTGTGTTTCGACACCCGCGCCGAGGCCGCCGCCCATTTATTGGCCAGCGCCGGGGTTGGAGACCTTGTCGTCATCATGGGGGCGCGGGACAACTCGTTGCCGCTCTGGGCGGCCGAGCTGGTTCTCCACTCCAACCCTTTGGGGCGCTGAGCGGTTATCCGCAGATGCCTTCTCCCCTTTTGCCTCCTGTTTTTTAAAGGTGATTTTCACTCTGCCCCTTGAATATTACACTTTTTAATATATTATATAGATATATTTAAAATAAATGGAATATTTATGGTTTACTCCAATATCGCCGGAGAGATAAAAAGAGGGATGCTTGAGTGTGAACTCCCTGGAGGGCGTTTGCCAAACCGAACTCAGTTGAAGAGTTGCCATGGGGCGACCACCGCCACCATCCAGAATGCGGTTGATCTCATCATCAGGCAGGGGTTGGTCAAGGCGCATGGTAGAAGCGGCACTTTTGTCCGAGAAGATTTGGAGCGCAGTTTGACAATTGGTGTCGCCATCCAGGGGGCTGGGGCGGATATGGACTCGCTGTTCGCCGCGATAGCGCAAGCCGCCTTGCGCCTGTCCGAGCGGAAGGGATACAAGCTGAAGTTCTACTATGGCATAATGGAGGCCCCGGAGCAAGGCGACACTGCCACATTGCTTGAGGACATCGAGGGGCATGTGCTTGGGGGGCTGATCCTCTTCTGGCCGTCCAAGGCGATGTTCCGACGCTTCTCGCGTCCATGGCTGCCGATCGTCTGCGCTATCGAGGATCGCTTTTTCGAAGAGTGCGAGTATGTGGCCTTCTGCTTTAAGTCATTGATTGATAGAATGTTGGATGTTTGTGACGCGCAAGGGCGACGCCGTGTGGCGTTGTTCGTCAACATTGAGATGAAGCCTGAGTACATCGATTACTTCCAGCATGAGGCCTCGCGGCGTGGTTTTGACGTTTTGGACGGATGGATACAAGCGTCATGTCTTTGCCATAGAGCCTTGCCCTGGGCGGAGAAAACCGTGTCGATGATGATGGCGCATGGCTTGGGCAAGCCCCCCGACGCTCTGCTGGTCTTGAACGAGCAGTTGGCGTCCCATGCCGCGGCCGGAGTGGCGAAGGCTGGTTTGCGCTCGCCAGAGGAGCTGTTGCTGATTTCGCACTGCAACTTCCCCGCCGCCAGCCTGGAGGACTCAAAGGGATATGTCCGCGTGGGGTTTGACATTGGCGCGTTCCTTGAGGCATGCGTCGGCAAGATCTGTTGGCGCTTCAGGGGGCATGCGCTTGAGCGGAAAGTCACCATGCTGAAAGCGGTGATCGACGGCGTCGGTTCAATGGATTAAACATCAACGAAGAGGTGCTGGGAAATGAACAGGAAAGGCACTGGTGTCCTTGCGCTCTTCATCTCGCTTTGTGTCCTTCAAGTGGCGTTTGGCCGGGATGACATGGGGGGATGGCGGGTGGCGCCGCCGGAGAAGGCGGCTTTGGAGCTTGTCAAAGAGATGTCCGTCCCGGGCGGCGGGGAGTTCAGGCTGGTTTATCAGTTCCTCACGCCTGGCTTTGCGGGACAAGGCAATGAGTCCATATTCATGGAGCTGGAAAAGCCTGTCACAATGGATTTCGACGCCGAGGACTTTGGCGTGTGGATGGACGGGGACGGTTCTGGGCATCGTTTGTACTTCCTGTTTCAAGATGCGAAAGGGCGGCGGTTGCTCGATATTAGCTCCGAGGGACCGCAACTGTTCCGCGCGGTTAGTTTCAAGGGCCGGCGCTTCCTGAGGATATCCCCCGAACATGATTTTTTCGCTGAGCAAGACGGGAGGTCTGGCCCTGGCGAGATTACTCCACCGCTGGCTCTCGTTGGCTTTCAGCTTGATGACATGGCTCCTGGAATCGGTCGCGGCCAGTTGACTTTTTCATTGGGGGAACGGAAGGTCGCGCCGGGGGAGGCGCTTTCCGAAAGGAGCTTGCCACGGAGTGCCTCCCCGGCGGTGACTATCACGAGCGACCGCTTTGGGAACATGAGCTTCGGCGACGAGGACATTGATTTCCGCGTCACCGTCGCCAACGGGGCTGAGAGGCCGTTGAGGGCTGTGAGGACAATGATGATGACGGACTTCGCCGGCGATCTGTTACGACGGGAGAGCTCCGAGCTTTCCTTGTCTTCTGGGGGGAGTTCCACCACGGCCTTCATGGTGCCGAAGGGGCACCGCGGTTTCTTCCGCCTCGCATGTTCGCTGGAGTCAGCCGGAAGAACCGTGGCGTCGGCCGAGACAACAGGCGGAGTGTTCGTCCCTCTTGAAGTCAAGTTTCCTGAGCGCAGCCCTGTGGGCATGTATCACTGGATTGGCAGTCCGTCCGAGAAGGAGCTGCCGCTCATTGGCAAAATGGGATTCCGCTGGGTGAGATATGATCTCCGATGGGATTTGGTGGAGAAGGTCAAGGGTGTCCATGACTGGAGCTTCTATGACAGGCTTGCGTCGGTTGGCTCCGCTTGTCAGTTGGAGCTGGTTCCAGGCATATATTATTTGCCGGACTGGGCTAGCCGCGCTCCCAAGCATCAATACGGGGGCGATCCAGCCGACGTTGCCGTTTTCGCTGCGTTTTGTGGGCAGGCCGCCGCGAGGTACAAGGACTGCATCATGTATTGGGAGATTTGGAACGAGCCGGATGCGCCGAGCCATTGGGCGGGAACCCCGGAGGCTTTCGGCGATATGTTGCGCCAATGTCATGCTGAGATCAAACGGGCGAACCCGGAGGCGTTGATGCTGGCAGGAGGTTTCACTGGTCTGCGCGCCCTCTGGCGGCCGTTTGTCAGACGCCTGCTTGCGTCAGGGGCTGGTGACCGCTTCGACATCTACGATTTCCACTATGGCGCTGGCGAGCTCGATTTCGCAGAGGGGGCGGCTCACGTGGCGGAGCTAAAGGCGGCGGCTTTGCGGAAGGAAATCTGGAACACCGAGGAATCCAGTTGGCCGACGAAGGCTTTGGAATACGCGGTCCTCAACCAAGCTAATGGAATTAGGCGGACGATCCTGTTCCTTTTCCGGATCACCCATGGGGTGGAGGCGCAAACGGCGTTGGTCAACCCCGACTATTCTCCGAGACTGCCCTTCGCCACCTGCCATGTTTTCCTCAAAGCTTTGAACGGATTGTCGTTCCAGAAGGAACTGCCGGCCAGCGGGGGAGGTAGGGCGTTCCTCTTCGGGGACGTCGGCAAGCGGCTTGTCGTGGCATGGCGGAAGGGGAGGCGTTGTTCTGGGATCAAGGCGATGGCGGCGGGACTGCGCGTCACGGACGCTCTTGGGGCGACCACCGAGATGACGCCCTTCGCGTCTAGGGTAAGCTTGCCGATGGAAAGTCTGGTTTATATCGAAGGGGTTGAGGACTCTTTTGAGTTCACCCCGCCACTGCTTGAGTTCGCTGACGGCGGACTGGAACTTTTTCCTGGAGAGGAACGTTCACTGAGAGTCCTGGTACGCAACCCCGCTGCGGTGGTGGCGGAGTTCTCCGTGTCGTTGAGCGTTTCCTCCGCTCCGGCCAAGCCTTTCGCTGAGCGTGATGTCGTTGTCGGGCCGGGCGGGGAAGTCTCCATCGACTTCCCTTTATGCGCAGCCGCCCCGCTCGTGTCAAATTTTAAGGTGAGGGCTGAACTGCGGCAGAGCGGTCGTCTGGCTGGTTATGACTGTCTTGACGCGCAAATCGTGGCGCCGCTAAAGCTTGAGCTTTTCCCCGCCTTTAGGGGCGACGTGAAAAATATTGTCCTCAAGGTGGGCAATTGTGGCGGCGCTCCGGTGGCGGGCACGATAACCGTGCTCTTACCCGTGGGCTGGAAAAGCGATTGGAGCCAGAGCTGTGCTCTCGCCCCGGGCGAGGTTAAGGAGTATTCTGTCCCTATCCCGGAGCCAGCGGCCCGCTCCATGACGGACAAAGTCCCGGTGTCCGCTTCCATCGTCTCAGATTCCGGAAAAATGGAAGTCAAGACTGCCGCCTCTTTGACTTGGATCAGATGTCGCCAGTCCACGGGCGCGTTGAATTTGACGGCGACCTTGCCGACTGGGGACATGGAGCCGGAGACCGCGTTGTCCTTGATTCTCCGGGCTCCTACAAGTCCACCACGGACATCCTGAACTCCTGGGGCGGCAAGAAGGATATAAGCGTTGTTGCCGACATGGCTTGGGATAAGGACTACTTCTACTTCATGGCGGATGTGACTGACGACACGCAACGCCAAACACAGCCTCCAGGCACGTTTTGGCGGGAGGACTCGTTGCAATTGCAGATCGGCGACAACGTGTATGATTTGGCTCTGTCGGGAAGCGACCCCATGATTTTCAACCATGGTTCGCCGAAGAACTTGGGAAACGTGCTGTACGCCGTGAAACGGGAAGGCGGGCATAGTCGCTATGAAATTGGCATCCCGTTGAGGATGATCCCCATGTTTGGGGGAAAGGCCTTCAGGTTCTCATTCCTTGTGAACGATTCCGACGGGGGGGAGGTGAGGAAAGGCTGGATGTATTGGCCTGTCGACATCGGGAATCCAGACAAGAGGAATGACTCACCAATGTTGGTTCTGTCAGAAAAATGACAACATGGTTTGCGTCTTCACCGCCCCGCGGCGGCATAACCGCACAAAGAAAGGATCCCTAAGATGAGCCGCTTTACATCCGTTCACGAAACGACTCCAAAAGAAAAGTCGCCTTTCACCTTGGTTGAGATGCTCGTGACCATTGCGGTTATCGCCATACTGACTAGCGTCCTGCTGCCAGCCTTGGCGAAAGCGAAGGGAGCCGCCGTCGCCATCCACTGCGCGAGCAACTTGCGTCAGCAGATGCTTGCGTTGAGCTCCTATTGTGCGGATTATGACGGATACATCCCCTGCGCTTCTCCGGACGCCAACTCTGCATCACTCGCTTTCATGCAGGGGATGTGGGCGGTGCAGCTGTCCAAATATTTGGGGATTGACATCAACAACATTTACCAAGGCATTCCTGTATGGCACCACAGTGTATTGAAGTGCCCAAGGACGCTCCCACCCATCTCCTATGCCACGAATATAAACTTGAGAAGCTACGGCTACAATTGGCGTCTGGCGGATGGCGCCGCCTGGGCTTGGCCGCTGAGCGTCAGCCGATCGACAAAACTCGACAGAATCCGCGACGGATCGGAAGTCTACATCATTGGCGACTCCAACGACTATCTCCTCGATAGCTTCAGCCAAAAGAACCATGCGCACGAACACGGAAAAAGGGCGGTGATACTTTTCCTCGACGGGCATACGGGCTCATTTTCCTACAACGAATTCCCCACCCTCAGAGCCTACTGAGTCCGAATAGCCGCAATCCCACATTGCGCCAGTAAGCCAACCTTCGCCTCGGCCGCCTCAGAACACCTGGTTGCCGTAGGTGCCGCCGAAGAAGTCGTTGAGATGATGGATGCGGATCTCGGTCTCCTCGACGCGCTCGCGCATGATCTCTTCCATCGACACCACCCCGGTGACCAGTTTGCCGTCGATCACCGGCATGTGGTTGATTTTATGCCGGGTCATGACCTGCAGGATGTAGTCGACATCGTCGTTGATGGTGGCCACGATGATCTTCGTGGTCATGATCTCGCCGACCTGCACCGCGTCCAAGTCGCCCTTCTCGGCGACCACCTTGATGATGTCGGTCTTGCTCACCAGACCCTCGATGATGTCCGGGCCTTCTTGAGCTTTCTTTACCAGTAGCGCCCCGGCCTTGCTCTCCAACATGAGTTTTGCCGCCTCGCGCACCGTGGTGGTCGCCGGGACGGGACCAACCTTTGAGTGGTTCCTCTTCTCGGCCATAATCATTTTGATTTTCATCGCCGTTCCCTCCTTGTTGCTCACGCCTCATTGATAGTATCATTATATATGCGTTTAGCACGGAAATCAATCCTTGGAGGCGAGGGCGGGGCGGCCGTTGAGGCTGACCACCTTGTAGTCGCCTTTGAGGGGGGCCACGCCGCTGTCGGCGCAGCGCCGCAGGAACTCCTCGACCTCCGCCGTGGCGGGCTGCCTGGACTCGGGACGCTCCCAAAGCATCAAGTCGCCCCCGCGCCACAGGAACCAGGCGATCGGTCGGAGGTGGGCGATCCGGAGGAACTCCAGCCGGAACGAGCTTAGCCAGAAGCGCTCCGCCTCTTTCCGCCTGACTTTCCGGACATTGTAGGTTTTGGACAGGTCGCGGGGGTCGGCGAAATCCGCCTGGGCGACGAACGGCTTGCCCGTGTCGTCCTTCCGGATATACCAGACTCCGCCGCTCGCCTCTTTGGCGCAATGGCAATGCCGGGACTTGCCGGACAGTATCTTCTTCCTCCTCCGCCTCCATTGCCACCGGCAGTCGGCGGACTCCTCGCGGATGAAACGGCGCCAGAGCTCCACCCCGGCGGCCTCGTCCGGCGCCAGGCCGCAGTTCACCAGGAGCTTTCCGGCCTCGGTGTAGCTCAAGGTGTCGCGGAAGGAAACCAGCAGCGTCCTGACCCCGCAGGTCACGGCGTTGAAGCTGGGAACATCCACCTTGACACCGTAGGGGTCCACCAGGAGCAGCTCCGGGGGCTTGCCGGGGACGACCAGCAAATTCCCCAGATGGAAGTCGGGATGGATGGCGCGGGCGGCGAGGAAGCGGCGGACGAATTTTTCGAGCGCCGTCAGGAAGCTTTTCCGCTGCGTCGGGTTGTCCCGGGCTTGAGCGAACCAGAAATCCCTGGCGTTGACGGCCTGGGGGACGGCCTGGGTCAGCAGGGCGCAACGGCAGCCGCGCTTGCCCCAGGCGAGCGGGACGACGGTGGGGACGCCGCGCCCGAGCAGCGCCTCGGTGGCTTGCAGCTCGCTGCGCGCCTTGCTGAAAAAACAGGCGCGCAGACGGGGAAACCAGCTAGCCGGATGGTCGAGTTTCAAATAGCAGTCCTGTCCGGCCAGCCGGACTTGGTAGACGCTGCGGTTGCGGTTGGTCTTTACCGGGACGCCCAACTGTGGTTCGGCGAGGTCTAGCTCCGCCTTGATTGGCCCGGCCTCGCGGCCAAACCATCTCCAATTGCGAAGGGAAGGGGGGGGAATGCTCATTCGGCCTTGAATTGGTACAAGTTCAAAGTTTTTTTGCCTTTTTTCTTCTGGTAGCTGTAGACCAGTTGTAGCGGAGACTGGGCGCGCTTGGCGGCGAAGGCTCGCTCCAGCTCCTCCTCCGTCATGTTCTCGGTCAACACAAAGACGTTGGAGCCGCCAAGCTTGGTGAGGTTCCCTTGAAGCTTGTCCAGCCCGGCGGGCAGGCCGATTGACACCCAGTCGCCACAGCGCTCTCCGACGCCAGGGGCGCAGATCTGCCAGGGCGGGGAGAAGTCCAAGGCTAGGGAGTTCAGCGTCCAAGTCTTTCCCGCCGCCGGGCGGACGGTGATGAGCAGTAACCGGTATTTGGCCAGCGGCAACGTCAGTGACAGCGGGGCCGGGCCTTGGTGGAGCAGCCGCCAGCTTTTGACGCCGTCAGTCCCGGGTGGGGGGGAGGGGGGGGCGTAACCACCGGGCTTGGCCTTCTGATAGTTGGCGGCGACGACGCTAACTTCCTCAGGCGGGTTGGCGCCCCAGTCGAACTCCAGGGTCGGGGCGAGGACGCGGCGGTTCTTCAACGCCAGCAGGAATTCGGCGGGGGCGTCAAAACGCATGTCGGCGAGTTTTATCACCGGCTTGAAGTCCTGGCCGGACTGGCGGCAGGAGAGTTTGGCGCCCGGAACCAGGTCGTCGGTTTCCGCGAAGCTCAGATATTGGGCGTCGGCGTAGTAGGCGTAGCGCGGGTCGGGAAAGGAGGAGATCAGCACGGGTTTGACGCCGGGAGGGCAGAGGTGTTTGACGGTCTTGGCGACGGCGTTGACCTCCGGTTTGTCGAAATGCGGCAACAGCGCCTTGACGGTGTTCATGAGGAAGATGCCAGCGAAGCAGGCGACGAAGACCCGCTCGAAAGTGACTCCTTTGAAGTGCTTGAGCCGGGCGTGGATGCGGGGGATCAGCTCCAACACGGCCTTGGCGGCGAAGATGGTCACGAGCGTCGCCAAGGGGAGGAAATAGCGGTCCTGGTAGGGGACGCCGGCGAAAAACGGCAGCAGCCGCACCGCGAGGTCCACCAGGGCGAAGGCCAGCAGGAAAAGCAGCGAGGGCTCGGACAGCAGCGCCTTCCACCAGCCCCGCCCATGGCGGGCGCGGAAACCGCGGACCGCGAAGACCAGCCCGATGACGCCCAGGATAAGGATCACCGGATGGCTGGCTTTCATGATCCGTTCCAGCAGGGCGAACCACATGGATATCGAGAGCAGCGCCGCCATCTTATTTGGACTCCATTTCCACGGCCTCTTGGCGGGTGACGTTGGCGAAGCCCACGACGAGCTTCACGAACCTGGCGTCGAACGGCCCCCAGGTCGAGCCGACGGCTTGGAGATAGCGTTCCGCCGGGTAGCAGAGCGTGGCGAAGCCGAGCAACAAAAAGAGCAGCCCGGCGAGGCTTTTGCGCATCTCGGGGCGCTGGCGCTGGTCGAAGAGCTGGAGGACGAAGCAGCACAGCGTCCAGAGGATGGCCGCGAAAATGATCTCAGAGCCCTCGGAGCGGGTCAGCGCCGCCAAGGCGCAACAAAGTCCGGCCAGGAACCATTTGGTCAAGGAGAAGTTCTTTATCCCCGTGAACGCCAACGCTAGGGAGCTGAAGAGCAGGAAGAGGAAAAGACTGTCCCGGATGATCTCCGCGCTGGTTTTGATGAAGTAGGGATGGGTGGCGCAGATGAAGGCCGCCGCCAGTCCCACGGCCTCGCCGAACAGGGCGCGCGACAGGAAGAAGACCGGCAGGACCAGCAGCGCCCCGAACAGGACCGAGATGGCGTAACCGGAACAATAGGCGCCGGCTCCGCTCCATTCCCCGGCGGCGATCAAGGTGGAGTAGAGGGGGGGCATCCTGGGGTTGCGCTCGAACGCCACCGCGGGCCCCTCAGCGACTAGGTATTCCGCTGTGCGGATGTATTCGACGGCGTCCTTGTCGGCGCGGTCGATGAGGAAACAGGCCGCGGCGCGCAACGCCAGCGCCAGGACCAGAATCCCCAGCAGCGCCCCGAATTTCCATTTTTTTGACAGCGTCGGCATCATTCCCCTCGTCCGGTTGTGGGTAATATGGTTTGTCCCGGACGTTTTTGCAACCGCGCCGGGAAGCCGCGCGTGCAATATTGACGCCCTAGTCTTTGTCATCTCAAGACATCAGTTGTCCCTATCCGCCATGCTGCCGCCATGCCCCCCATCAGCAAGGCGACGAATACCGCCTCTTCTGCTAAATCTGTAACGGCGTCATCGTTCCTTCGTGATTTTGATGTTTGGCAGAGCGAAGATTTTCAGGCGGAAACACTCGATGGTCGAAACCCTTGATCTCGTCCGCATGGAACAGCACGCTCTGGAAAATATCCGCGCTGGCCAAATATACGCCGGGGGAGGGCAAAAGAAAACCGCCAACGGTGCTTGGTGGTACCGTGTTGGCGGTTTTTGAGGCTAAAAATGGTGGAGGCGGGGGGAATCGAACATTCCGCCTGGAGGCTGGAACCCCCGTTCTAACCTTTCTATACTGCGTGGCGCTAACAGATGGATAAAAACACCATCATTTCATGTAAGAATCAAGCCCTGTTATGACCTGTCCAGACTTGTGATCTTGGCTGTAATGCTCCGTCATCATCGGGGATTTGTGTCCAACAATGCCCTGGATAACCCGTCGATCCACGCCTGATTCTTCGCAACGTGTTATGAATGTGGCCCTTAGGCTGTGGAAGCTGGCTTTGCCGTCGGCGGTGTCGCCAATTCCCAGACCGGCCAGCAGCGTCGAGAAATAGAGGTTGAAAGAGCCCGTGTCGTACTGCTTCACGGCCTCGGGGAAGTAGTATACTCCCTGATTGGGAATCGAACCCAGAGCCTCAATTACCTCTCGGTGGAGGTGGATAAAGACAGCCCTGCCGTGCTTTTTGGTTTTTTTCGGCATCACCTCCGCATGCCCGTCGGGGAAAACCTCATCCCGACGGAGGTGCATAACGTCGATCTTCCTCAAGCCGGTGTGGACCGCGGTGATGATCGCCGGCCGCCAGAACCCCGTCGCCGCCGCGATGATCCGGCTGACCTCGTCATTGGTGAACGCCCGGTATGAGGTCGGGTCGTTCTCCCGGTTCGGAATCTTCAGCCAGACGTTTTCCGCGCCCATGACGCCGAAGACGCGCCAGATGGCCGACAAGCCGCTGCGGGCGTTGTTGTAGGACTTGCCCGCGGCCTCGCCGTAGTTGTCGAGCAGGTAGTCCATCGCCACAGTGACCGTCACGTCGCCCAGGTTGGCCACTCCAGGGCGAGTCGCCGCCCATTTCGAGAACAGCCCCCAGTGCTTCAGCGCCGTCGGGTTCGCGTCGGGCTTGAGCAGCCGGAACTTCGCCCAGGCGTCGGCCAGGGAAGGGGAGGGGGGCGGAGCCGCTATTTGCTGGAAGGCTTCGGTGCGCTGCCGTTTGATGACTGCGACTACCGGGGACTCCTCCGGCTCGCCTATCAACTCCCTGATCCGCCGTTCCCGCGCCGCCTTTTTGCGGTTCTCGCTCATCCTGGCCTCTATGGCCTCGGCGTCGGCTTTGACCTCGCATTTGGTGCTGCGCCAGACCTGTTTCCCGCCTTCACGAAAGACGATGTACCAGAAAGGGCTGTTGGGTTTTCTGACCAGGGCCATATCCGCTTCTCACTCGCCTGATGGATAGACGTATATGGGGACAGTGTTGTATGGACTACCCGCGCCGTAAGGATTATTAATGCTATCCAGAGAATATGGGCTTCCATATTGTCCATACGGATTCGACGTGGATTCAAGATCATATTCATTGGCGCTCAGCCTGCCGTAATAATGTCCATTGGCGTCGTACAATTTGGGGGCGTTCGTGGTATATGGGTTTTGCCATGACGTGTTGCTGTACTTGCTTCCATATGGGCTGTATGGGTTCATTAACCCATCCGCCTTATACCTGCTTCCGGCGCCATATGGATTATAGATTGAGTTTTGATCATACCTGTTTGCGTTGACGACACCAATGCTGCCATACCCATAGCTTTGCGTAGGTGTGCTATAATCGTAATCTTCAGCATCGTAAGAGTATTCACCGTCGTCAACCATGTAATCATCATCGCAATATCCCCGATTTTGACACATGCACAACAATGCGACAGCCAGAAACAATAGCGTCCTCATCTGTAGTCTCCTTTTGGTTCGGCGACCTTCCGGTCGTCTTCTACTTCGTAGGGTATTTGGGGTTCCGCAACTCCAAGTATCGCGCTCAACACGGGCGGGAGCTTGTCATCGGGGATCGTCAAGATTTTCTCGATGACCAGCCACTGGAGTTGGGATGCCATCGCGACGGCGTTGTTCTTCTCCCACTGGGCGGCGATCATGTGGGATCGCTGCTTCCTGTCCTTGACAAGCTCGGCTTCCAGCCTCTCTTTGGCTTCGGCGTCGTTGCCGGACTCGAAGAGCTCGTCTTCCTTCGCTCTGATCTCCCGGTGCTTCTTGAGCCCGTCGCGCCCCATTGCCCCCAGCTCGGTCAGGTCGGCGTCCCAGGGTGCCGCATGGCTGTCCCTGGGGCTGACCGGGGAAACGACAAGATTGGGGGATGCTGGTGTGCCGGAAAGCGCATGGGCTCGAAGCTGCGTCAACCTGCCCAGTTCCTTTTCGGTTACTACACCCTTGACGCGGAGTTGCCGCAGGCTGTCCACTTCGATCAGGCTCTTGCCGTCGAGCCATTGTTGCGCCAGCGGCTCAGGGACGCCAAGAGCCTTCCCAAACTGCGCCGACGCCCAGCCCTGGCTCTTCATGATATTCTGGAGGCTTTGCCCCAGGAGCGCCTTGGGATCGGCTCCGACGCTGGGCAGGCCATAGGCTTCTGCGAACGCCGAGTTGTGAAGGAGCTTCTCCCAGGTGTCGTCCAGAATGGTCTTTGCTTCTCCGGTGAGGTAGCGGCCTAGCTGCGTCTGGTGAATATCTGTCTTGTTGGCAAAATCGTTACGGTTTTTGTACTTGCTGATGGCCTTCCTTAGCGCATCTTGGATTTTTGCGTCCACTCTCATTTTTTTTGCTCCCCTTGTTAGCCATATTGTAGCCCCAATTGCTGGCGGGCGCAAGAATTTTTGAAGAAAAAAATCCTCAACCCGCTTGATTGTAGTGCGAGCACTAGTATATTGGCTTCAGTGAACAAGAAAGGAGGTTGCTCTATGGATGGCGATGAATTTACGGCAAGAATGCCAATCAAGCCTACGACACTCGTGAGTGTCAAGGCTGCGGCGAAGAGCAAAGGGATGTATGCGTCTTTCTTCGCAGATCAGTGCTTGGCTAGGGAAGCGGAAAAAATTTTAGCCAAAAATGCTAGACCTGTAGCATCAGGTGTGCACAATCGCATTTCTGGCTAAAAAGAAAGGCCGCCCGGCAGGACGGCCCAACAACAAACAGAATGAGGTAAGATAAATGGTTCCAGAGAAAATGCAAGGGTTCGTTCTGGCCGTTCGTGAAATGAACGGCGTGCCGATGGTTCGGGACACCGAGCTGGCGGAGGCGTTGGGGTTCGAGAGGCCGAGGGCCATTCGCCAACTCATCGAAAGGCTTATCGGCCAAGGTGTTTATGGGGGCGCCACACCGTGTGGCTCCGTGGAACTACTGAGTGGCAACGAGGCGACGGTCTATTACCTCGACGAACGTCAGGCGCTCATCACCACGAGCAAGAGCGAGACACCTCAAGCGAACGAGATCATGGGGCAGGTCATCGACGTGTTCATGGCGTGGCGTAGTGGCAAGCTCGCCAGTGTCCCGTCCGCCGAGCTGTTGACAAAACTGGTGGATAGGTTGTCCACGCTGGAAGCGAAGATCGAGACCGTCCGGCGGCTTAACGCCGACGACTTGAGAACCAACATCGCTTTCGCAGTCCAGACAGCCCAGACCTTGAACCAGGACATGATTCGGAGCTTGGTCGAGGAGCTGCACGACGCCCGGCGGTATGCCGCTCCTCCCGTTACAACTCCGGCTCCGTCGGTTCCCGCCACCCCGGCGCAGGACGGCGAGACGCTGACCTTCGACAGGTACGGCTCCAAGCTGCGTGTTGTCATGGAAGGCGGCGAGCCTTGGTTTTACGCCACGGATGTGTTCAAGATGAGCGGCTGCTGCATCACCTATCACATGCCTTTGGTCGCCGCCGCCAACAAGCGAAAACTGTCTGTCCCGGGGAAGGTTTTTTCACCGTGGGGTATCAGCCTCAAGGGGATCAAGGGCATCAAGAAGGCGTTCCGCGTTCGCTCCTGGATCGAGCGGGAAGTCCTGCCGCAACTCCAGGGGAAAGCGTGAACATGAAGATCAACGACAACATCAGAAGGGCGATTCAGCGTGCCGCTGATGCCTGCGGCAACAACGCTCAGCTTGCAGCGAAGGGCGGAATTCACCAAACCTTGATCGGAAAATACCTTTCCGGCAACACTAAGACTATCTCTGATGACACCTGGGAGAAGTTGGAGCCGCTTCTCCGTCCGTACCTAGGCGAGCCCTTGGCCGCTGCCCAGCCCCTTGAGCTGCTGAAGGAATATCTGGCGAAGGGCGGCAACCAGAGTTCCTTGGCTAGGATTATCGGCGTAACCTCGGGGACTATTAGTCGTTGGCTTTCTGGACAAACACCCGTCACGCACAAGAATGAGTTATTGATTCATGCAATGCTTGAACCTGCTCCAGCCCCGGCGGTGCCGCTCTCCCGCCGCGACAAGTTCATCCTGTCCGTGGCGCAGGGATTCTTGGCGGACGGAACGTCGCTCGGCAAGAATGCCGCGAAATCCATTGTCACGTTCGCCGACATGCTCATGGCCGAGGCCGACAACACCAACCCGGAGGACTGAACCATGCTGGAGGCAATCTACACGTTCCAGGAGGCCGCGAAGCTGTTCAAGATTGACCCCATGACCTTGAAGCGGATGGTGAGCCGCAAGGACATCAAGGCGTTCAAGGTCGGGGACTGCTGGCGGATTAAGGAGTCGGAGCTGTCAAGGATCATGGACGCAGAGCCCAGCGAGAAACCCAGCAACCGGGGCAAGTACGCCAGGCAAGCCGCCCATTCCAAGGTTGCCCCATGACTTTCACCGCTCGCCAGCTTGCAATCCCCATGTCTCAGGCTAGGGTTAACGACTTGGGCTTGAACACCCTGATACACGGCAGGAACGCTACCTGCCAAAGAGCGACTCACCGAGTGGGAGCGTTTGCTTTCGCCGGGTGGGGCGCAGCCATACAACACCCGGCTTCGGCGGGGGAAAGCGGCGCCGCTCGTTCCGTGTATCGAGTGTTCAACCACCCGGCGTCTTATATCATCTCAGCCTGGGAGGGCACTGGCGATGAGCAGCGCAGTCGGATAGTTTCCTGTTTGTCTCCAGGAAGTTTGTAATTTTCCGTTTACCCCCCCCCCTCGGCCAGCTTATGGCCGTGAAGGAACCCAATCAACGCAAAGGAGAAAGTGTCGCCGATGAAGATATTACCGACTAGATTGTTTCGTCCGCTCGGCCATCGCCATGAGGTGAAACGTGCGCTCCTCATTGGTCATGAGGTCGGCGGACACGGACTTGCCGCAACAGATACAGGTGAGCTTCGGTTCAACCAGCTCCAGCAGGTACGCCCCAGGCCGTTCGCCTTCCACGCAAAAGCGGCAGTAGCGGTTGCCTTCCTTGTCGCCGTAGTAGGCACCATTGGGGGAGAGTGCCAGGCGGCGCAGCAGCTTGCGGCGAACCCACCAATTGCGGAACGGCTTGGATGCGACCAGTCCGGCGGCCAGCCCAGCGACAAAGCCAAGCCAGAATGGATGGTTGCCCAGAAATTGACCGATAACCCCAAGCAACTCTATAACGCCCATGATGTGTGGCTCCAGTGGTTTACGCTCGGCGTGGCTTGCGGCGTGTCCGCAATGTCGCTGCTGGTGGTAACGCTATCCCGTTCAACCACAAAAATCAAGAAGGAGGAATGAATCATGCCAGTCAAAGAAGTGTGGTATGGCTGGAAGGCCGACCAGGAAGAGCAGAGGCAAGCCCGCCGCGACAGGTTCATCTGCGCCGCGATGCAAGGCTTTATCGCTGCGCGCCAGACCATCCCTGTTCTCAGGTGGCAATGCGTAGATGAGGCGGATCATATAATCCAGTTCGCCGACGCCGTGCTGGCCGAGGCGGACGAGGTGAAACAATGACCGACCTCGACATCATGTTCTTGCGCCACGCCGCCCTGTGCCTGCTGTCGGGCTTGTCCCTCTCGGTGGCGCTCGTCGGGCTGGAACGGTTTTACCGCCAGAAATGTAGTGCGTTAATTGAACCACAAGGAGTTAAGTAAAATGAAGATCGCAAGCGTTATCGACGGCTCGACCTTGTATGAGGCCGAGGCTCAGGATTGGAAAGAGTTGGTGGAGAAGGCCGTGGAAGCGGACGCGAACCTCCAGGACGCGAAACTCCAGTGGGCGAACCTCCAGGACGCGAAACTCCAGGACGCGAAACTCCAGGGGGCGAACCTCCAGGGGGCGAACCTCCAGGGGGCGAACCTCCAGGGGGCGAACCTCCAGGGGGCGAACCTCCAGGGGGCGAACCTCCAGGACGCG
>Ga0209467_1000704_pt1 | contig 38861 bp, 24 predicted proteins | sample Higcelwee11metaG_FD_187175 | JGI IMG/M metagenome (GOLD analysis project Ga0209467, IMG submission 187175) | Freshwater pond sediment microbial communities from the University of Edinburgh, under environmental carbon perturbations - High... | ecosystem: Environmental > Aquatic > Freshwater >... | reverse complement strand
TTCCTGCCACATACTGGGAGACCCACCAGGAGTCCGAGGAGGAACTTCTGGGGAATATGGCAAACCTGATAACAGGGTTTCTGAATATCATCAAGGGCAATGAAATCAGGCAGCCCTCTGACAGGGACGGGAGACAGAATGATGAGTCCAAAGCTGACAACCGTATCTTTTCATGTATCAATGAGATTTCGAAGAGTCTGAGAAACGGTCATACAATAGAAACCACACTCTCGGAGATCATTGAGCTGATTCCGATGGCCTTCATGTTCCCCGAACAGGTTGAATGCCGGATCACCTATGACAGGGTTAACTTTTCCTCATCGGGATACAGGGAATCTCCATATTTCCTCGAAGCACATCTTAAGACAATTTCGAACAAAAGCGGATCGGTCAGGATTATCCTCACGGGAGATGAACCAGTTAGTGAAACCGGGCCATTCCTGGAAGAGGAGAAGCAGTTTGCAGAGACACTTGCGCTTCTGATTTCAGGATTCATAAACCTGATTCACGGCCTTGATTCGGTGAAGGTTACGCAAGAGGGGCTGAAAGAGATCATTTATGAGAAGGCAGAGCGTCTCAAGGAGCTGTCATGCATAAACCAGACAACCTCCATCCTGCAGTCTGAGAAGACAGTTGAGAATGCCCTGAAGCGTATTGTTTACATTTTGCCGGATGCATGGCAATATCCCGAACACACCGTCGCACGAATCAATTTCGACGGTAAGGAATTTATGTCGCCCGGCTTCATTGTCACAAAATGGCGGCAGCGGCAGCCATTCCTTACAATAGACGATAAGTTTGGCGAAGTTGAGATATACTACACAAAAGAGTTTCCTGACATTGATGAAGGACCCTTTATGAAGGAGGAGAGGGACCTGATAAACAACATTGCCACCCTTATATGCAACTACCTGAATACAGTTCAGGGTGAGGTTGCCATTAAGAAATACCGGTCAGAGGAGGAGCTGAAGCAAAAGTACGAAGCGGCAAGGGACTTCCTGCTGAATAAACGGAAACTGCTTCAGAACTTCCTTGAAAAGAACAATTATGACCGTGATATTTTTCATGACCTGATGAAGTTCAAGGTCAGGGAGATACTAATCATTGCAAATCTTTATGATGCTTACAGCCTGGAGCGAGAAGGCAAATTCTCCGACTATATCCTTGGTGTCTATTACCAGCTGAACCTCACCTCAATACCGAGGATCACAGGGGTCTCTTCGTTTGAGGAGGCATTTGAGAAGCTCTACTCCAGGCACTTCGATCTGATCATAATAATGGTGGGGGTTGACAGGAAGACTCCGATGGAGATAGCATCCAAGCTTAAGGCATTATACAATTACATTCCAATCTACCTTTTGCTGAACAACAACCAGTATGTAGGCTACTTTCAGGGTGAGCAAAGAAGGACCAGCCTGATAGACAATGTTTTCGTCTGGAACGGTGACTCCAGGATATTTTTTGCCATGGTGAAACAACTGGAAGATTTTGTAAACGCCGACAATGACACCAAGGTTGGGTACAGTCGTATAATACTGCTGGTGGAGGACTCCGCAAAATACTACTCACGCTATATCCCGCTGCTGTATCATTGCGTCATGGAACAGACGAGACGCATTATTGAGGATGTGAGTACGATGGATGAGCTTTACAAGGTGCTCCGGTTGAGGGTAAGGCCTAAGATTCTTATGGCTTCAAACTATGAGGAGGCGATTCAGATTTTTGACAAATACAAAGAGTATTTTCTCTGCCTGATCACAGACATCAAATTTGAAAAAAATTCAAAATTCGATGAGAAGGCAGGATTCGAGCTGGTGCGTTACATCAAATCGGAGATCCCTGACCTGCCAACAATCATCCAGTCGTCTGACCGCAGCAACGAGCTGATGGCCAAAGACCTCAACTGTGTCTTTATCTATAAAAACTCCGACACCCTTGCCCAGGAGATCAGGAACTTCATTAGTTTTAACCTTGGGTTCGGTGATTTCATATACCAGGATAAGACCGGTAAGACTATCGGAACGGCCAAGAATATGAATGAATTTGAGCAGCAGTTGCAGTCTATTCCTACCGAGACACTTCTTTATCACGCCAGCCGGAATCACTTTTCACTCTGGCTTACGGCCAGGGGCGAAATACAGCTTGCCAGGGAGATTGCTCCCAAGAAAATAAGCGACTTCAATGATCCGGAAGCACTTCGTGATTACCTGGTTAAAATAGTCAAGCAGCTCAAGTTCGAGAAGAACAAGGGCAAGATCGTTGAGTTCGATGAGACGCTGATAACAGAAGAGAGCAATATAATTCAGCTTTCCCCCGGAGCATTGGGAGGCAAGGGACGAGGGCTGGCCTTTATTCACACTCTTATTTACAATTTTGATATCTCCCTCTATGTTCCGGGCATCAATATCAAGGCTCCCAGAACCTTTATAATCGGCACCAACGAGTTTGAGGATTTTCTTGATAACAACAGGCTCAGAAACCGGATCTATTCCGAAACCAGTTATGAGAAGATAAAGGAACTGTTCATCAGCGGAAGATTGTCTGCTCAGCTGATTAGTAAACTGAGAATCATCCTGGGACAGATCAGAAAACCGCTAGCGGTAAGATCATCGGGACTCTTTGAGGACTCCCTGATGCAGCCTTTCGCCGGGATCTTTGAAACCTACCTGCTTCCCAACAGTAATTCGGATATTGAAATTCGTCTCAAACAGCTCACCGATGCAATCAAGCTTGTATATGCTTCAATCTACTCCGATACAGCCCGGGGATACATTAATGCAATCAATTATAAGATTGAGGAGGAGAAGATGGCTGTTATAATCCAGGAGGTTGTGGGTGAACAGTATGAGGAGTTCTATTACCCTCATATAAGCGGTGTCAGTCAGTCGTACAACTATTATCCTTACGGGTACATGCAGCCCGAAGACGGGTTTGCAGTGCTGGCGGTTGGCCTGGGTACATATGTTGTTGAAGGGGAGAAAGCATTCAGGTTTTCGCCGAAATATCCGAACCTGGAAAACAACACACCAAAGGATCAGTACCTGAACTCTCAGGTTGAGTTTTTTGCAATTGACCTCAGGAAGGAGGATTTAAATCTCCTGGAGGGCGATACAGTGGGCCTGGCACGTCTCCGCATCGAGGATGCCGAACGGCACGGGATTCTGAATCACTGTGCATCTGTCTATTCAGCCGAAAGCAGAACAATTTACCCGGGAATTGACAAGGCCGGACCGCGGATTGTCAATTTTGCGGACATACTCAAGTATGATTACATTCCTCTTGCCAGATCGCTTGTGGAGATACTTGACATTGTCAAGGAGGCCCTGGGCACCCCGGTGGAAATAGAATTTGCGATTGACCTGGCGAAAGACAGTGATTACAAGGCCTCATTCTACCTTCTGCAGATAAAGCCAATAATCGGAGCGGCAATTGATTACGACGTCAACATGGAAGAGATTGACCGTTCTCATATTCTTCTCTATACTGAAAAGAGCATGGGCAACGGTATGATAAATGATATCACGGATGTGGTCTATGTTGACAGGGATTCATTCGACAAGTCAAAGACTCTTGAGATAGCGGCCGAAGTCGACTCCTTCAACCAGGAGATGATCAGAGAGGGGAAGCAGTATATACTTATCGGGCCGGGCAGATGGGGCACACGTGACCGGTGGATCGGGATACCGGTTACCTGGCCCCAGATATGCAATGCCAGGGTTATTATTGAGACGAGCCTGGATGATTTGCCACTTGATGCATCGTCGGGTTCACACTTCTTCCACAATGTAACCTCCATGAATGTCGGGTATTTCTCCATTCAGCACCGTGACAAGAACACCCTCCTTGACTGGAATCTGCTTGGTCAGCAAAAGGTTGTGGGGAAAGGAAAGTATGTCACTCATGTTCAGTTCAAAAACAAGCTGACAGTTAAGATGGACGGGAAGAAGCGTATTTCAGTGATCACATGGGAGTGATTCTGGTTGCGCGACTCCGGCAATGAAGCCGGACACACCTGAAAATTCAATTCAGGTGTCAGAATTAAGCTTAAGTGTTATCTACAGCTCTTTCTGGTATATGCGGAACTTCTTGACAACTTTGCAGCCGATCCGTTCGTACTCCCCTCTCATCTTCAGGTTGTCTTCAAGGACAAGGTGACTGTCAAGGGTTTCCATCCTGCTGTTAATTGCATCGCGGAGGATTTTAACCCCCATAAGCACATCGATGCCCTTCCCCCTGAACTCCTTTTTGACGCCACCGAGCATCATGATCAGCTTCCGCGATCGTTTTGATTCCCTGAGCACCTTAAGGAACCCGAACGGCAGGAGTCTTCCCCGGCAGGCCTTGATCCCCTTGCTGAGGTCGGGCATGCCGATGGCGAAGCCGATCGGCTCTCCGTCTTTCATCACTGCCTTAATATATTTCGGGTCGAGAATTGGAAGGTAACGGGCCGCGAAATCAGATTTCTCCTTATCGTTGAGAGGAACGAATCCGTAAATTTCGGCGAATGTGTCGTTCATCAGCCCGAGAATCGGGATGATATAAGGCTTCAACTGCTTTTTGGTCTGGAATTCAATTATATCGTATTCCTTGCTTCTTGTGATCTTGTCAAGGACCCTCTCATAAACCAACGGAAACTCCTTCGGGATCTCACCAAGATAGTTTACAAGGTCTACCTTTTTTGTATACCCCTCGTTTTCAATTAGAGTCACCATATAGGGTGAATTATTGGCGCTTGTGATGAACTGCGGGTACTGGAATCCCTCTGTCTGGAATCCCTGCGGATCCTTGTCTGAGAATCCCAGAGGCCCCACAATGCTTCTCATACCGTTTTGCCTGGCCCACTCCTCGATCCTGCTGAGGAGGGTATGAAATACCTCCTGGTCGTTATAGCACTCCATGAAGCAGAACCTGCCGTGGTTCTCATTGTTGATCTCGTTGTATCTCCGGTTGATGATACCCATGATACGGCCTACGGGCCTGTTCTCCCTGTAAGCCAGGAGAAGGAGGCCGTCAGCATAGCCAAATGATTTATTCTTCTTCTTGTCATACAGCTCCCACTCATCCATATATAGCGGCGGAAGCCAGTCAGGTTCATTTCTGTGAACCTTTTCAGGCAGATAGATAAAATCACGGAGGTCCTTGCGGGTCTTAACCTCCTTAACGGTAATTTCTCCCATGGCGGTCAGGTTGAGTGGTTTTAAAGATAGTCAAGTTTTCTCTTGTCGTTCCTTTTTGTCAATTTCATCAGCCACTTGCAGCAAAAGCCTGGTGTCGATGACATTGACAAGAAAGAGTACAACAACCACAAAGCATGCTGAATAGTTGAGTGATCCGGGCAACAACACCTCGGCAATCATTATAAGGCCGACTGCGATTCTGACCTCAGTTGGCCCCAGCTTTCCTGAGTCTATTGAGTAATTGCCGGTTATTTTATACCTGAGAAGGGCTATTATCATCTCCCAGCCATACAGTACAACGAAGCCGTAACCCAGCAGCATCCATGCACCCTCAGCATAAAACATGTAGCCGAAACCGATGAGGATGATGCTCATCCAGTCAATCGTGATATCGAGGGCAAAACCGTAATTCTTCCTCGGTATATTTCTGAAGTATGCAAGTCTTCCGTCCAGGGAGTCGCCAAACCAGCTGATGAAAAAGCCTACCAGTCCGAGGAGAAGGAAAAGCCTGCTGAAGTATGTTGCCAGGATGAAACTGCCCGAAACAATAACGTTTCCAAAGAATCCTATTCCCGTGAGCATATTAGATGTAATGAAGGGGGGGATTCTCCTGACAAGCCATAAAATGGCCATCTGTTCCTGCTTCTTAAGCAGGTTGGTTCTGGCTCTGTCAGCAAATACATTCCTGAGCACCTCACCATTGAGGAGTGATTTCAGGTTGTTAACGGGATTCTTTTTGTCTGGCATAGCAGAAATTTATCTCCTAAGTTAAACTAATTTACCAGGAACAAACTCGTCCGGAACTGGCATTCCATAGACTTTTTGTCTCAGGAAGTCGCCCAGGGACTGCAGGTCAGGGTAATGCTCCTGTTCCCCGGGGCTGATTATCTCACCTATACCGATTCGCTGCAGGCGGTCCCGCTTGTTAAATACTTCGGACGGCAGTCTCAGCTGGCGTATCCTCCAGTTAAATAGCCCGAGGAAGTAGAAGAACGGGGAGTTTATGTCGAAGAAGCGTATTGGCAATACCGGTACTTTTGCGGAGCGGATCAGGTGAAGGACACTCTCCTGCCAGCGGCGATCCATCACCTTCATCTCTCTCAGGGAGAAGTCAGAGACTGCTCCTGAGGGAAAGAATCCAAGGGGATGCCCGGCCCGAATGTGACCGAGTGCCTCACGGATCCCCTTGATGCTGGCAGCTTTGATGCCGGTTTTTTTGTTGCCGGCCGGAACCACAGAGATAAAGTTTCCTTCAAGGGTTTTTACGTTAGAGAGTAACCTGTTGACAATGAATTTGTAGTCAGGCCTCAGTCTGGCCAAAATGTCAATTGTCATAATTCCGTCAATGCCACCGTAAGGATGGTTTGAAACAGTTATGAAAGCTCCTGCCGGCAATTGCTTTAGTCTGTGAGCATTGCCCACCGCATAATCCACACCTAAATCATCAAGAAGCCGCGATGTAAAATCTGCTCCCGTCCATGCGCTTGAATTCTCATAAACCTGGTTGATTTTGTCAATAGCCAGAATACGAATGACCTGTTCAGCACGGCGATAGCCATTTCTGCCTCTGAACAGGAATGACAACGGTTCCAGATCTTTTGGCTCAATAAGCTTCATAACAGTAAAAGCAAAATTACAAATTATATGAAATTTCATCGCAGGTTACAAAAGCAGATCCGTCACAGCGCCGACAGATGACTAAATCCTTGGAAATCCTGATCCAAAAACAATATATTTGAAACCGATCAGATCCCTTACTGAAACAGGATAAAACAGTCAACCCATGAAAAAGCTATCTCCCATTCTGGCCGCTGTTGGAGCAGTGCTTTTCGCCGGCTGCACCGGCAGCGCTTCTGTACCGACAGACCTTTCAAAAAACAGCATTATCCCGAAGCCGGTTTCGGTTACAGCCACCGGGGAATCGTTCACTCTGACTTCGAAAAGTGATATTTTCATCATGCCGGGCGCACCTTCTGAACTTTCATTCATTGGAAATTACCTGGCGGACAAGCTTAATCCTTCCACAGGCTTGGGCCTGAATGTGATTACGGACGGCAAAAAACCGGGCAGAGGAGATATTTTACTCAGCCTCACTGAAGGCGACGATGAGCTGGGGGATGAGGGTTATGAACTTATAATTACAAATAAGTTACTGACAATCAATGCAAATAAACCAGCCGGACTTTTTCATGGCATCCAGACTGTAAGGCAGTTGCTACCTCATGAAGTTGAAGCTGACACTCTTCAGGCCGGGCCATGGATTATTCCCACAGGTACAATCCGTGATTATCCATCATACGGCTATCGCGGGGTTATGCGCGATGTGGCACGCCATTTCTTCGGTCCCGAAGAAATAAAGAGGTATACTGACCAGCTTGCATTGTACAAGATAAATGTTCTGCACATGCACCTCTCCGACGACCAGGGATGGAGAATTGAGATCAAATCCTGGCCCAACCTCACTGCCCACGGCGGCAAGACGGAGGTCGGCAGCGGAGAAGGAGGTTTCTATACCCAGGAGGAGTATTCAGATATAGTGAAGTATGCTGCAGAAAGGTTTATTACCATAATTCCCGAGATTGACATGCCAGGCCATACGAACGCAGCACTTTCATCATACCCTGAGCTGAACAGTGACGGTAAGGCGCCGGAGCCTTACACAGGCATAAATGTTGGATTCAGCACGCTTGACACCCGATCAGAAATCACTTACAAATTCGTGAATGATGTGGTAGGAGAGATCGCTGCCCTGACCCCCGGTGAATATTTTCATATCGGCGGAGACGAGTCCCATTCAACCAAAATTGATGACTACATTTATTTTGTCAACAAGGTTCAGGATATAGTAGAGTCACACGGGAAGAAAGTTATTGGCTGGGATGAGATAGCACATTCAACACTAAAGCCTGACGCTGTGGTCCAGTACTGGGCAAGGGCTGCCAACGCAATCAAGGGGATCAGTCAGGGGGCAAAGGTTCTGATGTCACCGTCCAAATATGCCTATTCCGACATGCAGTATGACACTGCCAGCATATTCGGCCTGCACTGGGCTGCATACATTGAAGTGGATGACGCATACAACTGGGATCCCGCCACGCTGGTCCCTGAGATCACAAGGGATAACATTGTAGGGGTTGAGGCTCCGCTGTGGGCTGAAACCATTTCCACATCCAGGGAGGCTGAATACCTAATCTATCCCCGCCTTCAGGGATATGCAGAGATTGGATGGACCCAGGCCTGGATGCGCAACTGGGACGAATACAAAACCAGGCTTGCCTCTCACGGCCGGAGGATGCAGGTCATGGACATCAACTTTTACCGCTCCCCGCTTGTGCAGTGGGAGCCTGAAGGCGAGTAATATATTTGGCTATAAACAAATTATTGATTATAAATTAATTACACAATCAAACCATGGAATTTTTATATGAAGGACTGATAACGATAACCTGGCAACAGGTTGTGATGTGGGTTATCGGGGCAGTGCTGGTTTACCTGGCCATTGCCAAAAAACTTGAACCGTCACTGTTGCTTCCGATGGGATTCGGTGCCATACTGGTCAATCTCCCGTTATCAGGCGTGCTGAACCAGACCCTTCCCGGGATAGGGGAAGTGACTGGCATACTTGACTGGCTCTTCAAGGTTGGAATCGAGACTTCCGAAGCAATGCCGCTGCTGCTGTTCATCGGGATAGGGGCAATGATTGACTTTGGTCCGCTGCTCTCAAACCCCAGGCTTTTACTTTTTGGAGCTGCGGCACAGTTTGGAATTTTTGCCACAGTCACGGCGGCCGTGTTGCTGGGATTTAACCTCAGGGATGCTGCTGCTATCGGGATAATAGGCGGTGCGGATGGTCCTACATCGATCCTTGTGTCACAGGTTCTGAAGAGCGATTATATAGGGCCGATTGCGATAGCGGCCTATTCCTATATGGCCCTGGTGCCGATAATTCAGCCGTTCGCCATCAAGATGTGCACAACGGAGAAGGAGAGAAAGATACGAATGAGCTACAATCCGAAAAGCGTATCGAGGCTTACAAGGATAATATTTCCAATATCAGTCACAATAATTGCGGGTCTGGTTGCGCCGGCGTCCATTGCCCTTGTGGGGTTCCTGATGTTCGGCAACCTGATCAGGGAGTGTGGTGTGCTCAAGTCATTGTCTGAAAGTGCACAGAAGGAGCTGGTGAACCTGATTACGCTGTTGCTGGGAATAACAATTGCTGCAAGTATGCAGGCAGACAAGTTCGTGGCACTTGATACTGTCAAGATCATGGGTCTGGGACTGCTTGCATTCGTTTTTGACACTATTGCCGGAGCCTCATTTGCCAAATTCCTGAATTTCTTCCTGAAGGAAAAAATCAACCCGATGGTTGGGGCGGCAGGCATATCGGCATTCCCCATGTCATCGAGGGTCATCCAGAAAATGGGCCTTGAGGCTGATCCCACAAACCACCTGCTGATGCATGCGGCAGGGGCAAATGTTTCAGGTCAGATCGCCAGTGTGATTGCCGGCGGTGTTATAATCGGACTGGTACCCGGACTACTGTAAAGGAGGTGAAACATGAACGCAGATTTATTTAAGTCGCTTGATCTGATGGGGAAGGGCATGACTGCCATCTTCGTCGTCATTATCGTTATTTATCTCGCGGTGCACCTGATCCTGAAACTGACGGGAAACAAAAAGACGGAGACATCCGAGCAGAACCCTGGCGAAGTTTAAAAATCGCCTTCGGCATTGCCGAACAGCCTGAAATTGTAGGTCAGCATGAATATTGGCTGAGCAAAGATTGTCATCTGGTAACCATTGATTGATCCATTCTCATTCTTGAAAAAGATTGAGTATGGATTCTTTCTTCCCAGTACGTTATATACAGTAACCGTAAATGAGGAGTGATTCAGCTTTTTAGCCTGAAGGTTGCCATTGACCGTCGCTGCCAGGTCCAGCCTCATGTAATAGGGAATACGATAGTCATTCCTGTTTGAGTAGTAGACATGCGAGGAGTTGTAGAAGTTGTAAAAGGCAACGGGGTATGTAATTGGCCTTCCCGAGCTGTAAACGAAATTGGAGGTCAGGTTGAACCGTCTGGATGCCTTTGCATTGATGACTATTTTCAGGTCATGGGGCTTGTCATAGTTTGCAGGAAACCAGTTGCCTCTGTTGACCTTTTCCTCCTCGAACTGACCGTCGACCTTCATCAGGACTCTTGACCAGGTATAGCTTACCCAGCCGGTGAGGCTTCCCTGTTGTTTTTTCACCATCACCTCCACACCGTACGCTTTGCCGTCGCCGTTTATTATATCCGTTTCGAGTGCAGGGTTCATAATCAACTCAGCGCCGCCCTTGTAGTCCAGGGTATTTGTAAGCCATTTGTAATAGCCCTCCACGGATGTTTCAACGGCTCTTCTGTCAATGTTCATATACAACCCGGCCGAGACCTGGTCGCCCCGCTGCGGTTTGATATACGTGTCGCTCAGTTTCCAGATATCAACTGGTGACATCGAGGTGGTATTGGATATCATATGGAGGTACTGGTATGCTCTCTGAGCACCTATCTTAAGAGATGCATTCGAACCCATCATGAACCGGGTGGAAAACCTGAAGTCCAGTCCGGGGTAAGAGCTGACAACCTCCTTCTCTCCGTATGTTACAGTATCTGTTATATTTTCCACCCTTCTTGGCAAACCATCTGTATAGATGAATTCCCGGCGGGGGCCGAAGCTTTTATAGAGGGTTCCCCTCACTCCGGCAGATAATGAAAGCCATGGAGTTAACTCAATTTCGTCACTAAGATAGAGTGACGGCTCAATGGCTCTTTCGCTCTGCAGTTCAAGGGGTATGGCTTCTGATGCTTCTCCTGACGGCACACGTTTCCCTGGAGCCAGTGAGTAGAGTGTGGCGTCCAGGCCAAACTCCATCCTGTTTTTTGCTGAGCTGAGGAATGTAAAATCAGCCCTGCCAATCTTCTGACTCAGATCATAATATGTGTGGTTGGCCTCAATTGAGTCGGCGGAAGATGTGAGCCGGTAGCTGTAGTTGCTCAGGATGGCAAAGTACTGTACCGTTAGACGTTCACCGAAAGAGTGTCTCCATTTCAGGGTGGCTGCCGTGTTACCGTATCTGAAGCCGCTTTCCATGAAGTAATCGAAACTATCGTCGCTGTGATACCCTGACAGGGATATTGAGTTTTTCTTGTTCAGGTCAGCGGTGAGAGTTCCCTGAAGATCATAGAATGAGGCGGTGCTCTTCTTCAGTCTTTCATCACTTAGCATACCCAGAAGCCAGTCTGAATAGGTGGTGCGGCCTCCGATAATGAAAGAGACCTTGTCACTGATCAGAGGCCCGTCAATCATGAGCCGGCCTGTGACAGGGCTTATACCTCCGCTCACCTTTATCTTATCACGGTTGCCTTCTGCCGGGACTATTTCCATTACTGATGAGAGCCTGCCGCCGTACCTGGCCGGCATACCGCTCTTGAAGAGTGTCACATCAGTTATCAGGTCGGAGTTAAACGCTGAGAAGAAACCGAAGAAATGGGATGCATTGATTATTGGGGCGTAATTCAGGAGTACGAGATTCTGGTCAGTGCTTCCGCCTCGTACGTTGAACCCGGCGGAGGCTTCGCCCACTGTCTGGATGCCGGGAAGCATAAGGGTGCTCTTGAGCAGGTCTGCCTCGCCCAGCCCGAGAGGTATCTGTTTAAGCATCTTCACATTGATCTTCTCTGTGCCCATGCGGGTGTTCCTTACACTGTTTTCGCGGTTTGCGGAGATTACAACAGCATCGATCTCACTGGGGCTTTCTGTCAGCGAGACATCGAGGGAGCCGTCAGAATAGATCAGGACGTTTCTGCTGGCAGATTTCATTCCCATCATCCTGTATTCAATCCTGTACTGTCCGGGAGGAAGGGAGATTAAGTAGAACCCTGCACTGTTTGTCATGGCACCTGCCCGGAGCTTGTCAACATATACAACCACACTCTGGATGCCGGTTCCGTCTATTGCATCCCTTACAACACCGGTAAGGGTGACTCTTTCCGGTATCACTCCGACAGAGGGCCTGCCTATCCTGAACAAACGATAATCATCACTTACAGTCGACTCCTCCTCCTGCATCACCGGCCTGAGGAAGTCGGCGGAGGCTGCCTCGGCATACTTGTCCCTGACATATGTTTCATACTCCTCCGCAAAGTCCGTCTTGATTGCAAAACCTTTCGAGAGAATGATCCTGTTGTCAGGGGTTATCATGAACAGCATTCCGTCACGGCGGAGGGCTTTGTCAAGAACACCTTCGACAGTTGCGTTTGTGGCCGAGACGTTCAGATAAAGAGAGTCAGTCCACCGCGGAGAGTAATAAATCCTTACGGGAACTTTCCTTTCGACAGTGTCAACAAAATCATCAAAGAGTATCCGGCTGAACTGGAATGTGAGATTGTTATCCTGACCCCGCAGAAAAAAAGTGAATCCCAGCAAAACCAGGATGAACAGGCTCCTTTTCATAATCCCTGTGCGGCGGCCCGGCGGCTGTCGTATGTTTGTAACACGTTAATCATTTGTCTCTTTCCGGCCTTTCGAAGCTTCAGCTTCTGCTGGTCGATAATTTTTTTCATCTCAGCCGATCCGTCTCCGAACGCTTTCATGAAATTGCCTCCGGAGGTTACCTTCCTGTAGCCGTAAGGGGTCATGACGTAACCAACAGGGGAGTAGTAATACTCATCTATTCCGTTGCGCTGGTGCACAACGCACCTGTGTCTGATTATATAACCCGTGGGACCGTTATAGGCCATCTCATAGAATCCTTCCGGAATCTCCCCTCCGGTCTCCCCGGCGGAAAGGTACCTGAACCGCATTGTGTCAGTCCTGAAGCAGAGAGTGAAAGTGCTGATCAGATCACGCTTGATTGATACCTGATAGAGGTTGCTTCCAAAGTCGTTGTCAATCTCTGAAAAGATGACCTCGTCAGTAAAGGTGTCATACTGCAGAACCATGCCCTCATATTTTCGTCCCTTTACTACGATGTCCGCAGTCCGCTCCTCTCCATAGAACAGAAGCGGCTTATTGCTGGCCCTGTAGTGGTAGGGAAAATATTCATTTCCGTTTATGAAGGCATATCCGGTACCGGTTCTTATTGAATAGACACTGTCAAGAAGTTCTTTATGAGCAGCTTCAACGGTGGCAAAACGGTTTAGACTCCTGTTAGTTGCACCCGTGGTTCCCTGCTGTGAAAAACCCGTAAGGGCAGCGCAAAAGAAAAGTATCAGCAGGTATGTTCTTGTCATCACAGGTAAGACGGATAAAAGCAATGCCGAAATAACAAATATTATTTCTAAATGCGGGACAGTTAACAAATTTTAATGTTTCAAACGCCTTATTTTACGGCCAACCGTGATATCCGGGAGGGATTAAGTTCTATTTTTGTCAATTCTTCAAACAAGGACAACAAGCAAACTGTTTTAACCGTAGAGGACCATGATCAAAAGATGGTATAGGATCATTTTTGTTATAATCATCTCCTTTACCCTTTTTACATGCATCGATCCGTACACCCCCCAGCTCAGGAAATTTGAATCGCGGCTCGTGGTTGATGCCCTTGTCACCGATGAAATATCGTCCAGCTATGTACGCCTTTCGCGAACAACACTTTTACCGGACGAAAATCCCGTGAAGGTCACCGGGGCCACTGTTACCTTAAAGGATGACCTGGGCAATACAGTTATTTTCAGTGAGAGGAATCCTGGCGATTATCACACTGACAGCCTCACCTTCAGGGGAGAAGTTGGGAGGAGGTACACTCTCTCAATTGTGACCGGTGACGGTGTGACATATGAGTCGAGCCCCTGCCTGATGCATCCAGTGCCCGCGATCGACAGCCTCTATTATGGTGTTGACCAGGTTTTTTCAGAGCAGACGGGCAGTTTCCGCGAGGGAATCAGCTTCTATATCGACACCAGGAATGAGACTCCCGGAAGCTATTATCGATGGTCGTATGAGGAGTTTTGGAAATTCTCTGTTCCCGATCCGGCTATTTTCAGGTATATCGATGACACGACAATCTTTCCTCTGAGTATAATAAAGCAGACCTGCTGGTCCCATACCAGTTCCGATTTAATTGACATCGAGAACACTGTTTCAGGCCATACGGGTGATTTTGTCATGAAACCGATCCTCTTTGTCGCTTCGGATGAGAGTGACCGGCTGCTGATACAGTATTGCCTGGTTGTCAAGCAGATGTCGGTATCTGCAGAGGAGTACGAGTTCTGGAACCTGATGAATGAGATTAACGAGGCCGGAGGGGACATCTTTGACAAGCAGCCATTTCAGGTATTCAGCAATATCAGGAATACGACAGATCCGGATGACCAGGTGATAGGTTACTTCCAGGTCTCCGGGGTGAAGCAGAAGCAGATTTATGTGACTGCCAGGGAAGCGGCAGATCTTGGACTACCGGTTTACAGATATGAATGTGACAGGCAGGAGAAGGGCGAGATAGACTATCCGTCCACATCAGGGGAGGGATTTACATTCAACGAGATACATGCGGCATTCCTTTATTCCGGATATGCTTTTGTCGGGCCTATCTTTGATAAGGATAACAAGCTTTTCAGGCTAATATTTGTCAGGCCTCACTGCGCCGACTGTACATTAAGGGGCAGCCTTTCCAGGCCATGGTTCTGGGTTGACCTCGAGTAAGATTTGAAACGGATGATACTTTCAGGTGTTCATAAAATCCTCCCGTGCCTTCTGAAGAAGGAGGTTATTTTGCTGACCCTTCTGCTGGTAATACCGGCTTCGCTCTGCGGTCAGGGAGAGAATATGCCAGCTACGGCTGCCGGGAAAAGTCTGCTTATCCTTGAAGAGATTAACCTGGTGACTGACAGGGATATCTACATTGCCGGGGAGCAGGTATTCTACAAAGTATCACAGAGCGGGCGTCTCACTCACACCCCCGGAACCATAAGCATGGTGGTGTATGTTGATCTCCTTGACAGTCATAAAACACCTGTGGTTCAGGTCAGGACAGGCACCGACGGTTTCACCGGTGCAGGGGCGTTCAGGATTCCTGACACCCTTCGCACCGGCAACTATTTCATCCGTGCGTTCACCAACGTGATGAAAAACTATCCACAGGCGCTCTTTGCTTACAGAATGATCACGGTGATCAATCCGTTCAGAAGCCTTGCCGGCTTCAGAATTCCGCCATCAGACCATCAGGCAGACAGTGTGGTCTTTTTTCCTGAGACTGGTTACCTTGTGGCTGGGATCGAGTCGCGTCTGGGCATCAAATGTTACAATGCCGGCGGTGATCCTGTTGTAATCCGTGGCATAGTTCTGACAGCAGCCGGAGATACGGTGGCCGGCTTCGTGACAGACAGGCACGGAACTGCTCTATTCAATCTTGCAGTTCCTGATGCCGGGCAGCTCAGTATGATCGCATTTGACGGAAGAGGAGCGGGAAGACGGTTTGACCTTCCGCCGGTGAAAAATTCCGGGTTGACATTTTACATTGCTCCGGACAGAAATCCCGGTCCGTTGAACATTCGGATTGCAGCAAGCGCAGGCTTCATCGGGGGTCCGGTTAAGGTTGTTTATGCACCAGTCTGTCATGCTCCCGTTGTGAAGGTGGTACATCCTGCAGGTAACCCTGTTGTCACATTTGAGTCGGAGAGTCTTCCCGGCGGACTGGCAAGGATTAGTGTCACGGACGGGCAGGGTAGAGAGCTTGCCTACAGGTGGTATTTTAATACATCGGTTCCACCTGCTGAACTTGAGGTTAAAATCAGTTCTCCGGCCGCCAGAACCCGCGAAAAGGTCGGAGTTGCAGTCAGAATGACAGACGCTGCGGGTAATCCGCTTTCCGGATCGGTTTCTGTTTCGGTTGTTAAACCTGTGCTGGTGAATGAAAGCAGCTATAATGTAGTCAGCCGTAATTTGCAGATGCCTTCGGTCCAGGCTTTCAGGACGGATATTGAACAACCGGACATCAATGATTTTCTGATTTTCTGTGAGGAGAACGGATATCTCAACGGTTATGCCGGCGGGTTAAGCGATATCCTCTACCTTCCGGAAACTGAAGGACACCTTGTCAGCGGGGCGATCAGGGATATCGAAACGAATGAACCGCTTGCCGGAGAGGACCTGACGCTGTCTGTCGTTGGCAGGGTTGCCAGGTGCAGTTTCACCACTACTGACAGCGAGGGGAGGTTCAGTTTCCCGCTCATTGAATATGGCAGAAAAGAGATTGTTATACAGCGGCTCAAGCCAGGGGCAGGGAAGTACTATGTCGATCTGACGGACCCATTCCTTTTTGAGATGAAGCTTACGCAGGTACCCGGGCCCTTCTATCCTGACACAACCCGGTTGAAAGAGCTCAATGATGCAATTATAAGCATGCAGGTCGCCAATATTTATGACCCGTTCCTGAGAAAGGCTAGTGTGAGGCTTTGCAGCGGAACCTTTCCGGGTTTCTTCGGAGAGCCGGACCGTACCGTAATACTTTCAGAGTTTATACAGCTTACTACTCTCAGGGAGGTGTTCAAGGAGCTTGTGCCGGGGCTTACAAGCAGTGGAAAGGGTGAAAACCTCACTCTGACGCTTGCCAACCGTTTTCCCGGCGTGATTTTCAGCTCTCCTCCATTGGTCATTCTTGACGGAGTGCCGGTGTATGACCTTGAGAAGCTGCTTGACATTCCTTCATCGCAGATAGAGAAGGTTGAAGTCCTGAGTACAAGGTACTTCATTGGAGAGATAGTTTTGGAGGGGATCATTAACATCGTTTCCCACAAGGGAGATCTGAGTGTGCTTGAGTTTGACAGATCTGTCTTAAGGCAGGAGTACGATATGCTGCTGGACAGCTATGATTTTTTCGCACCTGATTACTCAACTGACTCACTGAAGACGAGTCGTATTCCCGATTACCGCAATACCCTCTATTGGAATCCTTCTCTGGGGACCGGTGTTGACGGAACAGCCTCCGCTGAATTCTGGACCTCGGATGAAGCCGGGGAGTATCTTGTTATCACAGAGTGCGTGGCATCTGACGGCCGACGCGGGAGAAAGGTGACTCCCCTGATTGTCACGAAAAATTAGTAATTTTATAATGACATTTTTCCCGTGGTGAAAATGTCAGATGTCGGACCAACCTGTGAACGGATGAAAAGAGCACTTTTACTGATGCTTCTGGCAGTTGCTGCTTCCTGCAGCCCTCTTAGGAAAGGTTCTTCTGCACTTCCGGAGGAAGACCTGATCATAACGAGGAAGTACGTGGGCGATTTCATCGAGTATCGCCACACCGGGCCTGAAAACTATGAGGGACCCAACATAATATGGGTCAAGACTACAATGGAGAACGAGTTTGGCAAGATTTCGGCATATGGAAAGAAATGCGACTTCGCCCCGGGTGACCGGCTCTATCTCAGGAGAGTCTTCTACAGTCCGGGAATTGTGTCCGGTTACTGGGTTTATATTATTGAGAATGACTCATCAGTCTCATACCGGGCCACTGACCTGCAACATGACCGTGAGGTGTTCATCAAGGCATGGTTTGAGTAACATGTGCGGTAAACAACTGTAGATGAATAATATCATAGTTTCAACATTTCAGAAGTTTGACCGCGCCCAGAGTCTTGGCGGCATACTGCTTTTTGGTGCAACGATCATTGCGCTGGTGTTTGCAAATACCGGGCTGAGCGACTTCTACAACAGTCTCAGGGAGACGAAGGTCGGTTTCGACGCCGGCAGTTTCAGTCTGCAGAAGCCGCTTCTGCTCTGGGTAAACGATGGCCTCATGGCGGTATTTTTCTTCATGATAGGCCTTGAAATCAAGCGGGAGCTGATGATTGGCGAACTCAATTCGGCCTCGAAGGCGGCATTGCCTCTGATTGCAGCCCTGGGAGGAATGGCGGTTCCCGTTGTCTTTTATCTCATTCTTAATCAGAATCCGCTGGCATCTCAGGGATGGGGGATACCAATGGCCACTGACATTGCATTTTCACTTGCAATACTGAAGCTGCTGGGAAACAGGGTGCCCGTGGGTCTGAAGGTCTTTCTGGCTGCATTTGCAATTATTGATGACATCGGAGCCGTGATGGTGATAGCTCTCTTTTACAGTGCTTCCATAGACTGGATGATGCTGCTTTGGGCAGCGATACCGCTCACACTGCTTGTCTTTCTTGGGATTAAGAATATTTTTCCAAAGTATCTGCACCTGGCTTGCGGAATAATAATCTGGTATTTCTTTCTCAAATCGGGAATACATCCTACAATTGCCGGAGTGTTGCTTGCCTTTACCGTGCCACTCAGGCAGAAAACGGATATACATACTTTCACAAGGAAGATGTGCGAGATTGCTGATGATATCAGGGAGAATGATTCTGCTCATACCCCATTGCTCACCTCTGAGCAGATGGAACAGATAGATGATATTGATGAGTGGAGCGGGAAAGTGCGGTCTCCCCTGCAGCATATAGAACATGTATTGCAGGGATGGGTTGCCTACTTCATAATGCCGGTTTTTGCCTTTTTCAATGCCGGCGTTGCATTCAGTGCCGGGTTGCAACCTGATGTGCAGCTTATTACAAGCCTGGCATTGAGTCTGTTCCTTGGTAAGACTATCGGGGTGAGCCTCTTCTCATATGCAGGACTGAAGCTCAGATTAGCAATCCTGCCCCTTGGAGTCTCCTTCAGCCAGATTTTCGGAACGGCAATGCTTGCAGGAGTGGGATTCACGATGTCAATGTTTATCGCCAGCCTGGCATTTTCAAATGTTCCTCTGCTGATGGATTCATCCAGGATCGGCATAATGACCGGATCTCTTGTTTCAGGAGTCTCAGGATATCTTATGCTAAGGTTTTGCCGCCGGGGTAACGGTCAGATTATGAAAGAGTGAGCCAGTTTCAGGATATAGACGGTACCCTTTACTTCATTGCCCTTATTCCCGGAGGTGAATTGAGGAACAGGGTACGCACTGTCAAGGAAAGGATGAAGGCTCTCTATAATGCCGGTCATGCATTGAAGTCCCCGGCTCACATTACATTGCAGATGCCGTTCAAACGGCACAGCGGTGATGAGCCGCGTATGACCGAAGCGCTCAGGAAGTTTGCTTCCGAAGAAAAACCATTTGAAGTGAGTCTTGACGGCTATGGTGCATTTGTTCCCAGAGTGATCTATATCAATATAGCCGAACCAGGACCGGTAAGGGAGCTGCACTCGCGCCTCAAAGCGATGTTGTTGTCAGAGCTTGGCTTCACTCCTTCGGAATTAATGAAAGATGTGCAGCCGCACATCACTGTCGCAACCCGGGATCTGACAAAAACAGCATTCAGCCAGGCATGGCCGGAGTTAAGGAATGAGGAGTTCAAAGCCGCCTTTACTGCGGAAAGTATTTTTTTGCTGAAACATAACGGAAAGTACTGGGATATTTTTAGAGAATTTAATTTTCGCTGAATGATGACCTCAGGCAGGCATTTCAAGTACTTCATTTTAGCTTTATTGTTTTTTGCAGTACAATGCCATGACTCTGTAACATATTCACAATCAGTGAGTCAGATTATCAGAGGACTGGTGACTGATTCTGAAACTCATGTGCCGCTTGCAGGGGCCGGGGTTATACTGGATTCAAGGGAAGGCCGGCAACAGACAGTAACGGATGAATCCGGAATGTACAGGATCACCACGGGAGCAGGAAGAGTTTCTGTAAGGATTTCTTATCTCGGGTACAGTGAAGTCTTTTTTAGCGATGTCCTGGTAAGCACGGGAAAGGAAATCGAATTGAATGCCGAGCTGACCGAAACAGTTATCAGTACGGGGGATATTATAATCACTGCCGGAAGAAAGAGCTCTGCTTCGGTCAATACGATGGCTACAGTCAGTTCCCTTACCTTACGGTCTGCAGATGCGCTTCGTTTTGCCGGAGGCTACTATGATCCGTCAAGGATGGTCAATTCCTTTGCAGGCATATCGACAGGCAACAATGATTACAGCAATGAGCTGGTTATACGGGGTAACTCTCCCAGGGGGATGTTGTGGCGGCTTGAAGGAATTGAGATACCAAATCCAAATCATTTTTCCACAGGTCAGGGTTCAAGCGGTGGAGCATATTCTGCTGTCTCATCCAACTCCCTTGAGAGTTTTGGATTTTATGCCGGAGCATTCCCCGCAGAATATGGGAATGCAATTTCCGGGATAATGGATCTTGAACTCAGAAAGGGCAATAACGAACATGGAGAGTATGCATTTCAGACAGGAATGATTGGCGCAGAAGCTTCGGCAGAAGGTCCGCTTTCCAGGAAATATGGTGCCGCCTTCGTTATTAACGCAAGGTATGTCGACTTCAGCATCCTGAGGGATCTCGGTCTCCTCGGGACAGAAACTGTGAACATTGCCCCGCATACATCAGACCTGGTTTTCAATATGAGTGTTCCCGGAGGTAAGGCTGGTAATTTCAACATCTTCGGGCTTTACGGTGCCAGCCAGGACGGTGTAAAAGCCGTACACGACTACTCGCTCTGGAATACTCCCTTTGACAACCAGGAGGAAATAGAAGACGAGAAGATCATGGTTACCGGGCTGAAGCATACAGTGACCCTTCCCGACAGGAAGACATACATCAAATCCACAGTTGCCTTCACAACGCAGGATGAGATCTTCAGTGAAGGGTATCTTGATTCCTCATACGTCAGGAGAGATGATTATCACTACAGGTTCAGGTATCCGTCAGGACGGCTTTCAGTATTGATAAATCACAAGTTCAATGCTGCAATAAGCATAAGGGGCGGTTTGAACTACGATCACACAAAAGGCGAAATGCTGTCCTATCAGGTCAATAGTGATAATGCCTCTGACACCCTGATCAATGATATTGTCACTACCAATCTGACGCAACTTTACGCCCAGGGAAAGTTCAGTTTTCCTGGTGGACTTGAAATCAATGCCGGGCTTCATCTTACCCATCCGGAACAGAGTGGTGAATACAGCCTGGAGCCCCGCCTAGGATTGAGATACAGGCTGTCAGAAGGGCATTATTTTGTTGCCGGCCTCGGCCTTCACACCCATGTTGAAGCCTTGCCCGTGTATTATACGCGGATAAAAAGAGAAGACGGCTCATGGAGCCTTGGCAACAATGACCTGGAGATGACACGGTCAATGCAATTGGTGGCAGGGCTGGACCTGGCTCCACGGTCTGACCTGACTGTCAGGTTTGAGGTATATTATCAGTACCTGTTCAATGTGCCTATTGTGAACAGACCAAAATCGAAGTATTCAATTCTAAACAGCTCTCACGGGATGCCCGATGCTGAACTCGAGAATGAGGGCGCCGGAAGCAACAAAGGCATAGAGTTTACTCTTGAGAAATCGTTTACAAGAGATTATTACTTTCTCATAACTGCATCGCTTTTTGAATCGAAATTCAGATCAGCTGATTTGCTGTGGCATGATACCTATTTTAATAACCGGTATGTGGCAAACCTGATCGGAGGCAAGGACATTCATTTCGGACGAAAAGAGAGGTCAGTTATCGGGTTAAATGCAAAGATGCTGGCACGGGGAGGATACCGTTACACTCCTGTTGATTATGAGAAATCACTCATTCAGAAGAATATTGTGACAATCAGTCAGCTTCCGTATCACGAGAGTCTTCCGGGTTTCTTCAGGATTGATGGCGGCATCAGCTACCGAAGAAACAATCCTAAAAGTTCCTGGATTGTTATGCTTGACATACAGAATGTTACAAACAGGAATAATGTTTTCAGAAAAAGATATGTTTATTCTGAAGGCGAAATTACTTCGTATTATATTTATAGTCTCGGAATGGTACCTGTATTCACTTTCAGGGTCGAGTTCTGAGTTGATATCAGTTATGGATTTATCACCGGTTGGTAATAATGACAATGGACAGGCGAAGTTTTCTGCTGAATAGTGCTGCGGTTTCCGCCGGCTGGATGATTTCAGGCCGAAGGTTTACCATGGCTGCCGATCCTCAGTCAGAAAATGAAACATATTCTGACCTGTATTCACTTTTCAGTAATCCCGGGCCTCAATTCCGGCCATTCGTCAGATGGTGGTGGAACGGGAACAAGGTTGAGGCCGGTGAACTGGTAAGGGAACTCCGGTTGCTTAAGGCAGCGGGGATAGGCGGGGTCGAAATCAACCCTGTCGCATTCCCGTCACGGTTTACCGGTGACGATCTTGGCAAGACTTCCCTCGAATGGCTTGGCGATGACTGGACCGCCATGCTGGGAGTCGTCTTTGCAGAGGCGAAGAGGCTTGGGATGACCTGCGATCTCATTGTGGGGTCGGGCTGGCCTTTCGGCTCGGAAGAGCTTGCTGAAGAGGAGTGGTCTCAGATTGTTGTGACAGCTGTTAAAAAGCTGCAGGGTCCTGCTAACCATTCATTCTCGCGTGAGGAGATCTTCCTCGAAGCAGGACCGGCAGTAAGTTCTCCGCGGAAGGGAAGAAAGCATACCCTGTTGTCGCTGATGCTTGTGCCTGATCCTGTTACCTCTCCGGATGATATCACAGACCTGTCCCACAGGACCGGCGAGGAGTTTTTTGACCTCTTCATCCCTGAGGGTGATCATGCGCTGTATGCTCTTGTACAGGTGAGCGGATTCATGGAGGTGATCAACGGCGCACCCGGTGCCAGCGGCCCGGTCCTTGATCACTACAACGAGGTGGCAGTGAGGAGATACCTGGACAAAATGTCCGGAGCCATAGAACCTGTTACAGGCCCGCTCTCATCGCACCTGCGTGCCCTGTTTACTGACAGCATGGAGCTTGAGGGCTCCAACTGGACAGGAGATATGCCTGATGAGTTCATCAGGAGGAGAGGATATGATATCTTACCCTTCCTGCCATTTGTTTTGTTCAGGACAGGTGCGATGGGTAATGTCACTGACTGGAGCTATGGTGCAGACCTTGGTCCGGCATTCATGGATATGATCAGCCGCATGCGGTATGATTTTGAGACCACAAAGGCAGAGCTCCTTGACGAGAGGTTTTTGAAGAGCTTTGCCGGATGGTGCGGGGAGCTGGGTGTAAGGTCACGCATGCAGGCTTACGGAAGGGGATTTTTCCCGCTGGAGAGCAGCATGGCCGTCGATATCCCTGAGGGGGAATCATGGACCATGAACTGGCTGAAACACCGGATAGGGGAGGAGATGCCGGAGACCGACTACAGGCGCGGACGCGCCTATACAATGGTTAACAAATATGTCTCATCAGCGGCGCACCTGACCGGAAAAAGGCTTATAAGCTGCGAGGAGATGACAGATACTTATACCGTTTTCAATACCTCGCTTGAAAACCTGAAGATTGGCAGTGACCAGAGTATAATCTCGGGTGTGACACACTCCGTCTTTCACGGATTCAACTACTCGCCGCCCGAGGCACCGTGGCCGGGCTGGTTAAGATACGGGGGGTACTTTAATGAGAATAATAACTGGTGGCCCCATTTCCACCTGCTGAATGAATACAAGGCAAGACTGTCAGCCCTGCTTCAGCACTGTGACATGTATGCAGGTATTGCCCTCCTTCCGGCCATAGCCGACATGTGGAGCCTTATCGGTATGCAGAATGAACCGTTCCCTTCGGTATTGCATAAGGAATACTTATCTCTTGTATGGGAGGCAATTGCCAAAAACGGCAGCGGATGCGACTATGTTTCAGAAGGGGTCATATGTGACAGCGCGGTTAAAGGAAAGCATCTTTGTTATGGTCCCCGCAAGTATCACACTCTCTTTCTGGCCGGGGTTGAAAGTCTCACCCCGCAGACTGCCGGGAAGCTCCTGGAGTTTATCAGATCCGGCGGAAGAGTGTTCTGCATTGAGACGGTGCCTCATAAGTCCGCCGGATGGAATAATCATACGGAGAACGACGCAGCAGTATCCCTGTTGATCGGAAAGATGAAAGCATATCCGAAGCGGTTTATTGTGCTTGAAAAACCGGAAAATGACTATATAGGGTGGTACGGAACAGTTCATGAACAGTACAAAATAGAATCATGGCTGAGAATTGAAAATCCTGATCCCTTCCTCATGCAGACGAGGCACAGTGCAGCGGACGGTTCTGAATACATCTTCATTGTCAATTCCCATCTGTACAATTCCCGGCGCACAAGGGTGCATTTCTCAGAAGCCCTGACAAGGCGCCATAACTGCTCGGTATGGATACCGGAAACGGGTGAAAGGAAACGTGTGCAGCTTGATCCGGATGGCAGCCTCGCCATCGACCTTGGCCCGGCCGATTCCCTGCTGTTTGCCTTTGACCGGGTGAAGGTACAGGAGGAATGGAGACCGCTGCCGGCTGAAGGCAGTGAGATGCACACTCTGGAAGAAGGCTGGACCGCTGAGTTCCGACATTGCCGCGACGGATCCGTAAAGAAAATTGAGATGGGACGGTTGACCGACCTTAAGGAACTGCCTGAGTTTGTAAGCTTTTCGGGAACTGTTACCTACAGGCACAGGCTGTCCTGTGATAATCCTGAGGGAATGCTGCTTAATCTCGGGAAGGTTTTTGGCACCTCGGAGCTCAGAATAAACGGTGAGATTTGCGGAGTGAAATGGTACGGCAGAAGAATCTTCAGCATCGGCAAACACCTGAAACGAGGAACTAACCTGGTTGAGGTCATAGTAACCACATCCATGGGTAACTATATGAAATCGCTTACTGACAATCCCGTTGCACAGTACTGGACAAATGCCGGAACAAAGAACCAGCCCCTTCAATCGATGGGGATGACGGGACCGGTCAGTTATTACAGAACTTGATATGAAAACAGGAAAACTTTTATTCATGGTCATCCTTGCAGCTGCTGCTCTTCAGCTTCAGGCGAAGGATTACAATGCATCGATGTTTGGCGCAAAGTCAAATGGTACAACCCTTAACACGACTTCAATACAGAAGGGGATTGACTACATCAGTGAGAACGGCGGCGGACGCCTTGTATTCTATGTCGGGCGATACCTGACAGGGACCGTCTACCTGAAGTCAAACGTAACCATACATCTTGAGGAGGGCGCGATACTTGTGGGCTCGACCAATCCATTCGATTATGAGAGGAACTTCAACTGGACTGCCCTGATATTTGCTCTTGACCAGGTAAACATCGGGATCACCGGCAAGGGGGTGATTGACGGCCAGGGATTCCAGGTCGCGACCACCCTGGTTGATATGATCCACAAGGGTGTGGTTAAAGACCCTCTGAAGTATGACCGTCCAAATGAGACGATACGTCCCCAGAACATCTATTTCAGGGGCTGCCGGAACATAGTGATCCGGGATATCAACCTGAGGGACCCCGGCAGCTGGAACCAGCAATATGACCAGTGCAAAAACCTGGTCATCGACAATATCAGGGTAGACAGCAAGAGTTACTGGAACAATGACGGCGTTGACATTGTGGACTGTGACAGTGTCGTTGTTTCAAATTCATACTTTGATGCTGCCGATGACGGCATCTGCCTGAAATCGCACAGTGCCGACTTCGTTTGTCAGAACGTATGGATCCGGAACAACACAGTCAGGACCAGCGCCAACGGTATCAAATTCGGCACGGTGGGGCATGGCGGATTCCGTAACATAAGCATAATCAATAACCTGGTGTTTGACACATACAGGTCGGCAATTACATTTGCCGCCGTTGACGGTGGATTTGTCGAGAATATTGTTGTAGACAGCCTCAGGTCTCTCAATACAGGCAATGTGATTTTCCTGAGAATAGGAGAACGGCGGGCCGGTAAAAAGGGGAGAATGAACGGAGTGACGATTTCCAATATATATGCGGAGGTTCCGGCAACAAAGCCTGATGCCGGTTACAACTATGAGGGGCCGGTGGAGGATCTTCCCAGGAATATTTCCCCATCTGCGATTGTGGGTATGCCAGATGCAATGATTGAAAACATCACCCTGAGAAATATTGAGATACACTACCCCGGAGGTGGCAACCCGCATTATGCAAAAGTCGGGCTTGACGAGCTTGACAAGGTTCCGGAGATGGGTGCAAGCTACCCGGAGTTTTCGATGTTCAAGGAGCTGCCTGCATGGGGTTTCTATATCCGGCATGCAAAAGGGATAACCTTCGAGAATGTCAAACTGGTGTGCGACAAGAAGGATTACCGTACGGCGGTGGTACTGGATGATGTTCACGGTGCATCTTTCAGGAGCCTGAAGGTTACTGAAACGGGAAACAAAAAGGAGAGCGTATTTTCTTACAGGTCGACTGAAATTGAAACCGTGAAGTAGCGGATAAATGTTTAAAATATAGATCATACGTATGGATGCCAACCCGCTGATCAGGGATTACTCTTCCTTTTGCTGCAGTGGCGCCACTTACAGGGCTGAATATGTTCCTCTCCCCACAGGGGTTGAGCTGTTGTCTGTAGTCTTCACACCTCCTGAGCCGGCGGCGGCTCCGGTGATTATATTCATCCCCGGATTTGTTTCGCTTATCGAAAACTTCAGGGAGACTCTTGTTGAGCTGACACGAACCCATACAGTGTTTTATGTTGAAACCCGCGAAAAAAGCACTGCGGGAATCAGCCCTTATCACCGTTTTTCGGTAGATGAAATTACCTCAGACATTGTTCATTATGCGGAGCTCATAATTCCTGAAGGAGTACACTTTGTAATGGCAGGCTGGTCACTCGGAGCAACTGCCATTGCCGAAGCCTTTCCGCGTCTTCAGCGCAAGCCGGAGGCGGTGCTCCTGATTGAGCCTAACAGTTCGTTCCCCTTCAAGGGTATTGTACTATTGCTTGCGAAGCTGGCAAAATACATCTACCGGCCGGTGGTGCCATTTGTGAAGTGGTATATGAGAAACTTCCTGATTGATATTAAGACTGATGAGGAGATGTACCTCATCAATTGCCGCAATCTTGACACTGCCGAGCCGGCAAGGCTGGGGATGGCCGTCAGGCAGCTCAGCCATTACCGTATGGCGGGTTGTCTTGAACAGATATCAGTACCTGCTCTTGTGGTCGTCACCTCAAAGGACCGGTTCCACAGTCATGACGAGGGGACGGACATAGCCGCCCGGATACCGGATGCACAATGCCTTGATATGGAAGACAATAAAAGAACACACAGCACTGAAATGGGCCGTGTGATAATTGATTTTATTTCTTTTCCGGCACAAAAACCATCTCCAGCAGATCAGCCTTAGACAGGAATTTCTTTGCCATCTTCTTTACTTTCTTGATGGTGAACTTGTTGAGTATATCGGCATAATTCCTGCTGTCGTTACTGTCAATCCCCGTAAGGTAGTAGTTACGTACTGTATTGGCCCAGTAAGTGTTGTGCTGCAAAGCCTCCTCACGGGTTTTCAGCATATTGCTGACTGTTTTCTCCAGATCCACCTGCTTTGGTCCGTTTTTGGCAATCTCCTCCAGCTCCTTGTAAATGATGGCTTTCAGCTCCTGAGCTCTCTCCGGGTCACATTCAAACATAACCATCAGCATGGCTTTCTCCTCAGGCCTTTTCTGGGATGAGGCATTAATGGTTACGCCGTACGTACCGCCCTCTTCCTCGCGCACTTTTTCAGTGTAAACAAGATCGAGTATACCCTGCAGGATATCCATTCCCAGGTATTCTGAAGGCTTGTAAGGAACATCAGCATTATAACTCATGACCACAGTCGCTTTTGGTACGGCCAGCGGCACTGCTATCTCTTTTTTGACTGTTCCGTCGGGCTGATCCATTCCCAGGTTCCTGTAGGTCTCTGAGAGGTATTTCGAGGGGAGTGATCCGATATAGAGCGAAGCCATCTCACGGGCAACAGATTCATCAATATTGCCTGTAATGAAGAAGGTAAAGGATGAGGCATCGTCAAAGGCAGTCTCATATATGTGGTTAATGTCTTCGAATTTAATGAGTTTCATCGATTCGGGGGTCAGGAGGAATGTTCTCGGGTGGTACCCGGTCATGTTCATCTGCAGGCTGTCTGACAATATCTTGTTAGGATCTTTCTGCATTGCCGTAATAACTGCCGTAAACCGCCCCATGATCGCTTTGTACGCCTCAGGGTTAAACTTTGGACGGGCGAACCGGAGGTAGAGCAACTGCATCATTGTCTCGAAATCCTTAGGTGTGGAGGATCCGGTTATTGTCTGCATCGTTTCCTGGATCCCCAGAGATACTGAGGCTTTCTTTCCGGCCAGCATCTTTGTCAGTGCCACGTTATCAAAGTCTCCGGCACCGTACATTGAGATTACCTGCGGGAAGAGGTTCAGCGCCGGTTCAAGTGAATCAGGATAAAAGGATGATCCTCCGAAGGCGTAACCGCTTAGAGTGACATTATCCTTCTCGTAATCGGCATGTCTGAAGATTACTTTTGCTCCGTTTGCAAGAGTCCATTCTGTAGCTCCAAACTGTGTCAGAGGAACGGTCCTGACAACTTCCGCTCCTTTCAGCTCCCCAGAGATGAGGTCACTGCCGCCGGTTATATCTTCATAGGGTTTGATGTCAGCTGAGGCCACTTTCCCGATAATTGCCAGGGCCTCTGCCTCTGTCATGTGTTCCTTGTCATCAGGTCCCTGGATATTAATGAACCTGTTATCGTCAGATGTCAGTTCACGAAGCCTTGCCGTGACCTCTTCGGCAGTGATCTTTGGCAGGTTTTCCTTGTAATAGTTATATTGCACATCCATCGAAGGTATTGGTTCTCCGGTCAGAAAATGGTCCTGTATCTGCCCGGCCCAGTCGTCATTACTGATTTTGTCTTTCTGCTTGTAGAGATTCTCGAAATTGGAAAGCATGCTGGCTTTGGCCCTTTCGAGTTCCCCTTTTGTGAACCCGTGGCGCCGTGCCCTCTCCAGCTCTGTGACAGCGGCTTCAAAACCTTTTGCTTCCTGCCCCTCATTTGTGTAAGCAGCCACGTTAAGTACATTGTAGCTCCTTGGCAGGTCGGCAGAGTAGCTGAGTGCCCCGGCAATGAAGGGTGGAGTCCCTTTCTGTACCAGCTCGCTGAAGCGGTTGCCCATCATCGTGTTCATCAGGGAGGTGACGAATCCGTCACGTATGTAATCCATGTCTTTTGCCCTCTTATCCGGTTTCTGGTCGAGGATCATCAGGCTTACTGTTGTCCTCGGGGCTTCGGGATCAGTGATCAGGAGATACTCTGTACCCTTCTTTGCTGTAAGAAGGTTCTCCGGCCTGGGTATCGGGTTCTCGACTGCCGGGATGGGAGTGAAGATATCTTTAATTCTGGCTTCGACTTCATCCACGTTAACGTCACCCACGACTGCAATGGCTTGCAGGTCAGTGCGGTACCAGTCGTGGTAGAAGGCCCTTAGCGTCTCCGGGTCGAAGTTTTTAATGACCGCGGTGTCGCCTATAATGTCACGTTTGGCATACATTGACCCTTCGTATACCACGGGCAGCATTTGTGTCATCATCCTCCACTGGGCATTTCGCCTGCTGCGCCACTCTTCCAGGATGACGCCGCGCTCCTTGTTTATCTCCTCCTCATCAAGAGTAAGGAAATCAGACCAGTCGGCGAGTATCATCAGGCAGGTGTCAACAAGGCCGGGTTTGTCAACGGGTACATCGCTGAGGTTATAGACGGTCTCGTCAAAGCTGGTGTAGGCGTTGATGTTGCGTCCGAAGGCCACCCCGTGCTTCTCGAGTGTACTGAGGAGGGTCTTGCCGGGGAAATGCTTTGTACCGTTGAAGGCCATATGCTCCAGGAAATGAGCCAGTCCGTTCTGGTTGTCCTTTTCAAGGATGGCGCCCACGTTCTGGATTATGTAGTAGCTGGCCCTGCCTGCCGGTTCCGTGTTGTGACGGATATAGTAGGTAAGACCGTTTTCAAGTTTGCCAATCCGGTAATCCGGATCAACTGGTACTGTTTTGTCAGCATTGCCCTGCGCTGAGGAGATGATGCAGACAGCAACAAATGAAATAAATACTAATAATCTTTTCATGATCATTTAGGTATTGAATTTTGAGACATTGAGAACACTTATCACAACCAAAATTAAATAAAAAAACCATCTCCGGGATGGTCTTTTTCATATCTTTTTCTAATGTATTTCAGAAGAGTCCGTGCAGTTCGGCATTTATCCTGTCAATCACCTCGTTCAGGTGCTCCTTGTTCTCAGGGAAATCATAGTAGTCGGCTTCGAGGATCAATAACCTGCCCAGCTTGTATGATTCGATCCATGCTTCGTATCGTTCGTTGAGTCTCTTGAGGTAGTCGAGTCTGATAGAGCTTTCATATTCGCGGCCGCGCTTCTGGATCTGGTTGACAAGGGTCGGAACGGAAGCCCTGAGGTAAAGGAGCAAATCCGGTGGTTCAACAAGCGAGCTCATCAGTTTGAAGAGGGTGAAGTAGTTTTCGAAGTCACGGGTTGACATAAGCCCCATTGCGTGAAGGTTCGGGGCAAAAATATATGCATCTTCGTAGATGGTGCGATCCTGGACGATTGTATTTTTTGCCTTTTTGATTTCGAGCACCTGGCTGAATCGTGAGTTCAGGAAGTAGATCTGCAGGTTGAATGACCACCGCTGCATGTCCTCATAGAAATCATTCAGGTACGGATTGTCGTCAACATCCTCATAATGAGCCTGCCAGCCGTAGTGTTTAGAGAGCAGTCCGGCCAGGGTTGTCTTGCCTGACCCGATGTTACCTGCAATGGCTATATGCATAGAATTGACTGTTTGATTACGTGGTTAAATATAGGAAAAAGGGAAAGTTAAGAACCTTCTGTTAATAAAAAGATTTTACACACCGGCGGTTTTCAGGACACTCTCAACGAACTCCCTGCTATTGGAAAGACGAGGCATTTTGTTTTGTCCCCCGAGTTTGTCTTTCTCTCTGAACCATTTGTAGAATGTGCCTGCGGGTACAATCTTCAAAACGGGACGAGCCAGAGTCAGGTTTTTGTACCTTTTTGCCTCATAATCAGAGTTGAGAGCTTTAAGGGTTGTATCCAGTATTTCGATGAAATGTTCGGGATCTTCGGGAGCTCTTTCAAATTCAATTACCCATTCGTGTGCGCCGCGGCTCTCGTCTCCCATATAGACAGGTCCGGCTGTGTATTCGGTAATATGTGCGTTCGTGCCGTGGCATGCCTTTTCAAGCGCCTTTTCAGCATTGTCAATTATAAGCTCTTCGCCGAAGGCGTTGATAAACAATTTAGTACGACCGGTTATCCTGATCTTGTGCGGATAAAGGCTTGTAAACTCAACTGTATCACCGATCCTGTATCTCCACAGTCCTCCGTCTGTTGAGATCACCACAGCGTAATTGACACCTTTTTCAACCTCTCCTATTGTGAGTGTCTGCGGGTTGTCCGTGTCTGCCTTGTCGGCGGGGATGAATTCATAATAGACCCCATAGTCGAGCATCAGGAGCATCGAGCTGTCCGTCAGGTCATCCTGGATGGCGAAGAAACCCTCGGAGGCATTGTAAGTCTCCATGTAGTTCATTTTCGGGTCAGGGAGCAATTTCCTGTACTGCTCACGGTAAGGTGCGAAGCTGACGCCGCCGTGGAAAAATACCTCCAGGTTTGGCCAGACCTGGTGCAGGTTCTCCTTACCGGTTACTGTCAGTATGTGGCGGATAAGGACTAGATACCAGGACGGCACTCCGGAGATGCTGGTGATGTTCATCTCAACAGTCATCTCGGTTATCATCCTCATCTTTTCCTCGAAGTCCTCGATCAGGGCGATACGTGCCGGCGGGGTGCGGATAAGGTCGGCATAAGCCGGAGCGTTTTCAATCAGGATGGCTGAGAGATCGCCGAAGAGCGAGTTGTTGCTGAAGCTGTTTATCTGGTGGCTGCCTCCAAGAGTCAGCCCTTTGCCTAAAAATATCCTTGATGCAGCATTATATGAGGTGTAAAGCACAATGCAGTCCTTGGTGCCCCTGTAGTGGGTATCTTCGAGAGACTCCCGGGTGATCGGGATGAACTTGCTTTTTGTACTCGTTGTCCCTGACGATTTGGCGAACCATTTTACCTCACCCGGCCAGAGCACATTCTTTTCACCGGCGCGCAGCCGGTCAACGTATGGGATAAGCTCCTCATAAGTCTGAACGGGCACATTCATACAGAACTTCTCGTGAGTGTCCACCGAGGCATAACCTCGTTGCTTACCCCAAAGAGTATCCCTGCTGGCTGCAAGGAGCCGGGTCAATACCTCCTGTTGGGTTTCAGCAGGGTATTTCCTGAAGAGCTCAATCTGTGAAAGGCGTTTTGTGTTGATCCACTTTATAACGGATGGTATGACTGGCATCTGGGCAATTTTGTTCAAAGATAGCTAAAGAGTGATTAATTCATCTGAAAATATCCTTCAGAACCTGAAGTGAGCGAATCTCCCGGATGCCGGGGAGGTGGAGGCTGTAGTACTTCAGGATCCTGGTCAGGAGCTCGGTACGCTCATCCCCGGAGAGCTTCAGCGATGCAATATCTTCAGCCTGCATCTGAAGCAGACGATTCAGCACACTGGCGCCGTCCGGATCAAGGCAATCTGGATGCATCGGCTGCTGCGGTGTGAACTGTCCGGTGAGCATGTCAAACCAGCAGTTTGTCATGAATGTGTGTGACGGGCCTATCCCTGCATAGTCTGTCAAAGCGACAAGAAACCATAGATGGAAATTGCTGATTCCTGTAACCATCCCGTCAAGTGTGATGACGGATGATTCAATAAAATCGAAAAGCGGCCTGTTCACATCCTCTTCCCTGATAATATTATTCAGGATCTCACTGATGAACATGGCCACTGTGGTGCGGTTTATGTCGCTTGAAATATTGCCCGGAATGTATGCGAGATTCATCTCCTTCAGGTTATGCATCTCACGGTTATCGTAATAATAAAGCTCGATGTTGAAGATATTCAGCGGCTGAAAGTAGTTGAACCTGGCACTGCCACGCCTCGAGGAAATTCCTTTCACCATGACCGCCAGACGCCCGTACTCCTGTGTATAGAAATGAGCTATAAGCGAGTTGTCCGAGTATCTCACATGGTGAAGAAGTATCGCTTTTGTCCTTGTCAGCATTGTCAGTCAGGTCACCCCAAAAGTATTAAAGTTTCATCACAGCATACTGCGAACCGCTACTCTGAGTTTATTAGAAAGGATAATTATTGCAATTAATTAAAGATGGAATCATCATCCAGAGATCAGCTTCTCAAGCGAATAGCCAGGCTTGTCCGTCAGAACAAGGAGCTCGAGGAGCAGGTTAAAAAGCTGGAGAAGGAGAAGGACCGGCTACTGGAAACAACAGAGAAATACCGGCTTCTCATTGAGAATAATGAACTTAAGGGAGTGAGGGTGAACGAGGAGGAGAAGACCCTGAAGTTCAACATGGTTACTGTTTTGTTTGCTGACATCCAGGGCTTTACAAATCTAACTGAAGGGATGGACCCCGGCGGGGTAATGGATGAGTTGGATGAGATTTTCTACGAATTTGACAGGATAATCAGCAAATACCATGTTGAAAAAATAAGGACAATCGGTGACACCTACATGTGCGCCGGTGGGATTCCTTCAAAGAACATTACAAACCCGGTCGAAGTGGTGATGGCTGCTGTGGAGCTGAGGCGGTTTCTCAGGGATTACGAGGCAGCACGCAGGGGCGAGCAGAGGATATGGAATCTCAAGATAGGAATACACACAGGCCCGGTATCTGCAACAATTTCAGGCAAGAGCAAGGTCTCATATGACATCAAGGGGAGGGCTGTAAATACTGCCAGCCGCATTCAGGGCGTCTCTGACAGGGATTCAATTCTGATCTCGGTGATGACATACGAACTGGTTAAGGAGTTTTTCGGATGTGAGTACTTCGGTAAGCTTCCGGTGAAGTATACAGGCAATATCCAGATGTACCAGGTAAACGGACTGTTGCCGGAGCTTTCAGCCAACGGAAACGGGTCTGTTCCAAATGATGCCTTCAGGGTCAAATTCGGACTTATCCAGCTCACTGACATCCAGGAGGTCATCCTGGATAAACTTGAGAAGGAACTTCCGGACTACCTCTTTTATCATAATGTAAAACACACTGTTGACGTTGTCACGGAGGTGGAGCTGATCGGCTGGGCTGAAGGCTGCACCGACGAGGAGATACTGCTGCTGAAGACCGCTGCCCTGTTTCACGATGCGGGCCATACAGTCTCGTATGACGATCATGAGTACCAGGGGACACTACTTGCCCGCAGCATGTTGCCTTCCTACGGTTACAGCGGGGAACAGATTGAGAGGATCTGCGGGATCATCATGTCAACGAAACTGCCTCCCCGGCCTACTGACATTCTTGAGAAGATCATCTGTGATTCTGACCTTGATTATCTGGGACGAAGCGATTTCATTCCGGTGTCCAACACTCTTTACGAGGAGTTGAAGGCTCAGGATAAAATCACAAGTCTGAACGACTGGAACAAGCTGCAGGTGAGGTTTATTTCAGGGCATCAGTATTTTACCGCCACAGCCCGCAGGCTTAGGGAGGTTAACAAGAAGCTGCAGATAGAAAGGATTCAGAGCCTGATCACCGAAAACTGATCATCTTATTACAAGCATCTTTGTTACACCGGCCAGGCTGCCGTCGTCATTGGTGCAGAAGACCAGGTAAATTCCGGTTGACACTCTCCTGGCACGGTAGTTTCGCAGGTCCCAGGTTGCCTGCCCGCCCAGGGAGGTCGTCTCATACACAAGGTTTCCGCTTACATCCGTGATCTTGACAGATGAGTTTTCAACCAGGCCTGTGATTGTAACCACTCCTTCAAAGTCTTCCCTGACCGGGTTGGGGAAGGCGTACATGCCTGAATAGTCCTCGACTCCTGCAGTGGCCTCACCCCGGAAGGAAACGATGCCCTCCGATGTTCCGAACCAAACCTCGCCGGTTGTGCTATTGACTGCGATCTTCACAATGTTGTCCGAGAGGAGAGGGCTGTTGATCGAAGTGAAGTGAACCAGTTCCTTCCTCCCGTCGTCAGACATAAGAAAGGCGCCGGAGCTTAACGTCCCGAACCATTTCCTGTTGGCGCCATCAACAGCGACCGATGTAATCGTCTCCGTGCCGAGAAGATAATCAGCCAGCCCTGACCCGTCGTCACGGGGAATCTTAATTCGCGATGCCTTCAACTCTGAAGAGAATACTTTTCCCGGGTTGTAGTATACGGCAGGTCCAATGTCGGTCCCCAGCCAGATATTGCCGTCTAGGTCCGTTGCTATTGAGAAGAGGTTGTTCAAAGTGTGTCCTTCCGTGTCCTGGACCTGCAGCCTGATATACCTGTCATCGGAGGTGCTGGCCGGGGTTCCGGCCGGATCATAGACAAGCAGTCCGTTTCCGCGCGGAAGGACAACCCATATGTACTGGTTACGGTCAATTACAATGTCTCCGACCGCTGTCACATTAAGGTTGACAGGTGAGGTTATCCAGGTGCCGTCAGGGGTGAGGGCTTTCAGGTTTCCCGGCACGCCGGTCTGAGTCATCCACAGGTTGCCGGACCTGTCCCATGCCAGGCCGCAAAGCCGGGTGTAGTTCTCACCGGGCCTGATACTCGAAAGCGGTGAGTTGTACTGGTTATAGTTTTTGATGACTTCGCCGTCCAGGAATTCATAAAGACCGTTTCCCCATGATGAAACAAAGAAGTGTTTCTCATTATCCGGGTCAGCTATCACCCGCATTGCATCCCTGTCGGCCTCGCCGTAGAGTATATGGCTCTGCCACGAATCGCCGCTGCCGGTGAAGACCTGCAGAGGACGGTAGACATTCCCCCACGCATTGTCCACAGTGCCTCCGGTAACGTAGAAATTATTGCCGGAAAAGACGATGTCAGCCACATTGGCGGTGTATGGTCCGGGGAGTGTATGGCTAGTGAACTGAATGTAGTCTGAGGTTGAAACCAGGCCGGCGGAAGCATCAGCGATCCAGAGATTTTCTCCCGCTTCAAGTGTACCCGCGGGATTTGCATTTGTCCATCCGTACCCGGATATCTCCCTGATGATTTCGCCCTGCGCTGAGAGGATACGGATGGAAGAGGAGAGAGATGCAATCACCCTGTTACCATCGCCGTCAAGAGCCTTGATTGATCCTGCTGATTCGGTGGTGATCAGTTCCGCATTCTGTCCCGGCGAGATGAGGAACAGAGAATCGGGGGAAGTGGCTGGCGATGAGGCTCCTGGTTTTATGACCATCAGGGCTGACCCCGCAACGGCTATCCGGGTGAATTCCGATCCTGCAGAGGGGAAACCCTCAAGCCGGTCCCAGTTTCCGAAATAAGAGAGACCCTGCCGGCTTAGCGGGGCTGAGAAGACGCCGCGGGAGGTGGCTGCAAAGACCCTGTCATTCAGTATCACGGACTCATTTACACCATTGGTTTCTCCGTCGGGACCCGGCCTCCATGTATCGGCTATGTACCGGCCCTTCACATCAACGACAACAATGCCAAAGCTTCCCGAAAGGAGTGCGCGGCTTCCGCTGACAGTCACACCGTAAATTTCCTTAAGGCCCGGGATGTATTTGTTCTTAATGTCCGGGATATGTGTGATGATCCCTTTTCTAACGATGTCAATTCCCGTGCTCCGGTAGACAATTACAAGCGATTCTTCAGCTTCGCACCAGGCTATATGAGCAATGGCAGACTCCGTCAGGCCTGAAATTTTGGATAGTGATGATGTGACCCCGCTTTTCAAATCATATACAAGAATAGCATTGCCGCTTGATGACCAGATCTTTGCTCCGTCGGTGGCGAGGCTGTACGATCTGCTGTAGGGAAGACGGTCATTCCATGACCCTACCGCTCCCTGTCCTTTAAGCATCAGGGATGATAGAAGTATGCATGTGATTGATATGACCGTTTTCATTATCGTATGACCACTTGAGATTTCAGTCCCGTTGCCTGGTCCTCTCATTGAGAAATGCAAGGAGCTGTTTCATAGCCCTGGCCCTGTGAGAGATGCTGTTCTTTTCCTCAAGGGGGATCTCGGCAAAGGTCTTGTCATAACCGGATGCAATGAAAACCGGGTCATACCCGAATCCGCCTGTACCCCTTCTTTCCCTGATGATTTCGCCCTCAACGATTCCTTCGAAAAGATATTCATTACCGTCAAGGATAAGCGCTATTACTGTTCTGAACCGGGCGCTTCTTTCACTTGCGGACCCCATCTCGCGGAGAAGTTTGTCAATGTTGTCATCGAAGCTTTTGGCTTCACCCGCGTACCTTGCGGAGTAGACCCCGGGGGCTCCGCCAAGCGCGCTTACCTCCAGTCCGGTGTCATCGGCAAAGACGTTCATGCCGGTCTTTTCATGAACGAACCTGGCCTTGAACATGGCGTTCTCTTCAAGGGTCTCCGCCTCCTCGGGGATCTCTTCGGTTATATTGAGGTCTGTCAGCCCCAGAATCCTGAAATCATCGTTGAGGAGAGCACTTATCTCTCTTATCTTATGCTTGTTGTTGGTAGCGAATACAAGTTCCATGTCGGGAAGGGGTAAAGGGCAAAAATAATCATTGCATCGTGATGAGGCCGTTGTGGCATACCAAAACAGTAAAATATTAGTTTATTTTTGTATATATCACTTATTCTGGTCCCCTATGGTTTTGAACCATTTCCGCTGGTTTGTCTTAACCGGAATCATGCTGTGTGCAGGTTCGGGTATTGTCAGACCTGTTGCCGGTCCGATCCAGGCGGGTGGGATAGAGCCATCAGGCAGGATAACGGCGATGCATCTCTACAGGTCAGGAGAGAGGATTGACACTGCGGCAGGAATGCCTGTTTTAAAGTTTCGCGAAGGCGTAGTCTTCATAATGGAGGAACATCACGGGATTGAGTATTCATATTTCATGGCCGGACCGGATATTGACTGGACTGCCTGGAGCGGCCGGGCTTACAAGGAGTACACGGACCTTGGGCGGGGAAGGTACACTTTCAGGTACAGGTATCGCCTTGAAGGTGCTACTGAGGAGGGGGACGGTTCTTTCAGATTCAGGGTGAAGGCACCGTGGTACTTCTCTCCCCTGGCATGGATAATTTACCCTTTGCTGCTTATCCTGGGAGGATTCCTTCTGCGAATGCGTCTTCACAGCCTTTTCATGGCGAGGCAGAGGAGGCTTGAGCAACTGATTACCGAGCGAACCGAAGAACTGCAGCATGAAAAGGACAAATCGGACAACCTGCTTGCAAATATGCTCCCCAAGGGCACTGCTGAGGAGATCATGCTGAAAGGCAAGGCAGATAAAAGGAAATACAATTTTGTGACGGTTCTGTTTTCAGATATCCAGGGGTTTACGCGGATAGCCGAAGAGATGAATCCGGAAGTTCTTATTGATGAGCTCGACCGCTTTTTCTTTCATTTCGACTCTGTGGCAGAGAAGTACCGGATAGAAAAGATCAAGACCATTGGTGATGCTTATATGTGCGCAGGCGGTATTCCGGAGAGGAACAGGACCAACCCGGTGGAGGTGGTTCTGGCTGCCCTGGACATGCAGAAGTACATGCACCAGATGAAGAATGATCCCTCCAGGCCTGCAGCCCGGTTCTGGGATATCAGGATCGGAATACATACAGGGACGGTCATAGCAGGCGTTGTGGGTCACAAGAAGATGACATATGACATCTGGGGTGATACCGTCAACACCGCCAGCAGGATGGAATCGTCCGGGGAGCCCGGCAAGATAAATATCTCAGGTACCACCTATGAGTTTGTAAAGGAGTATTTTACCTGTGACTACCGTGGAAGGATGCCGGTAAAGTACAAGG